>Ga0326728_10004066_pt1 | contig 44036 bp, 32 predicted proteins | sample MB3enrmetagenome_FD_207602 | JGI IMG/M metagenome (GOLD analysis project Ga0326728, IMG submission 207602) | Lab enriched peat soil microbial communities from McLean, Ithaca, NY, United States - MB31MN | ecosystem: Environmental > Terrestrial > Soil > Wetlands > Peat | place: USA: New York...
TAAGCGGAAACGGAGGCGGGTTGGAAGCCCGCGATTTGTCCATCGCCGTGGCCCGGAACCTCTTTGATCTGACAAAAATGCTCGGCTAAGCGAAGTTGGCCCGCGGGGTCGCCGGCCTCGGCGGCTTCGATAATCGCGGAGAATGACTGGTCTTCTCCATTGCCCGCGCTCAAGGGCCGGGCTTGCGAGTTGTTCATGGTGAGGTAAAGCAACTCGGTGCGGCTGGAGACGCCCAGCTTGTCAAAAATACGGAACAGATAATTCTTGACCGTATGCGGGCTGAGTTCGAGGGCCTGGGCAATTTCGCGATTGGTCATGCCCCCGGCCAGGTGCTGGATGACCTGGCGCTCGCGCTCGGAAAGCAGTTCGATCCCCTTGTGATTGGTGGCGCGGACCAGCGGCGAGTTGGCCAGAGCTTCGAGCGCGTGATCCAGATCGACGCTGCGCGCCCAGACTTGCCCTTCATGGACGGCGCGAATGCATTTGCACAGACTTTCCAGCCGCTCCTGTTTGGAAAAAATTCCTCTGGCGCCAGCCCGAAAGCACTCCAGAACTTCCTCCGGCTTCGAAGTGTCGAGCAAAATGACGCCCTTAATCTGGGGCCGGAGTGCGCGCATCTCTCGCAACACCTGGGTGCCGTGGCCCGCCTGGTTGTCCAAATTGTGACTGATGACCACGACATCGATGGGCACGCGGGTGATGGCAGCCAACAGTTCCTCGGAATTCGAGGCCGCTGCCACGACCTGTAGGCCGCGATCGCTGCGCAGAGCGTCGGCTAAGAGCTGGGTGTGGATGCGAGTGCTGTCGGCAACTACGATACTGACAAAGTCCGAGCCCATCTCTTCATGGGATGGCATCGTGTCTCCTGGACAACTTGGCTATGCGAAGCGAATGTGGGGAAGCACTGCACTGGCACCCAGCATGGTCTCCGTCGCCGAGGGGAGGGAAAAACTGAGACGACAAGACCGACCAGAGTCTCTTAACTACAGCTGAAATGTACCACCAAACGCACCAACCGGCAAGCAAACGGCGTGCAACCTGTGCAAATAAGTGCACCCTCGGTCACAGCCTCGAGTGCCGATTCATCGGCTGCAAGACAGGCGGAGGATTCGCTTAATGATCGGGCCATTCCTTGCCGCCAGTCAAACCACTGATCAATGACTCTATCATTAATATATTCAATAAGATACATTGTGTTCATTGGGCTTTAGCATTGATGGCACAAAGGAGCCGTTCGACCTTCGAGCGGGCATATACCACGCCTGTGCCAAAGAATAACGTCTCCATGCCGAATACCTTGGTCATGAGAACAACGGCTCATGCATTGACGGGGTTGATATGTCCTAGGAAGTCCTACCACTTGCACGGTCTTGCAAGTGACGTTAACTTCAACCAGCTAGAAAACTCCCCCCCGTAGTTGTTCTGATTGCTTTCTTCCCCCTTGAAGGCTTTGAAGATATAGCGTGCGCGCTCCCGCGTGCGGGTTAGGCGGAACCAGTTCCATGGGACCCAGAGGGCGAAGCTATGAGTAGTTCCAATCAGAGCTACGAAGTGGGCAGCGGGCTGAGCCAGTTTGTATCGCAGGAAGAACTGCGCTGGTACGCGCTGCACACCCGAGCGCGCCACGAAAAAGCGGTCGAGCGGCGACTGCGCGATCAAGGCATGGAGACGTTTGTGCCTACCACGATGGAGGTGCATCGCTGGAGCGATCGCAAGAAGAAAGTAGAAGTGCCACTATTCAGTTGCTATGTGTTCATCCGTTGCGCTTTGAGCGCGGAAGACCGGACGCGCGTGTACCAGGTGGAGAGTGTTCACGGTTTTGTCGGCAGCCGCGGGGCGAGCCTGCCGATTCCCGACGAACAGATAGCGAGCATTCAGAAGGTTCTGACGCAGACCGCGCCCTGGCGCTCGTATCCGTTTCTCAAGGTGGGGCAGCGCGTCCGGGTGCGCGGTGGAGCGATGGACGGAATCGAAGGCGTGTTTCTGTCGGAGAACGGCGATCACAGCCTGATTATCTCGGTCGATGCGATTCAGCGCTCGATGGCCGTGCGCATTGACGGTTACGACGTCGAGCCAGTCTGAAGAGATAGTCGCAGTCCGCCAATCCAAGTCTCTCCTAAACGATCCAGGATTTTCTTACCACCTTCCATCGGGCCCTCAAACATGTATCAGCCAGAGATCGAGCGAATCAGCGAGGAGCTGTATTTCATCGCGGCCAGCCCGGCCACCCGCCGGCTGCGCACGCAAGCGGAATTACTCTCGCAGACTGACGTGCCGGTGCTGATTACGGGAGAAGCGGGAAGCGGGAAAACGACGGCTGCCCGTCTTATCCATTCGCTTTCGATTCGTTCCAGCTTCCCGTTCACGCGGGTCAAATGCGCAGTGATCACCTCCGACCTGCTGGAGAATGAACTGTTCGGCTACGAGCACGCTTCCGCCAACGGGCGTCCGGAATCGACGCCAGGGAAGCTTGAGCAGTGCGCCAAGGGAACGATTTTGCTGGACGAATTCGACGCCATGCCGGACGCAGTCCAGGGGCGGCTGCTAAAGCTGCTGGAGACGGGAGAGTTTGTCCGGTGCGGCGGTCACACTCCGATCCGGGCCGATGTGCGCATCATCGCTGCCACCTGCGGCGATCTGGAATTGGCGGCTTCAGAGAAGAGAGTTCGGGAGGATTTGTACTACCGCCTGAGCGTTTTCGAATTGCGCGTGCCCCCACTGCGGGAGCGGCGCGAGGAAATCCCGCTGCTGCTGGGCCACCTTATGAACCGCCTGACTCGCCGCTATGGTGTTCCGGCCCCGCGCCTTTCCAGCGCTTTGCTGGATGCGTGCCAGCAGCATGCGTGGCCCGGCAACCTGCGCGAACTGGAGAATTTTGCCAAACGCTTCCTGGCGCATGGCGATGAAGTCGCGGCATTGCATGAACTGCATTCGCGGTCCGACTCCAGTGGGCGTGACAATGGAAACGGGCACGCGAAAACCAGCGATCACTCTGCGGCCGTGCAGCCTTTGAGCCCGCACATGACGGAAGAAAACTCGTCCCTGAAGCTGCTGGTGAGAAACGCAAAAGGCGAGGCCGAGCGCGGCGCGATCGCCCACGCACTCGAAGAGACACACTGGAACCGGAAAGCGGCAGCTCGGCTACTCAATATCAGCTATCGTGCGCTGCTCTACAAGATCCAGGAATACCACATGGCGCCACCCGCGGAGTCGGCACGACTTTTTGTTCCCGACGGTGTGCGGCAGGCGAAGTAGCAAGTTCATGCAAACAGCTGCGATTGAACTGGGTGGCAGGAAACGACTACGATTGAGCCGGCTGGGTTGGACCAGCTTAGGTTGAACCAGCTTCGGTCGAGTCAGAGAGATGACGGAGAGGCATTGCTTATGACGGAATCCATGACGGCCCATCGCATCGTGCTCGTCCTGACGCTGCTGGTGCTGATGTCGATCGGCTTGTTCGCGCAATCCGGTTCCACAGCGCGACCCCCAGCGCCCGCAGCCGCTGCGGCCGATAAGCAAGCCGGAGAAGCTTCGCGCGGCGCACATTCGGATAGTGCCTACGTGATTGGCGCCAACGATGTCCTGGCAATCAGTGTGTGGAAAGAGCCGGACATCTCACGTTCGGTTCCCGTTCGGTCCGATGGAAAGATTTCTCTGCCGTTGGTCGGGGAGTTGCAGGCGAGTGGTCAAACCCCGTTGCAGCTCGAGCAAGAGATCACCAAGCGCCTGCAAAGCTATATTTCCGAGCCAGAAGTCACGGTCATCGTTACCGACAGTAAGAGTCAGAGAGTGAACATCATGGGTATGGTGACCAAGCCTGGCGCCTATTTGTTGACGAGTTCGACCACCGTGCTCGATGCGATTGCGATGGCTGGTGGTTTCAAGGACTTCGCCAAGCAGAAATCGATCTACGTTCTTCGGCAAGCTCCGGACGGGACGCAGAAACAAATCCCGTTCAACTACAAAGAAGTGATCAAGGGCAAGAATCCGGAGCAAAACATTCGTCTGCAAGCTGGCGATACCTTGGTGGTGCCGTAGTTGTGGTTATGAGCATTCGACCCTGTTTGATCCTCGTGTGGATGGTGGCCGGATTGCAGGTGCTCTCAATGGGGCAGGACCAGCCTTCGCAAAACTCAACGACTCAGAATTCCAGTAACGATGGCACAGTCAGGACGGCTCCTGCTGCGGCACTGTCGGCCCTAGCAGGTATGGAACCCGAAGGCGGCACAGCGGACACAAACAACGATCTGCCGCAAATACCGGCGCTGCTCGGAGGCAAGGGAACTTCTACAGCTTTTCTCTCCGAGTTAGAAAGATCGAACTACTTGCGCGGCGGATTGAACGTGGGTGCGACCTACGACGACAACCCGCTGCTGCTTTCCAGCGGAGTGGAAAGTAATACAAGTGAAACCATCTTTCCTAACATCAGGATTGAGGAATCGACATCGCGAACGCGCTGGAGTCTCGGGTACGCTGGCGGCCTGACCGTAAATCAGAAGATCACGAGCCAGAACCAGGGATCGCATAACCTGAACTTCGATTCCCAGTGCCGGCTGAGCCCCCACGTGAATCTGCGGGTAGCGGAAGCATTTTCCTTAACCACCGGGTTCTTTGATGCTGGCAGTGGTTCCGAAGTCGTGGCTAGCTCGGGTGGACCGAACGCCAGTCTGATTACCCCTTTGGCCACGCAAAGATCGAGCCTAACGACAGTAGAGACGAACTATCACTTTGCCCGGAACGATCTCATTGGGGCGAGCGGATCGTTTTACGCTATAGATTTCACCAACGTTCCCACACCCCCTGCTGGAACTCAACCGACGCAGCTAACGGATACTCAAACCGCATCCGGTTCGGCCTTCTGGCTGCATCTGCTCTTCCACGGAGACTGGGGCGGCGTAAGCTACCGTTTCGACCGGATTACCTTCAGTGGCGGCAGCGGCGAAACTCGGGTCCATAGTTTTCTCGCGGTGGACACGTTGAGCCTTTGGAAACGACTCACGTTGACTGGCTTCCTCGGACCTCAGTATTCGGAGAACCAGGGTTTAGTGAACGTGGCGGCGCAGTCCACCCAATCGAGCGGTTGGTCGGTGAGCGGTGGAGCGCAAGGCGGCTGGCAGGGCGAGCGCACCAGCGTGACCGCCGGGTATTCCCGGAGCATCACTGACGGCGGAGGTGTCTTGGGTGCGGACCATTTGCAGACTGTCCAGGCCAACTTCCGCCGCGTGCTCGTGCCGGGTTGGGCGTTTGCGCTCAACGCTAGTCACGGAACGAACCAGTCGATTACCGAGCCCTTCGCGAACAGCGCGACTTCAATCAATTTGACTTCGGCTGGAATCTCGCTAGAGCGTAACGTGGGCAAGAATATCGGGCTCCGGATGGGTTACGCGCACGATTTTCAAGAGCAATTTGGAGTGCCTGGCACTACCCAGACGCTCAATGCGAGTCGAAATCGATTTTTTGTGACGCTTTCATACCAGTGGGCCAAACCTTTAGGAATGTAGTTATGGAAGAAGAATTACAAGAATCAAACGAGCTACCCGATTTTGCCGAGATCAAGGGAATCGTCCGCCGCCGCCGGTGGCAATTTCTTGTTCCATTTTTCTGCGGCTGGCTGCTGGTATGGGGGGCGAGTTGGCTGATTCCATCGACCTATCGGTCGGGCACGCTGATTCTGGTCGAGCAGCCTTCCGTACCAGAAAAATATGTTGTGTCGAACATCGACAGCGATATTCAGCAACAGCTGGACAGCATTACGCAGCAAATCCTGAGCCGCACCCGTCTTCTCCGCATCATTGAGTCTCTCGGTCTCTACGCCAAGGACCAGAAGCACAAGAATCCGGATAAGTTGGTTGAGACGATGCGCAACGACATCGAAATCGAGCTGTCGCACGGCGATGACAAGAAGCTCTCCGCATTCAATATCTACTACACGAATCGCGATCCGAAGATGGCGCAGGCGGCCACGGCCGAACTGGCGAACCTCTTTATCACGGAGAATCTTGAGCAGCGGCAGAAGCGTTCGGAAAACACGACCAACTTCCTCGGAGACCAGCTCGATCAGGCGCGCGCAAAACTTGCGGAACAAGAAGCGAAAATGCGCGTGTTCAAAGATCAGCACCTGGGCGAGTTACCCACCCAAACCCAGAGCAATCTGCAGATCCTGACCGGCCTTCAGGCTCAGGTACAAGCGAACCAGGACTCGCTGAATCGGGCCAAGCAGCAAAACACCTATCTGGAATCGTTGATCAATCAATATCGCGCTATGGGTCAGGGTTCGAAGCCGGGCGAAGTCGGCGGCCCGGTCGGGCTGGCGGAGATCGACAAACAACTGGACCAACTAAATGCGCAGTTGGCGGATTTGACTTCTCACTACACCGATAAACACCCCGACGTCCGCAAGACCAGGGAGCAGATTGCGCGGTTGGAGAACACTCGCGAACGGATGGTCGCCGACCTGAACAGCCGAGCGAAGGATCCCAGTCCGGAACCGGCCGCCACTACGCCGCTCGATCCGAAGAGCGCGCCGCTGCTGGAGCTGGAAAGTCAGCTCAAGGCGAATCGCCTCGAAATCGCCAACCGCGAAGCGGAAATCAAAGACGAGCAAGGCAAGGTCAGCCAATATCAGGCGCGGCTGAATATGGCGCCGGTGATGGAACAGCAGTTTGCCGATATCACACGCGACTATGATCAGTCGAAGGCCGATTACGAATCGCTGCTAAAAAAGAAGAACGAGTCGGAAATGTCGACCGACCTGGAGAAAACGCAACAAGCCGAACATTTCCGCATGTTGGATCCGCCGAACCTTCCGGTAAAACCCTACAAGCCGAATCGCCTTCAGTTGTGCGGCTTGGGATTGGTTGTGGGTATTGTTTTCGGCGCGGGCTTGGCCTTCGGAAAGGAAAAGTTGGGCGGCAAGATTTACAGCGAGCGCGAAATCAAGAAGCTCGTACCCTTCGATGTGATCGCGGAAATTCCGCCGATCGAAAGCTTGGAAGAACAGTTGTCCCATCAGCGCGGCGCCTGGATCGCCGGCGCGACAGCTGTGGTGATGGTAGGGTTCATCCTGTTAGGATCGGCAGTAACATATTTGTACGGCTAAGAATCATGTACAAGAGCTTCTACAATCTGCAGCGGAACCCGTTCGAGATCACGCCGGACCCCTCGTTCTTGTTTCCCACGAAGCGGCACAACGAAGCGCTTGCTTCGTTGTATTACGGAGTGACGGCGCACCGCGGTTTCGTAGTGTTGACGGGCGAAGTGGGAACAGGGAAGACGCTCATTCTGCGCTCACTGCTGGGGTTGCTGCAGCGCCGCGACGTGGCTTTCGCCCTGATCTTCAATCCGACGCTTTCGCCTCTGGAATTCATGCGCTACATCGCGCTCGATTTCGGATTGCCGGCCACGGGCAAGGCCAAAGACGAGCTCATCCACGTCCTGAATGGCTTCCTGTTGCAGAGACATCAGAGGGGATTGACGACGATTCTGGTAGTGGATGAAGCTCACCACCTGTCGCCGGAAATATTGGAAGAAATACGGCTTTTGACCAACCTCGAAACCTCGCAGCAAAAGCTGTTGCAAATCGTGCTGGCAGGTCAGCCAGAACTCGATCAGAAACTTGATTCCCATGAACTCCGTCAGTTGAAGCAACGGATCGCGCTGCGTTGCCATCTCGACCCGCTCGGTATGAACGAAACCCGGGAGTACATGGCCCGCCGTCTGCAGATTGCGGGAGCGCCTGCCGCCGGCCAGATCTTTTCCGGGCCTGCGATCGAAGCGGTGTTCCGCCACTCGCGGGGGATCCCGCGGCTCGTCAACACCATCTGCGAGAACGCGCTGCTCTCGGGCTACGCCAAGCAAGCCGTTACCATTACGCCTGACATCATTGACGGCGTTGCGCGGGATTTGCGTCTCGGAGTGGTGGTCATGGCGCCGAAAAACAATGTCGGACCTGGATCGTCGAGAGAAGATCAGAACGAGCTCCTGCTGGCGGTGAAGACGTTGCTGGAAGTACATGACCGCATGCAGGTAGCTGGGACGAAGGGGCGGCTGCAGTAGGTACCAGTTTTTTAATATGAGCTATATATTTGAAGCGTTGCAGCGAGCGGAGGCCGAGCGGTCGGGCGGAAGCCTGCCGAAAGACGCCGATTCGGTCGCTGATCTGCTGCACGGGGTCGAACAGGAAATCGAGCGTAAGCTGTCTCTTTCGGAGTTGCCGGCGGTGGCGATACCGGAGTTCCCTGGGACCGATTCGTTTGCCGCTGCGAAAGTGCTCTCGCCAGCGCCGGCGGCAGGTTCCCGGCTGGTGTGTCTGACGGATCAGGGCGGACTGGCAGCCGAGAAATTTCGTGTGCTGGGATTGAAGCTGCGGCACCTGCGCGAACGGCGCAAACTCAAACGGATCGTAGTGACCGGCACTGCCCCGCAAGAAGGAAAAAGTCTGGTCGCGGCGAATCTCGCGCTCAATCAGGCGCGCAGCAAGGTTTTAAAGACGCTGTTGCTGGACGGAGATCTCCGGCGGCCATCCTTGGCCAGTCGCTTCGGGTTCGACCGTTCGTTGCCTGGTCTGAGCGAGTGTTTGCGAGGCGAGCGTCCGCTTTCTGAGGTGGTGTACAAACTCAATGGCTCCGGTCTCTGGTTCCTTCCCGCCGGACGCGCACCCGAGAATCCGCTGGAACTAATGCAAAGCGGACGCCTTCCGGAATTGCTCGACCGGCTTGGAGCGTTCTTCGACTGGATCGTGATTGACACTCCTCCGGTTGTTCCCGTGGCGGATACGCCGTTCTGGATGAAGCTGGCGGACGGGGTTCTCGTGGTGATCCGCGAAGGCTTCAGTGAGAAGAAAACTGTCCAGCGCGCTTTGGATTCGTTTGATCGCGCAGCCTTGCTGGGTATAGTCGTCAACAGTTGCAGCAGCAACGAGCACAGTGATTATTATTCGCGTTACGGTCAGGCAAAGGCTCGAACCGGCGAAGTTCCCCCCTCCGCCGAGAACGATTAAGAAATAAGTTGGAGTTACAAAATCAGAGTTAAATAAGCCTAGCTCCCCCAACTAGGATCGTAACTTCTCTCCCAATTGATCACCATACAGGTCTGGGCCATTCTATGTGGCTCAGCAAGGAGCTATCCGTGGCATCCCGTCCCGCAAATTCGAGGATTCGCTCTGCAGAACTCCCTCCATCGCAAAGCCGTGTGGCGCCCGGCGAGGTGCTGCACCAAGAAACCTTTCATCGGATGATCTCGCTGGAGCGCAAGCGCAGCGAGCGCTCGCAGCGGCCATTCGTGCTTTTGCTCATCGACACCGGGCGCAATCAACCAGGTGACAAGCCAAGCCGTGTTTTGCTGGATATGCTCTCCGCGCTCCAGGGAGCGACCCGTGAAACCGACGTTACGGGCTGGTATACAACCAACTCCGTGATGGGAGTCATGTTCACCGAGATCGTTCTGGACAACAACGCAGTGCTCAGCACGATCCTCTCGCGGGTCGGGGCGGTGCTGCGCGAACGGCTCGACACCGATCAGTTCAGCCGGATCAAGTTCTCCTTTCACGTGTTTCCGGATGATTGGGACTCGCAGGATCAGGAACGTCCCAGCAACCCGACCCTTTATCCGGATCTCGAAAAGCGCCAAGAGTCGAACCGGCTGGGACGCGCCACCAAGCGGATGATCGACGTTCTGGGCAGCCTGTCATTGCTGGCGATTTTGTCGCCCGTATTTTTTATGATTGCGGCGGCGATCAAGCTGACTTCCCGCGGGCCGATTTTGTTTCAGCAGAAACGGATCGGCGAGCACGGAACCCCCTTCACGTTTCTGAAGTTCAGGTCGATGTACATGAATAACGATTCCAGCGAGCACAAGGAATATGTTCGTCAGTTGATTGCCGGTCAGGCGGAAAAGAAGTCTGCCAACGGCAACGGAACTGGCGTTTTCAAGCTGACCAACGATCCGCGGATCACGCCCGTGGGCAGGGTGCTGCGGCGCTCAAGTCTGGACGAGTTGCCTCAACTGATCAATGTGTTGCGCGGCGAAATGTCGCTGGTCGGGCCTCGTCCGCCGGTGCCGTATGAAGTGGAAGCCTACGCCACCTGGCATCGCCGCCGTCTGCTCGAGGCGAAGCCGGGAATCACCGGACTCTGGCAGGTACATGGCCGCAGTCGTGTGGAATTTGATGATATGGTCCGGCTGGATTTGCGCTATGCTCGCGATTGCTCTCCCTTGCTCGACCTGAAGATTCTGTTGCAGACTCCAAGAGCCGTGATGAGCGGAGACGGCGCCTGTTGAGTTCTCTTCTAGTGTTTTCCCCCGTTCCTTCCTTCCCCCAATGCCCTGATGGTCTCTGCGCTGTCCGATTTGCTCTTGGCGCGGCGACCACAGTCATTCTATAAGGTGAATTCCAATGCTTAAGTTTGGTGTTGTCGGCTACGGCTATTGGGGCCCGAATATCGTGCGCAACCTGCGCGCCCTGGAGGGCTGCCAGGTGGTTGGCATCTGCGATCAGACTCCCGCGGCCCGCAAGCGCATACAGGCGGCGCATCCCGGGATCCCGGTCCACAGCGACTTCCACGAACTGGTAAAGTCGCCCGACGTGGATGCCATCGCGGTGATCACGCCGGTGTGGTCGCACTATGAACTGACCAAGGCCGCACTCGAAAACGGCAAGCACGTGTTCGTGGAGAAGCCGTTCACCAGCAACGCGGCGCAGGCCGAAGAGCTGATCAACCTCGCGGAGCAGAAAAACCTCCAGATCATGGTGGACCATACCTTTCTTTTTACCGGCGCGGTCCGCAAGATAAAAAAGCTGCTCGCGGAAGGAACGCTCGGCAAGCTCTATTACTACGATTCAACCCGAGTGAACCTCGGGCTTTTTCAGCACGATTGCAACGTAATTTGGGACCTCGCGCCGCACGACCTCTCCATCATGAACCATCTGCTGCACAAAGACGCGGAGGCGGTCTCGGCCACCGGGCAGGCGCACCTCAACGGACACGAGGACATCGCGTTCATTACCGCCTATTTCCCGGACAAGATGATCGCGCATGTCAACGTCAACTGGATTTCGCCGGTAAAAATTCGAACCACGCTGATCGGCGGCGAAAAGAAAATGCTGGTCTGGAACGATCTTGAGGCGGACGAGAAGCTGAAGATTTACGACAAGGGTGTCGACGTGAAGAGCCAGGAAGGCGTCTACAACCTGCTGATCAGTTACCGGTCGGGCGACATGTGGGCGCCGCAGGTCGAGCAAGTCGAGGCGCTTCGGCTGGAGCTGGGATACTTCGTCGAATGCATCAAGAAAGGTGAGAGACCATTCAACGACGGCTGCGCGGGACTGAAAGTCGTCCGCATGCTTGAAGCTGCCAGTGAATCGCTCGGCAAGCGCGGCGAGATCGTTTACGTATAAGAGATTCCGTGGACGGCACCAACGGTAATTCACTCCGCACTGAAGCACTGACTGGGTTGTGAAATTTGCGATCGGGAGAATGGCAATGACGACAAATGACCTTTCTAGAATGAAGCAGGAATGGCAATCGGATTCGCGCTGGAGCGACGTGGTTCGCCCCTACCTCGCTCAAGATGTGGTTCGTCTGCGGGGTTCTATCCAGATCGAACACACGCTGGCGCGCCTCGGTGCCGAACGGTTCTGGAGCCTGCTTCACTCCGAGTCCTATGTGCCGGCGCTCGGGGCGCTGACCGGCAACCAGGCAGTGCAGCAGGTGAAGGCGGGACTGCAAGCCATTTACGTGAGCGGCTGGCAAGCGGCGGCGGATGCGAACGAAGCGGGCCAGATGTATCCCGACCTGAATCTATACCCGTCTGATTCGGTTCCGAAACTGGCCGCGCGGCTCAACCAGGCGCTGCTTCGCGCCGACCAGATCGACCACGAGCAGGGGAAGGAACAGATCTACTGGTTTGCCCCGCTGGTCGCCGATGGCGACACCGGATTCGGCGGAAACCTGAATTCGTTCGAACTCATGAAGGCAATGATTGAGGCGGGCGTCGCCTGTGTCCATTTTGAGGATCAGTCGTCGTCGGCAAAAAAATGCGGTCACCTGGGCGGAAAGGTCCTGGTCCCGACGAAGGAAGCCGTGCAGAGACTCGTCTCGGCTCGGCTGGCGGCGGATGTCATGGGAGTTCCGACCCTGATTATGGCGCGCACCGATGCCGAGAGTGCGGATCTGCTGACCAGCGATGCCGATGCTTACGATCACGAATTCATGACCGGAGAACGCACCGAAGAAGGACTGTTTGTGATCCGCAAGGGCCTGGAAACAGCCATCGCGCGTGCCCTGGCTTACGCTCCTTATGCCGATCTGGTGTGGTGCGAGACGTCGACCCCGGACCTTGGAGACGCGCGCAAGTTTGCCGAAGCCGTCCTCGCTCACTATCCCAACAAGATTCTGGCCTACAACTGTTCGCCCTCCTTTAACTGGAGAAAACATCTGAATGAGAACGCGGTCGCCAAGTTCCAGAACGAACTGGGTGCGATGGGATACAAGTTCCAGTTTGTCACCCTGGCCGGTTTCCACGCCTTGAATCTCTCCATGTTCGACCTGGCGCGAGGCTATAAGCAACACGGCATGGCCGCCTACTCCCGGCTGCAGGAAAAAGAATTCGGCCGCGAACGGGATTTCGGCTACGAAGCGGTCAAGCATCAGCGCTTCGCGGGCACCGGATACTTCGACGCGGTGCAGCAGGCAATCGTCGGTGGCATGGCTTCGACGCTTGCTTTGCGGGGATCCACGGAAGCCGAGCAGTTCACCTATGAGAGTTCGACCGCCGGGCATCCCGCATCGGCAGGTTCCACCACGGCTCACAAGGCGAACGGAAAAGCTGACGGCAATGGCAACGGTCATGCGAAATCCGTGCCTGTAAACGCCGTGTCTGACGCCGGCGCCGCGAAGGCGCCGGAACCGTTCGCTCGGTCTACAGCCGACCGCGTTCCACACTCTGCGTAGCGAGTGTCTCGCCTGGCAAGTCCACGCCCGGTGTAAATCACACCGGGCATAAGTCCACACCTGTCGAACGGATGCATAGGAGTCTGCCAACCATGGATCAATTTCTCAGCGTCGCCCCGGATGTGAAGCTCGGGGAAGGAGTCAGGCTTTCTAAGTTCATCAATCTCTACGGCTGTGAGATTGGCGATGAAACAAAAATCGGCGCATTCGTCGAAATTCAGAAGAACGCTTCGGTCGGCAAGCGCTGCAAGATCTCGAGCCACACCTTTATTTGCGAGGGCGTCACGATTGAGGACAACGTGTTCATTGGCCACGGCGTGATGTTCATTAACGACTTGTATCCGCGCGCGACAACTGCCACGGGAGGCTTGCAGACCGAAGCCGACTGGCATGTGGAGAGGACGGTGGTGAAAAAGGGAGCTTCCATTGGCTCCGGCGCCACCATCCTCGCCAATACCTGCATTGGAGAGAACGCCATTGTCGGGGCAGGCGCCGTGGTCACCAAAGATGTTCCGGCCAGCACCATTGTGGCCGGCAATCCAGCAAGAATTCTGCGTCACATCGAAACGGAGGTAGCGCAGTGAATCATTCGCAAAATATTCCTTTTTTGGATCTGGTCACACCGCACGTTGAACTCGAAGCGGAGTTGACCGCGGTTTTTCAGCAGGTAATTCGCACTGCGGGCTTCATCGGCGGCGCCATGGTCGAGAATTTTGAAAAAGAGTTTGCCGCGTTCTGTCACACCGAACGCGCGGTCGCCGTCAACAGCGGTACCGACGCTCTCCGTTTCGCGCTGATGGCAGCGGGGGTGAAAGCGGGCGATGCGGTAGTAACGGTTGCGCACACGTTCATTGCCACGACCGAAGCCATCTCGCAGGCAGGAGCGCTGCCGGAGTTCGTCGACATCGACGAGCGCACCTACAACATGGACGTCACCAGACTCCATGAATATCTGGAATCGCGCTGCTCGGTGTCGGCGGAAGGCAAGCTGATCAGCAAAGGGAGCAATCGGCCGGTAACCGCCATTGTCCCCGTCCACCTTTATGGCCAGATGGCGGATATGGATGCGATTCTGGAACTGGCGGAACAGTATCGGCTGATCGTGGTGGAAGACGCGTGCCAGGCGCACGGGGCGGAATATTTTTCGCGCAAACAGAACCGCTGGTTGCCGGCGGGTTCGATGGGACGCGCGGCCGCCTTCAGCTTCTATCCCGGGAAAAATCTGGGAGCCTGCGGGGAAGGTGGCGCGATCACCACAAATGACTCGAAGCTGGCGGATACCTGCAAAATGATCCGTGATCACGGACAGGCGAAGAAATACTACCACGATATCGAGGGATACAACGGCCGCCTCGATGCGATCCAGACCGGAATTTTGAGCGTGAAACTGAAACACCTGGCCCGGTGGAATGCGCAACGGCGGGAACGGGCGGCAGAGTATAACCGTCTGTTTGCGGCCTCCGAGGCAGGAGTCCAGACACCTTATGAACCCTCCTGGTCCCGCGCTGTCTATCACCTATATGTGGTTCGGACCGGGGATCGCGAAGGCATGATGGCGCATCTCGGGAAGGCCGGCATCGGCAGCGGCATTCACTATCCAATTCCGTTGCACCGTCAGCGGGCTTATGAATCGCTGGGATACAAAGCGGGCGATTTCCCGGTGACCGAGAGAATCGCAAGCCAGATTGTCTCTCTGCCCATGTTTCCGCAGCTCACAGCAGAGCAGCAGGGGCGGGTTGCCGAAGAGATCTTGCGCTTTGAGCACCAATGCGTCACCCAGGCGAGCCGTGTCTGATGGCGAGGTCTTCGCGGCCTGCGGAAAGTGCCGCGTGGTCGGATCGGCGAGCAGATTCAAGTGTTGACTTTCGGAAAGAGGCTAAGAATATGAAAATCTCAGTTATTGGCGCTGGCTATGTCGGACTCACGACGGCCGCATGCCTGTCTCAAATCGGGCACGACGTATTCTGCAGTGAGAGCGATATCGACAAGCTCTCCAAGCTGCAAAGTGGCGTCATGCCTCTTTTCGAGCCACACCTCGAGAAAGTCATCGAAGATGCCCGAAAGTCCGGCCGCCTCCACTTTGGCGCCACTGCGGAGGCGATCGATTGGGGCCGCGCCATTTTTATCTGTGTCGGAACACCGCCGCTGGTAAACGGCGATGCCGATCTCTCTGCCATCGAAGGAGTAGCTCGCGCTATCGCTAAGCGTGCATCGGGTTATCGCTTGGTCGTGGAAAAGAGCACCGTGCCGGTCCAAACCGGGTCGCAGTTGAGAAAGCATCTATCCAAACACAGTACGAACGGTTTGGAATACGACGTTGCCTCGAATCCTGAGTTCCTGCGCGAAGGCTCGTCGGTCGAGGATTTTCTGCATCCTGACCGAATTGTGGTTGGGGTTGACTCCGCGCGTGCCGCGCAATTGCTGCGCGAAATCTACGAACCGATTATCACGCAAAAATTCACTTGTCCTTTGCACGCGGATTGCCCGAAGCGTAATGATCCTGTGTTCTTAGAGACAGACACCGGCTCGGCCGAACTGATCAAGCACGCTTCTAATTCCTTCTTGGCCATGAAAATATCGTTTATCAACATGGTTGCGAATCTGTGCGAAGTCGTAGGCGCAGACGTCACCAAGGTAGCGCAAGGCATGGGACTCGATCCGCGAATCGGTCCAGCCTTCCTGAACCCGGGAATCGGGTTTGGGGGATTCTGCTTCCCGAAGGATGTGCAGGCCTTCATCAGAATCGCCCAGAAATCGGGTTGTGATTTCTCCCTGCTCAAGGAAGTGGAGAAGATTAACCAGCGTCGGATTGAGGAGTTTGTCGAAAAGGTACGTCAGGAATTGTGGGTTGTGCGCGGCAAGAAGATCGCGGTCTGGGGTCTGGCGTTCAAGCCCAACACCGATGACGTGCGCTTTGCCCCGTCGATCGCGCTGGTGATGTCATTACTGGAAGAGGGTGCCGAGGTGAAAGCCTATGATCCCGAAGCGATGGAAAAGGCCAAGCCGGAGCTTCCTAACATTTGCTACTGTTCGGATCCGTACCAGGCCGCCGAAGGCGCGGATGCAATTGTGATCGTCACGGAATGGGACGAATTTCGTCAGGTGAATTGGAAACGGCTGCGTTCCACAGTCGAACATCCGCTAGTAATCGATGGCAGAAATATGTTTGTTCCAGAAGAGATCAGTCGCCACGGGTTCCGCTACATCAGTGTCGGCCGGAACAATGCCGTGCCGTCTCAATCTCCTATTGCAGATGTGAAGGGACACCGGGCGACTGAGGCTGACGAAGACGTTCAGGAAAGTCTGGCCTGATCAAAGAGCATTTAGGAATTGAGAGGATTAACCCGCGTCTGGGCCCGAAGTTGTCGGACGATTAAGAGAGAGATGGATGATGTCGAATCGGACTGAAGCTATATTAGAAGCACCGGAAGTCCAGCACTCGCTGTTGCCCAAGAAAATCTGGATCGATTTGGATAATTCTCCGCACGTACCCTTCTTCCGCCCCATCATCGACGAACTTAAGGCCAGAGGCTATGACTTGTTCGTCACCGCTCGGGATGCGTACCAGGTGCGCGAACTTTTGAAATATTACGGAGTGGATGGACGGGTTGTCGGAAAACACTATGGCAAGCACAAAATCCTGAAAGCACTGGGAACCTGCTGGCGAGCCGTGGTGTTGACCGCCATCGTTCGAAAGGAAAAGCCAGACATCTCGGTCTGTCATGGGTCGCGTGGGTGCTTGATTACATCCCATTTGTTGAAGATACCGAGCTTTACGATGTCGGACTATGAGTTCACAGCCGCCGTGCCCTCCCTGAGACCGACGTGGCTGGTCGTTCCCGAGGTTGTTCCAGACGGGAACTTGGGAGACGTTGGCGCTGAAATCCTAAAGTATCCCGGCATCAAGGAAGATGTGTATCTGGCCAGATTCAAACCCGACCCGAAATTGAAGAGCCGCCTTGGAGTCCCTCCAGAATCATTGGTGATTATGGTCCGGCCTCCGGCTACGGAAGCGCATTATCACAATCCCGAAGCTGAAGTTCTGTTGAAAGCCGCGCTCCACCAGTTTGTAGCCAACCCGGAGGCGAAGATCATTCTTTTGCCGAGAAACAAACGCCAGGATGCCGAATTGCGCGCCGAGTGGCCTGAAGCAATTGCCTCGAATAAGATCCTGATCCCCGATCATGTGGAAGACGGTATGAATCTGATCTGGAATTCCGACCTTGTCATTAGTGGTGGAGGCACCATGAACCGCGAGGCAGCAGCGCTGGGAGTTCCGGTGTACAGCATCTTTCGCGGGAAGATCGGAGCCGTCGATCAGTATCTCGCGGACAATGGCCGCTTGGTGCTGCTGACCAGTGTCGAAGATGTTAAAAGCAAAATAGTCGCCGTCCGCAGGCAGAAATCGATCGAGCGGTCAGGCCAAGCGCACGTGCCCGCACTCGAAACGATTATTCAACATATTGAGACGGCTCTTTCTAGATGTGTTCGCACCACCCAGCCGGCAAATTGATGAATTCAAATATGACCCTATACGAGGCGTCGGCCGCAGCCGCGCTGCCAAAATCCCGGTATTCCGCGAACGAGGATATTGCAGCAGCCGCGCGGAAACTGTTGGCATACTGCCAGGAGAATGAATGGGCAGGCTACGATCCCTACGACGCTCTCAATAGCAAATTGTTTAAAGCGCTACCGCTTCTGGATTCCAGACTTCCGCGCCTCGCACTTACACAAGTGTTAAAGCGCAGCCCGATCAATATTCGCAGGCTGGCGCTGGTTCCAAAAACCCAGAACCCGAAAGCACTGGCGTTATTCCTCTCGGCGCTGCTCAAGCTCCCGAACACGGCGGTCGAGAACCGCGAAGATCTCATTCGCTACATGGTCGACCGCCTGGTAGCGCTGCGCTCCTCAGGAGTTTCATATTGGTCGTGGGGTTACAGCTTTCCGTGGCAGGGACGCAGCATTCTGGTGCCCGCCGGTGCTCCGAATCTGGTTTGCACGACCTTTGTCGCTGGCGCACTGCTCGATGCGCACGAACAACGGCGCGATGAACGTTGTTTGACTATGGCGGCGGGCGCGGCTGAATACATACTGAATGAACTTTATTGGACGGACGGCGCCAAGACCGGCTTCAGCTATCCCATGCCCGGCCTGCGCGGCGAAACCCACAACGCCAACCTGCTGGCAGCGGCTTTGTTCTGCCGCGTGTACAAGCACACCGGCGAAAAGAAATTCCTGGAGCCCGCTGTGCGAGTGGCTCGTCAGGCAGTAGGGAAGCAACATCCAGATGGATCGTGGTTTTACAGCGAGGCCCGCTCACAGCACTGGATCGATAACTTTCACACGGGATACAACCTCGAAGCGTTGCAGTCCATCGGCCGCGACTTGGGGACCGGCGAATTCGATGCCAGTGTGCGGCGCGGCTTTGAGTTCTACCGCGCGAGCTTCTTTCGCGAGGACAGTGCGCCCAAGTATTTTCATGACCGCCTTTATCCCGTGGACATTCACTGTGTTGCACAAAGCATCATCACGCTGCTCGCATTTAGAGAACTCGACTCAGGCAATGTCCGGCTTGCCCACTCTGTGCTCACTTGGGCCATGCAAAATATGTGGGATCATCGCGGCTTCTTTTATTACCGCCGGCTCCGCGTGGGAACGATCCGGACCTCGTATATGAGGTGGTCTCAGGCATGGATGCTTCGGGCGTTGTCCGAACTCCTGTGCGAAGCAGATGCGTCTGCGGAACCTTCCCGAATGCAGGAGCCGAAGGCTGTCGTTCAAGCATGCTGACCTTGCCCACTTACGTTCTTATTACACCGGCGAGAAATGAGGCGGCCTACATTGAGCTGACCATCAAGTCCGTGGTGTCACAGACGATTCGACCCCTCAAGTGGGTAATTGTCAGCGACGGATCCACCGATGGTACCGACGAGATCGTGGGCAAGTACTTAGCCGGCAATTCATGGATTGAACTTGTCAGAATGCGCGAGCGCGAGGAGCGGCACTTCGCCGGCAAGGTGCTGGCATTCAACGCCGGTTACGCCAAAATGAAGGAGATGCATTTCGACGCGATCGGCAGCGTGGACGCGGATGCATCGTTTGATGAGGACTACTTTGCTTTCTTGCTTCAGAAACTCGCGGAGGATGCCTCGCTCGGCTTGGTCGGAACGGCTTTCCGGGAAACAGAAGGGGGACCCTACGATTATCGGTTCGTTAGCATCGAGCACGTGACCGGTATCTGTCAGTTATTTCGCCGACAGTGCTTCGACGAGATCGGAGGTTACGTCCCAGCGAAGGGGGGAGCAATCGACCGAATCGCGAACATTGCCGCAAGGATGAAGGGATGGAAGACAAGAACATTCACGGAAAAGATGTACTTCCACCATCGCAGGATGAGCAGCGCTCAGCAAGGAAGAATAAAAGCGCGATTTAAGGATGGCGCCAAGGATTACGCCGTCGGAAGCCATCCGCTTTGGGAACTGTTCCGAACGGTATATCAGATGACCAAAGGGCCATTCATCATAGGAGGCCTGGCGTTACTGTCCGGCTACGTGTGGTCGTTTGTGAGCAACGTGCAAAGGCCTGTTTCCGAGGAAATGGTAAGGTTCCACAGACGAGAGCAGATGCAGCGCTTGAAGCAATTTCTAGCCGGCAAGACACTTCGAATGCAGGCTTGATATTTCCTTCAAATCAGGAAGCGACACGAATACAACAATGATGAGTAGCATTGATAGCAATGGAAACGGGCACCACGTGCAACAGGAGTCCTCGCTGGTCAGCCCGGACGATCAGATCCTGATCACGGGAGCGAGCGGTTTTATTGGGACCCGACTGGTTAAGAATCTGTTGGATAGGGGCTTTCAGAATTTGCGTTGCTTAACCAGGCTTCCTGGCAAAGCGTCGAAGTTCGAAGCTTTGCGGGACTACCCCGGCGACTCGCGCATTCAAGTGATCACGGGCAATCTGCTGTCGCGAGAGGATTGCGCTGCCGCCACTCGGAATGTGAAGGTCATCTTTCATCTGGCCGCGGGCAGAGGCGAAAAATCATTTCCCGAAGCGTACATGAATTCGGTCGTCGCCACTCGGAATCTGCTCGAAGCGAGCGTCCATCAGGGCTGCCTGCGGCGTTTTGTGAGCATCAGTTCGTTCTCGGTCTATAGCAACCGGCAGAAACCCCAGGGGCGTCTGCTCAACGAGTCGTGCCCGATCGAACCACAGCCAGCGCTCTGCGGGGATGCTTACTCCTTTGCAAAAATCAAACAAGACGAAATGGTCACTGAGTTCTGCAGCCGGTTTCGCATCCCTTATGTCATTGTTCGACCGGGATATGTCATTGGTCCGGGCAATCCGGGGATTACTGGCCGGGTGGGGATTGGTACATTCGGCATCTTCATGCATATGGGCGGCTCTAATCGATTGCCGATTACTTATGTCGATAACTGTGCGGAAGCGATTGCGCTGGCTGGACTGAAGAGCGGTGTTGAGGGCGAGGCGTTCAATGTGGTCGACGACGATCTGCCATCGAGCCGGCAGTTTTTGCGCTTGTATAAACGGAGCGTCAGGAACTTCAAATCAATTTACGTCCCTCACTTCTTGAGTTATGCGGGCTGTTATTTGTGGGAACGATATTCAACGTGGTCCAAAGGACAGCTGGAGCCCGTTTTCAATCGCAGGCTGTGGCACCGCTATTGGAAGAGAACTCATTACAGCAACCACAAGCTAAAGACGCAACTCGGTTGGACACCCAAAGTGCACATGGCAGAGGGGCTCAATCGCTATTTCGACAGTTGTGTGGCGGGGCGTGTCTAGGGTCGTAGTGGCCGGACGTGAGAGCACGAAGCAAGCATTGAAAATAACATCGGCGACCGCGCCCGATCTTGCAGCGAGAGCCATACGGAGCGGTCGAAAGCCGGACGGACAGGAGAACGAGTAATGGTGGAACGAATTAAAACGATTATCCGAGGTCTTATCAAGAGGTATGGCCCTTCTAGGATCAAAATGGTCCTGTGGGATCAAGAATTCTCCGGAACCCATTGGGATTTTATCGACGATACCGCAGGCGACTGCGTCTACCCGCATTTGGAAAAACACCTTAAAGGCGGCAGCATCCTGGATCTAGGATGCGGACCGGGCAATACCGCGAATGAATTGGCGGCGTCCGCCTATACCACCTACGTGGGTGTGGACATATCCGAGGCAGCCTTGGCCAAGGCGAGGAAGCGAACCGATGAGAACGGCCGCGCCGGCAAGAATAGCTTCGCCTGCTCGGACTTCCTCGGCTACCAGCCGGCCCAGAAATTCGATGTGATCCTGTTCCGGGAATCCATGTACCATGTGCCGCTTGCCAAGGTCAAACCCATACTCGATCACTTCTCAGAGTATCTGAATGACAACGGCGTATTCATCGTGAGAATGAATACTACGGACGGCAAGGGCAGCCATAAACCGAGACTGGCCGCAATCATGGGCGTCATGGAAGCCGACTTCGACGTCGTAGAGAAGAACCAATATGGCGAGTCCGGGCCGACGGTGATTGTCTTTCGCCCGAAGAGTCCCGCGAGAGAAGAAGTGAATGGCTACTCTGAAAGCAAGAAACACGGGGAAGTACATGCTTAAGGTCGGAATCGTGGGCTGCGGCAAGATCGCGGATTCGCACGCCTCGCAAATTGGAAAAATTCCGGGGTGCGAGATCGTGGGAGTCTGCGATCGGGAGCCACTGATGGCGCAGCAGCTCTATGACCGCTATCCCGTCAAGCAGCATTTTGGCGATTTAACCGAACTCCTGGAAAAATCGCATCCGGACGTGGTTCACATCACGACGCCGCCACAAAGCCACTTCGAGATTGCCAAGATTTGCCTGGAATGGGGATGTCATGTTTATGTCGAGAAGCCGTTTACGCTGTATGAAGACGAGGCTCGAAGACTCATCGACCTGGCGAATCAAAAAAACCTCAAGATCACGGCGGGACATGATCATCAATTCAGTCATGCCGCGATTCGCATGAGAAGTCTTGTCCAAGGCGGTTATTTGGGCGGGGCGCCCGTTCACATGGAGAGTTATTACTGCTATGAAATGGGGGCTTCTGACTACGCAGGAGCGCTTCTCGGCGACAAGAATCACTGGGTTCGCAGGCTGCCAGGGAAATTGCTGCACAATATCATCAGTCACGGCATCGCCAGGATCGCGGAATTCACCTGCGGTACCTCACCCCAGGTGATAGCACATGGCTTTACCAGCCCCTTCTTGAAGAGTGTGGGCGAAAGCGAGATCATCGACGAATTAAGAGTCATCGTTTGCGATGAGGCGAGCGTTACGTCCTATTTCACCTTCTCGTCGCAGATGCGTCCCTCGCTGCATCAGTTTCGCCTCTATGGCCCTAAGAACGGTCTGATTCTTGATCTGAATCAGGAGACTGTAATCAAGCTTCGCGGTGCCAGATACAAGAGTTATGTCGAGAAGTTCGTTCCACCTGTCACCATGGCCGCGCAGTATGTCGGAAACCTGAAGACGAACCTGCGAACTTTTCTGGCCAATGACTTTCATATGAAATTCGGAATGAAGCACTTGATCGAGTCTTTCTACCGTTCGATTGTCGAAGACGGTCCTGTGCCTATCTCGTATCGCGAAATTCTGCTGACCGCGAGAATTATGGATGCCATCTTTGCTCAACTCAATTCGCAGGTCTCACCAATCCGACATCAAAAAGAGAATCCTGTTCAGGCAGCCGTGAGTGTTGTTGAAAGGTAGAGTCTGAAGGTATTGGTGGAGTGTCCTTTGATGCGCCTCGGATTCTAGTACACACTCGAGGGTTGGTTCCCTGCAAAATCTACAACCTGGAATGTCCCCGGCAATGTGGGGTCCTGCGGGCTAACGCAAATTCTGGGCGCAAACTCAATGACAAAACAAACTGACCACATATGTGTCTGCGTTTGCACTTATAAGCGGCCCGAGTGCCTGCAACGGCTGTTGAATGAACTGGCCGGCCAGGATACACAGGGCCGATTCACCGTTTCTGTCGTGGTTGTAGACAATGATGATCTGCAATCTGCAAAAGCTGCGGTGTTGGATTTTGCCGCTCGGGGGACTGTTCCGATCAAGTACTGCGTCGAGCCACGGCAGGGCATCTCGCTAGCGCGGAACAAGGCAATTGAAAATGCCAGCGGCGACTTCATCGCGCTTATCGACGACGACGAGTTTCCGACCAAGCGTTGGTTGCTGACCTTGCTCGAGACCTGCGAGGAATATCAAGTCGACGGGGTGCTTGGACCCGTGAGGCGCCACTTCGATGGCAAACCGCCAAATTGGATCGTTAAGAGCGACTTCTACGAGCGCCCCATTAACCGGACCGGCTCTCTTGTCAAGTGGCCAGAGGCGCGATCGGGCAATGTGCTCCTGAGGAGGAAGGTTTTCGAGGCGGGCAAACAGCCGTTCCGACCGCAGTTTCGAGTCGGTGAGGACCAGGATTTTTTCAGAAGGATGATCGAAAAGGGCCACACGTTTATTTGGTCCGCCGAGGCAGTGGCGTATGAGGTTGTTCCGCCGGTCCGTTGGAGGGTCAGCTACATGTTAAGGAAAGCACTGCTTCGTGGAGCATCTGCACGGCTTAAGCCAGGCTGCGGAGCACTGAGTATTGCAAAATCGCTCGTTGCCGCGGTAGCGTACACCGCTGCCCTGCCGTTCGCACTGGTGTTGGGCTTTCACAGGTTCATGACCCTCCTGGTCAAACTTTTTGATCATCTCGGCAAGCTGCTGGCGGTTCTCGGCATCAACCCAATACACGAGCAATATGTCGTTGAGTAATGAGTCTGTATGTCGTCAGATCCGTTTCACTAGAGTTCCGGAGAGTTAAGCAATGGTAGATAATGGCGTCGAGATAAGCGTTAAAGGGAAATGGGTGAGGGTACCAGGGCTTTCTGCCAGTGGAGTTACTGTAGTTATTCGGGAACGATTGCCCAAGACAGCCGTCGTTCATGATGAGCAGTTTCTCGAAACGGAACTTCGCGACCCCGAACTGTGCGTGCGAGAGTTGAAGGCGCAACGATCGCCTGAACTGCGCGCCGATATTTTCACGTTTTGTCAAAAGCTGCCAGACACAGTCCCTAGGTACAAGTATCCGATGGAATGGGATAGTGTCGCTGTGGTTCGATCCGACAACTTTGAAGACTGGTGGAAGAAGCTGCCTCAGGAAGCGCGCAAGAATGTGAGGAGATCGCAGAAACGCGGAGTAGTGGTTTGTGTCAAGCAGTTTGGTGAAGCTCTAATCAGCGAAATCGGCCACGTGAATGATGATTCCCCCCTGATGCAGGGAAAGCCCAATGCTCATTACGGTAAGAGCGCTGATCAGCTAAGGCGGGATTATTCGTCATTTCTCGATCGGTGCGACTTCATTGTCGCCTATCTTGGGAATGAAGCGATCGGGTTTCTGAAGCTGGTCTATAGGGGGCAGGTCGCTTCCATATTGAACTTGACGACAAAGCCAAGCCATTATGACAAAAGACCCGGCAACGCTCTGATTGCCAAGGCGGTGGAACTCTGCGCAGCGAGGGGAATATCGTACGTAACGTATGGGATGTTTAATTACGGTAATAAGCGCGATAGCCCTTTACGGGAATTCAAGATTCGCAATGGGTTTGAAGAGATGCTAATACCCAGATATTACGTGCCCTTAACAACTTGGGGAAAGCTTTGCATCTTGTTGAAACTCCATCGCGGCCTTCTCGGAATCCTCCCGCAGAATGTGATCATGATGTTTGTCAACCTGCGTGCGAAATGGTACGATCTCAAAAAACGAATGAGCCGGTGTAGCTTAATGTCAGAGCGGTCGAATTGTAATCGGCAGATGGGGCGTTCAAATCCTCCCGCCGGCTCCAATGTCTAAGTAGCTAGGTCCTTCTCGATCTTCCACACCACACCCTCTATGCCCGGAATCGTTGGATTCTTAACTAAGATGCCGCGTGAAGCGGCCGAACTGCAGTTGCGGCAGATGGTTGCGTCGGTCCACCATCAGTCGTCTTATGCCATCGGCACATGGATTGATGAATCCCAGGGCCTGTACGTGGGTTGGGTTGCCCACAAGGGGTCAATCTCCGAGGGAATGCCGCTGTGGAACGAACGAAGGGATGTCACTCTTATCTTCTCGGGAGAGGATTTTCCAGAGCCGGGAGCTGCCCGCCGCTTGAAGGAGCGCGGTCATACGCTCGACGAGAAGGTGCCCTCCTATCTCGTTCACGTCTACGAGGACGACCCTGCGTTTCCGGCGAGTTTAAACGGAAGGTTCCACGGACTGCTGACCGATCGGACTCGCGGAACGGCAATGCTGTTCAACGACCGATTTGGTATGCACCGCCTCTACTATCACGAATCAAGGAACGGCTTCTATTTCGCCGCAGAGGCCAAGGCGATATTGGCGGTTTGCCCCGAACTCCGGAAGGCGGACCCGCGAGGCCTCGGTGAGTTTGTCGCTTGCGGCTGTGTATTGGAGAACCGGACGCTGTTCGAGGGCATCCATGTCCTGCCACCAGCCTCGGCTTGGGTGTTTCGGGGCGGGTCAATCGAGCAGAAAGGCTGCTACTTTCAGCCGCGGGAGTGGGAAGAACAAGGGACGTTGGATCCGGAGTCGTATTACCGTGAAATCCGTGAGGTCTTCTCCCGCAATCTACCTCGCTACTTTAATGGCCAAGAGCGGATTGGCATGTCCCTCACCGGCGGACTGGACACACGCATTATTATGGCGTGGCAACACTCCCCGCCGGGAACTCTTCCCTGCTACTCCTTTGGGGGACAGTTTCGCGATTGTCAGGACGTCATTATCGCTCGCAAGGTGGCGCGCTCGTGCGGGCAGAGCCACGAGGTGATCCAAGTAGGAGAAGAGTTCCTCACGCGCTTTCCCAACTACGCGGAGCGAACCGTATACCTCACGGATGGGTGTGCGGACGTCAGCCGTTGCGCGGATCTCTACGTGAATGAGCAGGCTGCAAAGATCGCCCCAGTCCGGATGACCGGAAACTACGGCGGTGAAGTACTACGCCGGGTTCGGGCGTTCAAGCCTCACGATCCCGCTTTCGGATTGTTCGCTGTGGAGCTGCTCTCCCAAGTCCAAATCGCGAAGGGCACATACGACACGCTGTTGAACGGACACCCGCTTTCATTCGCTGTGTTCCGACAGGCGCCGTGGCACCATTTCGGCCTTCTCGCGCTGGAGCAGACCCAGCTTTCTTTACGATCACCATACCTGGACAACGACTTTGTCCGAACAGTTTTCCGTGCGCCGCAAGCGATGCTCACGAACAACGACGTTTCGCTCCGCTTGATCGCCGACGGCAGCCCAGAGCTCCAGAAAATCCCTACGGACCGGGGATTGGCCGGCAACGGCCACCTATGGCAAGCAGCTTCACGGGGATTGCTTGAGTTCACGTTCAAGGCGGAATATGCCTACGACTATGGGATGCCCCAGGGGGTGGCGAAAATCGATCATTTCTTCTCGCCATTTCACCTGGAACGTCTATTCCTCGGCAGACACAAGTTTTATCATTTCCGTATCTGGTACAGAGATGCTCTCGCAAAGTACATTCGCGAAATGCTGCTTGATTCGCGCACCCTCTCTCGGCCATATGTCCAACGGGGCACGCTCGAGGCTATTGTGCAGGGACACCTCAAAGGAAATCGGAACTACACCACGGAGATTCACAAGGTACTAACTCTGGAACTCGTGCACCGCCTTTTTCTGGACTAGAGATGCCCCAGCACCTTCAGTAGCAAAGCATTGGACGATAATTGACTCCGCAGAACGCCACCGTTTTGTTCGCGTTCGGTATCATGGGCCTCTTCCTGCTCGCTCGTGACGGAAAGGCGCGGACTTCGAAGGCTCTTTGGATACCCGTGGTGTGGTTATGGATTGCCGCATCCCGGCCGGTTTCGGGGTGGCTGTCGGGAAGTGGCGGGGTAAGCGCAGATGCGTCGCTCGGCACCGCCGACCAGCTCCTCGACGGTAGTCCATTAGACCGCTTCTTCTTTACGGGACTCATAGCGATCGGCGTAATTGTGCTTTTCATGAGAAGTCGCCGGGTCGGCGGGCTTCTGCGGGCGAACGTTCCGATTCTTCTGTTCTTCTTGTACTGCGGTGTCAGTACCCTTTGGTCCGATTACACTGACGTTTCCTTTAAGCGCTGGATTAAGGCTTTGGGCGACCTGGTGATGGTCCTCATCGTCCTGTCGGATTCAGATCCGCTGGCTGCCGTCAAGCGACTCTTGGCGCGACTGGCTTTTCTCTTAATACCCGCGTCCGTGCTGTTGATCAAGTACTATCCCGACCTTGGGCGGATGTATAGTCCTTTCACCGGCGAGGCTGCTTCCACCGGAGTCACAACCAATAAGAACCAACTCGGTTATGTATGTCTGCTGCTTGGACTTGGGTGTGCGTGGCGAGTCCTGGAAGCAGTGCGGGACCGGCAGGGCACTCGCAGAAGTAGATCTGGCCTGCTGATCGCTCACGGCACCGTCCTCGCCATGGCCATCTGGCTATTCTGGATGGCCAATTCGATGACTTCTTTTGCCTGTTTCCTCATGGCGGTCACATTGCTGGTGGCGGCCCATGTCCGTGCTTTTGCCCGGCGTGTGTGGCTGGTGCACCTGCAGGTGGCGGCGATCCTGATCATCTCTTTTTCCGCTCTGTTCCTTAATGTCGGCTCGGGTTTGGTGCAGTCGATGGGGAGAGACCCATCCCTTACCGGCCGGACTGACATCTGGAAACTGGTGCTCGGAATGGTTCGCAATCCACTGTTCGGTACCGGTTTCAACAGCTTCTGGCTGGGAAAACGATTGGAAAAGGTCTGGAGTGTCTACTGGTGGCATCCCATGCAAGCTCATGACGGCTACATCGATCTTTACTTGAACTTGGGGGTGGTGGGACTTACATTGCTGGCCGTGATTTTGGTGGCCGGTTACAGGAACATTGTGGCTGCGTATCGCAGGGATTCACACCTTAACAGCCTTAGATTGGCATATCTCGTGGTGTTCGTGGCCTACAACTTCACGGAGTCGGCGTTGATGATGAGCCCTGTGTGGATCTTCCTGCTCTTGTCGACCACTGCCGTTCCCGGAGGTTGGGGGCGAACCCAGCCCAGGAAAGCTGTGACACTACCTCCACTTAGCCCGCCGGTTGTTCCGTGCCTCGAAGAGATTAGGGTTATGAGCAAATGAAAATCGCCTACTTAGTCCTTGCCCATAAGAATCCGCAGCTTCTCAGGAGGGTGATAAGAACGCTGTCATCTGAGGATTGCACATTCTTCATTCATATCGATCAAAAGAGCAAGATCGAGGAGTTTTCCGGGATTGAGGAAGGCAATGTTGTTTTCAGTGAGAGACGCGTTCCTGTGTACTGGGGCGAGTTTTCTCAAGTCCAGGCGACGGTCCTATTAATTCACCAGATAATGGCCCGGCCTCACAAATACGATTACATTGTTCTTCTACAGGGAGCTGACTACCCAATAAGATCCCGTGAATATATCCACAGATTCCTGGAAGAGAATCGGGGATTGGAATTCATGAGTATCGTGAAGATGCCGAATGAGGCGGCAGGCAAGCCCATCTCCCGGATCAACACTCTGAGATTTCCTTCTCATAAACCAGTGCGTCGATTCGCCCTAAGAGTATTGGCAAAACTGGGCTTGGCCCAACGTGACTACAGGAAGTACCTAAGGGGGTTGGAACCCTATTCTGGCAGTGCCACCTGGGGCTTGACGGCGGACGCTTGCCGCTACATATTGGAATTCATAGAACGCAACCAAAGAGTGGTGGAGTATTTTCAAAATGTATTTGCGCCCGACGAGTCGTTCTTTCACACCATTCTGGGCAACTCGGCGTTTCGTCCTCGGGTCCGGAGAGATTTGGTCTATAGTGATTGGTCCTCCTCCCAGAATGGCCACCCAGCCATGATCAGCGACCGACACGTAGCGTTTTTCGAGGAGCGGGAGAAGGTAGTCCTTAACGACTTCTACGGTCCTGGGGAATTGTTGTTTGCACGAAAGTTCTCCGACGATAGTTTGGATTTGCTGCGACGAATTGACGACATGATAGCGCGAAAGGAAGGGCGCCGAGTCTCCCCTTAGCCAGTTTGTGGGCTGCTCCAAGGGCCGTGGCCCGAAGGCCAGCCGTCCAAGCGATTGCGGGCGTGCACTTCTGTGTCTTGCGCGCTCTTGCGGCGGTGCTTAAGCTCAAAGGTAAGGCGACTTTGGGCTTGATTCTGAGCTACGAGAGGGACATCTCCCTTTGGTCAGAGCTAGGCATTCCAGGTCGCCGATGGCCGCATGAGTGCAGTTCTGGAATGCAGGCCTTGGCGAGGTGATTAGTAATGAAACGCGTGCTTCTTCCCCCCTTTATTTTGCTTTGTCTTTGCGCGTGTGCCCAAGCGCAGTTGTGGTCTGGCATCATCGATCCGTCGCGCGCAACCAACTGGGCAACAAATGGTGTCGGCGCGAACATTGTCAATCGGACCACACAGTACGGTTCAACCATCGCTGCCTGCAATGATTCTTCGCCAGCGAACGCTTGTAGTGGCAGCATCAACTCTGCCATCCAAAGTTCCGCAGCTGCCAACGATTACGTCCTGCTTGGTCCTGGAACTTTTACGCTTAATAATTGTCTTACATTCACTCAACCCAACGTCACGCTCCGCGGCAGCGGTACACTCAGCACAATTCTCGTCTTCACCGGCAGCACACTTTGTGGCGGATCGACGGGTATAGCTAACATCCACGCCATAGATTCGACGGCATATTATCAGGGCAGCGCAGCAGTGCAGCCGGGTGGCTCAAACGCCTGCTCATGGACGGCGGGATACACCCGAGGCGCAACCCAGATCACTCTCAATTCCTGTGGCTCAACTCCTCCGGCCAACCAGTTCATTCTCCTCGATCAGGCCAACGACACCACCGACAACGGCGGCGACTTCGTTTGCGACAATAACGGAACTACGAGCGGATTTTACTGCAACCAGAGCGATGAAACTCCACTGTGGGGGCGAACGATTTCGAACGTCGATCATAGCCAGGTCGAAGCGGTGCAAATTACGTCCATTGTCAGCGGGAGCGGCAAAGGGCCTTACGTGGTCAATATTTCCCCTGGGCTACTCGCTAACAACTGGCGCGCGGGCCAGAATCCCGGCGCGTGGTGGCCGGGCCAGATCGCAGGTATCGGCATCGAGAGCATGACGGTGGACGGCAATGCGAGCCCGGAGCAGACGGGAATTCAATTCTACGACTGTTATAGTTGTTGGATCAAAGGCGTCCGATCGGTTGGTGAAGGTACGCGCAACCACTTCTGGTTTTACCAAGGGATGCGAAATACACTGCGCGACTCCTACGTTTACGGCAACCGGAATTATACCGACATGTCTTACGGCATCGAGTTTCTTTTCAACTCCGATGATTTAGTGGAAAACAACATCTTTGACACGGCGACCGCTCCGGACATAGGCGGCCAGATTTCCGGGACAGTTTATGCCTATAACTATGAGACCGGCAACACTTTTATCACGCCGCCAACTTGGATGTCAGGCTCGTCCTTCGGCCACGATACTGGCCTGCACATGAATTTGTATGAGGGCAACATCGGGAACTCCCTCGGCTGTGACGACGTGCACGGTACGAGCGGGCTGAATACGGTCTTCCGCGTTCAACTCCACGGCTCACAGGTTGGCAAGACGCAGAATACCCAGCCTGTCACTATGAACTCTTACTGCCGTGGCGAAAACTTTATCGGCAATGTTCTCGGAACGTCGGGCTACGACACACAGTACGAGGTCTATCCACCCTCGGGCGGTTCCACATCTGCTTGCTACGCAACAATCTGGAACCTCGGCTGGAACGGGTCCAACTGCGGATTGAACGGTGGTTCGGGCGTGCTGGATGATACCGTCGTGCGCTCCACGCTTTTGCGGTGGGGGAACTGCGATTCAGTCAGCGGATTTACCTCCTGCCAGTTTAACTCGTCCGAGGTCCCCACCACCGCCGCGGCTTACATCAACGCCAACGCCGTTCCATCCAGCCACACGCTGCCCAATTCCTTCTATTTGAGCGCTCAGCCCGCGTTTTGGGCTACGCCCTACGGGACACCGGCATTTCCGCCTATCGGACCTGACGTAAGCGGGGGGAGCGTTCCGAACGTTGGCGGTCACGTCAACATGATTCCAGCGGGCCTTTGTTACCAGAATACTTCCGTCGATCCTGCCTATCAAGTCGTGAATACGGTTACGGGCGCTTCGTGGTCTGGTGGGACCGCCACGCTTAATGTTACAAATGGTCTTGCCGCGGGATTTGAGGTTATAGTTACAGGAATAACTCCTTCTGGGTATAACGGAACGGTATTGGTCCTTACTGCGAGTTCATCGCAAATCACTTATGCCTTAGCTTCGAATCCGGGCTCTTATTCGAGCGGCGGGCAGGTCTCTTCCAACAACGTCCTTCTGTTCAACGCGAACACCTGCTACGGCAGTGATCCTGCGCCTCCGGCGGCTCCTACGAACCTCACGGCCGTCGTGCATTGATCATCTTGCCATCGATACCGGGCGCTGAGGAGCGATTCTCCGCGTTTTTGCGGGCGGACGCGGGCTTCAGCGCCAGGAGTATGGAGTTCGCGTTCCCGCCTTCAAAACCGGGTTGTCAATAAGTTCACTGATTAAGCAATCAAAACCAAGCACACAGCATGGATCTTCTCTGTCTTGGCGATAGTGGCCATCTGAGAAAGCCGCCATTTTCTGCAAGCTCAGATTTTCTCGGCGATACCCACGGCTCTGTTGAATCCGAATTGCAAATTGACCGCCGATTCTGTATTGGGTTCGGCAAGGAGGCCATTTGAAGCCGTTCGATCCCGAGGGTAAGTTCCAGTTCACCCCAGACGACGTAGCTCAGCGTGCCGTTCGGGGTGCAGGAGCAACATTGCTCTCCTCCGCCTCGGGTGTAGCCATCCAGATCGTCTCCACGATGGTCCTGGCTCGGCTCCTCGTACCCGCAGATTTCGGGCTGGTCGCCATGGTGAGTGCGTTCAGCCTGCTTCTGGTGAACTGTGGGCCGAATGGATTTACCGAGGCCATTCTACAGACAGACGAGATTGGCCATTCTCTGGCCAGTAACCTGTTTTGGATCAACTTGGGAGTGAGTCTTCTTCTAACCGCCGGATTCGCCGCAGCGGGAACCCTGCTGGCTCGGTTCTATGGCGACCCGCGCGTAGCGCATGTGGCGGTTGGCATGTCGGTCACGATCCTGATCGGTGGTACATCGGTTCAGCATCTGGCCCTGCTCAAGCGGGCGATGCGGTTCTCCGTCGCGTCCGCCAATGACGTGTTTGCCGGCCTGGTTTACGTGGCTGTGGCAATCTTTTTGGGCTGGGCAAAGTGGGGATATTGGGCGCTGGTTGCAGGATCGGTCGCGCGTTCGCTGAGCATATCGATCGGGGCCTGGTACTTATGTAGATGGGTCCCAGGCCGCCCTCGGAGCGGCGTGGGTACCCGCCCGATAGTGCGGTTTGCAGTCCACACTTATGGGCGCTTCGCCGCCAACTTCTTTACCAACAATACGGACAACCTCCTTGTAGGATGGCGCTTTGGCGCAACTTCTCTCGGCTTCTACAAGAAGGCCTACGACCTGTTTAACTTTCAGGTGAGCCTATCGACGGCATCCCTCACGAACGTCGCTGTGTCCGCCCTGAGCCGGTTCAGGGGGAATCCAGTTAAATACAGACAACATCTTCTCGGCGTACTATCTGTAGTGGCTTTTGTGGGAATGGCGTTGAGTGGTGATCTGACCCTGGTAGGCAAAGATCTGATTCGTCTATTACTGGGACCAGGGTGGGAGGTGTCTGGACGTATCTTCACGCTGTTCGGCCCCGGAGTTGGAGTCATGATCCTCTACCAAATCCATGGTTGGATCAACCTTTCCATCGGACGCGCCGACCGATGGTTCCGCTGGGGCCTGATCGAGGCTGCGGTCACAGTGCTACTGCTTATTTTGGCGCTGCGCTGGGGACCTGAGGGAATAGCCGCGGCTTGGACCATCTCCTACTTCATTTTGATAGCACCTGCGTTCTGGTACGCCGGAAGGCCAATCCAATTCGGATTCGGTCCCGTGCTGGCAGTGATTTGGAGGTACTTCGTTGCGAGCTTGTTGGCGGGTTGCGCATCCGCCGGCCTCGCGAAGGTAATCCTGCCCACCGTTTCAACTACGACTGTAATGGGCGCTTTGATCCAGATGGTGGCGACCTCATTCTTGTTCGTCGTTCTCTATGTCATTGCGGTCATTCTTCTGCACGGTGGCTTTGCTCCCCTCTATCAGTTCACAGCGCTTTTGCGAGAAATGCTTCCATCAGGGGTTTTCTCAAGACTGTCCCCGGATGTCACCGAGTCCTGTGTCACTAACTCAAACGGAGCGCTTGTCCCCTGACCAGGGCAACGAGTTAGTATCGTGAAATTCATGACAGCCCCTTTGGTATCCATTCTCATCCCCGCATTCAATGCCCAAGAATGGATCGGTGACACGCTACGCTCGGCGATTGCGCAGACGTGGGAACCTAAAGAGATCATTGTCGTTGACGATGGATCCTCCGATCGAACGCTAGAAATCGCGCGGCAGTTCGAGTCGGAGTCGGTCCGTGTGGTCACACAGGAAAATCAGGGTGCTGCAGCAGCCAGAAACAAGGCCTTCGCACTCAGTAAGGGAGACTACATTCAGTGGTTGGATGCCGATGATCTTCTGGATGGTGACAAGATTGCGAGGCAGATGCAGGTGTTGGATCAGTGCCTCAGCAAGCGGACTCTTCTTTCCTCGGCTTGGGGACGATTCAGTTACAGACATAAGCAAGCGCGCTTCGTTCCGACTGCGCTGTGGTGTAATCTGTCCCCTAACGAGTGGTTGCTGCGCAAGATGGAACAGAACCTGTACATGCAGACTGCCACGTGGCTTGTAAGTCGCGAACTGACAGAAGCCGCCGGTCCTTGGGATACCAGACTATTGAGTGACGATGATCAAGAGTACTTCTGCCGCGTCCTCCTGGCAAGCGACGGCGTTAGATTTGTTCCAGAAGCGAGAGTGTACTATCGCGCGTCCGGGTCCGGTAGCCTGAGCTACATAGGGCGCTCCGACAGAAAACGGGAGGCACATTGGTGTTCTATGCAGCTTCATGTGGGTTATCTCAGGTCATTGGAAGACAGTGCCAGGGCTCGGGCCGCGTGTGTGACATTCCTGCAAAACCGCATAGTTTTCTTCTATCCGGAACGGCCTGATATCTATGGGCAGGCAGAGCAGATGTCTAGGGATTTTGGAGGCCAACTGGAAGTGCCACGCTTGTCGTGGAAGTACTCTTGGATCGAGACGTTATTTGGCTGGCATCTTGCCCGACGCGCTCAATTTTCTATGCCCAATCTCAGGTGGTCGTTGGTAAGGCTCTGGGACAAAGCGCTTTACCGCATCGAAGACCGAAAACATACGTTTAGTCTTGGGATATAAGAATTGTGAGCTATGTGTCACCGCTCTGCGACGCGCCGTTTGGGAGGTAGCGTACGGCAAATGGGATCCGGAGAACCGTTGACAGACAGCAGTGATTTAGAACAGCGCGTGCGACGGTCGATCGAAGCATCGATCGCGGTTAAGCAGGAGTTGCTGAGGAGTGTCGAGACTGTCTCGGCCATGGCCAAGGTCAGCGAAATCCTCATTGCGGCACTCCAGAAAGGGAACAAGCCCCTGTTGTTTGGCAACGGTGGCAGTGCGGCCGATGCCCAGCATATCGCGGCGGAGTTTGTTGGACGGTTCGCATTCGAACCGGCCCGCTCTTCCGGTGCTGGCGTTGTCGGTGAACACTTCCGCTGTTACTGCGATTGGCAACGACTATGGATTCGATCTCGTGTTCGCGCGGCAGATTGAGGCCTTAGGACGTTCCGGCGATGTCGCCATCGGCATCTCAACCAGCGGGAATTCGCCGAATGTCCTGCAAGGGGTAGCTGTGGCGAAGAAAGATGGGGTTGCACACGGTGGCGCTGACTGGAGCGGGAGGCAGTAAGCTCAAGACGGCTATGGATTATTGTATTTGTGCGCCTTCGAACGATACCCCACGGATTCAGGAGTGCCACATCCTGATCGGCCACATCATTTCAGAACTGGTGGAACAGACGATTTTTCATGATAAGAGCGGCGTTCCTCGATCGGGACGGGTTAATCAATCAGAGACCCTGGGAGGGTGAATTCTTCCCGGTGTGTCCGATACGGTTCACGGTATATGCGCAACATGACCCCAATGCAACACCTCAATACCAATAGGGACCACGAATGTTCCCTAGTACGTCGATTGCTGACACTTATTGATTTTGCCATGCAATAGAGACATTCCCCTAACCATGTGCAGCGCTTCTGCCGATGCCACTAGCCGGCCCACAGGCGAAACAAGATAGGTCCAATGTCCGTGACGAATTACATTACTGATTACTACCGCTGCCCCGCCCGCTATGCCGGGTTCGCTTTTACGGGAGCACTCTCGGAGAAGAGTGGTTATTTTCGCTTTGGGGAAGATACTCTCTACGGTCAGCTCTCTGGTCGCCAGCCGGCAGTCTCTCCGACCGACCCCCTCTGGGACGCGCTTCAGGATGTGCATCTGGAAAATGGAACGGCCGGTCTGCCTTTTGACGTGTCACAGGTCGTAGATAGTCTTCGCTTTGAGATGTACGCAGATAACTGGCGAAACGGAAAAGCGAGCTCCGCATTGGTGAGCCTGTACTATTTTTTGCGTCCGATTCTGCCGGTGGCCGTCCGGAAGCATCTCCAAAAGATACGCTTGCGGGGCTGGGAGAAGATTCCGTTTCCGCAGTGGCCGGTCGATCGAACGGTGGACAATCTTCTGGAGCATGGGTTGCTGTTGTCGATGCGGGCGCAGAACCTGAGGCAGATTCCGTTCATCTGGTTCTGGCCGGAGGCGGCTTCCAGCTGTGCCCTGATAACGCATGACGTGGAGACAACGCTCGGGGTGGATCTCTGTCGCATGTTGATGGACGTTAACGATTCTTTTGGCATTAAGGCATCCTTTCAGGTTATTCCGGAGGAGCGCTATCACGTGACCCCGGCATTCTTGCAGTCGATTCGGGACCGCGGTTTCGAGGTCGTTGTCCACGATCTGAATCATGATGGAAATTTGTTCCGGGACCGGGGATGTTTTGCCGAGCGCGCGGCCAAGATTAACGCGTATGGCAAGAAGTTTGGAGCAACGGGGTTTCGAGCGGGAGTGCTCTATCGAAACCAGTCTTGGTTTCACATGCTCGATTTTGAATACGACATGTCAGTTCCGAACGTCGCCCACCTTGATCCCCAGCGGGGCGGCTGCTGCACCGTGATGCCGTACTTTGTCGGCGAAGTACTGGAAATACCGGTGACCATGACCCAGGACTACACGTTGTTTAATATCCTGAATGACTTCTCGACGACTCTGTGGGAGCGCCAGATAGAGCTCATCATGGAAAAACACGGCCTGATCAGCGTTGTCATTCATCCGGATTACCTCACGAGCGCGCGGGCCAGGAATTCCTACGATGAGCTGCTGGCTCATCTGGCGCACCTGAAATCGGGGAAAAAACTGTGGATCACTACGCCCGGTGAAGTGAACACGTGGTGGAGACAGCGCTCGAAAATGGAACTCGTCGAAGAAGATGGCCAGTGGCGGATCGAGGGCGCGGGCAAAGAACGGGCTTCGATCGCGTATGCCAGCGAGCAGGAGGGGCGGTTGGTGTTATCACTTGAGGCGGCGCCCTCTACGGTCACCTCACGATAGGCTATCTGCCGGTTGCACCATCCACTTAAAGATTTGACATGGCGATTTTCGCACCACAGAAGAGCTAGTCCGCTCATGACGAATCCAGCACGGCAATTAAACAACGATCGGGAGGTATCTGTGACTTCGAGTGCAAAATTGAACGGCGCAACCGCGCCCGACGGAGGCGCGACATCGAGACTGGCTGATTGCGATGTGGCCATCGTCGGCGCTGGTCCGTACGGTCTATCCGCGGGGGCGCATCTTAAGGCAAAGGGCTTAACGGTCCGTGTGTTTGGCGAGCCGATGGAGTTCTGGGCCGACAAGATGCCGGCGGGAATGCTTTTGCGGTCGCCTCGGGAAGCGTCGAACCTTTCGGATCCGACTCGGGCTTTCACGCTGGAAGCTTACGAGGCCACCTTTGGCAAAGAACCGGCGGCTCCGCTTCCAATCGAGACCTTCGTGGAATACGGACGCTGGTTCCGGCATCAGCTTGGTTCCGATCTCGACACTCGGACCGTGGACCGAGTCGATCGGAATGGACACGGGTTCCATCTTACTTTGCGATCAGGCGAGTTGGTTCGCGCCAGCCGAGTTGTGGTTGCCGCCGGCATTGGTCCGTTCCGGCGCAAACCTGCCCAGTTTCTGAGCCTGCCCTCGGCCCAGGCTTCGCACTGCTATGAAGGCCGCAAGATCGGGGAATTTTCCGGGAAGAAGGTGGCGGTGATTGGGGCGGGCCAGAGCGCACTGGAATCCGCAGCTCTGTTGCATGAGTCGGGAGCCGAAGTCGAAGTCATCGCGCAGATTTCCAACCTGCGTTGGATAGGCATGCACAGTTGGTTGCATCACCTGGGGCCAATCTCGGCCATGCTTTATTCCAAGCATGACGTGGGCCCCGCTGGAATCAGCCGCCTGGTTGCCGCTCCGAAACTTGTTCATCGCCTGCCTTTACGGCTTAGGGACAAGATCCGCAAGCGAGCGGTTCGTCCTGCCGGGTCGCGCTGGTTACCGCCTCGGTTGAGCGAGGTCAGAATGAGCACCGGTCGCACCGTGAGGGCAGCGTTATCAGTGGGCGATGAGGTTGCCCTGAGGCTCGATGATGGAAGCGAACGTCGCGTACATCATGTTCTGTTGGGTACGGGATACGACGTCGACATTTCCCGCTACGACTTTCTGCCGCCAGAACTGGTGCAAAGCGTTCGCCAACTCGATGGCTATCCTGTGCTGACAGGCGGCTTGAGTTCGTCCGTGCCAGGATTGCATTTTGTCGGCGCGACTGCTGCTCGCAGCTTTGGCCCTCTGTTGTACTTCGTAGCTGGAACCGAGTTTGCATCGGGCGAACTCGCGAGATATGTCGCGCGAAACGGCGCATGTCCTTGCTAACAACGAAGCGCACTCTTATCAGACAATTATGAAACCAAGCAAAGTTGGCGCTCTCGTTATTGGAGGAGATCACCCGGGGCTGGGGATCGCCCGCAGTCTAGGGCGAAGAGGGATCCCGGTTTACATTCTGGATGACCAGCACTCGATTTCTTCATTTTCGAGGTATGCAAGGCGTGTCATTCGGGTCAAGGATCTTCGCGATGAGCAGGAGACCGTCAACAATGTTCTTGAGGTTGGCCAGCGTTTTGGACTGAAGGGTTGGGTGCTTTTTCCGACACGGGACGAGACCGTGGCAGCTTTCTCGCATCATCGTTCCCGGCTCGCTGAGTTCTATCGAGTGACGACCCCCGGCTGGGACATAGTGAAGTGGGCGTGGGATAAGAAGAACACTCATATCCTGGCCAAACAGCTAGGTATTCCGGCTCCCGAAACCTGGAATCCGCGAAGCCTGGAGGATCTTGCCGTTCTTTATCCGCGACTGCCTTTAGCCATCAAGCCCGCGGTCAAAGAGAATTTTTTCTATGCCACCGGAAAGAAAGCCTGGCGCGCGGATACGCCCGAAGAGCTCAATCGGCTGTTCATCAAAGCGAACCAGCAAATCAAACCCGAAGAAGTAATGGTCCAGGAAATCATTCCGGGCGACGGACAGCACCAATTCTCGTATTGTGCTTTCTTCCGCGACGGTCAGGCACACAGCAGCCTGGTCGCCAGACGCAACCGGCAGCATCCCCACGAATTCGGACGCGCTGCGACCTATGTGGAGAGCATTGAGCTTCCGGCGATCGAAGAACTTTCAGAGCGCTTCTTGAAGGCCATTGACTACTACGGCCTGGTAGAAATGGAATTCAAACAGGATCCTCGCGATGGTCAATACAAACTGCTGGACGTGAACGCCCGGGCATGGGGCTTCCATAGCATCGGTTTGCCGGCCGGGGTCGACTTTCCCTACCTGGTTTACGCGGACCAGTTGGGAGAGCCGATCGAATCACGGCGCGGACAATCTGGGATTGGCTGGCTTCGGCTGATCACCGACATACCGACAGTGTTTTCAGGACTTTTACTTGGCCGATTAAAGTTCGGCGCCTATTTCAGCTCGCTTCAGAGAACGCGTGTGGAGTCGGTCTTTTGCCGGGAGGATCCCTGGCCGTCCCTCGCAGAAGTTGCGCTGCTACCGTACTTGATCGCCAAGAAATACTTCTTGTAGTGGAAACTCCTTTTCATCAAGTTGCAGATGAGAAAGAAAGCTGATAGTTCTTCCGAAGGTTGAGGTTGCCCCGGACTTTTTATGATTACCTGGGTTTTCCCGAACCAGCCTCGGAAGGCCAGAGCTTCAACCGAAAGATTATTCTTTAACTATTGAACTTGACCAATAGAGAGCCGGCAAAATACTTGACGAACTTAGCCAATTCCGACGGTCTCATTCAGGACCTGTTTCTCGAACAAGCTGCGCGCTCGCCTGAGCGACCGGCCGTCATTTGGTCCGCGCGAACGCTGTCTTACGCGGACTTGCTTTTGCGGACGCGGGCTCTGGGCCACCGACTGCGGGCGCTTGGCGTCCGGCCGAATACTCTGGTTGCAGTCGTGATGGAAAAAGGATGGGAACAGATTGTTGCTGTGCTGGGCACTCTCGAAGCGGGCGCGGCTTACCTGCCCATCGATCCGAATATTCCTCCGGAGCGCCTGTTGTATCTGCTCGAAAATGGAGAGGTCGAGATCGCGCTTACTCAATCCTGGCTGGATGAGAAGCTGTCGTGGCCCGCTGGCGTAACTCGGTTCTGTGTCGACCAGGATGATGCTGGCGCTGACGGTTCCTCTCCACTTCCTCGCGTACAGACTCCCGATGATGTCGCTTATGTCCTCTACACGTCGGGATCAACCGGGAAGCCGAAGGGCGTGATGATTGGCCACCGCGGGCTGGTCAATTGCATTCGAGAAACGAACCGCGAATTTGCTGTGGGGCCGGAAGATCGCACGCTCGCAGTTACCGCTTTGCACCACGATATGTCGGTGTATGACATCTTCGGATTGCTGGCCGCCGGCGGAGCGATCGTCATGCCCGATCGCGATGGGACGCGCTCTCCCGATCATTGGGTTGAACTGATCGACCGGCACCACGTCACTGTGTGGAACTCCGTTCCGGCTTTCATGGATATGCTGCTCGTCCATGCATCTGCCCGGAAGCTGACCATGCCCGATCGTTTGCGTCTTGCTTTTCTGGGCGGCGACTGGATCCCAATAAGTGCGCCAGCGCGTATTCGTGCGCACTTCGGCGATGTGCAAGTTGTGAGCGTTGGTGGTCCGACGGAGACCACGGTCTGGAACATTTGGTACCCGGTGAAGGAAATGCGGGGGGAATGGAAAAGCATTCCGTACGGACATCCGATTGCCAATACCTGCTACTACGTGCTCGACGAAAATCTCAATGATTGCGTTGCGGGTGAACCCGGCGAGCTCTGCTGTTCCGGCGTCGGCCTCCTCAAGGGCTACTGGCGCAACGAAGAGCAGACCCGCGCCCGCACTGCGATTCATCCTCGCACGGAAGAACGAATCTACCGTACTGGAGACCGCGGACGCTTTATGCCGGATGGCGAGATCGAGTTCCTGGGCAGAATCGACCGCCAAATTAAGATCAATGGACAGAGGATCGAACTCGGAGAGATCGAAGCGACGTTGCTCCGCCAGCCCGGCGTGAAGCAGGCGGTCGTGGATGCGATTGATCTCGACGGTCAGAAAAAACTTGCAGCCTACATAGTGCCGGAGAGTGTGCCGGAAAATGGCCAGCCGTTGCAGGCAGACCGATTGCGGACGGCTCTCGAAAGCTTTCTTCCCGTCTACATGATCCCGTTTTCGTTCCTGATCATGGAAGCGCTGCCCTTGAATGCCAACGGCAAAGTGGATCGCAGCCAGCTTCCAGCGCCCGCTCCAGCGCGAGTCCCGGTGTCCGCCGAACCGGCAAATGGCCGCCCTGCAGTGAAAAATGGAATCGAAGAAATCATTGCGTCGGTTTGGAAAAGAGCGCTCGGAGTTGAGCATCTGGGGCCGGCCGACAACTTCTTTGACCTCGGTGGCGACTCTATCCTCCTCGTGGAAGTGCATGCCGAACTCCAACAAACACTGAATCGCAAATTGTCGGTGACCGACTTATTCCAATTTCCATCCATTCGTGCCTTGAGCAATTACCTTGACGGGCAAGCGTCACAAGTGGCTAGTTCCGAGATCGCAGAGAGAATCCGCAAGCAACGGAACGCGATGGCGAAGCAGCGCAATAAAGTTGGGCAACTTCCATGAGCGCTAACGAAACGCAGGATCTCAGTAACGCTCTCGCGATCGTCGGGATGGCGGGCCGCTTCCCGGGCGCGCGCACGGTTGCCGAGTTCTGGCAAAACCAGTTGGCGGGGGTTGAGTCCATCGCTCAGTTCCGGGTGGAAGAACTTGAAGTGGCGAACGCCGCTGCTGCGGCCGCCGATCCAAGCTACGTGCGGGCGAGGCCGGTCCTGGATGACGTCGATCTCTTTGACGCAGCTTTCTTCGGCGTTTATCCCAAAGAGGCGGAGTTGATGGACCCGCAGCAGCGCATCTTTCTTGAATGCTGTTGGCAGGCGATTGAGGATGCCGGCTACGATCCGATGAACTGTCCGGCCATGACCGGCGTCTATGCCGGTTGCAGTCCGAGCACCTATCTGTTGCGCAACGTCTGCCGCGACCGGCGCTTTATCGAAGACTACGTCAGCGGCTACCAGGTCGCGAATTATCCGGTCACCCTTGGCAGCAACCTCGATTTCCTTGCGACTCGCGTCTCCTACAAATTGAACTTGAAGGGCCCCGCTTTCACCATGGTGGCGGGTTGCTCAACCTCGCTGCTCGCCGTGTGTCAGGCGGCGCAAGCGCTGCAGGCCTACCAGTGCGACATGGCCCTGGCGGGAGGCGTCTCGATCACGTTCCCGCAGAAACGTGGATACCTCTATCAGGAAGGCGGAATGGTTTCGCCCGACGGCCATTGCCGCGCGTTTGATGAGAATGCGAACGGCACAGTTTTTGGCGGAGGCGCGGGTGTCGTCGTATTGAAGCGGCTCGAAGATGCCGTGGCCGACGGCGACTCGATCTATGCCGTCATCCGCGGCTTTGCTACGAACAACGACGGTTCCGATAAGGTTGGCTACACCGCGCCGAGCGTCGAGGGGCAAGCCAACGTCATTGCCATGGCCCAGGCGCTGGCCGGCGTTTCTCCGGACTCCATCGGGTACGTCGAGGCGCACGGAACCGGAACGCCGCTGGGCGATCCCATTGAAATGGCCGCGCTCACCAAAGCGTTTCGCACCCACACCAAGGCGAAACAATTCTGTGTCGTCGGCACCGCCAAGACCAATGTCGGTCATCTGGATATTGCCGCGGGCATTGCCGGCCTGATTCACGCAACGCACGTGGTCCGCGACGGCGTGTTTCCGCCGACGCTGCATTTCCAAAAGCCGAACCCCAAGCTCGATCTCGAGAACAGTCCTTTTGTTCTCCACTCAGAGCGCCGAGAGTGGAGGCAGGAAAACGGTCCGCGGCGCGCAGGCGTGAGCGCTTTTGGCGTGGGTGGCACGAATGCCCATGTAGTTCTGGAGCAGGCACCGGCCCGGCAATTTTCTCCTGCTGCGCGTTCTTTGCAGTTGTTGGTATTGTCGGCGCGTTCGGAAGCAGCGCTGGAGAACGCCACTGCGGACCTTCATCAATATCTGACGGCTCATCCGGAACTGAACCTTGCCGATGCCGCATGGACGCTCCAGATTGGCCGTCGTCCGTTTCCATGCCGCCGCGCCATCGTCGCGCGGGATGTGCCTGAAGCGATCGCCAGCCTGTCACAGCGCGATCGGAAGCGTTTGCCCACGCGCTTGAAGCCTCTCGACAACCCCACCGTGTCCTTCCTGTTTCCGGGGCAGGGAGCGCAGCATCCGAACATGGGCCGCGAACTGTACGAAAGCGAGCGCGTCTTCCGCGACAGCGTCGACCAGTGTGCCGAGATTCTCCGCGCTCCGCTCGGAGCCGATCTTCGATCCTTGCTTTATCCGGGAGAGGCCGCGTCAGAAGAAGCGAAGCGGCGCGTGACCGATACGGTCATCGCGCAGCCCGCGATCTTTACCATCGAATACGCACTCGCTCAACTTTGGATGAGCTGGGGAATTCGGCCTGCCGCCATGCTCGGCCACAGTATCGGCGAGTTTGTTGCCGCCTGCCTGGCCGGAGTGTTTTCGCTTGCGGACACCCTGCGGCTGGTGGCTGCGCGCGGAAAAATGATGCAGGATTTGCCGCGCGGCGGCATGCTGTCGGTGCGGCTCTCCGAACCGGAACTCCGGGCACGGCTGAGCGGAACGCTTTCGATGGCCGCGATCAACTCGCCGTCTCTGTGCGTCGTTGCCGGTCCCTTTGATGCGCTTGAAGAATTCGAGAAGAAGCTTGGGGCTGACGGCATTATGTGCCGCCGCTTGGTCACCTCCCACGCCTTTCACTCCTCGATGATGGACCCCATTATCGAACCGTTCACGAAGTTGGTTGCCGAGGTACATCCTGGCCGGCCGCAGATTCCGTATGTCTCCGGTTTAACCGGAACCTGGATCACTGAGAAAGAAACCACCGATCCTTCGTATTGGGCGCGTCACTTCCGAGAGCCGGTGCAGTTTGCTTCCGCTCTTGCCGAACTTCGCAAACAGCCCAACAGCATTCTTCTTGAAGTGGGCCCAGGGAATGTTCTGAGCACGCTCGCCCGGCAGGGCGGCGCGTTTCCGGAGCAGCCGATTATTTCTTCGCTGGCCGACAGCTTTTCTGGCGAAGGAGACGCCACTAGCCTCATGAATTCGGTCGGCGCACTCTGGCTCGCCGGAGCGCAGCCGGATTGGCGCAGCCTTCATGGCAGCCTTGACGGCAAAGAAAAGCGGCAGCGCATT
>Ga0326728_10004067_pt1 | contig 44035 bp, 46 predicted proteins | sample MB3enrmetagenome_FD_207602 | JGI IMG/M metagenome (GOLD analysis project Ga0326728, IMG submission 207602) | Lab enriched peat soil microbial communities from McLean, Ithaca, NY, United States - MB31MN | ecosystem: Environmental > Terrestrial > Soil > Wetlands > Peat | place: USA: New York...
AGGTGGTCGCGGAAAACTGAAAGATCTGATTGCATAGCTCACACACCCGGAGTGGCGGCTGAAAAAGGGCAGAAATGCCCGTTCGCAGCGAAGTGTAGCGGCACAACGGGGAGTAAACTAGGATACTCAAATCACAAAAACGTGAACTTCTTGAGCTTATCTTTAGGGATCGGCTTCGCTTAGCTCCGCAGCCTTTTCGACCGCAGCGCCGTCGACGATAATTTCGAAAGCGGGCCAGAAAGATAGCACCAAGCGGGCGGAGGCAGGCTGGCAAGCGCCGCCGCTCCATTTTCCGGCACGCGGAACCGGCCATAGCAACGCGCGGCGGGCGAAGCGAGCGCGCGGTGCCGCCAATTGGGCCGGTCCTCAACGGCGATGGGCATGAGGCTGGAAATAGCCTGCCACTCATTCCAGCGGTGGAAGCTCGCGAGATTGTCCGCGCCCATGAGCCAGACGAAGCGGACGCCCGGATACCGCCGGCTCAGGAAGCGCAGCGCCGCCGCCGTGTAGGCAGTGCCGATGCCTGCCTCAAAGGCTGTCACCTTAATGCGCGGGTGGCGCGAAACCTCACGGGAAAGGCGGATGCGCGCAGCCAAGGGCGCCAGCTCGTTGTGCGCCTTGAGCGGGTTTCCGGGCGTCACCATCCACCAGACCTGATCCAGACGCAGGCGCTTGAGCGCGGCCAGGCTGATCAGCCTGTGCGCGGCATGCGGGGGATTGAATGAGCCGCCAAGCAGCCCGATCCGCATCCCGGCATAGGCGGGCGGGGGCTGCAAATCTTGCGCTACGGGAGCCGCTCCGTTCATAGAGGGCGGATCTGGCCATTGCCGCGCACGGCATATTTGAAAGTCGTGAGCTGCTCGACGCCCACCGGACCGCGCGCGTGGAATCGCCCGGTCGCAATGCCGATCTCCGCGCCCATGCCGAACTCGCCGCCATCGGCAAATTGCGTGGATGCGTTGTGCAGCACGATGGCGCTATCGACCTCGCGCAAGAAGGTCTCGGCCGTGGCCGAGTCGTCCGTCACGATGGAATCGGTATGCTGCGAGCTGTATTTCGCGATGTGATCGATGGCACCGCGCACGCCGCGCACAAGCTTCACAGAAATGATCGCATCCAGATACTCGGTATGCCAATCGGCTTCGGCCGCTGGAACGACGCGGGCATCCACCGCGCAAGTCGCTTCGTCGCCGCGCACTTCGCAGCCGGCATCGAGAAGCGCCCGCACCAGCGGCTGCAAGAGCTGCGCCGCCCCGGCTTCATCCACGAGCAGCGTCTCTGCGGCGCCGCAAACGCCGGTGCGGCGCAGCTTCGCGTTGAGCACGATCGCACGCGCCATTTCGAGATCCGCGGCTTTGTCCACATAGACGTGGCAGATGCCTTCGAGGTGGGCGAAGACCGGCACGCGCGCTTCTTTCTGCACGCGCTCGACCAAGCTCTTGCCCCCGCGCGGCACGATCACGTCGATGGCGCCGCCAAGTCCTTCGAGCATATAGCCGACGGCTTCCCGGTCCGTCGTCGTGACAAGCTGGATTGCAGTTTCGGGAAGGCCAGCGGTGCGCAGGCCCTCAACCAGGCAGGCATGGATGGCGCGGTTGCTTTCGAAACACTCCGAGCCGCCGCGCAAGATCGCGGCGTTGCCGGATTTGAGGCAAAGCCCGCCCGCATCTGCCGTCACATTCGGCCGGCTTTCGTAGATCATCCCGATCACGCCCAAGGGGACGCGCACCCGCGAAATTCTGAGTCCATTCGGCCGCTCCCACGACGCGATCACCGCGCCGACGGGGTCGGGCAAAGCCGCGATATCCTCAAGCCCGCGCGCCATGGCTTCGACGCGAGGCCCGGTGAGCGTCAGGCGGTCGATGAAAGATGCTGGCCGCCCGGCAGCGCGCGCGGCCTCCTGGTCGGCGGCGTTGATGGCAAGAATATCGTCCGCTCGCGCGCGCAGCGCTGCGGCAGCGGCGCGCAAGGCCCGGTCCTTCTGTGCAGCAGGTGCGAGCGCAAGCACGCGCGCGGCGGATTTCGCTTGCTGGCCTAAGGCAAGGAGGGAGTCTACTGCGAGTCCGTTTTGCCGCCGGATGGTCATGGAAGATTCAGACATGATTGCATTACTTTCGCTTGGATGCCCAAGCGAAGCTTTCTTTCTGCATTTCGACGATATCGTGCATGAGCCGGAGAAAAACTAGGTTGAGTGGGATGGTCAGTGCCGCTTGGACGATTGCAAGTCCGGTAGCGAGCATAATTTCGGAGCCCGTCTGTGGATTCCTGCCGAGCCATAGCGCCAATTGGTCGAGCGCGAAGAAGAGTAAGAGAAGGCACCACCACCAGCCAATGATTGACGTGCCGGCCGCTTTCGCACCGGGACGCTGACTTCCCCGCCATATTTCCTTCATCGTCTTATAGGGCATAACCAGGTCCGCGCCCGGAATGAAAAACCAGCCGATTGCCCAGCCTGGCGATGTTTTCATTGTATGTAAACCGAGCGCAATCACGTTTTTTGCGGATCTGTAAATCCACTTTAGGATGAAAACTGCAATCACAACAAGGAGAACGACCCAAATCAGTCCCAAAATTCCAATGCGTAAGTTACTCTCCTCAAAGCCACCAGTGTAGGCTCGGTTCTGCAAATCGAAAAGCAACTTAAGCCGAAACAGCAGCGATAGGAAGTTGACCGCTGCGAGGGCAATTTGGACTACCAAAAGCACAACTATAAATCTGGCTAGCGGCTCTGGATCTCTAAAGCGGGCTCCGCCTGGTTGAGCCCGCGAACGCGTTGCAGCAATGGCCATAGCGGGTAGTCTCACGATTGGGTTTGGGTATTCACATGGAGCGCCATATCGTCCCGGTGGATCAACGCTGCCCGGCCAGCATAGCCAAGAAGACCTGCGATCTCCATGGAATTGCGCCCCGCTATCAACGCCGCTTCCTCCGCACTATAGGCAATGAGGCCCCGGCCGATCTCGCAACCGGACATGTCGCGGATGACAACCGCCTCGCCGCGCTCGAACCCGCCGCTGACGCTTCTGACGCCCGCCGGCAGCAGGCTGCGGCCCGATTGGATCGCCGCGCGCGCGCCATCGTCGATCACAATCACGCCCCTTGGCTCGAGCGTTCCCGCGATCCAGCGCTTCCGCGCGGTTACAGGATTTGCCGCGGCAAGAAACCAGGTGCAGGGCGCGCCCTCGCCTAATGCCCGCAGAGGATGCAACTCTTTGCCCGAGGCTATCACCATATTCGTGCCGGCCGACACGGCGATCTTGGCGGCGGCAAGCTTGGTGACCATCCCGCCGCGCGAAAGCTCGGTACCGGCATCGCCCGCCATGGCCTCGATCTCCGGCGTGATCGCGGTCACGACGTCCAGGCGCTTGGCGTTCGGGTCTTTCGCCGGCGGCGCCGTGTAAAGCCCATCGATGTCCGACAGAAGCGCAAGGCAATCGGCGGTAACCATGGTGGCGACCCGTGCTGCGAGCCTATCGTTATCGCCGTAACGGATTTCCGAGGTCGCAACCGTGTCGTTCTCGTTGACGACGGGAATTGCGCCGAACTTGAACAGCGTCTCGATGGTATTGCGTGCGTTGAGATAGCGGCGCCTCTGCTCGGTGTCGCCTGGCGTGACGAGGATTTGCGCCGTTGTCAGCCCGCGGGCTGCAAAAACCGTTTGATAGGCATGGGCGAGAGTGATTTGCCCGACGGAAGCCGCGGCCTGCGCTTCCTCCAGGCGCAAAGGTCCCCGTTCCAGGCCGAGCGCGCCGCGTCCCAGCGCAATCGCTCCCGACGAAATGAGGATTACATCGCGGCCCGCAGCTCGGAGCGCCGCGACATCGTCGCCGATGGCTTCGAGCCAAGTTTGCTTCAGCGTACCTGTCGCACTATCGGTCAGAAGCGCCGAGCCAATCTTGACCGCGATCCGGCGCGCATTCCGCCATTCAGGCCTTGCCGCATGTTTGTTTGCAGTCGTCATGATGACGTGAGGAACGCCGAATTCGCCGAGCCGTCAAGCTTCCTGGTGAGGCCGCTTGCCGGCACGGCTTGAGGCAAAGGCCAGGGGCAATGCGGTCGTGAACTTCATCTGCTCCATGGCAAAGCTGGAGCTGACATCGGTAAGCTCAATCTGGCCGATGAAGGCTTTATAAAAGCGGTCGTAGCTTTCGATATCGGGGACGACAACGCGAAGCAGGTAATCGACCTGACCGCTCATGCGGTAAGCCTCTACAATTTCGGGAAAATTCCGGACTACCGCATCAAACCGCTCAAGCCACGCGGCATTGTGCTGATTGGTCGTGATTGCAACGAACACCGTGACGCCGGCGCCGACGGTTTTCGGATTGAGAAGCGCCACGCGGCGCTCAATTATTCCATCCTGCTCCAGCTTTTGGATGCGCCGCCAGCAGGGAGTCGTGGACAGCCCAACCTTCTTGCCTATTTCTGCGACGGGCAGCGTGCTGTCCTCTTGCAGGATGGTCAGAATCTTTATGTCCATATTGTCGAGCATTGGCGTGTCCGGTAAATGATTCTCAAATCGTGCGGTTTTTTGAAATCACAGTCTATATCGCCGGGCGCCAGCCTGTAAACGCTAGAATGAACCGCCTACGGTGACTGAATAACCCAACCGTGCCCGAAGCTACGCCACCGTTGGCGTTAATGCGCCGGGCATAGCCGGCGCCGGATAGCGCCGAAGGCACTTTGCCCAAACATTGAGCTGCTCTCTTACTTTGTGGTGCCTTTGCTACGCCGGCGCTCGTTCGCTTGGCCCGATGCTATGCTGCTATTGATTAGCGGCAATCATTGCTACAGATTGCAGCGAGGGTTGGGACAATTCACTGAGAGAGAAGTCATGTATCGCAGGGCACTGTTGGGACTTTTAAGCGGCATCGCAATCGTTTCGTCTGCAAACGCAGCCGATATCTACGCACCGGCTGCGGGGGGTGGGTATAAGGACGGACCGGTAGCAGTCTACAGTTGGACAGGTATCTACGCAGGCGTTCAAGGCGGCGGCATGTGGGGAACTCAAACCCAGTCGGCCCACGGCAGCAACTTAGACATCAATGTCGATGGCGGCGTGGTTGGCGGCCAGCTAGGCGCACAATACCAGTTCTACAACAACTTGGTGCTCGGCGTGGATTTCGCTGGACAGGGCTCGTTCGCCGATGGCTCAGCTCCATGCCCCAACCACTCCTATTCGTGCGACGCTAAGATAAGAGCCGATATCCAAATCGTTGGACGCGCCGGTTACGCTCTGGGCAACTTCCTCCCTTATTTTAAGGGCGGATACGCGGATACCTCAATGCGGAGCACGGCGACGCCCTTGTATGCCGGCTTCAACGAAAGCCACGATCATAGCGGCTGGGTTATTGGCGGCGGCTTGGACTATGCTGTCACTCCCAGTATCGTTCTCGGTGTCGATTACTCGCACATCGAAGCTGACAGCGTCACCTATTCCGATGGCATCGCCGGCGCTGTGCGCAACGTAGACGCAACTTTGGACACAGTGACCGCCCGCCTCAGCTATAAGTTCACGCCAGCTGCGGCTCCGTTGAAGTAGGAAACCTTCATCGGTTCATTGTAACGGCGCCTTGCGGCGCCGTTACCATTTAAGCACGGCGTAGTAGTGCCGGCGAGGCCTCCCGGTACGGGCGTGGCTCAAATCGTAACGGAGAGCCCGTCCTGCGCGGCGATGCACCTGCCGACGTCGATCTTATCGAGCGCAGCCAGCATCTCATCGCCCATATGGGTCAACAGATACCGCGTCGCGCCGATCTCCTCGAAATTCTTGGCAAGCGTTAGATAATCGAGGTGCATCGCCGATTGCGTGCTGAAATAGGTGCATTCGATCAGATAAAGATCGGCACCGCGGCCGGCGGCAATCGCGCCCTCGCACCAGCTCGAATCGCCGGAAAAACCGAAAAGGCGCCCGTCATCCGTGAACGACAGCGCAAGCGATGGCGTTGCGGAGAAGTGCTCAACCTCAAAGGCCGCGATGGGAAGCCCTCTCCATTTCGTAACCGCGCCGGGAGGCAGCTCCCCATAGATCAGCTCGAACGTCCGGGGCAGGGTCTTGATGGTTGGGTAAAGGCATTCGAGCAGCGCTTCCGACCGGGCCGCAATTCCGGGAGGCCCCAGAATCTCAAGCGGTTTCGAGCCGCGCTCTATAAACATCTTGTCGAGGAACAAGAAGGGCAGGCCGCCGAAATGGTCGCCGTGACAATGGCTGATAACGATGGCATCGATGCTTGAGATCGTAATCCCAGCGCGTTTGAGCGCGAGCGGCGAATTCGCCCCGCAGTCCAGCAGCAGGCGGCCTTTCGAGGTTTCGAGGAGATAAGAGCTATGGAAGCGCCCGCCAGAACCGAAAGCGTCGCCGCACCCAGCAATCGTTAGTTTCATGAAGCCTCAGGCGTTGTGCGAAGGGCGGGCGGAAACTTGCGCGTACCATCGCTTGAAGTTGACCGCATCGTCCGGAACGGTGAGACGCGCGGGCCTGAGGAAATCGGTTGTAATCATGGCGGTGATGTCCGCGACCGAGAAACGGGCGCCGGCCAAGAACTCTGTGTTCTTCAGAGCCTCGTCGAAAATGTGAATGATCTCGGCAACGCGCGGCTTGTTGGCCTCGGCCCACGCCGGAATTTGCGGCTTTTCCAATTCCGCCATCGAGGGATGCAAATGCCTGAACACCTGCGCGACTGGGAACAAATAATTCAGTTCCGCGCGCCTGTTCCACATTTCGATCTGTGCAATTTCCAAGGGTGTTTTGCCGAACAGCGAGGGTTCGGGGTGGATCGCCTCGAAATAGCGGCAGATGGCAATCGTCTCCGAGATCGCCGTCCCATCGTCGAGGATGAGCACCGGCACGCGCTGGATGGGATTAAGCCTTGAGAACTCGGGAGACTTGTGTGCAGCAACGGTGATGTCGATATTCTCGAAGGGAACATCGATGCCCTTTTCGGCCAGGAAAACCCGGACCCTGCGGGGGTTCGGCGCTCTTTTGTCGTCGAGGATTTTCATGGCCAATCGAACCTCCGGAAGCTGTGTTACTGCAGACCGCCCTCAAAGGCGCTAAAACATAGTAACGCAATCTTAGCACTTTTACACAATCCTGAAAGGCGGCGCGCTTGAGGGCAAGGATGGGCGCGCAGGCTTTCCCCTTGCATAGTGGATACAGGGTCGATGGGTACCTTTCGCTCTTTGTGGAGCGCTTTGTGGAGCGCTGGGTTTGCGCGGCAAGGCAGCACTCGTAAAGCGGGAGCCGCAAAACGGCGGCCGCTTCTGGCAAATTCAATCGCCGGGCGGGAATTCGATTACGATCTACTCCTCATGTTCGTGCGGAACGAGGCAGTCGCAGCGCTGACTGTGCCGGTCCTGGCAATCGTCTTCGCCGTGACGATGCTGAGCTGGGGCAATCCGCGGCAGCTGTTACTTTGGCTTGCCACGATCTTTATCTCCGAAGGTATCCTGCTCGCCCTGACCCGCGAATTCAAAAAGCAGCCGCGCGAGACAGCCGATCTCAATCAATGGCGGCGCAACCTTGCGGCGGGCGAGTTTCTTTACGGCGTGTCTTGGGCAGCCGTCGCCTTCACAGAGTTCACCCCGGCAAACCAGGCAGCGTATTTTTTCCTCTTTGCTGCGCTCATGGTGGTCACAGCCATCCGGATGCTGTTCGCGGCCTCGGTGATGCCGATCCTGCACGCCGGCACGATCCCGGTGACGGCTGCGCTTTGCCTGCGCTTTTTGATGACCGGCGAAGCGTTCTATTGGCTCATGGCCGTCGTCGCCGCAGGGATCCATTTCTATTTTGTGTTTCTAGTGACGACCTTACAGCGCACCGCGTTTTCGATGCTGGAACATCGCGCTGAGAACGAGCGGCTCATCGAGGAGCTGAAAAGAGAAAAAGCGTCGTCCGACGAGGCCCGCGCCAAAGCCGAGGGCGCCAATCTCGCAAAATCGAAGTTCCTCGCTAATATGAGCCATGAGCTGCGCACTCCCCTCAACGCCATTCTCGGCTTTGCCGAGGTGATGAAGGATGAATATTTAGGCCCCGTTGGGAACGCCAAGTACAAATCCTATGCCGCCGACATTCACGCGTCCGGCGAGCACCTCTTAAGGCTCATCAACGAAGTCCTCGACCTGTCGCGCATCGAGGCCGGCCGCTACGAGCTTATCGAGACGGCGGTGGATTTCGGAGCGGTTGCAAGGGAGTGTGTGCACCTCCTGCGGCTCGACGCACTGGCCAAGGGCCTGCGGCTCAAGGCTACCTTCAAGCCGGACATGCCTCCCGTTTTGGCCGACGAGCGCGCCGTCCGGCAGATATGCCTCAATCTTCTTGCCAACGCGATCAAGTTCACGCCGGAAGGCGGCGCCGTCGCCCTGCACACGGGCATCCTGCCCGGGGGCGAGGCGATTTTGACGGTCTGCGATAACGGCCCCGGAATTCCCGATGAGGAAATGCCTACGGTCTTGCGCGCATTCGGCCAAGGCTCGCTTGCAGCGAAAAAGCCAGACAGCGGAACTGGCCTTGGCTTGCCGATTGTGGCGGGCTTGGCCGAGCTGCACGGCGGGCGCTTCGAGCTGCATAGCAAGCAAGGGGCAGGCACCGAGGCTTCGCTCATCATGCCGAAATTTCGTGTGATGCCAGGCCACCGTGGCCAATCGGCGCGCAAAGCGGCCTAAGGTCTGTCTTATACAAGTGGAAACAGCTTCAAGACCCCTAACTCTGTCTCTCTCCCCAAGGGGAGAGAGGACGCTTGCACTACCGCGAAGAGAGGGCCGCAGCTAGCTCCTTCTCCCCGTCCGCATTCGCTTGCGAATGCGGACACACTAAGTTGCAAGCTCGCCAAGGCGAGCGTGCTGGGAGAGGGCTGGGGCGAGGGGGGACTTCCGGCGATGCCGATATAACGGGACAGACGCTGCTGCTTACTCCGCCCGAGGCGATGCCTGAGGCCCGCACTAAGGCCGGCATTGACACCGATCGACCGGGCCTGCCTATAATTGAGCCCTGGACTCAACCTTTTCTGGGCAAGCAAAGCATGAGAACACGCGCCGATGAGATTTCGGAGATGATCGCCGGCGGCCGCAAGGTTGCGATCGACGAACAGGGTTTCCTCCTCGATCCTGAGGACTGGGACGAAGCCACCGCCTCGGAGCTGGCGCGACGAGCTGGGATCACGCTGACCCCTCTGCATTGGGACGTCCTGCATTTCATGCGAGCTTTTCTGGCGGAGAATGGAGTAGCGGCGGACGCGCGCTTCGTTTTCCGCTTCCTCGACGGCCACGCCGGCGCAGGCACGAAATCGGGCCGGGAACTGTTTTTCGAGCTGTTTCCCTATGGCTATGTGGGACAGGCCTGCCGGATTGCCGGCATGCGCCAGCCGCGCGCTTGGAGCACTGGCTGAGCGGCAACTTCACGAGGCGCAGCCCGCTGCCCTTATCGTTCTCAAAAAGACCTAATGCCCTTCGAAGGCAATGACCACGTGCGCGGCGATCCCCAAATCGCGCTGCAGGCGGGCCACCCCGCCCAGTTCCGGCAGATCGATTACGAACGCGGCGCCGGCCACCTCGCCGCCGAGGCGCCGGATCAGCTTGACGGCCGCTTCGACAGTGCCGCCGGTTGCGATGAGGTCGTCCACGATCAGCACGCGTTCGCCAGGCCGGACAGCATCCTCGTGCATCTCAATGATGTCGGTGCCGTATTCGAGCTGATAATCCTGGCCGATAGCGCGCCAGGGCAGCTTGCCCTTTTTGCGGATCGGGATGAAGCCCGTGCCGAGCCGGTCCGCCACTGCGCCGCCCACGATAAAGCCGCGCGCCTCGATGCCCGCTACAGCATCGATGCGCTCGTTGTGGAAGGGGGCAGCCAGCCGCCGGATCGCGGCGCGGAAGCCATCGGCATGGCCGATCAACGTGGTGATGTCCCGGAACATGATGCCGGCCTTGGGATAATCCGGGATCGAGCGGACCAGCGCCTTCAAATCCATATCGCCGTCTTTCATCTGCCTTCCTCTCCGCACAACGCCCGCAAAACCGGTGCTAGCCGCGCACGCTTTGCACAGCCTGTGCGCACAAAAGCGCAACGGCCAGCCCTTAGCAAATCTTGAGCGCCAAGTTCAACAGGTTTTGAGCACGCGCAGCTTTCCGGACCGGCGTCCATGCGAACGCGCGCTTCTTATACTTCGCTGCTGCGGTCGATCACCTCCTTCGCCGCGCATTGCAGGCGCCAGGACAGCCCCTCCGGCGCAAAATCGAGATCGACTTTGGCATCGAGGCTTTCCATCGCCATGCGGGAGATCACCGTCGAGCCGAAGCCGCGCTTGGCCGGCGCTGCGACGGGCGGGCCGCCCTGCTCGCGCCAGCTCATCGCAAAAGTCTCCTCTTCCCCTTCGGCGCATTCATGGTTCCATCCAACCTCAAGCCGGCCATCGCTATTGGAAAGCGCGCCGTACTTGCCTGCATTGGTGGCCAGCTCGTGCAGGGCCATGCCGATGGTCTGGGCTGCGGACGCGGAAATGAAAAGTGGAGGCCCCTCAAGCGCGATCCGCGTGCCGATCAGGTCTTTGAAATGCGCGATCTGGGAGCGCACGAGCTCCTCGATATCGACGCCCCGCCATTCGTTCTTGACGAGCAGGTCTTGGCTCGCTGACATGGCCTGAATGCGCTCCCCGAAGCGGCCGATGAAGTCTTCTGGCCTCGTTGCAAGGGTCTGCCGGGCCACCGCCAGCACCACCGCGAGCATGTTCTTGGCGCGGTGGTTCACCTCGTGCATGAGCATATCGATGTGCTCCTCGTGGCGCTTGCGCTCGGTAATGTCGCTCGCAGCCCCGAACCACTCGACGATTTCTCCCTTCGCATCCAGCAGCGGGATCGCACGGGAATGCGTCCAGCCCAAGGTCCCGTCTGTGCGCTTAATACGATGCTCGAGGTCGAACACAGTTTTCGTTTCGATCGCTTTCTCAATCGCCTGCCAAACGTGAGCCTGGTCGTCCGGGTGAATGTACTCGGTCAGCCAAGCTTCGCTCGGCTGTTCGGTGTCCGCGATGAAACCGCGGCCGTCTAGCTGACGCAATTCGGTCCAGTCCGGGCTCATCCGATACACGACGTCGGAGGTAGCGCTCATAAAGGCCCGCAGCCGTGCCTCGCTCTCGCGCAGCGCCTGCCCGGCGCGGCGGCGTTCGGTGATATCCGTCTGCACGCCATCCCACCTCACGCTGCCGTCCTCTAAGCGATGCGGGCGCGACTGAAGCCGCATCCAGCGCACCTCGCCGTCAGGGCGGCGCATGGGGACTTCCACCTTGAAGTCGGACATCTCGCGAGCGCTGCGCTGCCCGGCTTCAACGAGCTGCGGCAGATATTCGGGGAGTATCTGCCCGATAAGCACGCCCGCGTCGCGCAGAACGTCCTCAACGCGGACGCCATTCAGTTGCTCGATCCCGGCGCTTAGATACTCGAAACGGGGTACGCCGTCAGCGCCGTGAGCGTACCGGTAAACCGCGCTGTCCGGAAGGCTGTCGCCGAGATGGCGCAAACGCTCTTCGCTTTCACGCAGTGCCTCCTCGGCCCGCGCTCTTTCAAGCGCTTGCCAGGCCCGGTCGAGCGTTTCGCGCGCGAGTGCAACCTCCGCGTCAGTCCAGACACGCGGCGAAAGGCCGCCAATGAATAAGAAGGCGCGCGGCGGCCCATCGCGCATGAGCGGCACGTCGATAGAGGACCGCGCGCCAAATTCCCTGTAAACCCGTTGCGCCCCTTCGTCCCCTGCCAAGCGAGGGTCGGTGAGCACGTCCTCCACGGTTGTGGCTCCGCCGGCGAGAAGCTCCGCGATACGCTTGGCGCCTATAGAGTGGTACCGGCCGAGGAGGGGTGTCGCATCGCCGCTGGCGCTCCATGCGCTCTCGACAATTGTGTGCACGCCATCGGGCTGCAGCTCTCCCACGCCTGCGAAGGCGGCGCCAAGCTCCCGGCCGAGCGCTTCGCAGGCGGCGCTAACCGCTTCGCGCGCCGAAGCGGCTCCTCGCAACCGCTTTTCAAGCCCAAGGAAATAGCGGTCGCGCTTCTCCCGCTCGCTGCGCTCAGCCTCGGCCTGTTTGCGCGCGGTGATGTTGCGCACGATTTTGGAGACGGCCGTAACCTTGCCAGCGGCGTTGCGGATGGGCGAGACGCCGACAGAGACGTCGATCGGATGGCCATCTTTATGGAGCCGGACCGTCTCGTAATGCTCGATGTCCTCGCCGGCCCCGATCCGCGCGAGGATGACTTCCTCTTCGCCCTGACGGTCTGGCGGGATCAGCCGGCGAATGGACTGGCCTACCATCTCCTCTTCGCTATAGCCGAACAGGCGCGTGGCGCTCTCGTTCCAGCTCGTGACCGTCCCATCGAGCGTTTTGCTCATAATGGCATCGGCGGACGAGGCGACGATGGCGGCGAGCCGGGCCGTGGCTTCCTCTGCCCGCCGCCGCGCCGTGATGTCGCGCGCAAACGCCTGAATGCGGCCGTCCGGCAGCCGGCGGCCGAGGACCTCTCCAACGAACGCCGATCCATCTTTCCGCCGGAACCGCCATTCGCTGCGAACGGCCTTTCCGCTTGCAAGGCGGGCTGTCTCGGGCTCGATGCGCGGGATTTCATCGGACTCGATTATATCGGCGATAGACCGGCCGAGGATCTCATCGCGCGCATAGCCGAGCATGGCGCAGCCGGCTGTGTTGATGTCCGTACAGCGTCCGTGAGCATCGGCGGAGAAAATGCCGTCGGCGGATTGCTCCACCAGCAAGCGATAGCGCTCCTCGCTCTCGCGCAGCGCGTCTTCCGCCTGCCTGCGCTCGGCAATGAGGCGGAGCGTTTGTTCCATCTCGCCGTGCTCGCGGCGTGTGCGCAAAGCGGTAACGCCATAGGAGACATCGCCGGCCAGTTCGACGAGCAGAGCCACTTCGTCTGGACCGAAGGCACGGGGTTCGCTTGCATAGATGGTCAGCGCACCGAACACGCCCGCTTTGTCCTTCAGGGGGAGCGAGATGCTCGATAGATATCCCCTCTCTAGGGCTAGTTCCCTCCAGGGGCCCATGACGGGATTGTCTGTGATATCGTTGTTGAATTGGGGAGTCCCGGTCCGGATCGACATGCCCGAGGGGCCGCGGCCATAGGGGTTGTCGCCCCAGCTGATTTTGGCCAGAGCGAGATAACCGGCTTCGTGCCCGGCATGGGCTACGGGCCGGACGGATTTTTCCTCATCGTGCTCGACCCGCCCGATCCAGGCCATGCGGTAGCCGCCGCTTTCGACGATCACGCGGCACATGGCCTGAAACAGCTCGTCCTCGCTCGTGGCGCGAACCAGGGCCTGATTTCCTTCGGCCATGGTCTTGAGGATACGGCTGAGCCGCTTGGTTTTCTCTTCGGCTTGCCGGCGATGGGTGATGTCATGGAGGCGGGCGGCGAGCACGGCATGTTTGCCGGTGCCGGCGGTGAAGAGGCTAGCCTCCGCCACGAAGGCCTGCTGGCCGTCGCGTAGCCCTTCGATTTCGAGACACTTTTCCGCTATGGGCTCACCAGCTGAGGCCCTGCGCAATGAGACGGCAAAGCACCGGCGCAAGGCTTCCGGCAGGCGGCTTTGGGCAACCGGATGCCCCAGCATCGCCGAGGCCGGCAGGCCGAAAAGCGTCTCGGCGGCGCGATTGAAGGCGGCCACCGTACCTTGCAAGTTCACAGCGACGAATGCGTCCGGCGTGCTGTCGATAATCGCACGGATGTGCGCCTCGCTGCTCCGGAATTTTGCGCGCTGCATGCTACCCCCGGCAGGACAGCCCGCCATCGCCGGGCCGCCCTATCTATCTCCGATCGATCGCTTTTCGTCTGGATCGTGCCTTTACACGCGCCATTTCGCAAGTATTAGCCGCCCGGTTACCAGCGCCTGCGTCAATGGGCATGGCCGGCGGGGCAGGGGAGGGGCGCCCAACAATGGCAGGGCCGCGGCTGCCGGGCTTGCAGGCGCAATTGCCGCGGCTTACGTTTCCAAGCGATGGCAACACAGGAACTGCAAAAAAATGCGTTTTACGAGATCCTTACTCACGGGCTTGGCCCTCGCTTCAGCCGCCACAGCGGTCTTCGCCGACATTCTTCCCGGCCCGCGGCCCCGCCGGCCGGCCGTGCTGCCCGATCCGGTGCCGGTGAAGCTTACGCTCTCCGGTTCCGCCGCAAATGAAATCGCCAAGATCGCCGGAGATGGCCGCGCCCTGCTGATTACCGAATGCAAGAAAGAGGCTGGCGCCAGCGATTACACCTGCACCTTCAGCCCCTGGCCGAAGGGGGCGTCCCCGGACCAGCCCGGCGCACGCTGAGGCTCCGCTGCTGACGAGTGGTGGCATGGACGCCTTCGCACCCCTGCAGGCGGGCGCGCCTAAACGGCAAGCGCAGCCGCCTCAACGCCTTCTCGCTGCGCTCGCCGGCGCTGCCGGCGTGCCGGTTCGTGCGCTTGCAATCCGCATCGACCGGGTACGCGCGAAAATTCTCGCAGCGATGCTTCGCGTTGCCCTATTCGACCGTATCTTCCGCAGCCGGACGAAGCGTCTTGCAGCCGTATTTTCACTTTCGCTCGCGGCCGCACTCTCCCTCGCTCTAACGTTCCCGCTCTGGGTGCTTTTGATTGGCCCGCTGGTGCTGGGCATCCCGCATCTCGTGGCGTCGTTGAGCTTCGTGCCGCGCTTGACCACGCTAAAAGGAGAAGGACTTGGAGGCAGCAAGGCGGCGCAGATTGGGGCTTTCTTCGTCGCGGTGGCGGCCACGCGGCTTTGGGGAGGGATGCCCGGACCCTGGATCATCGAAAGCTTTCCGAACGCGGCCGAGATGGCGGCGGGGCTGTTCGCGGCTGGCTGGCTGGCCTGGATGTCGTCAGCGGGGCTCGCGCGCAGCGCCGCCTCGGCGGCAATTTTATCGGCGCTGGCGGCCACCTCGATGGCAGCGCCCGCTGAAACTTTGGGAGGGCTCGTTCTGGCGCACAATTTCGTGGGCTTTCTGTATTGGATCGCCCGCGCACCCGAGCCGGAGGATCGCCGTCTCGCCTTCGCGGCGCTGACGCTTTTTGCGCTCGCGACGGCGGCGATCCTTGCCGGGGCCTTCGATGCCGTCATACAGGGGCGCGCCTTAAACATTGCCGCAGGTGCCTTAAGCGATTGGGACATCGGCCAGGCGATTTTTCCCGGCACTGAGCGCGAGATTTACTGGAGCAGAGCGGTTTCGGCCTTCGCGCTTGGACAAAGCCTGCACTATTTCGTTTGGCTGAGAGCTATCCCGGAGCAGGAGCTGCCACACGGGCACCCGATAGGCTTTTCAAAATCGCTGCGGCTGCTTGAACGGGATATCGGTCCGCTGGTGCTTTACGGCGCAGCCTATGGCTTGGCCGGGCTCTTCGCCTATGCCTTCCTTGGCGGCTGGCCGGAAGCGCGGCTTCTCTATCTCACAGCCGCTGCGTTTCACGGCTATTTCGAGATTGCAGGGCTAGCTTTCGTCCGCAGAGCGCTGCCCGCGAGCGTGCGATGAGTGCCGTTTGCTTCGCGCCTCTCGCGCTCATGCTGGGCTTATTCGCCCCAGGCAAGATCGATGCAACATGCCGCGCGCTGCAGATGAGCGCCGCGGACACCGCCGGCGCCGTGGGTTTGCCTGCCTATGGGTTCGTCTTTTTGGTGAATTGGCTTCTCGAAGCGCCGGCCTATGGTATCGCGGGGCGCGTCATGGGCTGCTCGCCGCGAACCATTGCCAGCCAAATTGTTGGGCTCAACCTTGCGACTCATCCGATCGTGTACTTCGCCCTTCCAGCTCTGGCGGAGAGGCAAGGCTGGACGCTCTTGACGCTCGCCAGCGTTTCGGAGGGCTTCGCTTTTGCCGCGGAGGCGGCGCTGCTGCGCGCCGTTTGGAATTATCCCTGGCGCGCGGCAGCCGCGGCCTCATTCTTCGCCAACCTCACATCGTGGTGGGCCGGAGCGTATCTTTCTGGAACCGGGCTGCTGCCCTAGCGTCTGTGCTAAGCTTGCTACTTCCCGGCGGCGCGTCTGAGGGGCGCGCACGATAACGGCCTCACCCCATACTGACGCGCTGCGTCCCATGTTTCGACCGGTCGTTGAGATAAGTCACGAGCGCGAAAACTATCCAGGTGCCATTGAAGAGCAGGCCCGCGGCGAGGATCGCTTCTCCTGGGATCGGCCCGATCGTTGCGCGATGAACGAACTCGCCGAAGCCCGTTACGGGCGTGGGGTGGATGATGATCTTGCCTAAGTAAGCGAGCGCCTGGATCGTGAGCACGTAAGCATAGGTGCGCCTCAGCCTGCGGCCGATGGCGCGGGCCAAGCTGATATGATGGACCGGCTCACAATAATCGTGTGCAAGCACTTCCTGCCACCCAGGCACGGCGGCGCAGCCATTGCCCCGCAGCATCGGCGCGTAGAAGTTCGTCTCCATCCATCGTGCCCGCGCCCGCCAGACGTTGAAGTAGCGGTAGCGCCGCGCTTCGAAGATGAGAAAGACAACGATGAGAATGCCGATGAGCACGATCGGAAGAGCGGACGCCTCCGCGCGGGAGAACGAGATCGACAGCGCAAGGCCAAGCCCGGCAACCGCCCAGTTCGTTGTGTTGTCGAGCCGCGTGCGCCACACCGTGCTGCGATAGACCTCGCCGCGGTAAAGATGCGCAATCGCACCGATCTCTGCGGCGGTGAACTCGTGATGGGACGCAGCCGGCGAAGTTTTGGGCCTACCGTCCATGGCCGCCTGGCCTTTAGGTTCTGTTTGCTGAGAGTATCGTATCAAATCCGGCCTGCCGGTGCACGGACGCAATATCGCCATCCCCGCGGAGCGGTAATTTCTTAATTCCGCTGGGGATGCGATGACGCTGCAACGAGGCAAAAGGCTGCGAGGGTTCCGAGCCCCATAGCGGCGGAAAACAAAAGCGCGCCAGGGCCGAAAGCATCGATAAGGACGCCGAACAGAAGAGGGGCGGCAGCCTGCGCGATGCGTGAGGGCGCGCCGAGAATGCCCAAACGGTAGCCGTAATTCTCAGGGCCATAGATCGCAAGGGGAACGGCTCCACGCGCGATCGTCAGGATGCCGTTGCCGGCGCCATGCAAAAGCGCGAAGGCTGGAATCGCGCCCGTCCCGAAGCAAAGCAGCCCAACGCCGATGGGATGAAGCGCTGCTGAAAAACGCGCCGATATCAGCGGATGAGACCGCTTCAGGACCAATGCGTCGAGGAGGCGCGCTGCAACCTGAGCCGGTCCAATGAGAACGCCCGCCATGATGGCTTGCGCTTGGGTGGCGCCGGCCGCTTCCAAAAGACGGGGGAGATGCGCTGCCATCGCGGTGGAAATGGTCCAGCCCGCCGCAAAAGCAAACGCGAGCAGCCACATCGTGCGGTCCAATCTAATGGATGGCACATCCGCCTGGCGTTCATCGCTATAAAAGCTTTCGGTGCGGGGCAGGCTGGCATTGAGCGGCACGCCTATCAGCAGATGCGCCGCCGCCCAGCCAAGACAGGCCTCGCGCCAGCCGTAATTGGCCAAAGCCCAAGCCGTGAGCGGCCATCCCACGGTACTCGCAAAGCCTGCCATCAAGGTGATGCCCGTGATCGGGGCGCGCGCGGCTATGCCGTAAATGCGGCCAAGCGTGGCAAAAGCCGCATCATAGAGGCCCATTCCCATGCCGATGCCGATGAAGAGCCAAGCGAGGCATAGCAGCGGCCATGAGGACGATGCGGCGAGCAAGCCAAGGCCCAGGGCAAAGGAAAGGCTTGAAAGCACCAGGACAACGCGGCCGCCGATCCTGTCGATGGTTCGGCCCACACGCGGCCCGATTAGCGCTGAAATCAAAAGCGCGCCCGAAAATGCCGCAAATACAGCAGTCGGCTTCAGGCCTGTATCGCGGGCAATCGGCTCAGCCAAGATCGCAAGCAGATAATAGCTCGAGGCCCAAGCAAGCGTCTGCGCGATACCTAACGGCAAGATAACCGCAAGCTTGGAATAGCGCCCGCTCATGCCGGATCCGGTTGAATACTTCCGCGTCATCGCGTGCGCGGCTCGCGGCATGAAATGCCGCTGTGCAGATTCGGGATGACAATCAGGGGAAAGCGCCTCGCTTTGCGGCTCGCGCTGCGCGCGCGATGACGCCAACGGACAGTAAAGCGTCGAACAGGATCTGTTATCACGCCTCCCGCGCCGCCCAATTGCTGGCCCGCTTCTCAGTACGTCCGGAAGGCATCGCGCTTGCTTAAGCCTTGCAGGCTGCCGATAAGCGAGGAGAGCTCGGGCTCTGTTATTTTTCCGGCCGCTTCCAAAACATCGAACCACGCTCTCTGGCGCAGGCGCTTCTCGGGCCAGCGCTTGCATTGCTTCAGAACCGCGAGCAAATAGACAGCGACATCGATGGGAGACCCCTCGCCGATCTCGGGCTTTACGTAGCGATAAGTGCCAAGCGCCTTCCGCGCGATCTTCCCCTTAACGCCCGCCTCTTGCCTCGCCTCCCGCGCCGCCGCTTTGCTATCGCCGAGCCGCTTCGACGGCCAGCCCTTCGGTATGATCCAGCGGCCCGTGTCGAGGGATGTGACCAGCAAGATTTCAATTGCGCCGTTCTTGGTGCGGCGTAGCGGCAAGGCCGCCACTTGCCTGCGTGCTGTCATTCACCCTCCCTTTTTCGACTCCCGAAAAAGAAGAAGTGTAGTGAAATTTCGCGTCAAGAAAAGCCTTTAATGGGTTGGCTTTGTTTCACGCCAAACCGGCGGCTGCCGCGGCTTTGCAGGCAATCATAATCCGGGTCGCGCCTACTCTCGCGGAACGGCTGCTTCGCGCGCCGCCTGCAGCGGCTGGCGGATGATGAACACCAAAGGCGCCGCCGCCATACAAGTGAGAAGCATCAGCTTGAAATCGTCCATATAGGCGACGAGCGAGGCCCGCCGCGTCACCTCGGCATCAAGCGCGGTGCCGTGTGACAGCGTTTACCCGAAAGCCCAGAAAGAAAACGCGCCTGCCAAGTCCAGGTTGTCCAATACGTGCCATAGTTTCGAGAATCCGCTGGATAAACTTGCGCTCGCCGATGTAACTCGGCTCGGCATCGTGCCATCCCCAAGACGCACCACCACATTCTGAGGTGGTGCGATTATGCGTATTGGCCACGCAATCGTGCTGACAGATCTCGCTAATGCATGGGCCTTGGGTAAACGTGATATTAATACTGCGAATAACACGCCTTTGTGCAGATGTTTATTTGGTTATAGCCTAAATCAAATCTAGGAGATCGCCATGGCAAAGAACGAACGTGTTAAGACCCATCCAGCATGGGAAGATTGGCTGGGCCTCGGGCTTGGAGTCCTCATAATTTTCACGCCAAGCATCACCGGGGATGCAGTGGACAAAAACGTTCAGCTGGCCACCACCGTCATCGGCTTCCTTATCCTATTCTCCGCATTCATAGAGCGCTTACAGGTGCTGGAAAGGCAGGAAGAGCCGGCGCGCGAATGGGAGGAACTCGCGGAAGGCCTGTTTGGCGTCATGCTGATCGCGCTTCCCTTCATCTTTGGCTATGCAACGAGCGGCACACTGCGTTACTGGCATTTTGCTTTGGGCGGGATCGTTTTGCTGCTCGCTTTGTACGAGCTCCGGCGTGACTGGGCCGGCGATATTGCAAGGCAGTCAAGGCAGTAGCGGAAAACGATTTGGATTATGCCCCGGCCGCCGCGGCGGGAAAGCGGTGGAATTACGCTCCCAGATGAGGTGCCGGCGCACGCGGCAGCCCGCCGGCGGGCACTATCCAGGCTCCCGATCCGGCCCGCTGCAGAATTTCAAACTGAGACAAGGCCCGGCACCGCGTCTGGGTGCACCGCGCCCGCGGACCTCTTTCACCGCGCTCGCTCTATGGCGCTCAAACGACCCGGCCCCTGCCCAAATCTGATTATGTTGCCAAATCTGGCTATTATGCCTAAGTTTACGAAAATATCGTCACATATCTTGAGTATACGGAAGCCAGGGGCTCCCGCTGTAAACGATGAGGGTACACAGTATGAAATATGCTTACAAGGTTGCGCCGGCCGCGCTTATACTGGCTGCGGCGCTGGCATCCCCGGCCGCGGCGGCACCGGGACCGGGGCCCATCGAGGTAATTCTGAGCGCACCGTTTGAGATCGGCGCGGGGCTCGTGAATTTTGCCGCCGGCATCCCGGCTTCGCTGAACGCCCAGCCGCAGAGAGCGCACAGAGCGAGGGCGCGCGTTCATCATCGCAAGCGCCACGCGCCCGCCTACCGCTTCAAGGAGCCCATCGAGAATTTCTAGAGGCGCCTCTCAAGTGTGCCGCAAGGCCGCTTCGAATTGCTCTAGCGCCCAATCGATATCCGCCCTCGTAATCACGAGAGGCGGCGAAACGCGGATCGTGTGCTCGCGCGTGTCCTTGCACAAGACGCCGCGCCGGAGCAGCGCTTTGCAATAGCGGCGTGCGCCGCCCGCATCCGGGTGCAGCTCGATGGCCAGCATCAAGCCGCGCCCGCGCACCTCTTTGACCGCGGGGCTCGAAATGGCGCGCAAGCCCTCATCCAGATAGGCGCCCTGCTCCGCCGCGTTTTCCACCATGCCCTCCCCGGAGATAACGCGCAGCGACGCACGGGCAACGACGCAAGCCAGCGGATTGCCGCCAAACGTGCTGCCGTGCTCGCCGGGCTTCAGCACGCTGAGATTCTCCACACTCGATAGCACGGCGGAGACGGGATAGAAGCCGCCCGAGAGCGCCTTGCCGAGCAGAGTCATATCGGATTCGACGCCTTCGTGCTCCTCGGCGAGCAGCTTGCCGGTGCGGCCAAGGCCGGTTTGGATCTCGTCGAGAATGAATATGACGCGCTCGCGCGTACAAAGCTCGCGGACGGCGCGCACATAGCCTGGAGGCGGTACGATGACGCCGGCCTCGCCTTGGATCGGCTCCATCAGAACCGCGGCCGTGTTGGGCCCGATCGCTTTCTCCAGCGCGCCGATGTCGCCGAAGGGCACGATCTTGAAACCCGGCGTGAACGGGCCGAAGCCCATTGTCGCCGTTGAGTCGGTCGAGAAGCTCACGACGGAAACGGTGCGGCCGTGGAAGTTATTCGCGAAGACGATGATCTCCGCGCAGCCGGCCGGCACGCCCTTCACCTCGTAGGCCCATTTGCGCACCACCTTGATCGCCGTCTCGACCGCCTCGGCGCCCGTATTCATCGGCAGCACTTTGTGCGAATGGGTGAGCTTGCAAAGCTCCTCGCAGAAGGGGGCGAGCTGATCGTTGCGGAACGCGCGCGAGGTAAGCGTCAGCCGCGAGGCTTGCGCCACCAGCGCTTCGCGGATTTTCGGATGGCAATGGCCCTGGTTGACGGCCGAATAGCCTGCCAGGCAATCGAGATAGCGGTTGCCTTCGACATCCCAGACCCAAACGCCTTCGCCCCGGCTCAAGACCACATCCAGCGGCTTATAATTCGAGGCCCCGTATTCGTTCTCGGCCTCTATGAAATCTTGCGATGCCGAAAAAGCGCGCGCCGGAATGGCTGGAGAGGTGTCGAAGGCCATGGCGATTTATCCTTTAGAAAGATCCTGGATGGAGCTTTTCAGATCGAGCCTGAGCGTCATGCAGTAAGCGCCGCCGCCCGACATGATGAACGGGCGCAGATGCACAGGCGCGACGGTGTAGCCGCGCTCTTTCAGCTCGTCTGTGAGGCGCTGTGCGGGCTCGGCCATCACGATCTCGCGTCCGATATTGACGGCATTGACAGCGAAACGCTCCGCGTCCTCATCGCTGGCCTCGATGAGCGCGTGCGCCGGAACGCGGTCCTTTATGACGGACAGCGACATTTTCGAGAAGGCCGGCGGGTAATAAAGCACCTCGCCCCCGCTCAAGGGAACGAAGCAGGTGTCCAGGTGGTAAAACTTGCCCGAAACCAGCTCCAGCGGAATGACAGGCGCCGCGAAATAGTCCTTGATGGCGGCGGCCGCCTCGAACGAGGACCTCGGACCAAAACCGGCCCAGAATAATTGCCGCGATGCATCCCATATGCAATCGCCGGCGCCTTCCTGCCAGCATCCTTTCGGCGCCCGTGCCACATCCGTCAAAAGGCCGGCCTCCTTAAGCTGCATGAGCTTGCTGAAGAAATGCCGCTCCTCGCCTTGCCGCTCGTAATGACGGAAGCGCGCAACCATGGCGCGTCCATTGAGAACGACTGCCGCGTTGGCGGGGAAGACCATGTCGGGCAGCCCCGGCACGCCGTCCATGATGGTGACACGCGCTCCGGCTTGCCGGAGAGCTTCGGCGAGCTGGCGCTGCGCCTCGCGCGCCTGCGCCCGGTTGAGCGCCTCGTCCCTCCGCCAGGCTTCCGGTGTCATCCAAGGATTGATCTTGTAGGACACTTCGAAGTGGCTTGAGTCCGTCATAAGAAATGTTGGCGTCTCAGACATCGTTCGTTTCCGCTGCGATTGAGCTAACCTCGTGATCAGTATCGCCCGGATTCTGCTTATCTTACAGTTTGCAAGTTGCTTGAAGGGTTCGAAATTCCGGGCAAATTGCTATATTGAGTTAGCAAACTGTCAGGGCGTGGACATGGACGATACCGACCGTAAGCTGCTCTCGCTCTTGCATGGGAATGCGAGGCTTCCCGTCGCGTCGCTTGCTGCAATCCTCAAAGTTTCCCGGGCAACGGTTCAGAAACGGCTCGACAGGCTAATCGAAGAGGGAACGATTGCGGGTTTCACGATCGAGACCAGCACCGGGGCAGAGCCGGACCGCGTCCGCGCCATCATGATGATCGAGATCGAGGGCGAGCGCTCCGAGCCGGTGTTGAAGGCGCTCCAGCGCTTTCCCGAGGTCACCGCCGTGCACACGACGAACGGGCGCTGGGACTTGGTGGTGGAGCTTAGAACGGACGGGCTCGATGCGTTCGACAAAGCCTTGCGCCGCATCCGCGAGATGAAGGGCATCGCCAGCTCCGAGACGAGCCTTCTGCTCTCCACGCATAAGGGTTGAACGCATCGGCGGTTGTGCCCGCCGCGCAGCCTGCGCTAGATCATGGGCATGACCGGCATCTCTCTCCCGCACATCGCGGCCATCGCGCTCACATTTTTCCTTGCCGGCATCGTCAAGGGCGTCACAGGCATGGGGCTACCCACCGTCGCGATGGGCCTGCTTGGCACGATCATGCCGCCTGTTGCCGCCGCAGCTCTTCTTGTGGTGCCGTCCTTCGTCACGAATATCTGGCAATTGTTCGCAGGTCCGCGGTTCGCCGCCTTGGCAGCCCGGCTTTGGCCGATGCTGTTTGGGATCGTCGCCGGCACCGTCGCCGGCTCCGGGATTATCGCAGGCGGCAACGCGGGATGGACCGCGATGGCCTTGGGAGCCGCACTCTCGATTTATGCGGCGATGGGTCTGTTCTCGTGGCATTGGCAGGTGACGGCGCGCGGGGAGCGCAAACTATCCCTTATCGTGGGCCTCACCACGGGACTCGTCACAGGCGGAACCGGCGTTTTCGTCATTCCCGCCGTTCCTTACCTGCAAGCGCTGAACCTTTATCGCGACGATCTCATCCAGGCGCTCGGGCTCTCCTTCACGGTCTCGACGATCGCGCTTGGCGCCGGGCTGGCGAGCCGCGGAGCTTTTCACGCGGGCGATGTTGGGGCTTCGGCGCTTGCCGTGCTGCCCGCGCTTCTTGGCATGTGGGCAGGGCAGCGCATCCGCCAGCGCATTAGCCTTGTGGGGTTCCGGCGCTGGTTTCTGATCTGCCTCCTGCTGCTGGGCCTTGAGCTTTTTCTGCGGCCATTCGTTTTATTATAGGCCAGCCGGTTATGCCGGCTCCAGCTGCCGGTGCTTGCTCAACGCCTCGGCGATAGCGTCCGGAAAGGCCTCGATCGCGACGATATAGGACTGCGCGGCTTGATCGGGTTCGGTGCGGTATTGCTCCCAATCGCGCAAGGTGCTGAGCGGAATGCCGTAGCGCTTGGCGAATTCTTCCTGCGTGAGATGGAGCCTCATGCGCACGCGTTTCGCGGGCGAGAACGGCTTCATCTCCGCAAGCTGTTCCTCGGTTAGGGGCTGGGCGTCGGGATCGGAGAGCGCGGCGGCATGAATTTCTTCATCGGTCATCGCATCCGCGCGCGACCAGTCGAAAGTATCGGAGGCCTTCTTAGCGTTTTTTTTCATGATATCGCCGCCTTTCAAAGGGTTCTGCCAAGCGCGCGGATATCAAACGAATTTTAGTTCCGCGCAGTGTGTACGTTACAACGAGAATGCGTCCCTTAACTTGTCCGGTGACGTTGAACCGGGCTTCACCGGAGGCATCGCGGTCATCGGCTCTTTCGATGTGCGCGGGATCGTCGAAGACTTCGCACGCCACCTCAAAGCTAATGCCGTGCTTTGCGTTATTGCGCGCGGCCTTTTTCTCGTCCCACTCGAAATCGTTTTCATTCATATCGATACCGGATTTCAGTAGTCATGTCAAAACCGCTGGCGTGATGCGCGCCCTCCCAGCGGTCATACGAGAAGGAACGTCCGCTGAAAACATGCGCGTGCTTTTGGAAGAGCGCAGTCTTCCACAGGGCACGCAGCAGGGTTGCAATTGCGCGGCGCATCGGCGAATCTCGCGCGATGCTGCCCGCGGAGCTTTCCCTTTTCGACATCGACGCGCCTGAACGCGCAAGCCCCAAGCTTGCCGCTTCCCGCACAGTGCCGGTGCTGCTACCGCTCGCGCTCGGCGAGCCTTACAGCTATGCGGTCCCGGACGGGGAGGCGCTGCATCCGGGCGCCTTCGTGGTGGTTCCGCTCGGGCCGATGAAACGCATTGGCGTGGTCTGGCACGAGGCCGAAGGCGGCGCCAAGCCCTTCGATCCGAAGAAGCTCAAAGCTGTGATCGCCGCGCTCGACACCCCGCCGCTGCCGCAGATCAATCTAGCCTTCGCCGATTGGGTCGCCCATTACACGCTCGCGCCGAAGGGCATGGTGCTGCAGATGATGATGAGCGCGCGGCTCGTGTTCGAGGCGGAGGAGCCACGCTGGGGCTTCCAGCTCGGCGGCGCCGCACCCGCACGCATGACCGCGGCGCGCGAGCGCGTGCTTGGCCTCCTGCAAGACGGCGCGGTGTGGTCCAAGAAAAAACTGATGGATGCGGCCAAGGTCAGCGCGGCCGTCATCGATGGGCTGGCCGAAGCGCAAGCCTTGATCCGCGCCGCGCTTCCGCGCGCGCGCCCGCTCGCTCCCAAGCCCGATTTCGCGCAAGCCTCTTTAAGCGAAAAACAAGCTGAGGCCGCTGCCCAGCTCTGCGCGGCCATCGCTAAAGGCGGGTTCGCGCCCACGCTCCTCGACGGCGTGACCGGCTCGGGCAAGACCGAGGTCTATTTCGAAGCCGTCGCGGAGGCCCTGCGGCAGGAGCACGCCCAAGTGCTGATCCTGCTGCCGGAAATTGCGCTGACGACCCAATTCCTGGATCGCTTCGAGGGCCGCTTCGGCTGCCGCCCCGCCGAATGGCACTCCGCCGTCTCGGCCAAAGAGCGCGCGCGCGTCTGGCGCGGCGTTGCCGAAGGCGAGGTGCGCGTGGTGGCGGGCGCGCGCTCGGCGCTGTTCCTGCCGTTTGCGGATCTCGGCCTCATCGTGGTGGACGAGGAGCACGATTCCTCCTTCAAGCAGGACGACCGGGTCATTTATCAGGCCCGCGATATGGCCGTGGTGCGCGCCTCATTGAGCAAAATCCCGATCATCCTCAGCTCCGCCACGCCCTCGGTCGAAAGCATCGTCAATGTGCGGCGCGGACGCTATGCGCACGCCGTGCTGCCCGCGCGCTTCTCGGGCAATGCCTTGCCGCATGTCCAGGCGGTCGATCTCAAGGTCACGCCGCCCGAAAAGGGCACCTGGCTCAGCGCGCCGGTTGTCGATGCCGTCAACGCGGCGCTCGGCAAAAGCGAGCAGGCGCTGCTGTTCCTGAACCGCCGCGGCTACGCGCCGCTGACGCTGTGCCGCGCTTGCGGGCACCGCTTCACCTGCCCGCAATGCACGGCCTATCTCGTCGAGCACCGGCTGCGCGGCCGGCTCATCTGCCATCATTGCGGCTTCACGCTGCCCTTCCCGAAAGCGTGCCCGTCTTGTCACCGCGAGGGCATGCTCGCAGCTTCCGGCCCCGGCATCGAGCGCGTGCTGGAGGAGGTGAAGAACCGTTGGCCGCAGGCGCGCACCTGCGTGCTGTCGAGCGATCTCGTGCCGACCACGGCGGCCTTACGCGAAATCCTCACCCGCATCACGGCGGGCGAGGCCGACATTATTGTCGGCACGCAGCTCGTCTCGAAGGGCCACAATTTCCCGCAGCTTTCCTTCGTGGGTGTGGTCGACGGCGATCTAAGCCTCGCGACCGCCGACCCGCGCGCGGGCGAGCGCACCTTCCAGCTTCTGCATCAGGTGACGGGCCGGGCCGGGCGGTTCGGCGCGCCGGGCAGCGGGCTGATCCAGACGCATTACCCCGAGCATCCGGTGATGCAGGCGCTCGTCACCGGCGACCGGGACGCGTTTTACGAGGCCGAGATCGCCATGCGCGAGGAGGCGGGGCTGCCGCCTTTCGGCCGGCTCGCCGCGATTGTGGTGCAGGCCAAGGAGAAGCACGCGGCCGAGGCTTACGCGCGCGCGCTCGCGCTAGCGGCGCCCGAGGCGCGGCTGATCCAGGTGCTGGGGCCGGTGGAGGCGCCGCTTGCCGTGATCCGCGGCTGGCACCGGCAGAGGTTGCTGGTCAAGGCGGCGCGCGAGGCGGATTTGCAAGGGTATTTGCGCGCCTGGCTCGACGGCGCGGAGCATCCGAAGGGCAGCGTCAAGCTGCATGTGGATGTCGATCCGTATAGTTTTTTGTGAGCTATATTTTGGTACAGGCGCCGGAAACCTGGATAAACTGGAGGTCGCGCTATGATCCGGCACATATTAATCGGCTTCGTAACTATCTTCTGGACCTGCTCGCAGGTCTCTTTTTTCGTCATTCCCGCAACTGCTTCTACCGGCCCCTAATTCTGAAAAAGTTTAGATTTCCGGTATTATGGCGCAAACGCACCTAGCTAACAATCGGCGCCGGCAATCTCAGCACGTTGCTCTGGCGTTATGTTCGCGGCTTTCGCCTTGGTCCTTTAGGCATCGGACGATCCTGACGATTTTGATCTTTTTTTGCGTTCTCGGGGTATTCTTCAGACAGGAAATCTGAGACCGGTATGCTGCTTTCGCCGTTAAATTCTGTTTCTCCATCAGCGTAATGAATAACCCATGCATGTTCGACAAAGGGTTCGGTGCCGTCATCCGGAGTGACAAGTTTATACCAATTTTCTTCGTTGCCTGATGTACCACTTGCGTGACTGTAGAATACGACTCCGTCAGCCATTTGCTGCTCCGTGCTTGCTGTTCAGCATATAGGAGCATTAGTCCGAAGAGATAATGCCGCACGTATCGCCTTTGGCGATGGGAGGAGCGACGCCTGAACTTGGCGGGGAGCGGGCATAAGTGTTAGCCGTTTGAAGACCAGACGCCGGCCTATGTTTAATGTCCGGTTGCTTAGCAGAAAGCCATTTTCGTGGCGCCGCGGCGTGGTTAATATTGGCGTGGTAAACGGGGGTGCGTTTTTTTATCTTCCCGCCGCTAAAAACCAAATTTTTCGCGTTTTTGCCCCAAAAAGTGCATTTCAAAAAGTCCGTTAAACATGTTTTATTACGCAAGTTAACCAAGAACTACACGCTCGACTTGCGATCGCGAGTCGTTGCTGCTTTCGGTATTCTCTCATATTATCAATACCATAGCTCAAATTAAAGCTTCGGTAAGGCGCTTTTCTCTATCATGGCGCCTCGGGTAAGCGGCATCGAAGCGGGCGAGCGATTGCGGTTTTGTACAGCATTCCTAAACAGCGGATCGTTGCGATTTGACCGGCGTCAAAGTAGGCGCCTAAGCTTTAGCGGAAAAACTGAACGGGCTTTCGAGCCTCTCATGTCCTGAAGGAAACAGCGGATGACGATCGACAAGGCGGTCCTGAGCTTCGCCGGCTTCATAGTTCTCCTCAGTTTGGCGCTGGGGTATTTTTACAGCGAATATTGGTATCTGCTGACGGCCTTTGCCGGATTGAACATGCTGCAGGCGGGATTTACGGGGTTTTGCCCGGCTGCGATGATCTTCAAGCGCTTGGGCTTGCGATCCGGTTGCGCATTTAAGTAAATAATGCAGCGCTTGGCGTCACGGCTAAGCAAGGATTTCCATTCGCAGCCCTTTGGGGTCGAGCGGCGGGGTTTCGGGGAAGCGGATCGCCTCGCCCTTGAAAATGCGCGCGGCCGTCCAGGCACAGGCGCAGGCGTCGAGGATATCGTCCGCGCCGGCTTCAGCCCGGCGGAAAACTACCTCGCTTAAAAACTCTTGGGAGAAGTCCTGCGCCGTCAAAAGCGCCCTTCGATGATCGAGGCCGCCCCGCTTTTTGGGCTCGTGCAGCGCCTGCCGGCCGTTCATGACGAAGAAGGCTACCTCCGGATGGCATTCTAAGACGCGGGACTGCAGCGCGGGCGTCATAACGCTGTCCACCTCGCGGATTTTCGGGAAGAGGTAAAAGATTTGCCGCGAGATCCTGCGCGGGGGATCGGAGGAAATGGCGGCCGCGGCGCAGGCGCTGGCGTAATCGGGATTGGCTAGGACCGTCCGCGCGGGCACGGAGAAAACCGAGGACGCCCTTTTTCCGAGCCCTTTACGTGCAGCCGCATCGCATCCACGGCCGGGGCCCAGGATGCGGTCAGGAAAGCCGATAGGAATGTCGATTGCAATGATCGCGGGCGAATCTGGGTGACTGAGGATTTCGCCGATGGATTTGGCAAGAAAAGCGCGCTCATGGAAGGGCGGATCTACCTGCCTCAGAACGCAAAGCCAGCCGCCCCGGCATCCATCCACGCCGGCCACCGCGGGGGTCATGGCGCGGCTGCAACGCTAGGCAGGGACACAAGCGGGGCGAGCGGCGGGGGGCTTTGCGCCCAGCTTGCTTGCGTTTCGATGAGCGCAAGCTCACCGCGCCCTTTGCTGGCGGCCAGAACGAGGCTCATGGCGGCAGTGGCGGCCTGAAGCGCGGCTGTATTACTCAAACCGTTCAGCCGGTGCGCCAGGAAATTGGCCGCGAAAAAGTCGCCTGTGCCGCGCGCGTGCACGGTCTCGCGCGGGCAAGCCGTTGCTGCAGCGTTGTTTTTTTCGACGAGGATATTGGCGAGCATATGCTGCGCGACCGCCGGCGCAGAGGTCACGAGCACCGCAGGGCGCAACAAAGACCGCGCGGCATCGGCCGCAGCCGCCGCATCGGGCGCGCTCCAGCCCGCAAGCCATTCAAGCTCGAAAAGGTTCGGGGTGAGAACGTCCGCAAGCGGCACGAGTTTTTCGCCTATCGCATGCGCCGCATCTTCGCCGATGTATATACCTGCAGGCTCGTCGCCGATGATCGGATCGCAGAGATAAATTGCATGCGGAGTCAAGGACTTGATCTTCGCGATCCACGCCTCGCAGAGCGCCGCGTGCTCCGCCGTGGGAACGTAACCGGTCAAGATCGCATCCATTCCGGCAAGCCAGCCATTCTTTGCCGCCGCTTCGAGCATCGCGTCGAGCTTGACGGGATCGATACGCTCGCCTGCCATCGCCCTATATCCGGGCCGGTTCGAGAGCAGCACGGTGGGCAGGCTCAAAACGTTGTGCCCCATGCGCTGCAACACGAAGCCTGCGGTGGAATTGCCGACATGGCCGTAGACGACTTGGGATGAAATCGATAACACCTTCGCCATATGCCACCGATGGGCCGCGCCCGGTTTTGCTGGAGTTCGTGGCATATAAGCCGCTTTTGCAGGCGCGCTAGTAAAAAGAGCAGGAAGTTAAGGAGATCGATCATGAGGCCTCGCCGCAGCGTGCTGTACATGCCGGGTTCGAACGCGCGCGCCCTCGAAAAAGCTAAGACGCTGCCCGCCGATGCGCTGATCCTGGACCTTGAGGACGCGGTTGCGCCCGACGCGAAGGACTTGGCGCGCGTCCAAGTGTGCGAGGCGGTGAAAGCCGGAGGCTTCGGCCCGCGCGAGACCGTCATCCGCATCAATGGCTTTGCCACGCCCTACGGGCCTTCGGATTTCGCGGCGGCACTCGAGGCAAAGCCGGACGCGATCCTCATTCCGAAGGTGGAAACGCCCGAAGATTTGCAGCATGCGCGCAAGAACGCGCCTTCCGATTGCAAGATTCCGCTCTGGGCGATGATCGAGACGCCTCTCGCGATCCTCAATTTGCGGGAGATTGCGAAAGCTGCGGCTTCGGCGGAGTTGCCGCTGACGTGCTTCGTGCTCGGGACGAACGATCTCATAAAGGCGACACGCGCTTTGGCGCAGGCCGATAGGCTGCCGCTCCTCGCGTGGCTCTCGCTAACGGTCGCTGCCGCGCGAGCGTTTGGGTTGACGGCGGTCGACGGCGTCTACAATTCCCTTTCGGACGAGGCGGGCTTTAGGGCCGAATGCCTCCAGGGCCGCGCGCTCGGCATGGATGGAAAAACGCTGATCCATCCCAACCAGATCGCGGCCTGCAACGAGGTGTTCTCGCCATCGGAGGGGGAGATCGCTGCCGCCCGCAAGATCGTGGACGCTTTCGCGCTGCCCGAAAATCAAGGCAAAGGCGCGATCAGCCTCGATGGACGCATGGTGGAGCTGCTGCACGCCGATATCGCCCGGGAGACGCTCGCCATGGCCGAAGCCATCGCGGCGAAGGGCTGAAATGGGAGGCCTAAATGTATGCTGTAGTTCTTCGCTATAAGCTCCCGATTGCGGATGTCGATAGGCACGTCGAAGACCATAGGCGCTGGCTCAGAGAGAACTATGGGGCGGGGAATTTTCTCCTTTCAGGGCCCCGAAGGCCGAGGACCGGCGGATTCATTCTCGCCGCTGCAATGGAACGCGCCCAGCTCGACGGAATTCTACGAAACGATCCTTTTTACCAGAACGGTGTTGCCGAGTATGAAGTCATCGATGTGGCCCCGGTGAATGCGGACGATCGCTTGTCCTTTCTAATCGAGAAACCATGATTGCGGCCCCGCGAGCGCAAGAGACGGCTGCATGAATGAATTGCCCGACCGCTTTCCGCCCGTAAACGTACCGGCCGCCGCGCCCGCCGGGCACCCGGCTGTTCGATATGGACGCATCGGCGTGCTCCTCATCAATCTTGGGACGCCGGACGCCACAAGCTATTGGCCCATGCGCCGCTATTTGAAAGAATTCCTTTCCGACCGGCGCGTTATCGAGGTCAATCCCGCGATCTGGTGGTTCGTGCTCAACGCCATCGTGCTCACCAAGCGGCCGTTCAGCTCCGGCAAAGCGTACCGGTCGATTTGGAATAAGGAGCGCAATGAGTCGCCGCTTCGCACGATCACGCGCAGCCAGTCGGAACGGATCGCGGCATCGCTCACGAAAGACCCCCGCATCGAGGTCGATTGGGCCATGCGCTACGGCAATCCGAGCATCAAGTCCCGCCTCGAAGCGCTCCAGCGTGCGGGCTGCGACCGCATACTCCTGTTTCCGCTCTATCCGCAATATTCGGCGGCGACCGCCGCAACCGCATGCGATAAGGCCTTCGATGCGCTTAAAACCATGCGCTGGCAGCCTGCGATCCGGGTCGTACCGCCCTATTTCGACGATCCGGCCTATATCGGTGCGCTTGCCGCTTCTTTGCGCGAAAACCTCGCCGCGCTCGATTTCGAGCCGGAGATTGCCGTCGCTTCCTTTCACGGCCTACCCGTGGAATATTTCGAAAAAGGCGATCCTTATTATTGCCATTGCGCAAAAACCACCCGGCTCTTGAGGGAAGCTCTGGGCTGGCCGCAAGAGCGTCTGCTGCTCACGTTCCAGTCACGTTTCGGCCGGGCCGAATGGCTTCGCCCATACACCGCCGAGACGATCGAACAGCTTGCGAAAAGCGGCGTGAAGAGCCTTGCCGTAATCACGCCGGGCTTTGCTGCAGACTGCATCGAAACGCTCGAGGAGATGGGGATCCGGGGTGCCGAAACGTTTCGTGAGAATGGCGGCGGGAAATACGCAGCGCTGCCGTGCCTCAACGATACGCCCGCGAGCATCGCTGCGCTTTCGGGCATCGTCAAACGCGAGCTCCGCGGCTGGGCCGATCTGTGACTGCGCTGGCAGCAGCAAACCTGGTGCGCTGCTAACGCGCTGATTTATAGTGGCAATTTTTGAAATTGGCCTGAGTTTTGCGATACCATGGACGATGGGCGTCAGTTACGCCCCAGAAAGGAACGTGTCCATGACCGGCGAGGATTTCATCGCGCAGCTTAAGGGCTATCGCCTCACCACGGCGGAAATTTTGTATCATATGCCAGATCATCCAGCCTTGTTGCAGTCTTTCATTTGGCAGGATTACGATATGGCTCCCCGTTTTCCTAAGCTTCTAAGATTTCTGGAATTCTGGAACGGCAATCTCGACGGTAAGGTCAATCGCGTCAGAGTATGCGGCAAACGGCTGATCGATCCGGCGGAATTCCGTTATCTAGATGGCCGGTTCGTCCTGCAATGACGAAGTGAATAGCCGCTTGCAAGGAATAGTGCCACTTGGTAAACCCGGCGTGGTATACAGAGAAGGTCTCTGTGTGCACTTCAGCTAGCGGACTAAATGAAAAATCCTATCGGCTACGCCAAGCGCTTTAGCAAACCCTATTCGCGAGCGCTTTCGCAAAAATACCGGGCCTTTCGCATCCGCGCCGGCAAGCACGCTCCCGGCTGGGCTTCTAGGGTTATGGATTATTTCGATCTGTTTTTTTTAGATCATCACATCTTCCGCGCGATCTACGCAAACCGGCACAAGGTCGCGCCCGGCGTCTGGCGTTCGGCTCAGCCGAGCCCGGCGCAAATCGCGTATTACGCCCGCAAGGGCATCAAAACAATCGTGAATCTGCGGGGAGAGCGCGATTGCGGCAGCTACCGCCTGCAAGTCGAGGCCTGCCGCCGCCACGGCGTAAAGCTCGTCAATTTTCCATTGCGGTCGCGCATGGTGCCGACTGTCGAAGTGATCCATGATGCAAGAAAGCTATTCAACGAGCTCGAATATCCCATTCTCCTTCATTGCAAGTCGGGAGCGGATCGGGCGGGTCTGATGGCCGCCCTTTTTATGTACATGAAAGAAGGTAAGCCCATTCAAGAGGCAGTAAAGCAGCTCAGCCTGAAATTTGGGCATTTCAGGAAATCCGAAACCGGCGTGCTCGATTACCTTTTCGAGCGTTATATGGCGGATAACAGCGCCGAACCGATGACTTTTTTCGAGTGGCTTGAAACGCGTTACGATCCGGCGGAAATCAAGCGCGACTTCAAGTCCCATGGATGGGCTAACCTCGTCGTCAATCGCGCCTTGCAGCGCGAGTAGGCGGTATCAGGCGGCTGCGCTCCCCCCGGCCGGGAGAGACAGTTCTTGCCCGCCTGGAGTAAGCATCTGCGAACGGCAAAGCTGCGCGTAAACGCCGTTTTGCGCGAACAGTTGCGCGTGAGTGCCTGTTTCGATAATTTCGCCGTCCTCCATCACGCAGATCGTATCGGCGTTTTTCACCGTCGCAAGCCGGTGGGCGATCACGAGCGTCGTCCGTGATTGGCTGAACGCGGCGAGCGCCTGTTGAACGAGCCTCTCGGATTCCGCATCGAGAGCGCTAGTCGCCTCGTCGAGCAAAAGAATGGGGGCGTTGCGCAAGATCGCGCGGGCGAGGGCAATGCGCTGACGCTGGCCTCCCGAAAGGCGCACGCCGCGATCTCCAATCATGGTCCGATAGCCCTGGGGCAGCTTCTCGATGAACTCGTGCGCCGCGGCGGCCTTTGCGGCAGCCTCGATGTCCTTCCTTGCTGCATTGAGGCGGCCGAGTGCGATATTGGCCTCGATCGTGTCGTCGAACAAACTGATGTCCTGGCTAACGAGTGCCATCGAATCGCGCAGCGATTCAACGGTAACCGTCTTAATATCCAGCCCGTCGATCCTGATCGTACCCTGCGACGGATCGTACAGCCGCGGAACGAGGTTGAAGATTGTGGATTTGCCAGCCCCGCTCCGGCCGACAAGCGCAACCGTGGTGTTGGGGCGGATCGCTAAAGAGAAATTCCGGACCGCAGCGCTTTCGTCATTAGAATAGGAAAAAGAGACGTTTTCGAATTCGATAGCGCCCCGGACTTTCCCGATCAGCTTAGCGTCCGGTCCGCTGACGATGACCGGCTCCTCGCTCATCACTTCGTAATACCGCTCGGCGGAGGCGAGCCCTTCCTGAAGCTTGCTGTTCAGGCTACCGAATGAACGCACGGGCTGAGCGGCCATCAAGAGGGCGCTGACGAAGCCGGTGAAGTCGCCGACGGTTTTGTTGCCGTACGAAACGCGGTATGCGGCAAAGCCAATGACCGCGGCAACGGCAAGCCCCCCGAAAACTTCCAATATGGGGTTCAGCGCGGAGCGTATCCTCACGGTCTTGAGGCGAAGGCGGTTGACCCTCTCAAACTCTTCGCTCATCCGTGCGATGGCGTAATCTTCAAGCTGAAATGTTTTGATAAGACGGGGCGAGGAAAGATGCTCAACGAGTACTGAGGTTGTGTTCCCAGTTTGCTGCGCTGTCCGGTATGCATTCTTGCGGATAATCCTGCCGATGCTCGTGATGGGAATCGCGGCGAGCGGATAGAACGCCAAGACGACGAGAGTCATCACCCAATCGAGATAAAACATCGAGAACGCTAATGCACCGACCGTCAGCACGTCGCGGATGGCGACCGTGAAGATCGACATGATCGCAGTCTGAATGCTGCCAAGGTCGTTTCCAATACGCGACAGGAGCTGTCCGGGAGGCTCGCGCAGAAGCCGCGCGAAGTCGGCGTGCAGCATATGCGCAAACAGGCGCTTTTGCATATCGAGCCCCAGATTGATGCTGATCCGGTTCGTCAGGACCGACTGCAGATAATCGAGTCCTCCCTTCAGGCTCGTCACGGCAACGATGACCGCCATGATATGCCAGAGGTAATGCGTCTCGCCCTTCGACAGCATGTCGTAGGAATATTTGATGATGAGAGGGTACGCTCCAGCCGTTCCCGCTAAGAGAGCTATAAGAAGCAAGGCGAGCGCAAGCTGCAGCCAGTAGGCGCGAACGTGCTCGGACCACAAGCGCCGCATCATCCAAAGGGCATTTCTACGACTAGGGCGCTCAGGTGTGGGTTTGGAAGTGTTCGTCATTTGACCGCATAATACCCCGCCGCGGGAAGCAGCGATTGGCCTTTCCGCCAAAATGCACAGCCCCTTAGCGATGTCAAACGGCCTGCCCGATACCAAAACAAAAACGGCCCCCGGAGGGGCCGTTCTAGCGACTTAAAGGACTACCAGCGGGAACCGTGACGGCGATGGCTCCAGTAACGGCTATGGCCACCCCAACCGCAGCCCCAGCCGCCGCTCCAGTAGCGGCAATGGCGGACTTCAACTGCGGATCCACTTACCTGGCTTTGCACGGCAGACGTGCTGGAAGCCAATGGAGCAGCCTGAACGGAAAGGCCGAAAAGGGCGCCAAATGCGATTACGATCGCGAATACATACTTGCTCATGAGTAAATCCTATGTTCGTCGCTCCTTTCCTCGGCGCATACGATTATATAGATGAAGATGGCAAAATCTAGCGTAAACGGCGTTCCGCGGAACTTTCTTGTGCGCGGGCCGGAAGTGGGGGGATTTGACTGTTGCGAGGCCGCAAGCCGCAATGCAAAACGGCCCCCGGAGGGGCCGTTCCAGCAATTTAAAGGACTACCAGTGGGAACCCCAGCGGCGATGGCTCCAATAGCGGCTGTGACCCCAACCGCCAGAACCCCAGCGGCGATGGCTCCAGTAACGGCCATGACCCCAACCGCAGCCCCAGCCGCCGCTCCAATAGCGGCAATGGCGCACCTGCTCGGCGCTTCCTGTTACCTGGCTCTGCACGCCAGACATAACCGAAGAGATAGGCGCAGCCTGAGCGGAAAGTCCGAAAAGCGCGCCGGAAGCGATTACAACCGCAAGCACATACTTCTTCATGAGCATATCCTCTGATTGCCGTTCCTTTCCTCAGCATTAGGAATTATAGGAAACGTTGTGGCAAAATCCAGATTCAGATGGAGCGTTGATACACTTTCTTTTTCTGTGCCATCGATGGGGCATGACATCGCCCAAAAGCGTTGCTATCCCGTGCAGCGGTGAGGAGAAGAAAGGTCCAAAATGAACGTGTTACGCAGCCTGAAGGCGCTCGGGCAGCCTTTGTCCGCTTTAGCGGCTATCGCCGCCTTGAGCGTGCTCTTGCCCTGCGCCGCGCCAGCGGCGGCGCTAAAATTGCACACCAATCAGGAAATGATTGAGGAGTTGCTGCAGCCGAACGACCTCGACGTGAAAAACCCGAACGCTGTGTTCGAGGCGGTTTTCGACGCGCTCCCGGCCAAGGTGACGGTCTATCCAACCGAAAGCTACTATTATTTCACTTTTCCTTTGAATGGCATCGTCTATGCCGGGAATATAAGGTTCGATGCCTTTGATCAATTCGACGGGAAAGTGCATTTCGCTTACTTCGTCGAATATGCTTACTGGAGACAGCCGCTCGAGCCTTTTTACAAAAAAATGGGGCCGGACGATGGGGTGCAAGTCACGCAGGTCAATAAGTTTCTATACAAAGTCAGTTTGAAAGGTAAAACCGTCGAGTTTGCGCTCCCGGATCTTTCGAACGTAAAGCCGGCTCCAGGCATGTTGAGGGCCGACGAAGTTTATATCGGCCCGTCCTGGGACGAGTCCGGCGTACAATTCTTCCTGGTGTATAACAAGACCGCGAAGACGTTTTTATATCTTCTCAACGGTACCTCGAAAATGGACCAATACATCGCCTCATCCATCTCTCCGGCGGCCACTATTGGCATAAGGACGAGTTTTGTGCTTTACAAGGATAAGCTCGCGGATCGCCAGATCCTGATTGGCGATTTCATCGGCAACACAATGCTGAACAACTATTTCGACGGTCCATTCGATCAGCTTCCCGACAACTACGTTCATGGCAACGACCTCATCGATGCAATCCTCGATGTCGAGCCCGGCCTCAAGAACGAGAAAACGGATCGCTACGGCGCCGATCCCACCGGCGAGTTCCGATACGGGATCACGTCCTACAAATTCTATGGAGAAGTCGCCGAGCTGCAGCCGATCATCGACTGCGCGGCTCAAAACGACGATCCGGCAAAATATTATAAATGCTTCGATTCAACGAAAGCCAACGAAGAGGAAGACTCGGGCACCGCTTTCCTCAAGGCAAAGCCGCAACCGGGAAAACCCGATGAAAACGCTCCCGCTGCCGCCGGAGAAAAACAAGAAAAGTAGGTTCAACTGTGGCTCATTGCGCGCTTCTCGCGAATGCGCGCAATGAGCTTCTCGGCCTCGGGCAGAAAATTCCGGACGATAATGCCAACGCCTTCGGGGGTCGGATGCAGTCCATCGGCAAGATTGAGGCCCTGCACCGTCGCGACATCTTTCAAGAAAAATGGATAGAGCAGCGTGCCATACCCGGCAGCGAGCCGTTGATACATCGCCCGGAAGGCTTCGTCGTAATCGGGGCCCCAATTGCGCGGGGCCTCCATCCCGGCAAGCAGAAGTTCGACGTGCTTGTCCTTGAGGGCTTTGAGAATCTCTCCAAGCGAGCGCTCAGTGATCTTAGGATCGATGCCGCGGAGCGCGTCGTTCGCGCCGAACTCGACAATCGCTCCGTCGATTTTCTCATCGAGGCTCCATTCGAGGCGGGCAAGACCGTCCGCTGCGGTATCGCCCGAAACACCCGAATTCAGTACGCGGACGCGATAGCCTTTTTCGCGCAGCGCCGCCTGCAACTGGGCCGGAAACGACTTATCGGGCGCAATCTGGTAGCCCGCCATCAAGCTATCGCCGAAGGCAAGGATCACGATTTCATCCTTGTCCCGCGCCGGTTCGCCTAAAGCTCCAGATCCCTGATTGGCCAAAAACGCAATCGCAGCCGTCGCAAAAGCCAAAAGCCATGTCCATATCAGGCGCGGCGAAGCAAAATCGAAGCGGTGTTTCATTGCTCATTCCCTCTGCGTCCTCACCCGCGGCCCCGCAACAGGGCGGCGCGCACCGGCACCCTTCGCCGGTCATAGATCTCAAGTCTGTAACGCTCACGCTCAAGAGTAGAGCTGGGCCTGTGGAAATCTTGCGCGGTGTAGACCTTTCGGTGCCCGAGGGCCAGTCTGTCGCTCTTGTGGGCCCAAGCGGGTCCGGAAAGTCGTCGCTTTTGATGGTGATGACGGGTTTGGAAGCGGCGACATCCGGCCAGGTGCTCGTTGCCGGTCATGACTTCACGCAGGCAAGCGAAGACAGGCTTGCGGAAATACGGGGCCGCTCCATCGGCATCGTGTTTCAATCCTTCCATCTGATCCCTACAATGACCGCGATCGAGAATGTGGCGCTGCCGCTCGAATTCCTCAATCGCGCCGATGCGTTCGAGCGCGCAAGTGAAACGCTCGCCAGCGTCGGGCTAGCCGCACGGCACCATCACGCGCCCGGCCAGCTCTCCGGCGGCGAGCAGCAAAGGGTGGCGCTGGCCCGCGCGCTTGCGGCGCAGCCCAAAATTCTTTTCGCCGATGAGCCGACGGGCAACCTCGACGGCGAGACCGGCAAGCAAATCATGGACCTCATTTTCGGCCTGCACCGGCGGCTCGGCACGACGCTCGTTCTGATCACCCACGACGCGCAGCTCGCCGCACGCTGCGAGCGTACCGTCGTCATGCACGATGGCCGCATCGTTGGGTCGCTTCACGAGACGGCCTACGCATGACGCCGGTTACAAAAAGCCGGGGCGGCGGCTTCGAAAGCCGCCTTCGCCTGCCGCTAGAGCTTAGGCTCGCGATTCGCGATTTGCGCGGCGGCATCGGCGGGTTCGCCATTTTTCTCATTTGCATCGCGCTCGGAACCGGAGCGATCGGCACGATCAACAGCCTCTCAGACGCTATGCAGGATGCAATCGCGCGCGAAGGCAAAGAGCTGCTCGGCGGCGATGTCGAGGCGACGCTCGTGCACCGGCAGGCCAATGCTAGCGAACGCGCTTATCTAGGCTCGCTCGGCGAGGTCAGCGAAATCGCAACCTTGCGCGCGATGGCCCGCAAGCCAGACGGAAGCGCGTCTGCGCTTGTGGACCTGAAGGCGATCGACGGCGCCTATCCTCTTTATGGCGCGGTGACATTCGAGGAAGGCCGGGGCCTTGGCTCGGTAACGCGCGAGAACGGCCTTGCCGTCGACCGCACCATTCTCGACCGCTTGCAGATAAGCCTCGGCGACAGCATTAGCCTTGGCCGCGCTTCCTTTCCCGTAACCGCGGTCATTGGGCACGAGCCCGACCGGCTCGCGGCCGGCCCAGCTTTTGGAGCGCGCATTATGCTATCGCTGGGCGCGCTGAAGGAGACCGGCCTTGTCGAGCCGGGAAGCCTCGTTCGCTGGAACTACCGGGTCAAGACGCGCGCCGGAGCGCCCGATGCCTTTAGAGAAGACCTCGCCCGGCATTTCCCCGAGGCGGGGTTTCTTACGCGAGACAGTTCCGATCCCTCGCCGGGCGTGAAGAATATGCTGCAGCGGCTCACTGAATTTTTGACGCTGACGGGGCTCACAGCGATGCTGACCGGTGGCATCGGGGTGGCAAACGCGGTGTCCGGCTTCATCGAGCGGCGGCGGCTGACCATCGCCACCTACAAATCGCTCGGCGCCTCTCAGCGCGTGATTTTGCGCGTTTTTCTCATTCAAATCGGCTTTTTGGCGGTTCTCGGCATCTCAATCGGATTTGCAATCGCAGCTGTGGCGCCTCTCCTATCGGTCAGCTTGATGCGCGGGCTGATACCGGTTGACATCGAGACAGGCCTGCAGGGGAGCGCGCTCGCGCTTGCGGCGCTCTTCGGGCTGCTGACGGCGGTTCCCTTCATCCTTTGGCCGGTTGGGCGCGCTCAAGAGGTGCGAGCGGCGGAGCTTTTCCGGGACGGGACGGGCGAGCGTTCCAGCCTCCCGCCTCCCGCCTACCGCATCGCCGCCTTCGCCGCTGCCGCCCTTCTTGCCATCGCAGCAATCGGCCTTTCGCAGGAGCGCTATATCGCTGCCATCACCTGCGCCGCAGTGCTTGGCGTTTTCGCTCTTTTCTGGGGCGCTGGCATCGGCATCCGCCTCCTGGCCTCGGGGGTAAGGCGCCCGAAGCTGCCGGAAATGGCGCTTGCGCTGGCGAATATTGCGGGACCGGCTAGCCTCGCGCGTACGATTTCGTTGTCGCTCGGGGCGGGGCTCACGCTACTCACCGCCGTTTCGCTCGTCGACGCATCGCTCACCGATGAAATCAAATCGCGGCTACCCGAGCGCGCCCCAAGCTTTTTCTTCATCGGCGTTCCAAAGCAGGATTTGCAGGCCTTCCAAGACTTGCTGAGCGAAAAAGCGCCAGGCTCCAAGATTTCCAGCGCGCCGATGCTCCGGGGCAGGCTGGTTGCGCTGAAGGGCGTGCCGGTGGAGCAGGTCCAGATTCCCTCTTCCGCCGACTGGGTCGTGAACGGTGACAGGGGCATTACTTATTCGGACACTTTGCCAGCAGGCTCCGAGATCGTCGAGGGGGAATGGTGGAACCCCAGTTACGAGGGCGAAGCTCTCGTCTCCTTCGAATCCGATATCGCTAAGGCGCTTGGCCTCAAGATCGGCGATACCGTCACGGTGAACGTCATCGGCCGGAACCTGACTGCGAGGATCGCAAATTTACGCAAGGTGAAATGGGGCACGATGGACATCAATTTCGTGATGATCTTTTCGGCAAGCGCGCTCCGGAAGGCGCCTTTCAACTATCTTGCGACGATGAGCTGGCCGGAAGGCCACGCGGCGGACGCGAAGGCCGAAGCCCAAGCCTTGAAAGCCGTGGCGGCCGCCTATCCCACCGTCTCGGCGATCGATGTGAAGGACGCGCTTGGCGCCATCAACGGCGTTTTCGAGAAGGTTATGAGCGCGGTGCGTGTCGCTGGCAGCGTAACGCTTATCATGGGCGCCTTGGTCGTGGCCGGTGCGCTGATGGCGGCGCAGCGAAGGCGCATTTACGAGGCCGTGGTACTTCGCACCCTCGGCGCAAGCAAACGCCGCATCATCACCGCTCATATGTTGGAGTATCTCGGGCTAGCCCTTTGCCTCTCGCTCATCGCCGCCGCGCTAGGGCTTATCGCGGCCTATGCGGTGGTTGCTTATGCGATGAAGTTAAGTTTTAGCCTGTCCGTGTTGGCGCTATTGCAGCCCTCTCTCATTGAGACCATATTCGTCGTGGCGCTGGGCGCTGCCGGAACTTTAAGGGTTCTGTCAGCGAGACCGGCGCACTATCTGCGTTCCGAGTGAACGTCTTGATGGCGAGGATCGAGCAGGCCGCCTGACAAAGAGGCTTTGCTCCAGGCCGTTCAGGGCTTAAACCTGGAAGACCTTTTGCGCAGACCTTAGGGTTTTCAAAGAGTCAGGGACCAAAACACATGGCAGACTTCGACAGCTCCAGAGCGTATGCACCGTCTCGCTCTCGCGCAGACACCTTCGCAATCGATGAGGGTCTGCGTTCCTACATGATGCGTGTTTATAACTACATGGGTATCGGACTCGTCCTCACGGGCGTCGTCGCCTATGCGTTTTACACGATGGCCGTAACGGGCAATCCGTCCGAGGCGGTTGCACGGCTTCCGAACGGTCTCATGCTGACCGCTCTCGGCAAGGCAATTTATGTAAGCTGGCTGAGATGGGTTATTGCCTTCTCGCCGCTCGTGATCGTTTTTCTCTTCGCCGCGCGCGTCAATCAAATGAGCACCTCGACGGCCCAGTCGGTCTTCTGGGCGTTTGCCGCGCTGATGGGACTGTCGCTTTCGAGTATTTTCGTGATCTACACGGGCACCTCCATTGCGCGGATTTTCTTCATCACAGCTGCGACCTTCGGTAGCGTCAGCCTTTGGGGCTATACGACGAAGCGTGACTTAACCGCGATGGGCTCTTTCCTCATGATGGGCTTGATCGGCGTCGTTATCGCGGCGGTGGTGAATGCGTTCCTGCACTCGACGGGCTTGCAGTTCGCCATCTCGGTGCTTGCGGTTCTGATCTTCACCGGACTGACCGCCTACGACACCCAAACGCTCAAGTCTAACTATTACACCTATGCCAGCGGTGGCGAGGAGACGCTCGGGCGCAGCGCAGTTATGGGCGCCTTGAGCCTCTATCTCGACTTCATCAACATCTTCATCGCTCTGCTCCAGCTGTTCGGCGACCGGAGATAAGCGGCTTCATCGCATCGAAGGGCCCCGCTAGCGGGGCCTTTTTTTGTCCCAAGGCGCTGTCAGAACCCCACGACGTGCAACTTGCGATCGAGGACGCGCAGGACCTTCGACAGGTCGTGTCCGCGCTTCAGGATGAGGCCAGTGGTTGCAACGACGCTGTAAGCGCCTTGTTTCTTGTTGAGCTTGGGATTCTTCTCGATCCGGTAAAGCGGACGCTCCGCAGAGCGCCGGAATATAGAAAAGACTGCCCTGTCTCTCAGGAAGTCTATGGAGTAGTCGCGCCACTCCCCTTCGGCAACCTTCTCGCCGTAAAGGGAGAAAATCGCGTCGAGTTCGTGTCTGGAGAAGCTTGTGTAGGGGAGAAGCCCGGCAGGAGCTTGAGGGACGGGAGTGTGGTGGCCTGCCGGGCCGAATGCGCTGGGCATGATGTCGTTCATGAACCCTCCTATGCCGGTGTTGGAAAACAATCTCTAATGATTGCGCTCTCAAGGCAGGGGCGCAAGGGCAAATTCGCCAAATCCGGCTTCCTTTCAGGCGGTTGCAAGGCGCGGTTGCAAACCATCTGCTTTCCGTACATATTCGGGTCAGATTCGTGCGCCGGTGCGGAAGCGTTTGCGGGCGCCGGCTCCTTCGCCGCCGGAACAGGTGGCAGGGGAGGGTGTTGCTATGAGGCGCATTTGTTCCAATCGTATTGGGGGCAACAAGCTATGCCAAAGCACGGATCGATTCGCTTAAGTCCCGTAGATTGGCGGGCGCGTGAACCAGTGCGCAGGAATACTTTACCTCCCGCTGTGCTCGTTGCCCTTGAGTCCAGCGAAGGCGCAGAGCAAAGCTTGGGCGCCCCCGCCGAGGCCGCGCCACCAGAGCAGGAAGCCGCGATATTTTCTCAGGATGAGAGCCACCCTGTGCCAGCGTCTTTTGTGGCCGACACAACGTTCGACAGCGAGGAGGCAGACGGCACCGCAGATTGGCCTTCCGCCGAAGACTGAGTCCCCGCCTCGGGGCTCCGGCGCTAAAATCAAGCACCGCTGAAGCGCACCCGGCCCGGCGGGGTGCAATATCTTGTTTGCGAAACGCCTTCTCGAGGGCGTCGTGCACCTGTAGCGCTTGCGCGGCCCTGTGCGCTCCCCTATATCTTCAACAATTCGAGATAAGCATCTCGGCGCGGGACGGACGTCATTAAGTTGAAATACGGGGTCGCTGGCTGCAAGCAGCTTGACGTCTCGCAGCTAGAGTGAGCAGCACGAGGTTCTGAACGATGTCGAAAGTGATTGGCATTGACCTGGGCACGACCAATTCTTGCGTGGCCGTGATGGAAGGTAGCCATCCAAAGGTTATCGAAAACGCAGAGGGTATGAGGACGACACCGTCCATGGTGGCGTTCACGGCCGACGGCGAGCGCTTGATCGGGTTACCGGCGAAGCGCCAAGCGGTCACAAACCCCGAAAATACATTTTTTGCGATTAAGCGTCTGATCGGGCGCCGCTTCGACGATGAGATGGTCAAGAAGGACATGGGGCTCGTGCCTTATAAGATCATCCGCGGCGACAATGGCGATGCGTGGGTCGAAAGCCACGGCAAGAAATATTCGCCTTCTCAGATCTCGGCCTTCATTCTCCAGAAGATGAAAGAAACTGCCGAGGCGTTCCTCGGCGAGAAGGTTGAGAAAGCAGTCATCACCGTTCCGGCTTACTTCAACGACGCTCAGCGCCAAGCGACGAAGGACGCGGGCAAGATCGCGG
>Ga0326728_10004068_pt1 | contig 44033 bp, 41 predicted proteins | sample MB3enrmetagenome_FD_207602 | JGI IMG/M metagenome (GOLD analysis project Ga0326728, IMG submission 207602) | Lab enriched peat soil microbial communities from McLean, Ithaca, NY, United States - MB31MN | ecosystem: Environmental > Terrestrial > Soil > Wetlands > Peat | place: USA: New York...
GTACGGCGTTGCCCTTGCTGCCGCAACCTGCACCGGACCAACGTTTGAGGTGTTTGTACAGACTGTAAAAGATGAGGCGGGACGTATCCGGACGAGCAGGCCAACAGCGGTCAACCTGAGCTGGGGCGTTGACCGGGTGCTTAACCGGGTACTTAAAGAGACCAATATCATATCGGCCCGGGCTGCCGCTCTTGCCGAGGCCCAAGTAATTGCTAACGAGGATACCCGGTGCTGCCATGCTATAGGCACATACGGCGCAGCCCTCCTTCCTGACCGGTGCACGATCCTTACGCACTGCAATGCAGGTGCACTTGCCTGTTCTTCCTGGGGGACAGCATTGGGGGTAATACGGTCTGCTGTTGAGGCAGGAAAAAAGGTACAGGTGATTGCCTGTGAAACCAGGCCTCTCCTGCAGGGCGCTCGGCTTACTGCATGGGAACTTGCCCGGGACGATATAGATGTTACGGTTATTTCCGATTCCATGGCAGCCCATATGATGCGGACCACTACTATCGATGCCGTCATTGTCGGCGCCGACCGTATCACCGGCGATGCCATTTTTAACAAGATCGGGACGTACATGCATGCAGTCTGTGCCCGCCACCATTGCATCCCGTTTTACGTGGCAGCCCCGCTCTCCACGTTTGATGCTCTTCGCAGTGAGTGGGAAGTAACGATCGAGGAACGGGGACGTGATGAGCTCGCAGTATTTGGAGACCATACCATTATCCCGGATGGTGTACCAGTGAGGAACTTTGCGTTCGATGCAACACCTATGGACCTGGTGAGTGCGATTATTACCGAACACGGTATTGTCCGGCCGCCATTTGATATCAGCGCAATCTTATCCCGCACAGGATCCAAGGATAAAGGTTACCTGAAATGACGTTCCCGGATATCGATCTCAGCCCGTTTCATAGCCTGATGTACCTCATCGGTGAAGTGACGATCCTATTTATCATTGGCGCGGTCCTCGTATCGTTTGTCCTTGTGGTTATATCCCTGTACTCTATCAGGAAAGGGCACCTCTATTTCCCCCGGCTCATCAAGGCAGGCAAAGTTTTTCTCGAAGGATTCATGAAAGCATTCTTCCGGCTGGTCGGTCTTGAAGACCGGGAGATGCTGACCTTTTTTATCAAGATCCATAATGCGATGAATGCGAATGCATTCTCTCTGGTGCCACTTGCACAACGCGCGATTTTTGTTCCCCAATGCCTGCGGTCTGCAAAATGCCCGGCACACCTGACTCCGGAGGGGCTTAAATGCGTAAACTGCGGGCAGTGCACCGTGGGAGAAGCCAAGATTCTCTTAGAAAAACTGGGCTACCGTATCTTTGTTATCCCCGGTTCCTCGTTCATCAAACGGATGGTCAAAAAATACCATCCAAAAGCGATAGTCGGCGTTGGCTGCCTGACCGAAGTAAAAGAAGGGATTGACATGGCTGATAAAATCGGCCTTATCTCTATGGGCGTCGTAACCATAAAGGAGGGATGCGTCGAGACGCTCGTTAACTGGCAGGATATCTACGATGTGGCGGTGCTGGGACTTGATCCGGCGTCAGTTCCCGAGGACCTTCATACTTTTTCCGGTTAACTTCCCGCTTTTTATCTTACCGTGGACGACAATGGCATCAGCACTAGTCACGTCGCCGACATGAACATCGGGCCGGATAATCACCTTACCTCCTGCAGTTACCCTGTAGACCACACAATGATCAAGAAGGGTAACATCCCCGGTCGCCACCAGCGGCCCCTTAATCCTCGCATGGGTCCCGATAATGGCACTCCCGCAGGCAACGTCAAGTGCAACACTCGATTTCATGCCCAGTTCAAGCTTCCCGGTGACCACAAGCCGGCCCCAGAAATGAGTCCGGGCAGGCACGATAAAATCGCCGTCAATCCTGACATTGCCTTCGTAATACGCTCCTTTCGGTGCATAAAACGTGCTGCCTTTCCGGATGACGTCTGCCATATTCGTATCAAGGTAAATGAGGCACGACCTAGTGCATAAATGTTGTTGTCAACAGGATGGACCTCTTTTACAGCAGTACCGCAGAGACCGTGAAGACCACAAGGGAGGCAAACATACCAAGCTTCAGCAGGGTAGTTGAACCAGACGCTGTCAGGCTTTCGGGATCTTTACAGCCAAGTGCCTTTCCAGCCGCTGCAAGAATAATAATATCAACAAGCAGTATCCCAAAAAGATACCAGCAGCCCCACCACCGGTAAGGAAGAAAACTTGCCACAACTGCCGCGATGGCACAGGCAAAAGCGAGGATTGCGGTTTTTGGTACGCCGATCCGGATGGGAAGGGTGTCTGCACCCCCGGCTTTATCTCCTTCAATATCTTCAGCATCCTTTAAAAGTTCACGGGCAAGCATCGCAAGGAACGTGATAGCAGCAATGGGAAGCATAACCACAAGCCGTTCCCACCCGGCAAACGCCCCGCCAAAAAGGAAGATGCTTGCCGCAAGATAGGAGACGGCAACATTCCCGAAAAAAGGTGTACTTTTAAGCCGGTATGCGTACGCGACAAGCAAAAGGGCGTTGAAAAGGGCAATCCCCAGGCAGAGTGGTGTCGTGAACCAGCTGACAACCAGACCAAGAAAAAAGAGGGTCCCGGCATATGCAAGTGCCTGTTGTCTCCTGACAGCACCTGCCGGGATAGGGCGTTTCGGGCGGTTAACTGCGTCAATATCAGCATCGAAATAATCGTTGATGACATTCCCTGCTGCAGTGACAAGAATAACCACAGCCATAAGCAGGACAACACCATACACCAGGGTCCCGGTAGCAATAAGGTAAGCGACAGCCGCCGCAAGCCCGGCAACAATCGCGTTTGCCGGCCGGGTAATGGTAAAAAATCCTGCAAGGCCCATATCAGGATCTGGTATCGGGTTGTTCTGATATTAACCTGCGTGGTGCGATTGCCGGGGGCGATCCTTTTTAAAAAAAGTTATGTAAATACCGATGGATCCAGAGTCCATGCGGTCTGGAAACTCACGGGGGTCTCATTTGCGAGCGGTTCTGTGACAAAATAGACGGTAAGGGTTGCTCCTTCTTTTACCATCTCCTGATAGTCACTATCTGAACCTACAACGACGTAATCCCGGCCGGTTCCCTGACTTCCCGGTTCAAGTTCATCTGTTTCGGTGCCCGAGCCGCCATGGGAGACCCCCACACCACCATAGGAAACACCATTTGGACCGGTAACCTTACTAAACAACTGCAGCATGAACGGCGCAGTTCCTGTATTTACTGTCGTAATAAAAATGTCAATTTCATGGCCGCCCGATTGCGGACGGCTGACCGTGATATGATCGATCGAGGCGTTAAAAACATACGTCCCGTTTGCGAGCGTAGCGACCGCGTCCTGGCCGGGCGCAGGGAGGGCACTCGTGGTACCGGGACCCGGGGTAGTACAGCCGGCAACGAGGAACACACCGATACAGAGCATTGCTAACGTACAAAGAATGACCTTTCTCAATTGTTCACCTCTTGATGTGCTACCGGATATTTTTTGTTTTTTTCCTTAAAAAAATTCATGTAGTCAAGGTACGCGACATCCGTAAAAAAAAGAAGATACCCTACGGGCGAGGGGGGATTTGAACCCCCGACCATTAGCTTAGGAGGCTAACGCTCTATCCGGACTAAGCCACTCGCCCACTGCTCATACCAATTGCAGGGGCATATGTATAAGTTTTGCGCGCTTTAACACTCTCACCGCAATGGACATTATCGAGGCAACAGAAGGAAAAACAACGTTTTTGGTGCCGGTCCAGGACTGCCGTGAACAGTTCCCCCCCGGTACCGCCCCGGTCTTTTTCAACCGCCGCATGGAGCTCAACCGGGATGCCACCATTCTCCTTCTTTCGGTACTCAGACCCTCTGATTATGTCGATACCATGGGTGCAACCGGCGTCCGGGGGCTCCGGGTGGCAAACGAAATCGGGATCCCGGTTACCATCAATGACCGGGACCCGGCAACCATGCCCCTGATCCGGGAAAATGTGACCCGGTCCGGGCTTCCGGTGACAGTTACCTGCCGGGACGCCTGTTCGCTCCTTTTTGAGCAGGCATTCGATGCCGTCGACATCGACCCGTTCGGGACACCGGCACCGTTTATCGATGCCGGTATCCGGGGATGCCGGCGTTTCCTCCTCGTGACGGCAACAGATACAGCTCCTCTTTGCGGGGCACATTTAAAAGCCGGCATCCGCCGGTATTTTGCCCGACCGGCCAATACCGGTTACCACGCTGAAGTGGGGCTCCGGATCCTGCTGGGATTTGTGGTCAGGGAAACCGTAAAATACGACCGGGGCATCGAGCCGCTTTTCTGTTTTGCCCGGGAACATTTCGTGCGCCTGAACCTGAGGATAACCCGGGGTGCACAGAACGCTGACCAGACCATTGCCCGGATCGGTTTTATCCTGCAGTGCCCGTCCTGTGCCTTCAGGAAGGAACAGGCCGGCCTGTTTCCTGACGCGGATACCTGCCCCTATTGTGGCAAATCCCTGCAGCCGATAGGACCACTGTACCTGGGAAAACTGTTTGATGACGCTGTTATTACCGGGATGCAGGACCAGCTTCCCGGCCTGGCACTCGGCACCCACAAAGACCTTTCAAAACTACTGTGCACCTGCCGCGAGGAACTGCCGCTTTCCAGCCATTACGATTACCATCTCCTCGCCCGGTCATTGGCGGTTTCGCCGCCTCCTATAGATACCGTTCTTGCACGACTGCAGGCTGCCGGTTACGCGGCAGGCCGGACCCACTTCTCCGGGACCGGCATAAAAACCGGTGCCCCCCTGCCCGTGATTTTAGCAGCGATACAGGACTGACCTAGTGTTCGATGATGATGGTGAGAATGTCGCCGTCAATGAGTTTATGGGTGAGGCCGACCCGCTGGCCGCCGTGTTTTACCGATGATCCCCAGACCCGGGCATACCGGAACCGGCGTACGAAGTCCCGGTGGAGCTTGGTACAGACGGTCTCGACGGTACTGCCGGTCCTGACGATCAGCGGTTCTTCGAGATCGGCATCGCCGCTCTGGGGCTTAAGATACAGGCGCATGAACCCAAGACAATCGTAGATCGTGTCCTTGAGCTCTTCCATATGATACCCGGCATGAGCTGAGATCATGATAGGCGCAGCGCCGAACCGGTCTTTGATGTCATGTTCGATCCGCAGGTAGGCCTCTTTATCGATAAGGTCGACTTTGTTAACCGCGATGAATGCAGGGACGTAGACCCGGTTTCCCTGCACGGCGTCAATGAGGTCTTCCTGCGTGGCATTGCCGCGGATAAGGATATCTGCGTTCATCATCTTGCTTTCCGCTAAGATAGACCGTACTTCTTCGATATCGAGGTCCAGCGTCCCGACCGCTGACAGCCGGACACCCCCTACTGATGACTTCTTGATGGTGATATCCGGTTTTGGCACATTGATACGGATACCGGCGTCGTAGAGTTCTTTGAGGAGGACGTTGACATGGGCCTCGTTGAAGACGTCCACGAGGATGATAATGATATCAGCGCCGCGGACGACACCGATGACTTCCTTACCTCTTCCTTTCCCCATGGCAGCGCCGGCAATAAGACCCGGGATATCTAAAAGCTGGATCTTTGCGCCTTTGTGTTCCAGTGCCCCGGGAACCACCGTAAGGGTCGTAAAAGCATACGCGGCGACCGCACTTGCCGTGCCGGTGAGCTTGTTGAGGAGTGTACTTTTACCGGTTGAAGGAAACCCCACAAGGACAGCGGTTGCATCACCCGATTTCTTGACCGAGTAACCTTCACCGCCTCCACCGGATTTCATTGCACGGTTGACAGCTTCATCGCGGAGTTTGGCAATTTTCGCCTTGATCCGGCCGATGTGCTTCGAAGTAGCCTTGTTGTAGGGAGTTTTGGTGAGCTCCGCCTCCAGCTCGGCTATCTGTTCTTCAAGGCCACTCATTTCCTATATCAATCGACGCAGGTTCTGGATATACTTGTTTATGGATTGTTCGTGTACTACCGGGACGGGACGGATTTCAGCGGTATTTTTATGAAAAATTTTTTTCTTTGTAACCTGCCGGGACAGGCGGCCGATAAACTTTAAGTAACTCCATCGCCCATGTTAGTGGGCAGTTGCTGCTATAGTGTAGACCGGCCAATCATGCGAGCCTCTCACGCTCGCGACAGGGGTTCGAATCCCCTTAGCAGCACTCCTGATATTCAATTCTCTCACTTCATTTTTCAAAGAGCGTAAGCCAGCATGTTATCTTAGCAGCATTACATCGCCGAAAGTTCTATCATTTTCCTGTTGATTCTTTATATCGTTTTTCTTAATATCCCGCATTTTGCCTGTCCCTATGGAGGATTTACCTGACCCGCTACGGCTTTATCCTTTGACATAGATGATATTGATGGACATCATGTACTTGTTTACTTTAACTCCGTTGATTTTTGCCAGTGTTTTAAATTTGAATATATTTTATATTAATATGAGGATACATGACCCGGAAAAAAGCAGACAGTGAAAAGATAAAGAGAGGCAGACCGACTCTCTATGATTCTGCCTATCACCCGAGAAAAGCTGCCCAGCTTGCATTGATGGGATTGACCGATGTGCAGATGGCCATGGTCTTTGACATCAATGAGAGTACCCTGAACCGCTGGAAAATCCGGTATCCCGATTTTTCCCAGTCAATAAAGAAAAGTAAAAACCTGGTGGATTGTACGGTCGAAAACTCGCTCTTCAAACGTGCACTGGGCATGGAAACGACACAGAAAAAGATCGTCGAATACCCTGACGGGAGGACGAGAAAGGAAATTGCGGTGAAATTTGTTCCTCCCAGTTTGTCTGCCATTATATTCTGGTTAACAAACCGGCAGCCGGATCTGTGGAAACGAGGTAGCCGGGGCATGCCGGGAGAAGCAGAGGTCGTCCGGGAAGCACCGTTTAGGATCTCGGATACTTTCATTGCAGCATTAAGAAACGGAAAGGAGCCGAAAGGCTTCAGGAAATTCTTAGCGTACGTCAAAAGGTCACACCGGTCAGAAAAGATAAATAACGTTAATTTTTCAGGAAAAAATCACGGTCCGGTAAAAAGACCCTCTTATAAGAATCTGATGTTCGGTGTATCTTTGGTTTTGAGCCCGGATAAAAAATTATGATGTTATAGGTTTACAATGCCGAGTACCGTGATTACGTGATACGCTAAAAACAAAAGGACTACAATTGCGGCTGATGCAATAGCTTTGTCGTGTTCGATCTTATGGGTCCATTCCATCGCATATGTCCAGAGGTAGCCACTCCAGAGTATAAACACAACAGTGAGAAGATCGAAAACGAATACAATGCCAAAACCAATCCATTGGGGGATATTTACCTTCGCATTGATAAATATGGCATTAAGAATGGGAAGTATTGTAAGGAGGGTGAGAGGAAGGGCCCCGTAGCCGGTATTCTGAAGCGTTGCAATAAATGTCCCGGTCCCGGACCATAAGCGACAAAAGCAAAAGAATATGCCGGTAAGCAGGAGCCATGCGACGACGGGTCTCAACAAAATAACAAGAAAATTTGTCAGGGTAAGAACGACAACGATATGTCTTGATTCTACTATATTCAAAAAATCACTGACGACAAATGAGGCAATAAGACCGACCATACTGCCAATTAAGACGATTATCGCCGGTACTATGAGATCATTTTTTTCTTTTGTTTTCTCCTCGAAAAAAGCATCGGGATTAATGAGTAGTTCCTTTAGTTTTTGGTACATACACTATATTCGTTTTACAAAATATATAGTTATATTTCTGATAAAGAAACCGATTGGTTTTTAGAGTTATTATGAAGTAACGACGTTGTTCTTTTCTGTGTGAAGAGAGAGAATTTGAACGAAAAAGATCGGATTAGATTATAGGATGGAAGCCTATTTTCGTAATAATTCAATGAAACTTGCGACGAAGTATAATAAGATGAAACCAGCTATCAACCATTCAACAAACCCGATTATCGTGCTCTCCAGGCCGCCGGTGTAAAAACCAACGATCCCCCCAATAATTGCAAGAATCAATGATGCAAGACCAACTTGTTTTACGGTAATCGGTTGTTTTTTGGATTTGGATTGAACGCCCATAGTTTATTTTTCGTCTGAATCGTGATAATCGTTCTTATTTGGTTATTTATTGAATCTTCAATAGAAAAGAATTGACTTTAGTATATATGTAAATTAAACTAAAAACAGTGATTGTTCAAAGAATGAATGAAAGATCAATTAACACAGGTAGGTTTCAACGAAATACAGTAATGGAACCCTTTTTTAAATAAATATAGAGATAGGGGACTATAGTATAGTCAGATATATAAAAATGGGCAAGTAATTTATCCATTGACGACAATTAACGTGATGATATTCTATGAACCGGCGGCCGTTAAACGATAAGGGCGTTTCCGTAATTATCGGGACGCTTCTGCTCATTTTGATAACAGTAACTGCTGCGGCCGCCCTTGCGCTTATGATCTCCCAGATGCAGAAAGAGGAAACGAACCGGCAGACTCAGATTACGGCTGTCAAAGATGAGGATATCGCGATTTCCGGCATGAATCTGGCCAACAATGAAGCATTATGGAATTCTGCACCATTTAATATCTCGAATTCACAGAACTGGAGTTCAGTCTCATTTAACCTGATGAACCTCAATACAAAGAGTGTCGGTATAATAGGAATTGCCATAAATAATCAGTACGCGACTGCGGTTAATTTTACATCATTACCACTTTCTTTTCCTATGGGGTACTGTAGTTTCTCGGAGGGGAATGAATTGTGTATCTATAACAACACAGGTATGACACTCGATCCCAATTTGAATATGAGCTCCCTCGAAATTCCTGCAGGGCAAAGCGAAAAAATCACAATAAATCTTACCGATTATGCCCAACCCATAGGAACTAACAACCAGATAGATATCAAAATCATTACATCGCTCACAAATGTCTTTGAGCAGACCTACAAATTACCGACCCCAGTTATCAGCTATAATACTGAAACAACAACCCTTGGCTCAGTCCAGAAAGACAGCATCATGTTAGACGGCTCTCAGTCATCATCAGAAAATGCAACTATTGTCGGCTGGAACTGGACACTCATGAATGCAACAAATACGTGGCCGACGAGAGGGGTCTGTTCCGATATCAACAATCTAAGTACGATAAGTGTTCCACCCTATTTCAATAGTAAAATTGTTCATTTCTCCCCGCCGGTCAATGGACCCTTCTGCGCTAACTTAACGATAACTGACAGTAATGGAATGGTTGCAACAACGGCGCAGGATCAACTCATTCCAGCAGATACACAGTTTACACCAGCTGCCAATTTAATTGCCACATTCAATACAACATACAGCCCGCCTGTAATCAATGTCACCATCTTGGATATTAATGGAAATCCCGTAAACAATGCAGCCGTTAACTATGTTGTCGATGTTAACCAGTTTGGAAACTTAACACTCAGTAATTACGTGGGAACAACAAACAGTCAGGGAATGAGCAGTACCAATGTCACCTGCGGTGTAGGAACGGTCAAAGTAGTTTCCGGACAAATACCTTCCAGCGAGGTGGCCGTAAATGCAAATAGCGGATGTTAACTGAGCACTAAATGAGTTAGCATGATCAATGCATATGCAAATTGAATGAAGTGAAATCTTCATCGCTCCTTCTCATCGTACGACTATATATTTTGAATGAGTACTTTTGTTGCAGTATCCTGGCATTTAAGTAATTATCAATGGCCACAATCACTTAAACTGAATCATATAACCAGAAAATTATCAAATATACTGGAAGAAAAACCGGCAAAAATAAGCGTTACGCTTCAATTGCATCTGTCTGAACCGCAACGATCTCTTTCATTACGGCTGGTTTATCCCGGTAATACGCCCGGATCTGCTCAGTTACCGCATTATACTCCCGTATGCCAGACTTCTGGAGGTTAAGCAGGAATGCAGTCCGGTCCTTAAGTTCCTGGTTGAGTACCTCTTTACTCACCCCATGGGTGTCTTTGATCTTGTCAAAAAGGAAACTGCGTCCCTGGTACTGGAATTCATCGACATCGGGAAGCCATTTGAAGACCGTGTTCGTGATAAGGTCTCCTGAATCCCGGTCGAGCTCCAGCATCTCAACGATATTTGCCAGACGCCGCATGCTCCGCTCCCCTTTCTTGATATGCATAGGAAAGAGCACGACATCAAGGTTAGAGAAAAGGCTCCGGGGAACGTTCATGGGGTTTGACTCCACACGGGCGAGGAGTTCATCCATGGACCCGGCATGGATGGTACCAAGAGCCGCATGACCGACGGCAATTGCCTGGAACAGGGTGAATGCTTCGCTGCCCCGGACTTCACCAACGATGATGAACTCAGGACGCTGACGCAGCGCAGCGACAAGCAGGTCATAAAGCGAGATGTCACCCGGGGTTTTTGAAGATACGCCGCTTACCCCGGACACAGACTCTCCGCCACTGGAACTGCCAAACCCGGCCCGGGTAATGGACTGGATCCAGTTGGGATGCATCAGGTTAAGTTCAGCGGTGTCTTCGATAGAGACAATCTTGTACTCAGGCGGAATGAAACTGCACAGGACGTTCAAAAACGTGGTCTTACCCGTCGCAGTTCCTCCGGAGACAAGAATCGATCGCTTGTATTCCATCAGGATCCACAAATACGCAAGTTCCATCGCATCGACCGAGTGGTAGTCCATCATTTCGATGGGTGAGATAGGGTTTGCACGGAATTTACGGATGGTAAACGTCGATCCTTTCCGTGTTACTTCACCACCGAGCGTAAGGTTTCCTCTGCTCCCGTCCGGGAGCGAGACGTCACGGATGGGCTGGAGGAGGGAGATATGCCTGCCGCCGACCTGAGCAAGTTTCAGGACAAAATTGTTGAGCTCAACTTCTCCGAATTTCACGTTGGTCCGGATGGAACCATAGATACGGTGCTGGACATAGAGGAAGATATCCGACCCGTTGCAGCTGATATCTTCGATATATTTGTCTTTCATCAGGGTGTCGATCCGGCTGTACCCGAGATACTGTCGTTTGAGCACAAAGAACATCCGCTCTTTCTGGTGTTCCGTCAGTTTGAGGCCGAATATATTGACTAGGGAATAAAACCGTTCCCGGAGATATTCAGTCCGCCGGTCACCCTCAATAATCTCGAGATTGGTGCTCACCAGTTTCTCGAATGCCTGCTCAATGATATCAAGGGCGACTTTTTCATCTTCAGAAAGCTGTGGCTCTACGACGGAGTAAATGAGGGTTCCCTCTTGTTTGTTGTACTCGATATGCACATACTGGTACGGAGGATCGATCATGTAGGTGATATTGACATCCCGGAGCGAACCCTCAAGCGATGGGTCATCAAGAATACCCGGATCGAAATCAAGGGTCTGTATCTCTTTGGCTTCCGGCGATACGAGTAATGAACGAATCGTTTGTATAAAGGAGGGTTTGGCCTTGACGGGAGCTATCTGCACTGAGTCCGAAGTTGCCGGAACGGATTCCGGTTGGACCGGAGGGGCTTCGATGATCGCTTGCGAAGGTTCGGGTTCAGGAAGAGCCTGGGCAGGATATTCTGCCGTTTCAAGGGATCCTGGTTCGACGAAAATTAATACTATTTTCAGGCCAAACGATTTCAGCGACGCCAGTTGTACATGAATCCGATCTTTGATCGGAAGCGGCGGTTGTTTTTTGGCAGATTCCTTGGCTGGTGCCGGGACCACAGCGGTTGTTTTTGTGTCCGGTTCCAGTTCCGGCTCAACAAAGTACAAAATGAACTTCTGGATACGTGAAACCGGACGCGGGTTCTCAGGAATCTGAGGAATTACGTCCTGTTCCGGCTTAGCCTCATTATGAACAAAATTTTCTTCGGGTTGTTCTGACGGTGAGTCCTGTGTTTCCAGAGAGACCTCGGTTTCAGTTCCGTCAGGCTCTTTGTGAATAAAAAATGATGAGATCCTGCCGGTAAAATCTTTAGGCGTCATGATATGGAAATATAAGCCGTTTTATTCAGCCACACTGTTCCCTGCGCATTTGTTGCCGAATGGCTGATAGTGTACAATCCGGCACTGGCATACTGGTGTGATGGGTTCTGGTATGTGCTGTTGTACCCATCGCCAAAGTCCCAGTACCAGGATGTGGGAGCGGGGGAGCCAGTGGTCTGGTCATTAAATACAACGGAAGTTCCGGCGGCCCCGGTTGTCGGGATCGCCGTGAAAGATACAGAGGGTAAGGAATAGACGGTGATCGTCGATTGCGGAGCACTCATCCATCCATCATAGCCATTGGTGGCATTGAGATTTACGAGGTACAAACCTGCTTTCGCGTATACGTGGACCGGGTTCTGAAGAGTAGATATTCCGCCGTCACCGAAGTTCCATCGCCACGAAATAGGCTGGTCTGTCGATGTATCAGTAAACTGGACAGTGAGTGGTTCGAGACCACTCGTCTGGTTTGCAGTAAATGATGCGGCCAACGGCGAGACTGTAATCTGGTTGGTGTTCCAGCAGGAACCAAGAGCATCCGTTGCATCCAGCCTGACCGTGTAAACTCCTGATGTGATGTACCGGTGAAGGGGGTTTTGTTGGGTGCTGGTTGATCCGTCCCCGAAGTTCCATAACCATGACGTGGGTTGGTTGGTTGAAGTATCGGTGAACTGGACGGTAAGTGGCACTGGGCCAGTAGTCTGGTTCATCGTAAAGGATGCTTCAAGAGGACAAACAGCGATAGTAGCGGTGCTCGTAGACTGTCCAAGAAGGTTACTCACACCGAGGCTGACCTGATAATAATTGTATCCATAATAGGTAAAAGTCGGGTTCTCCACCGAGCTGGTGCTATGATTTGTGTCACCGAATGACCAGGCCCACGATGTCGGAGAATTTGTCGAAGTATCAGTAAACTGGACTGAAACATTCGGATTGGGGGAATTTGGCGGCACATACGTAAACTGTGGATTCGCCGAAAAAGAGCTTACCGGGGCATCAGGATTACCCGGCGTTACATTAACGAAACCTGAACATGTTCCCCCGTTACAGGAGATGGTTACATTTGGTGTTACGTTAGTCACTGCTCCAGCAATATTTACCAGTCCGCTTGGTGGTGTTGGAGTTGGTGTAAATACGAAAGTTTCCGCGGCAGGTGTGCTTTCACCGGCGATATAGGTAGCCGGCAACGTCGGCATTGTCCCTGGTACAGGACTTACTCCGGGAGCTGTAACAGAACATCCGCATGCCCCAACCAGTATCACGACGAAGAGACAAGCTACAACCCCCAATTTATACATATTTTTATTTCATTTACTATAGTCTTAAATCATTCTATTATCCATCAACATTATTTATGAGATCATTTTTTATGGTACCTGATATTTTCTTTAAAACAGACGAAAGATTGAAGAAAACACTATCCCTATAGTTAGTGATGATGGATCGAACTCGTGTGATTTTCCTTCTTCTTCTCTTGACAGGATGCACGCTTCTTGTCGCCGGCTGCACTACTCCACGGATAGGCGATTCCCATAATACAACAGTAGTCATCCAGTCCTACAATACCTGGGCAGACCAGCAGGTTACCTATTCCACCCAAGTCCGTTCCACATTCACCCAGATAGGAAATACCCTTAACGAATATAATCACGAGACTGCTCAAGGTTCTTCTGATACAGGGACTCTTCAGGGTGATGTGGTTGCAGACGGGCAGGCCATTAACCAGTGGGGATCTGCAGGCACGACAATGGGATCTGCAACAGATTCATTTTCTTCTGACACTGCATCCCTTTCGTTTGGAAATGACACAGAAACCCCTTGGCTTACGGGATTTTTGCTCCAGGAAATGAAAATCTATTCTATCGATATGAATAATGCACAGCAACATTTCGTCGATTATAACCGGGACCTCAGCGAGTATCTGTCCGTAAACGATCCTGATTACCGGGATGACTCCCTGCGGATGGAGGCAATGGATGCCAAGGCCCAGGCATTATCGTCTATCGCAGATGGCGATAACGCGCTTTCGAATATCACTGCAACAGCAAAACTAATCCAAGAACGCCAGTAATTTTTTTATTGCCCCAAACCCTGCAGCAATTTACAAGCAGGCTGTTAGTCGTGTTGCTCCTGATCGTTCTTTAGTCTCTTGTAAGAGTAAGAGTATGCAGACGGTCAAGAATACCTCTGCATAAAAAGAGGATTTCACCCTTCTTTGAAAAAATGTTTGTTGTATCCAAACTTTCGGATAATTTTTCTTGAATTTCCCCCTCACTGGAGAATCCAGTCCTGGACCGTCTGGTTTTCAGCACCCTCTATGGATGTTGTGTTTGCCCCTGAAATGAGCGAAAGCGAACCCTGTTCATCAGGTCCAATATTATAGATAGCGATCCAGGCATGGTCCAGATCCGAGAGGTACTGCTGCCCATTGATTGTCTCATAGGTTTGGGATGAATTGGGCGAGAAATAATACGTGAGGTTTGTCTGGAACCGGTTGACTGAGGGAATATAAATATTGCCGATAGTGCCTTGATCGAGTAGATCGCCGTTAACATAGACTGACATGTCCGGGAATGCAAATTTGATAATGCCGTTGTGGACAATGCTTATGTCGCCCTGCTGGTCGCTGTCTGCTACAAATCGCACGGTTGCACCCTTTGGAAGATCATGATATGTCCCGTTGATCGTAATTGATGCGGGTGTATTGCTGACGACAAATTGTGCGCTTGAATCCTCTTCGAGATAGCCGGGTTTCCCCGTTTTAAATACTATATCATTATTGGGAATGTTGTACGGCCACGGAGTGGCCACAATATACTGGGGTTTGAGGAGATCGCTACTGCCATAGACGTTGCCAACTGTAAGCCAGACGTTATACGTACCGGGATCTGTGAAGGTTATTTGTGGATTTTGAGCAGTTGAGGAGGCATAAACGGTGGTGCTGGAGGTATAGAATGTCTGATTCCACGAAGTCTCCTGGAACGTCCAGTTCCATGCTGTTGGGGATCCGGTGGACTGGTCAGTGAACTTTACAGTGAGAGGAACCGGGCCCGTGAGCGGCTGTGCCGTAAAGTTAGCCACTACACGGGGCGGTATTACGATCACCGCGTTCTGGAGCGCAGCAGTGTCGGTCTGTCCCCCGTTTTTCACTGTAAGGGTCACATCATACGTCCCCGGGTAGGAATAGAGATGGGTGGGATTCTGATCATTAGAACTGGTTCCGTCACCGAAAGCCCATAACCATGATTCCGGTGAACCGGCCGATTGATCCATAAAGGAGACATTGAGAGGAGCGCTGCCTTCACTTGAGGAGGTTACTACAAAACCAGCGATCAGTGCTGGTGAAATAGAGTATCGGGACGCACTTCCCTCATAGTACCCGGGAAGGGTTATCAGACTTAGATCGTTTCCGGGATTTTGAGAGTCTTCGGAGACGAGCATATAGGAGTTTTCCTGCCCGGCAAGGATTTTGTTACTGTTGATCAGGATCTGTCTTACCTCTCCTAACGTTGGTTTTATGGCAAAGGTAACGTTCGCATGATAGTTTCGGACTGACGGTATAACGCAGTTCGAAAAACTGCCTATGGCTGCCTGTGCGCCGTTCACAAAAAGAGTGCCATCGGCAATACTGCAACTCAGAATATTGCTGCTGCGAAGGGTTATGGTGCCGGTCGTGTCTGAGTCAGCCCGGATCTTTACAAGGGATCCCCCCGGCAGCTGGATCTGTTTACCGTTCACAGTGACAGAGGAGTTGTTGTCTGTCGATACGAAGGATAAAAACGAGCCTTTTTTAATGATGCCATCACGGATAGTATCGAAAAGTACGGAATCTTCGGTGTTCTCGCGGGTGTCCATAACGTCGTAAGCGGTAATAGTGCTGCTGGCGCCGTCTCCACGTGTGTCCGAAAGGGTGACATTATAGATTCCCTGCTGGGCATAATCATGAACCGGGTTCTGATCAGTTGAGGTTGTATTGTCACCAAAGTCCCATTCCCATGTATCCGGGTCACCCCTGCTCATATCAAAAAACTGCACAGAAAGCGGGTCGGATTGATTTTCAGGTGAGGCAAGAAAATCAGCGATGAGAGGTTTTGCAAGAGGGACCGCAAGCGGAGCACATGCATCTGACAGTGACTGCACGGGAGCCGCAGTAACTTCAGGTTCAAACATATGCGTAAAACTGCCAATACCCGGCAGGAAATGGAAATACATACCAAGCGCAATCAGAATAATGATAAACCCTATGATAAGGGGTATATGGAGCTGTTTCCTGATACGGGGAATGCGGATCTTTTTCCTGTCACCCAGGATCTTTTTCTTATTGCTTAAAAGGTTTATTTTCATGAAAGATCCTCAAAAACTAACTTTCACGCATGACGCGGTAATCATCCCTTGTACAAATTGCCATCCCTGATTCGCCATGCGATATCCCCATGTTTCATGTATGGTTCTTTTGAAAAACCGGTATTTATCAAATTATTACGTGGCCAATTAAAATATATTTTTGGCATTGAGAGTATATATTTATATATACTCAAATTTGCCCTTACTTGTTTTTGCTCTGCTTTTTGGGACACTAGATATTTTTTTCAGGTGTGTTTTTCACATTTATTTACCCAATCGCCATTGGGTTGAGCTGAAACTGTTGAAGGGAACCTGAACGTAGGTATCTTTGAGATCCGTTGCAACAGCCCCGGGGACTTCATAGATCAGGTACCCGTCAATGGCATTACTCCGTCCTGGCTTGATAAACCAACCTTCACCGTTGGGCGTGTTGGCAGTGGGAGGGGTGAACTGGTTATTGGCCGAATAATTTGATATGACGGTGGTGTTCTGACCAAAGATGTTATACCCGGTCAGGAAGGCATAATCCCGTTTTTGCTGTCCGATTTCGCGGATCCATTGATAAGGGAGGAGATTGAAATTAGCCGTGTAAATACTAATTTCATTCGCGTCGAGTACAGATGTATCGAAATACGGTTCATTGTAATAGGCCTGACCTTTATAATAAACGACATACTGGGCTGCCGGTGGAACAATGGCACTCATATTTCCTGTATCTTCGATGCGGATGAAGATAACCAGGAATGTGTCTCCGCTTGATGCCGGTGTTACCTGGACAAACCGGTTCCAGTCAATGTCCCAGTAAAAATAGAGTGGCATAGTTGTTGCATTGTAAATTGTTGCCAGGCACGGCCGGCTGTTATCGCCATACCAATAGGATTCGCCTATGTCGAGCGCATTTTTAACTGGAACGATCGATCCAGGCGATGATACAGCTGCAGAGGGGGATGAGGCCACAGAGGTCTGGGATGCAACTGGAGTGCTTTGGGTAGTAACTTCAGTTGGTATTTCCTCTGATGCCAGCAATGCTGCCAATCGGGCGCTCCGGTTGGTGGTGTCCATAGTGTTAGGTGTTGTCGCCATTCCTGGATTGTAAACGAAGCTAAACAGGCTGTTGTTCAGGATCAGGTTGCTGACTCCAGAGAACCCACCGTTTCCTGCAGGAGCAAAGTAACTGAATATTCCGGTTCCTGTCGATTTTTCTGACCCTTGAGACTGAATTGACGGAATGGGTGCAAAAATATGGGCGGAAAAGATGAATGCTCCAAAAAGGATCAGGATGACCCCGATAACGACAGCGGCAAACTCGGCACGTCGATTCCCCATTTTTCCCTTCTGGCGCCGCAAAAGAAAGAGAGTACTGTTTCGCACCAGGAAGAGAGCACACACCGTACCGATGATGCATATGATGAGGGTCATGAGGGGAACAGTCAGAAAACCCGCCGGCCCATTTGATCCAACAGGTGACAACGCGGGCAGTATAAGTGTGAGAACCATGAGGACCGCAGCTATGAGTAAGAACGGAGCAACCGTGAGAAGGAAAGTGCGGATTAAGCCTATTATCTTCCCAAGAGGGAACGGTTGCCCACCTTTCACCGCAGCGGCAGCGGAGAGATCCTCGATGCGTTGAACCATATCTGCATTTGCTGGAGTTTTCTTTTCCCTGTTGATATGTACCAAACTGCTAATTTTTTGATGGAGTGTGCGGGACAACTGTCCTATTCTGGTTCCTGCCGAAAAGGGTTTTTTCCGAGGCTGCGGGAGATTTTCGGGATTATTAGGCGCTGGATCGACAAAGGTATGAGCAGTACCTTCCAAATTTTGACGATCCGGCGCAGGCTCTGCCAGTATTTCGGATGTGCGAATATCTTCAGGAGAAGAAATCGAATCGTTATTGATCGGGGGAGCAAGATTCACATCGGAACACATCGTCATGCTTTCCGGCTCTTTTTGGCGAAACCTGTTGGAGATGTGTCCAAAAAGGGAGGACAGAGGATCATCCTGACGCCCCTGTGTTGCAGCTGTGGCATAAAACAGGATGGCCTTTGCCGAGAGATTTACAAATACCAATATCATGATAAGGATGAACCCGGCGGCAAATATTGATGATACGGGAAAGACATTGGAATTTTCATAAGAGGTATAGATAAATATTGGTAATGAACCGACCAAGTTATTGAGAGGGAAAATCTTTACCCCAAGAAGAAAGTGGGGATCTGATACGATTTTGAATTCCGGCATGTACTGGGAATACCCCGCAGTTACGATCACTATTGCCGATTCTTCTGCAGCCCTGCCAAATCCAAGAATAGCCCCGATGACTATTCCGGAAAATGCATAAGGAATGGTGATATTTTTGATTGTCAGCCATTTTGTTGCACCAAGCGAATAGCTGCCTTCTTCAAGCTCTGAGGGTACGCGAGAAATTGCATCCTCAGTTGTGCGTTCAATGACCGGTAGTATCAGGGCGGCCAGTGCAATGGACCCTGCAAGAAGTGACTCCCCTCCCGTAATTGGTTTGAGGTAAACGACAAGGATAAATAATGCGACTATTCCCAGAATTATCGAGGGAGTACCTGATAGAACTTCGATCATCAGTCTTAAAAATCTGGTGAATTTGTTTTCGGGTGCGTATCTCTGGAGATATATTGCTGTTCCTATTGCGAATGGAAATGCAATCAGGGTAGCCAAAAATCCTAAAAGGATAGTACCAACAATTGCATTTGCAATCCCGGTCCCAAGACCCATGCCAGAATTGATCTCTGTGAAAAGAATAAAATGCAGATTCAGGGACGCGATTCCTTTCAAGAAGAAATCCACGATAATGAAAATGAGCATACCTGCAGCAAAAAATGCTGCAGCTCCACAGATTGTCTTTACTATCTTCCCTTTGAGATACCGGAGATTCACGTAGCGCCTTCCACCTGTCTTTTGAGCCGGTCACGTATGAGATGGATTGCAAAAATGAACCCGATCTCCATGAATAAGAGGAGTGCACTGATAGCAAAAAGAGCGCTCTTCGATTCAGGCACAGTAATATAATTCTCAATATCAAGGAGAATTTTGGCAGTTATGGGTTCGGCTGTATCAAGAATTGATGTCGGAGTACTTGATACATTCCCTATAAGCATAACGATCGCCATTGTCTCACCCATTGCGCGCATTAAACCCAGGATAACACCAGTTATTATACCAGAAAGGGATGCCGGGATTACGAGAGAACGGATGGTTTCCCATTGTGTCGCTCCAAGCGATGCTGAACCTTCCCGGAGTTCCGCGGGTACTCCTCGCATCGCTTCCCGAGAAAGAGAGACAATAATTGGAAGAATCATAATGGCAAGAACAGTGGATGCCAGAAGGATACCAATACCGCTATTACTACTACTCGATTGAAATAATGGAATAAAACCAAGTGTGTTTCCAATGAACGGATTAATAATATTCGTGAAATAGCTTCGCAGGACAAAATAGCCGAAAATACCGTATACTACAGAAGGTACCCCTACTAAAAGTTCGATGAGCGTCATAAGCGTCTGGTCGAGCCACGGCGGAGCCCACTCCGAAAGGTATACCGCGGTTGCAAACCCCAGCGGGACTGCGAGTATGATGGTAATGGCGGTAACCATCAGGGTAGCGACGATGAATGACCAGGCACCGAACTGATGGGTTTCATAGTTCCACGTCGATCCGAAGATTAATCCGAGCCCTTCCTGCTCCAGTACCGGGGCAGCGGTTAACAGAATAAACCCGATGATTGTTATGACACTCAAGGCTGTAATAATAGAACAGGAGAGAAACAGGAGTTTTGGAGTTTCGGGTTTTCCCTTCATGGTAAAAAAGTTACTAAACATCGTAAGAAATCTTCCGTTCATTAAAAAAGAAAAAATTTTGAATTTCAACTTCACAGGAAGTCGTACATCGAGTACATGCCGGCGTTGTTGAATGCGGATGCCTCGGCTGGGGACTTGGCGAAGCTGATAAGGTTCTGAACTACTGAGCTTGCAGAGCTGGTACCGGGGGTTGTGATCTGGTTACCGGTCATTTCGGTTGGTGAGCTACCCTGGGTGATCCAGTAGAGACCGCCGACAAGGCCACTTGAGCCTGATGGATAGTTCGGACCCTGGGTTGTGTCCTGGTTCTTGTTGTAATACCAGTCCTTGAGAGCGTCCTTGATGTTGGTGTGGGTCGGGACGTAGCCATCTGCTGGGCTTGTACTGGTGATGACATTCACAAGCGTGATACCCGATGCAGGGGTGGTGCTTGTAACTCCACCGGAAATTGCATATCCTGAATCAACAAATCCAAAGGAATGTGCTGTGGTCTGAACTGCAGTGAGCATAGCTGCGTTTCCGTTGTTCGATGGAACGCCGTTGGGGAGACCATTGTCAGCAATATCTTCAGTGGAACCTGCGGTTGAGTTGAATCCAATCCACTTGAATGCTGTGCTCATCGTGCCTGATCCTGCCTCACGCTGTTCCATCTGGGTGCCTGATGTGATGTTCCCTTCAGTTGCAGTTGTTACTCCTTTTGAGGTAACGTTCAGGTATGCATCGAAAAGATCTGAAGCTGCAACTGCAGCCGCCGAGCCGTCAGAGGTGGTTTTTACTGATGCGTTGTCGTTGTTCTCAATGAAAACGACACCGCGGCCACCAATCTGTGTGTAGTAGAGGTTCTGGTAGACTGCATCGTTCGGGTTTGCAGTTTGTGCACCGGTGATCTTGGATGAAGATGACGATGCTCCGATATCAGCGATACCCATTGCTACTGCGATGGGTCCTTCTGATGAGCCGCCACCCTGGACGTTGATCTGGTCGCCGGGGTTCAGGCGTGTAAAGTCAGTCTGGAGGTTAAGCTCGGCCGGAATGAGTGTGGTAGATCCAGCGATGATGATCTCGGTCTGTGATGCTGATGCTGCCTGACCTGAGCTTGCCTGCTTCGATACCTGTGATGAGAAGGTACCCATAATGGTACCGACTGCGACAGCACCGATGACGGCGACGACGATAAGGACGAGCGTCGCGACAATCGGTGAGACTGCCATATCATTGTTCATGCGTTTCATTGCGTACATTGCTGTTTTCACCTTTGGTGTTCGTGGATGGGATTTTTAGAAAAATTTGTTGTATTAAGGGATTTGCCACGGAGTTCTTGCTGGTGAAGTTCATTCATCCCCCACAGATGTCAATTCACCAATCACCATATCGACCTTTGACTATATATTTTTAGCGTTTTTGATATAGATTTAAGGCTTTTCAATATAGTGATCACAATAGGATATAGATATTTGTTCCTCGACGAAATATGACATGCTGGTTTAAACTACCTAGTACCTTGAGGATTAAGTTGTTTACCGGAGTTAATCGGAGATGATCTAATTCTAACGGGATGCACACTTTTTCAGTGCGATGTCGATTGCCACTCTCAGCTGATTATCCTCGAACGGTTTGATAACAAACCCATCTGGATGTGTCTCGTTTACCCGGTCAAGGGTGGCCTCATCAGAATACGAAGTAAGATAGACAATGGGTATACTGATTCTCTGTTTAATCATCCGCGCAGTCTCGATCCCATCTATGTCTCCTTTGATGTTGATGTCCATGAGGACGAGGTCGGGTACCATTTTCATTATTAAATCCATGGCTTCCTGACTTTAAGATGCACGACCACAAACATCGTAACCAAGATTTTTCAAACGCCATTCGATGACTCTTGTGATGATGTCATCGTCTTCTACCAAGAGAATAGTTCCCTTTGACATAGATGCCCTTCTTGTAGAAATTATTGTCCGGCAAACTGATGTATTTTCCTTTTGGATTGGTTCCCGAAAAACCGATATTAATCCGGCGAAATAGTCAGCACTAACCAAGATTAGTATCGGGGTTCACCTGTTTTTTTAATAGTAATGCTAGCCGTGGAAAGGATATCACAAAAAGGAAGCACCCCAATTTCGGTATTTTTCCCGAAACCCAGATTGAATATCTTTTTCTTTCCATCTAATGGGATGCAAATTCCATTGTCCACCTATACAACTACCAAATCTTCCTCTCAGTCTTTTGGGATGATACCCGGCTTCAAGTTGCCTGCCGTTCATAACTGACAGAATTGTCAAGAAGGTCGAAAAAATGTTCCTTAGAGTTTTCTGATGATAGGATCGATGTATACTAACACTTCCTGAATATGGGCTATCAGGGGAGTCCCGATTAGGCCGTACCTCATTTAAAATCCAAATCTCGTCTTAAAGATTATTCAATTTAGTTATCGTATTTTTTTAAAACAATACTGATCATTCAGCTTGTTATTTGTACGAACATCTAAAAAGGAAAAATAAAATTTTGACTTCACATGAAGTCGTACATCGAGTACATCCCGTTGTTGTTCCATTCGGATGCCTCATTCGGGGACTTAGCGAAGTTTATGAAGCCTGTTGCCTGGGAGCTTGCTGCACTTACACCAGCCGTTGTAACCCTGTTACCTGTAAGGGCACTAGGGGAGGACCCTTTGGTCACATAATATATACCAGTTACAAAATTCTGAGGATAATTTGGTCCGGAAGTGGTATCCTGTGCATATCCATATTCCCAGTCATGGAGAGCGTTCCTGATGTTTGTTTGAGTCGGGACGTATGTTCCGGTACTTGTAGCGACATCCACTATTTTTATACCCGAAGCAGTGGTGTTACTCGTAGCGCCACCGGTGAATGCGTAACCTGCATCAATGTAGCCGAAAGCCGGGTGAGCTGCCGAACCCGCCTTAACTGCAGTGAGCATATCAGAGCCGAGATTGTTAACTATTGCATTTGGAGCAATAGTGTCTTGGCCGTTATAAGGCAGGCCAGCCCAGCCGAACACAACATTATTAGGGAAGCGGGTAGCCGGAAACTGTTCAACAGTTACATTTGTAGTTGTGGAGAAATTGTTTGCAATCCCCTTTTCGGTTCCATCTGCGGCAACATTGGAGTACAAAGTGTTGATGTCAGATGCTGCAACAACATTGTTGGGTACTGCGACACCGCTCTGATCCTGAATGAACACAACGCCACGACCGCCAACTTGGGTGTAATAGAGAGTCTGGTATGTCGGATTGTTCGTGTTGGAAGTCTGGGCGGTTGTAATCAAACTCGGGCTACATACCGCACCAATATCAGCAATACCAATTCCTACTGCCAGAATCCCCTCGTCACCGCCGCCACTCTGGACGTTTATGTTGGTGCCGGGATTTAACCTCTCAAAGTCCGCTCCAATATTCTGTTCTGCCGGAATAGGCAAGAAGGTTCCAGCAACGATGATCTCGTTCTGTGATGCAGACGCTGCCTGTGAGGCGGATGCCTGTTTCGATACATCGGACGAGAAGGTACCCATAATAGTACCGACTGCGACCGCTCCGATGACTGCAACGACGATTAGTACAAGAGTTGCAACAATCGGCGAGACTGCTACTTCATTACTCATTTTAGCCATGCGTTTCACCTAAATTTGCTTTTTATTAAGAGATTTCAGCAATTATTGCAATTTTATCTCTTTAATAAATATTTTGTAAAGTTTAGCATCCCCCACAGATGTTATCCTTTACATTGTTAGAGTGGATAGTATAATATATATTTATTGCGAAAAGTATTGATTTTTATTAAGAAAAATATACTTAAAGAGCACATTACAAAACAAACTTTAGATTTTCCGGAATATTCTTTCTCCCTCGGGTCTTAATTCCTGACGTTGCAGGGAGGGTAATGCGCTAAATATAATTTGGGTTTTCATTCACGGTTTTTTTCAATACATACAAGAAATCACAGAAATAATCGAAAAATTACACCTTTTCTATACTATAATGTTGAAAAAAAGTCCTTCTGGGGATCCATCCAATATAGTCACAGGGAATGTTTTTACTAGGTATTTCATGAGATAATACCGCAAAGATAATATTTCCAAGGTTGAAGTCGAATTTTTAAGGCATTATCAAGTCCATATTTTTTATGGAATTTACTATTTTTTGACTAATGGTTCTTTAAATTTCAATTTCTATATCATTGACCTCGGTAAAAAATTCAACATAAAGGGAGAGGTAGTCAGATTTCGGACAAAGTTTGGCAATCCAGAAGTTCGGGACATCTGGAACCATACTTTTTTACCGTCCCACTCTCTATCCTCAACAGGGATTGAAAGATGAATGCAAAATATTTTGGTGATACCAAAGATCTGTTTAAGTATGATCTTATCACTTCACTCATCAAGGGATTCAAGGGAAGCGTTGATCGCATCGTCATTGTTCCCATGTTAACAAAATACGATCCTGATTTCAAAGGGAATCCCGGTTGCCGAAATACTGACCTTATTGCCTGCTTCAGGCGGTTAAGGAGAACTGAAGAAGTCGATCACTATTATGATGAATTGAAAAGTTACATCAAGGAACTTAAAACAGATATCAATAAAAAGAAAGTCCGGATACGGATAGAAAAAAGCGAGATCTTCTCTAAACTGAAACGTGACCAGTATTTCCAGAGCATCTATGAGAATTTCCCAGATTCCTCCTTGATATTCATCGATCCTGATACCGGGATCAAGGAAAAGAACGTCACCGAAAAACATCTCGCATTCTCAGAGCTGAAAACATTTTATGATCATCTCGATAACGAATCCATTCTCATGGTTTACCAGCACTATCAGCGCCGTAAACCCCCAGCCCCTGATGAGCCAAAACGGAAGTTCAAGGATGTTGCGACATTGACGGGAGCTACTCCCATTATAATTGCTGATAACACAGTCATGTTCCTGTTTCTTACCAAAAACCCGGAGTTATACGAATCACTGACTAGAATCCTGAGGAATTACGCCCGGGTGGAGCAGGCAGCTGCAAGGAATAAAAACAGTGAACGATCGATCGACGTCATTGTCTCTGTCTGAATTTTATTTTATTTTCAAGACTTTTAGTTCACGATATCAGTTCTCTGAATGCCATTGGCGCAACTCTTCGATAAGTTCCGTAGGCTTCTCCACTACCACAGGAACGATCCCTGCGTAGATCTGTCCGTTCTTGCCATCAAGGGTGATGTAATCACCCTCATAGAGATCGCGTCCGGGGAAAGTACATATCCGCCGGCTAATATCAATCTTCAAATCACCACAGCTCACAATACATACCTTACCCATCTGTCGTGCAACAACGGCTGCGTGGGACGTCCTTGCACCTCTCACCGTAAGAATGCCATGAGAAGCCCCGATACCCCGGATATCATCTGGATTTGCCGTTTCCCGGACAAGTATAACTGGTGCATTTTTGGAGAATTCGATTGCGTGTTCAGCGGTCAGTGCAATTTTTCCAGAAGCAACACCCGTCGAGGCTGAAATCCCCGTAGCAAGTGGTGGTTCGGACGTCTGAATGGTTTGAATGGTAATAGCATCGGCATCGATATATCTGACCCGGCCAATTGCTTCGTCTTTTGTGATAATATCTTCATGGACAAGATCCACGGCAATTTTCAGTGCAGCGAGGGGGGCCCGTTTCCCGGACCTGCTTTGGAGGATGAACAGTTTTCCTTCCTGTACCGTGAATTCAATATCCTGCATATCACGGTACATGAATTCAAGTCTCTTTGCAGATTCTGATAATTCACGTGCTGCAAGAGGAATACGGGCAGCGAATTCCTGGTGCGATACAACTCCCATAAGTCCTGATACAATATCTTCACCCTGTGCGCCGAACTTGAAATCAACAAGAAGTTCGTTTACACCGGTCCAGGGGTTCCGTGAGAATGCGACCCCGGCTCCTGAGAGAGAGCCCAAGTTCCCAAAAACCATTACCTGTACGGTCACACCAGTACCACGTGCACCGGATAGAGGGTTCATGCTCCTGAACGTTTGGGCACGGGAGCTGTTCCATGACTGGAGGATTGCCGTTGTTGCAAGTTCGAGTTGCGAGAAGACATCTTCCGGCAATCTCTTCCCATTAGTCCGGGAATACAATTGTTCATACTGCTCCGCAATGGTTCTCATTGTAGCGAAATCGAGACCTGCTTCATCCGGCACTCGTTCCTCTTCCATAACCAGACGTTCAATTTTCCGATATGACCCCGGGTCATGAGAAAAAACAATTGTTCCAAAATATTCGAGGAACCTCCGGTAAGAATCCCAGGCAAATCTCGGATTACCAGTTTCCGCGATAAGTCCTCGCACTGTAACCCGGTTGAGCCCGATATTAAGGATAGTCTCCATTGCCCCAGGCATACTTACAGAAGCACCGGATCGTGCAGAGACAAGGAGAGGCCTGCGACTTGCACCATATCTTAGCCCGGTTGAACGCTCGATAAAGGCAATTCCCTGCCGGAGTAATTCAGGCACATCATCGGTAAGTACCTGACCATTCCGAAAGTATTCCTCGCAGAGGTCAACTGACAAGGCAAACCCCGGAGGCACTGGGATTCCTAAGGCCGACATCCGCGTAAGTACAGACGCCTTATTCCCAAAATCCTCTGATGCGACTTCTGTCTTGACATCCGGTCCGAAAAAGACAATCCGGGGTGTTTCATCGGTCATTTCGTGTCAATCCTATCGGTTCATGCTCTCGATCATGTAGTCCCTGACATGGAAAGCGACTTTCAACAGGGTATTGGAAGCCTCTTCCAAGGTTCTTGCTATCTCCAAGTATAACTGGAATTCTTTAAAATCGGTACACTGCTCGAAGATGATCCGTTCCGTTCTTCTCAAGGATTCGTCACAGAGCCGTTCGATTGAAAAGACCTCATCAACAGCGGTCAGCAGATCCTTGAGATCTTCGCGCTGACTTGTACTGTGGAATTTCTGGGCCGCAATCAGTATTTTCAGGAACCCCCGGCATCCCTTCAGGTCCAGCTCCGCCAGGTTCCTGAGCTCAAAAAAAATATCTTTGGAATCCGTATGAACTGGGATCAGGGTAATAAAGAAACCAGCCTCTTCCAGATAATCGGCAACGTCATCTGCGGTCGCGATAAGAATAATAAAAAATTCCGGGTTCTGGATCCTTTGGGAGAGATTCCTCATCCGGTTCACGAGATCATCTGCTTTGTGTTCCCATTCCTTTCCACGGGCAGCATTGAGGGAAATGACCTCATGATCGTGCTGATCTGAGGCAAGCCACAATGACTCAAGGACTATTGAGGCAATTTCGATGGAATACGAGGCATGTTCTTCGCAAAGGTCCATCATCCCTTCGTGAGCGCTCCGGAAATACCGGAGCAGCTCGGCACGGATCTCATTCTGGAGAAGAAAATGTGAAGTATTTGACAGAAGCCCTTTCGAGGCGGTCCTCATGACAAACTGGAGATACTCCATAGTCTGCTCTCTTCCCAGAATTTCATGGAGGGGCTCACCGTATCTGAGAGGGATACTTGAGGCCAGCTCAAGTGCTTCGTAGATGAGCCGTTCACCACCAAGTTCGAGGAAAGCAATATGCCCGGTCTCCTCCTCAGCTGCGCGGCTAAGAATCTCAATTGCGTCTGCATTCGGGACAAAATTTCGAAGTCTTTTCCGGGCCCGGTTCCAGTCGATTAAAAAGACGATCCGGGACCCGGCATGGGTAAGGAAATCCCGGGCATCCATCTCATTACGTACAATGAAAACCCCCACAGAGAGATGGTATACTGGGACCTCGAATTTTTTCCCGGGCGTACGGGAGATCGTATCACTCCATTGTACCGGAAATGGATGAAAGAGACTCTGGAAGAAATGCAGCCGAGGGAGGTGAATATCCGTATACGTAATAGTAATAGTTTGATCTTTTACCGTCACAACGAGCACATGCGCATCAGTAAGGCCAATATCATTCTGGATTACCAGTTTGTCCCCAGCCCGGGTTGCGATAGTTCCGAGACCAGGGTGACCGAATTTGAGCGGGGCAGTGCGGTTGACACCGGTCATGAAGGCTCGCACCATCTCACGATCCGAATCAGCGACGAGATAACCGAGTGCACCATCGATGTCTTCATTCGCGATCTGTGTCTGCAGCAAATTGATGGCTTTATGAAGATCCATTACCAGCAGGTGGAGGCTATCTGTTCCGCTGCTCCTGTCAGCGAGTGTAATGTCATTTATGAGTTCACCGGATACCGGTTCTTCCCCGGATGAGGGAAGGGACGTACGTAGGCGGGTAAATCTATCATGAAAACTATTGACTTCCGCTGGATTCTGGGAGAGAAGGGGAGAGATCATCTCTTCAATGGCTGTTGATATATCCTGAAAAATTTTTCCAGCTAAAGGGATTGCATATTCCTTTCCTCCGGCCTTTGTCGCCCCGCCGACTACTGTATCAAAATCAGGTTCGATAATACCGACTGATTCACGTTCAGCCCTGAGATTTGAATGACTCTGATCCGGGTTATCTGCATGGTTTTTGGCTGCCTGAAGAAGCGTAAATAAATATTTGATCCTGTCGTTTGCTTTCAGCGCAGCATTGACGAGGGTGGGAAGGAGAAGTTCATCTTCACCAAGCTCATGGAGCATATCACGTTTTTCGGCCATTATCCCACTTCAGGATACTACATATCCGATTAATAGCGAATAACGAAACCCTGTTCTTCAAACCCTAAATAGATTTCCATAAATACCATTTTGTGATTCAAAGAATTTGATCTCCGTTTACACTTCGAGGAACGGGTATAGACAAAACTATTAAAAAAACGGCCTTTTCTTACCGTTATCTGAAGGGAACTCAGCACTTCACATGGAGTATGGCAGCAAAAGATCGATATTCTGATGAGAAAAAATTCATGATCTCCGGTGTTGGCCGGATAATTGCCCCAAACTTTGCCAAGACCAGAAGCGCTTCTGAGGTTATGGGAAGATCGCCGAATTGGCCGGTCCCGATATACACAATATCGGGTTTTTCCTTCTCGAGAAAGGCGAGCTCACTGTCTGTGAGAGGTGTATGGTTAAAAAAACTCCGGTATTTCCGGGATTTTTTCTTGGATCTTTTCTCGACCGAGCGATCACGGTGAACAATTACATCATGGTCATACCGGACGGCATCGATTTCAATCCACCCGTAACCTGTTTTCATATTTAAACACCCATAGGAAGACTAAATATTTATATATTTTTGTCTCAAAAGTCAATAGTTAACAATAGTATTAATCATTAGAAAAATATTCCGAGTCTAACGAACTGATGCTTGTTATGAATAGGTGTTTGAACAATACAGATTGCACCGGGTTTTGAGATAATCATGCTGCTGGCATTTCAAAAAATTTTTATTGGATTTACGGTTGTCCTACTTATAGTGGTGATTGCTGTTCCAGCCTACCACATTATCAATCACTCACAGGGGCAGGATCTCACTGTTCAGATGTATGTATCCATGTTTCCGGAGCTTGCAAGCAATAACCCTGAAGCCATGGTTGATTCATTTATTGTATTACCCGATGGAAGTCTGACACTGTTGCCAGCAAAGGATGTCAGTGTTCACGGTTATCTCATCGATAACACCGCTAGAATTATTTATCTGGGCGGGCGGGACGATGCAGAACTCACTTCCATCAATATCCAGCTTCGTAATTCCGGTCAGTTCGTACAAAATCAAATGCTTCCAAAACCCACAATAAATCAGCAGTATACTTTTCCTAATGTTGGAGGTGCCAGAGGTCCTGATGAGATTATTGTTGTTGGAACCTTCAAGGATACGTCACAGCAGATACTGCTGACGGCGTCTATATAAAATCCAGATCTTGATCGGAACTTACCCCATAAAAATGATTTTTTGATTGTTGTATCACTACAATGCTTTTGTTCCAGACGGGGATATTTCCGTTTCTGGGATATTCAGTTCCAGCATGACCGGGCAATGATCCGATCCTTTGACTTCTTTCATAATTGCTGCATCTGATACATATGGCCGGAGCGCAGTACTGACAAAGCAGTAATCAATACGCCAACCAAAATTCCGTTGACGGGCATCGTTCTGGAACGGCCAACGGGTATAATTGCCAGCGCCCTGATGAAAAATCCGGAACGTATCGGTAAACCCGAGACCGATAAGCTTGTCGATCCTGCTTCGCTCCTCCGGAGAAATGCCAATCTGACGGACCTGCTTTTTGGGAGGATTATAGAGATCCTGATCGGTATGTGCTATGTTGAAATCGCCACAAATAATAACCGGCCGGCCCCGTTCACAGAGCGATCGGACATACAGGAGAAACGCATCGTAAAATTTCAGCTTGTTGTCGAGGTTTCCCATCGGTTTGATTCCGAGCGGGAAAGACATATTAAGCAGGATAAAACCGCTATAATCCGCAACAAGGACCCGGCCTTTATTGTCGAGGAGTGGATTACCAAAACCATAGTGTACAGACAGCGGCTTGTGCCGGGTAAAGAGCCCTACCCCAGCGGTACTCCCCGCAGAAACCGCAGAAAAAAAGGTATGGTACCCATACAGGTTACGTACCTTCTCCGGGAGTTTCTCCTCCGGGGCTTTTGTTTCCTGGACACAGACAATTTCCGGGTTGTGACGGAAGACCGGCAGGAAATATTTCCGGTCATAACAACCCCGGAGACCGTTTACATTCCAGGAAAGAAGTGTCAGCATCATGCAATCCTGCTCTTTGGGAGTACCGGTTCATACATGAACCGACTATAATACATTCCCTGCAGTATCCGGGTATTCTCTACACCCCAAATATTTTCTCCCCCGGAGGTATCCCCGAAGGCGGGAGGTTGCTTTCGCATAGCCGGTCTCCTTTACTTTCTCTCTTCCTTTAATTCCCTCAGGATCTGTTTTATCTCTGTGGCATCCTTGACGTACATCCGCTGGAGAATCTGAACCTGACGATCCTGCCAGATGCTAAAACCGAAGATGAGGACAAAGGACCCTATAGCGATCGACAGGGCCCCCAACTTTGCGGTATACGGCCACGGCAGGAGATTAAATCCATGATAGATGAAAAGCGGCCCTACGATCATCAGGATTGCCGCAGAGATTAGATATACAAGGTTCTGGTTCCTGAACTCTTCATCGCTTATTTGTCGGTCATCAACAAACATTCTTCTGGGATCGGGTAATTTCATACGCATATCACCTTTTTTGATGGGTTTCTTGGTTATTTTCCGGCTCTTCGTTTTTTCTCATAGATCGCATTCCTTTTGCACTGCAAACTTCAGGTAAAATCCGGGCTCAGCACCCCTAGCTCTGGATAAACACGTTTCATTTCCTGCACCGCATTCTGCGTATCCTTGAGATTTGCTGAAAATCCTGCAGAGTCATGGTTATGATCGGCAAGGACTGCATTCATACAGGCCTGATCCGCATCATCCGAACTCTGGATGATCTCGTCGACCCGTTCCAGAACCATAGCAATGGTAAAACCTGAGTCAACGGCCGGTGAGGTACTGCTCTTTGCTGAAAGGAAGTCATTTCTGGCCCGGGTCATTTCGTTCTCCCCGTCCAAAAACTCCTGGCATACGGCCATTTTCTCCTGGTTGGTTTGCATTGATGGCACGGAGGCAAGATCAAAAAGTGCGCCGGTACAGCGATTGTACCCGGATACAAATTCAGAAACACCGGCCTGCCATGAAGATGCATACGCCTGGTTTTCCGTGTCATTGGGAACCAAGTCTTGGGAATACCCCTGCACACTGCCTTGCATATACTCGTTTCCGGGCTGAGAAACGTCTTTATAAAAGACCTGTGAACCGAATGCAAAGACGGACTGCGCATCGATCCCGCTGCTGTTCTGCTCACCCTGTACCGCCGATGTATTATTAAAGGTCCCGGAAACAAAAGCCGTGGTGGTAAGGAGAGCCCCGATAAGGATACCATATTTCAGAATAATCAGGTTCATTAACGCACGACCCGGAGGGGAGATCAGCATGCAGAGATGCTGATATCTATAATTAAGGTGCAATCTCTATATTAAAAACATATTGAATGAAGATCTTTCGTTTTTATGAAAGACTGAAAACTATCTATAGGGATCAGGAAAATATGCATATAAAGAGTCATTGCCCGGAGTACCTCTGTTTGATGCAGTGTAACCCTTCATTCTCCCGACTCAGGGTCATAATAAATACGATATTTCCCGACGAGATCATCATAGACAGCCAGTGGATGCTCTTTTTAACATTCCTTGTTGTTTTTGATGTGATCTCGACAACCCTTCTTCTCTGGAAAGGAGCGGGGGCCGGAGCGGCAACCGAGGCTAATCCCTTCATGAATTACATCGTACACCAACCGCTCCTTCATCTGGGACTCAAACTGCTGTTTGCCCTTTTCACTATTATTGTCGCAAATATCATGGAACGTAACTATAAGGGGCTGGGAACACGGATTGTCCAGGTTGCCTGCGCCCCTTACATGCTTGCATTCACCGTGAACCTTTTCTGGCTTATGTATTCGGACAAATTACTTATCATCGCGCATCAGTAATGGCAATCACTCCTGTTGCAATCAATATATTTCTGCTATGACAGATGCCGAATCACAACGGAGAGAAATTACAGCTCGAATATTCTAGGGCATACAAAAGAGCATAGCTGTATCATGAAGGTGTCTTATGCGAGGCAAACATCATAACCAGTAAATAAAGTATGCAAACGATTGAAATTAACGCGATGAACGGGAGAACAAGATCAAAATTCCCGTAAATCGATAAACTCCCTGCTGTAAGAAACGTGAGACAGGCAGCGGCGGGAATGATTGTATGATTCATTCTTTCCGGGTCTGGTTGTGGTCTGCTCACGGGTCTTTTTCACTTCCATTTCAGTACGGGTCTTCTCCCCCTTACTTTGCCCGCACTACCTGCTCGACCAAATATTCTGTCCAAAGAAAGATATATTCTTTTTGGAAAATAAAATATAGTCATATATGATTAATATAGAGACTATAGGGAAGAAAACCATCCTCAGCAGGCGCTTCGGGAGCAAACTTTACTGTGAAAAGTGAGCCTGCCTGATGAAAGTATACCCAAAAAGACAGATGGCAATGATTACCGATGAAAAAGAGAGCACAACGATGCTGTTGGAATACCACGCTGTTTTGATCTGCCACGACAACCCACCGAGGACATGCGTCAGGCTCACCAGTAAAACCAAAGCTACGCCGAACCGGTAATACTGCGTGGAGCGTAAGATATGAAGAACTGCATACGCAGCGGCATAATAGAATACTACAATCGCAATAAGGTAAATTGCCAGAAAATTGTGTGCAACGGCAAATCGAACCAATGGGCTTGCTTCCCACTGCAGAATCATGCCCGTATTTCCCGCGAGAAAAAATGTCAGAGTATAATCGATAATTACCGCAATTGAAGGGATAATGGCAACGCATGCCGGCGTATTATAGATACGCCTGAAGAGGTCTGGGATGATCTGCATTTTATTGCATCCCGGAGACTCGCTCTTCCAGGAGTGGATCTCTGTGGGGGATATAATATTGTGGGCACCTTTACTATAAAAATTTTCTGTAAAAAACAAACGATTTAAAATGGGATTGAGGGTTATCATGGAGGATTAAAGCGGAAATTTTGTTGTTGGTCGCCTTTAAAGTGTTTCCCGGATTTGTCAGAGTCCCTGTGTTGGAGTTCAAAACGGGTTGGAAAGCACTTATGAGAGGGGACATGCAAACGATAGTTAATGGCACTCGTTCAAGGCTTAGATAATTTTCCGAAAAAGAGCGTGATCCTGATTGAAGAAGATACAGGGCTTGCCAAATCTATCTATGCCCAGTTTATTGCCTCTGAGGCGGCAGCTGACGGAAAAGACGTATGTTATGTCACAACCCGGGCACCAGATGAGATCCGCACCGAGATGAAACACCTGAAAATTTTGCCGGCAAAGGGATTTCATATTGAAGAAATGCACGGAACCGCCCGGGGGGAGCTTCTTGACATGCTTACACTCCAGAGAAATAGTAACCTGGTGATCGTGGATCAGTTTTCCCTCTATTTCCTTGATACGCCACTTGCCGAATTCCGGGATGCGATTTCCCGTCTTAGTACTACAGCAAAAAACGGCCATATCTTCCTCCTTCTCATAGACCAGGGTATTCTCCCTGAGCGGCATGAGGCTCTTTTGCGGGCGATGGCAGATGGTATCATCCAGGTCACCACGGTAGTTGAAGGGGATAAACTCAAACGTTTTCTCAATATCCCCAAAATGCAGGGAGCCAAGCTTTCTGAAAAGATGCTGCCATTTACCGTCAGCGACGAAGGGTTCCTTATCGACACCCGCGAACGTCACGGATAGTTACCCCTTTTTATTTGTATACCCCAGTATTGTCCCAGAAAAAACCGGTGAATATTATTTTGCCTGACGCAACGTGAAGTGTATTGCAACACCGGATGATGCATCGCCCGGGATCCTGTCGTCAGCCCAGACCCGGCCCCCATATCCCTCTATTAACATTTTGACGATATGTAGTCCCAGACCATAACTACTCCGGGTTTTTGTATCCTTGGCAAACCGATCGAAAATACCCGCCTTCATTTCATCGGCAATCCCCGGGCCGTTGTCGGCGACCGTAATTTCAAGCATGCCTTCACGGTTTTCCCTGGTGGAGACACTTATAGAAACCTCAGGCCCGCCAAACTTGAGACTGTTCGAAAACAGGTTGTCAAAGACCACGCCGAGCATATCGTTGGCACACACCGAACGGTCACATCCTTCAAAGGTGACATGAAGGTTCGGGCGGGCAGTCATCTCTTTTTGCAGGATATTTTCAAGGTTGACCGCAATAACACCGGGCTGCATCTTGTAAATACGGCTGATGGTCTCGATATTTCTGATCACATTATTGCTTTTCTGGGCAAGATCAATGATCTTTTTAAGGAACTTCTTTTCATTTTCCTGGGCCATATCATTGAGATATTCTGCATATCCCCGTAGGCCCATAATGGCATTCAGTATCTCGTACGTTATGACATCGAGGTAAATATCAAGATACAGATTCGCCTTCCGGTTAAATTCCTCAAGATCCCTATTGCGCTGGGCAAGTTCACTTCTGGCAGCAGAAAGTTCGGCCCTTTTTTCTTCAAGGTCTGTAAGCATCTGGTTCAAGGCCCGGGTAACAGAGACAATCTCATCGTCTCCCTTTTCCGGAAGACGATGGGAGAGATCGCCGGACTGACCGATGATTTTCATATCATTATCAAGCGCGCTGAGGGGACTGAGAACAAAACGCTGCAATAAAAACTGAACCGCAACGATGAAAACAACACTTAGTATGACAATCGAAACCGCGATAATAAGGATCGATGTCTGCACATCGGTAAATAATGTGCGATCCGTAAAAATCTGCAATGCAAGGTATGTCGGCGTGTCCTCAATACCACTGATCATTGCTGTTCCGCCCATCTGGCTGTTATTTACCGGCTGACTGATGATCTGGCCTTTCTTCATTTTTTGTATGTCTGTGGTACTGAACACTCCAGCACCCGAAATCAGGGAAGAGGGGCCAATAGTAAAGTCCGGGATCTGGAGTACGCTTTCCATATCCCCTATTCTCTGGCTGGTAAGAACCCTCACCATAACCAATGTACCCCTTGAAGGTTCTGACTGGTCACTTCCCCGGATGGCATAGCCAGCAAGAAGGACCGGTTCACCATTCAGAAACGCTACCCCATGTCTCCCGGAAACTCCTCCGGGCACTCCCGCGGGAATAATACTATCCTCGACTATATCCTGGAGCTGTGCCGGGACAGCCCCCGGGGTCCCATCAGATGTCTGGGCCCCTTCAGAAAAAACCACTTGACCTGAAGTATTGTAAATAAGAAGATAATCGATATCAAGCGTCCCCAAAAGGACCGGCTGGTTGAATGTACCACTGGGCCCTGACGAATTCGATCCTCCCAAAAAAGCATAGGTCTCATCTCGGCCGGCCCAATCCCTGCACGTCGCTGCAACTGCCGTCTCCTGGTTGTTGAGATTTGAGATAACCCTCTCCACATTTGCATTCATCTGCTCTTTTTCTATCGTCCGGAATGAATCCAGAATAACAAACTGGGTGATGAAACTAAGGGCGATCAAAAAAATAAAGGCCATTGCAGCAAGAATCAGGCGGGATCGCGTACGGACTTTCATTGGTGTGATCCTGGGAATTATTACTTCATTCTCGTATCATATCATATTTGCTTCTATATTCTCTATTGTAATATTTAGGTATTTATAGGGATCAAATTTTTCCAGTCATGTTTGCTGACTGTCGAAAGATACCATTCACTTCCCTGAATCAATGCCTCGTCACCCCCCTTACATATCAAGCCCACTGGGCAATGGTAGTCTGTTCTGCAATCTGGGCAGCGGATGCTCTCAATTCCCGTTCATGAATGTTTAAGGGGAACCGTATGCAGAAATGCGTGCCCTTTTTATTTGTTATTGAGGTCACTCCTTTGAGTTGTCGTACGAGCATATGGATCAACCGAATACCCAATGTTTCTGATGCAGAGAAATCATATGAATCGGGAAGACCTTCCCCGTTGTCACCATAATCCAATACACAGATGCCATCATTGTCCATAACAAGAGTCAGGTGAATCTCAGGTTCAGCCCGGTGATGGAACGCATATTTCAACGAATTTGTCGCAAGTTCGTTGATAATGAGGCCGCAGGGGATGGCCTTGTCTATGTCAAGAAAGATGCCCGGTGCCCGCACATAACAGTTTACTCCGGGCGTCGCTGAAGCAGAAACAACATTTTTTAAGAGTTCAGAAAAATATGCCTCGCCTTCAATGAAACCAGAGACCGGCGACTGGTACAGTTTCTCATGAATCAATGCCATCGTCATTACTCTCCCCTGCATCTCGGCATACTGGGACCGTTCAAAGGAATTTTCGGCCTTGAGCGCATTGAGCTCCAGGAGGCTCATGATAACCTGCATGTTGTTCTTGACCCGGTGATGCACTTCTTTTAAGAGGATTTCTTTTTCGGTCAATGACTGCCGCAGGGTATCTTCGTATTGTTTCCTTTCGGTGATGTCCATAAGGGTACAGAGAATAAAAGGGCCGGCAAATGTGCGGGCCGAAATCTGGAACTGGCGCAGGGTGCCTGTTGCTGTTTGGAGCGAGCATTTCCTGTCGGTAATTCTTTTAGCAGTTGTTACTGCCCCTACCAGATCGCGGTACTGTTCCGTACGTTCGAAGAGATCACAAAAAGCAGGAAGACCGGATCGCGTGGATTCATAGCCAAGCGGCGCGAGGAAACCGGAATTGGCCTCAGTAATACACCCATCATCCTGGTTAAAAATAACAATGCCCGCCTCAGACATCGCAAATATATCCTGGTATCTTTTTTTGAGCCCCGTTATATTATCCGACATCATGGTAACGATGCCACCGATCCCCAGAAACACACCAAACGTAACGCACGCAAGTGACAGGACAGGCAGGTTTTCCCCCACAAACAGAACATTCAGAAGGACCAGGGAGAGTCCCATTATGATGGAGGCAGCAATCCCATACCGGGGAAAAAAATACGCAGTCATCACGATAGGCAGAAGGAAAAGGTAAGGGTAGATATCCACAATGCCATGAGTCAGACTGAATACCGCAACACCGATCGTAGCGGCGGCAACGATAATTATCAATATCCGCATGATCCCGGGATCCTCGGGGGTCTGCACAAACGGGTTATCTGTTCCCCCCCATGGGGGGCATTCAGGGACCTGACCGCTCATTGAGCTCCTAAATATATTGTAGTTGCACTCTATATTAAAGACAACTAAATATAGTCACATGCAAAATATTTACTCACAAAAGCATGATCAAAAATCCTCCCAATCATACTGAAAAAAAAATCCTTATCGTTGAGGATGAAGGGCTCGTCGCCATTACTTTAGAAGAAACGCTCAAGCGGATTGGCTATTCAGTGGTCGGCATTGCCATGAGCGGCGAGGAAGCGCTGACCCTTGCCGGAGACCATCACCCGGATGCGATCCTCATGGACATCCACCTCCAGGGAGATATGGATGGCATCGAGGCCGCGAAAAAGATCAAAGGACAATACGGGACGCCCATCATTTTCCTCACCGCTTATGCCGACGATGAAACCATCATGCGGGTGGTTCAGACCGAATCAAGCGGTTATCTGGTCAAACCGATAAACACCCGGGAACTTTTTGCCAGCATTGAAAGTGCCCTCTATAAAAAACGCAAGCTCACTTCCTTCATGGAACAGCAGGCAGCCGCAAACAGGCCAATCTGCCCATGCACCACCCCCATGATCCAGGCATTCTCAGCGGCAAAAAACGGAGAAATGATCCCAGTCGGCTGGGTCTGCCCGACCTGTCATCATTTTGTTCAGGGAATCTGACTCAATAACACATGATTTCTGAATCCATATTCGTAGTATACCCTTCCTCTCGATTTTTTTCACATAGGAACTATCCAAACCTTCCACTCGCCATCCTCAAAAAATTCTTCAAAATGATAATATATAGTCATCGTTTCTAACTGTGTAGAATTTGGAGAAACTGGTCCATTCCAGTTCACCACCACAATGAGGTTTGCAATCGTTGCGTTACTTGTTTCATTCAGGATATCATAGCCAGAAAGGCTGGCATTTGGACTGATAAAATTATTATCTTTGTTAACATCTTCAAATTGATTAAATGAAATTTCCTGTCTGACCTCATCGGGTTCAAGATCATAGAGCCTTACGATATTATGGTTGTTTACTGCTTCTATCCATTCCTGTACACCAGTTTCAGGATCTGAATGCGATGCACTTGTTTTGTTCATTGATGAATCTGACAAGGAACCTACACAGCCACACACGCTCACAAGTACGAGAATGCATAGACATAAAGGAATAATATACAGAATGTTTTTCGCCATTCGATTATCCTCCTCCTGATACTCCGACAGCCGTTGCATTGGCCGAGATACCGTTCGCTGTTGCGACTATGATGTATGTTCCCGGATCAGAACCCAAGACCACTTTAGTCGATACCTTCCCGTTCTGATCTGAAGTATCCGATATTGGATTCACCGATCCTCCAGGAATTATGCTAAATGCAACAGACGTGCTATTCACGGGATTACCTGATGCATCCGTGAGTTGGAAAACAATTGGATTCGTGAGCGCCATTGATGGAAGCCCCTTTTGTTGATCACCTGATAGAATGGCAATATTGACCTTTGGCCCGACCTGTGCAGCAGGTGGAGGAAGGATGAACAGGGCGCACGCGATGTACCCTACTGCCACGAGCACAACAACGTGCTTCAGACCGTACCGTGCCTCCCCTTCGCTAATCTTTCCAATAATAAGACCGCCGAATATGGAATTGAGGATGATCATGTGGAAGAATCCCCGGGCAAAATCAATGTCGCCAATATCTGACTTACCAAACATCTGCGTGGCCCCAATCTGCGCTACAAAAGGAAGTAGACTTGTCGTTAGGATATAAACGATAAATATGATAATTGCCTGGGCAAAGTAGAAAATCATCACGTACTGGTGCAGGTTACCTTCTTTCTCCCGTTCTATCGAGATAATGCTCCTCATGTCCTCAGATGCCTTGAGGATAAGATCGGCAACCGATCCCCCGGAATACGACGCTTGGACCACAAGCATGGTATACCGGGTAATAAGCTCGGAGTGAAGCGATTTCGACATCGCTTTCATTGCTTCCTCAAATGATTTCCCATAGGTCATCGATGTCGATGCTATGCGGATGTGCGGCGTCAGAACACCAAGATCCGTCTTAGAAAGCTCCTTTACTGCTTTAATCGGATCGAGCCCACCTCTCATCAGTTCAGAGAGCTTGAAAAGGAACTCGGTATAGAGCTCTTCCTTTTTACGAACCGCCCTTTTCTGGATCGTTATATCCACGGCGTACGGAATAATAGCAATGAGGAGGGCAAATACCATCACCTCATCAAGTCCCATTGTCGGCGCGGCAGGTGCTGATGGCGTCGAAGCACCAACTCCTCCTGTCGTGTTGCCATTCATCTGCGCAAGGTACTCCTGTAATGCCTTATCCCTGGCACTTTCAGAACTAGCGGCGGTCTTCTGTTTTTCCGTTGTATGGAGCGTATATCCCATTAAAAATGCAGAAAGGACGACCAGCAGTGCAATCGCCACCGGGATAGCAATCGTGAACAGTTCCCGCGGGGGGTTGTACCTGATCCGTATCCGTTCGATAATCTCGTGGATTTCATCCATTTTTTTATGGACCGGCGTGTCCTTCGGTGTCGCTTTCATAACGGATCACGGATTTGTCGAATATTTCACGGCCAGCATCTGCAGGAATATAATGTTGATGAGCGGGATCAGCAGGTACACCAAATAATTGAACAGATCCTGTGCGGAAAACGGGCCTATCTGGATACCCAATGCACCGGTGATCACGACCCCCAGCACGGCGAGGGTAATCGTCATCACTACCCCTCCCAGATACCCCTCGCCAAACACGGCAAGAGACTCCACAAATTCCTTGTAGGTCTGGCGCCGGATGGCCATGAGCTCTTTTGACTTGGTCTCAAGATAGGATTTCAGGCCTCCGCCACCGTAGATAATGTTCGTCATATCAATGCAGATATCCCGGAATATATCGGACGGCGTATTCTGTACAAGGCCATTCATTGCGGTAACCACATCCTCCCCCAGCACATCAACCCGGAACAGCACTTTACGAAACTCATTGGAGATCTGGCCGTACTCTTCCCGGGCAATCCGCCGGATAATATCAAGTGGCGTCGCACCGGAACTTGCCAGGATCGACATAAATGCCAGAGCGTACGGGACCTGGGTATCGATATCCCGTTTTTTATTCTCGATCTGGTTCTGCAGGTAAAAGGGAAAACCAATCGCTACCGCAGCAGCACCGATAAGCGCAAAGAGCAATATATAGGGCAACGGGTTTGGCAACGCAAACGGGCTTTGAGGAAGCAGAAAGATAAAGGCAGCAACAATAATCATCAGGGTACCGACGACCATTGTCGTAACAATCCATAGTGAGGTAAACATACCCGGGGTCATTTCGAGATCGGCCTGGTAGATCAGCTTGATGATATCGCGGTTGGGATTCCGGTCAAAAGAACGGCCGAAAATGTAGCAGAAACGCTTGTACATCTCAAAAAACTTCTCAAAACTGTCCGTTTCCGCAGCCATGGTCATCGAAATTTATTTATAGAGATAGCAACTAAACTATATGCTATCAAGAAGGAATCAGCTTCTTGATGCGTTTCATTGATTTGCATCACGCAAATCCCCCACAGACTTTTTTTTCTGAATAACTAGTGCTGTATATCTATAAAAATCACTGTTACCCTATCCGCCATGGGGCGTAATATAGAGAACTATAGTTTTCTTTGGTTTTTGACTCTTCAATTCTTTTCGCCGTAACCCATTCACGGAGACCCTTGAGATCTTCGGGATCAATGGCTCCAAAAGGACGTAACAGGACGGCGGGCGCTAAGAGCATCATCTGCATTTCACTCTGGCATTGCATTATACCATCACCACCGGATCATTTGACACTGAACCGTTCAAGATCGCAATTCCTGACTGCCACGTACGTCAGACCAAGGTTATCCGTCATGAAATCAGACAGGGTGTGCGATCGTTCCAGTACTGTTTTTTCGGTATCAGGAACCGGTTCATCAAGGCACCGGCCGGTGCTATGCCGGTAGGGCTGAAAGGACAAACACATAGTTTATACTCACAGTATATACTTAAAATAATTTCTATATAGATTTTACAGATTTCTATAAGCTCCTTCTTCCGACAGTGCGAAGCCAGCATTACCCCTGATTCTGCGGAGGGGCTTTGAACAAATAGAAAATGTACGAGCCAAATCCCGAGAGTATGCCACCAAGGATAACGAAAATAACCAAAACACCAGAGGTCACAAGTATATTCCCAAACCCGGTAAAAACGCCGGCAAACGACCCGAACTGGTGGGCAATCAGGCTTACTAGCTGGGCTACCCACATCACTTCAAGGAGAATTCCGATAACGATGCCGGTAATAAACCCTGCCATCAACGCATCGTTGTCGCTCCGCAGTTTAGATCTCCCGAGCCAGGCAGCGAATACGCCCCACCCTTCAAAGATCGCTATAATAAGAAACGGGTAAATGGTGTTCCAAGCAATTACTTTTGGATCCCCGGGCAGGAGGTTTTCCTGGGTGAAGGCCCGGATAATAAGCGTGTTAACCAGAACAACCAGTACGACAGACTCCCCGCCAATCGCACCGGCAATCAGCCCGCTTTGATTTATAGGGTTTGTTGTTATCTTGGATGTAAACCGATACATGATCTCCTCGAGAGACCGTGGACCGTTTCCCAGCCCTTAAGAAAGGGGGAAAGATCCGGTGGGCACAATCTACATAGTTATTTTTCCAATGTATATATTTTATTGAAAACATCTATTGTGCTTTTTTTCATGCACTGGCAAGGAAGATCATAGAAAGGGCAACCAGGACACCGGCTACGAGGAAAAGGAGATAGGCCAGATCCGTGTATTCCGGTGCGCTGATCAAGAGCACACAGCCGATTATCGCGAACAGAAATCCCAAAAATATCTGGATAAGCGGACCATCCAGATCGATCATATTCGATGACGATGTATAGGTCATATCCGTCCCTCTTCGCTGTACCTGTCAAACCTGACAGGTATTTATGCGTGTCCGGTTGAAATCACAGGACCCGCGTTTATTTCGCCATTATTTTTTCCCGGTGCTGATGCCATCGCCGGGAAAAGCTCGTCGATCCACAACCCGATCTCATCGCGCAATCGCCGGTATTCCTCGAGAATTTCCCCCTGTGTTTTTCCTATCTCGGCGGGGCTCGCAAAATCCCGGTGAATAAACCGGTCTCCCCCCGTCAGGACCTCTTCTGTAGTCACCCGTACATTATTGCAGAGCGTAATGACATAATCGAAATGTTCATTCCGGTACTGGTAGAGTGAGGCAGGGACATGACCGGATATATCTATTTTCATCTCCTGCATGACCGCAGCTGCGCCGGGACGTACCCGTACCGGTGCTATACCTGCAGAGCAAACAGTATAATGGCGGCACACATCCCGGTGCCTGAGAAACCCTTCAGCCATGGGGGACCTGACTGAATTAAAAGAGCAGATAAAAATTACCGTTTCATTTTTCATACCTGTCCCCCATATTCATCGTTTTTGATATTCAAACGAATATTAACTCCGGGGCGATATACAATTTTTCGACATAGAATATACAGGTATATATGCTTTAAGAGAGAAAATAGAGTGAAGCATATTCATCATACCACTCTATTCATCAGGAGGAAAACCAAAAATGGAAATACGCCGTGTACAGATGACCGGGGGGTCATCGTTTGTCGTTACGCTGCCCAAAGACTGGGTCCAGGAAATGCGCATCAAGAAGAACGATCCTGTCGGACTGATCGTTCAGCCGGATGGTACCCTTTTGGTCACCAAAAAGACCACGGAAGATCCGGTCCAGCGGGTCAAGGAGATCGATATCGGTCATATTACCGATCCATCATTCCTATTCAGGATCCTTATCGGGACGTATATTACCGGGTTTACCACGATCCGGATAAGCTCAAAACAGCGGTTCCCGCCGTTTGTACGGACAGTCGTCCGGGACTTCACACAGATGACTATCGGCCAGGAAGTGATCGAAGAGACCGATACCATCATCCTGATTAAAGACCTCCTCAACCCGGCCGAGATGCCGTTTGACAACACCATCAAACGGATGTTTGTTATTGTCAGGAACA
>Ga0326728_10004069_pt1 | contig 44030 bp, 31 predicted proteins | sample MB3enrmetagenome_FD_207602 | JGI IMG/M metagenome (GOLD analysis project Ga0326728, IMG submission 207602) | Lab enriched peat soil microbial communities from McLean, Ithaca, NY, United States - MB31MN | ecosystem: Environmental > Terrestrial > Soil > Wetlands > Peat | place: USA: New York...
TGGGAGTGGTCTGCGCGGCATCTTATGAAGCCAGGCGCTATGGCGTCCATTCCGCCATGCCGGTTTTTCAGGCAAGGAGGCTCTGCCCGCACGGGGTTTTCCTTCCCGTGAGGATGGGACGCTACAAAGAGGTGTCGCGTGCGGTTATGAAGATCCTGCGGGACGTATCGCCTCTGGTCGAACAGGTTTCGATCGATGAGGCCTTCGCCGACATCACCGGCACCGAAAGGCTCCACGGCCCGCCCGATGCCTTGGCCCGCAGAATAAAGGGCAACGTCCGCGAAGCCGTCTCACTGACATGCTCGATCGGGATTGCGCCGAACAGGTTTCTGGCCAAAATCGCCTCCGATTTTAATAAACCGGACGGCCTGACCATAATTGAAGAAGAACAGGTCGTCGAATTCCTGCGAAAACTGCCGGTGGGAAAGTTGCCTGGAGTTGGAAAGAGGACCGGCGAAGACCTCAAAACTCTGGGGATCGTTTTCACCTCGGATATACTGAAGTTCCCGGCCGGGTTCTGGACCAAAAAATTCGGAAAATGGGGCGACTCCCTCCATAGAAAAGCACAGGGAATAGACAATTCCCCGATCGAGCCCCACAGCGACCCAAAGTCGATAAGCGCCGAACGCACCTTGCCGGAGGACACCGACGGCATTGCCGAGCTGGAGAAAGTCCTTCTGAGCCAGTCGGAAGAAGTGGGCGAGGAATTGCGGAAACTGGGGTTCACGGCAAGGACCGTGACGCTGAAGGTCAAATTCTCCGATTTCAAACTGACCGCCAGGAGCAGGACACTGCCCGACCCTTTCGATACCACCGAGACGCTTTTCAACGCAGGACAGCGCCTGCTGGAGGACCTCAAATTAAGACGCAAGGTGCGCCTCATCGGAATAGGCGTGACCAACCTTTGTTCCGGCGCCCGTCAACTGACCATGGGCGCAACCGCGGATGATACCGAAAGGCAGGAGCGGCTCGATAAGGCCATCGACCTGATCCGCGGCCGTTTTGGCGGCAATACGGTCGTGCGCGGCCGAATGCTGGACGACACATGATTTTGCGCTATTTGACTTGAGCGTCCTGTTTGCCTGGGACTTAAAATTTTGGAGGAGGAACCAACTTGCCTGACGAAAAATACAGATACCTTCGCGAAGACTTCGGTGAACTTCCGGTACATCTGGAACATCTCGATATCTACCTGAATTTTCTGGACGACAAGGTCGAAGCGGTGAATTGCCTGCGGATGAGGGCAAAAGTCGACCTCGACCGGATATCGCTCGACGCCTGCGACCTTCAAATACTCGGTGTCGAGTGGCGCGCCGACGCCGATTCGCCGGGAGACGCCCTTCAATACGAGCTCATCACCGGCCAAAACAAGCTCATTGTCTTTTTGTCTCGAAAAATCGCCGTCGGCGAAACATTTTTCGTTCGCACCAGAACGGTATGTCGCCCATCGGACCACATGCTTGAAGGCATTTACAGGGACGTAACCCCGCCGGGGGCGCCCCAGCAGTACATGTCTCAATGCCAGCAGTGGGGTTTCCAGAGGATAATGCCCATCTTCGATGACTGCCGCGCCAAATGCACCATGAGGACAACCATGGAGGCCGACGTGGCCTACACCCATCTCATAAGCAACGGCGACGTCGATCCGGTGACCAATCCGGACCTGGTTCCGGTTAGAAAACCCGGCCACTCCGACAGGCAAATCATCACTTTCAACAATCCCATCCCCATGCCCCCTTACCTTTTCATTGCCTGCGCCGGGACGTGGGACGTTCTCAGGGACCAGGTCGTCTATGACAACGGCCGCACCGTCAAGCTCGAATACCTTGTCCCTCCCGGCCAGACCGAGGGCGCACGGATTCCGATGGCGATTCTCAAGAAGTCGGTCCCCTGGGTCAAGGCCACCCAGGACTACGAATATACGGGGGATACATACCGAACCATCTGCATGGGGAAATCGAACTTCGGCGGCATGGAGAATACCGGGAATACGACGATTGTTACGGATGCCGCCCTGGTGAGCGAACATACCCTTGACCCGTTTCTCCTTTATGCGCACGCCGTGATCGTGCATGAGTTCGAACATAACCAGTGCGGAAGTGAAACGACAATGGAGACGCCTTTTGACGTCTGGCTGAACGAAGCCTACACGGTGGACGTGGAAAGACAATTCATGGCCGACGTTTTCGACCCGGCACTGATCAGGCTCAATCAGGTCGAAAGCATCCGAAGTCCGCTTCTGGGACCTCTTGCCATAGAAGACTCCGGACACGCGGGCCGCATTGTCCGCGAGGGCTTTAATGATCCGGACGAACTCATCGACGGGGTCACTTATGTCAAAGCCGCCGAAGTTATCCGCATGCTGCGCCTGCTCATAGGGGCCGAGAACTTCGCCGCCGGCAAGACTCTTTATTTTTCGAGGCACCGATTCGGCAACGCAAATACCGACCAATTCTTCCAATGCTTCGAAGAGGTTTCCGGAAGACGGCTCGATGAGTTCAAGAAGCAATGGCTCTACAGGGCGGGCTACCCTGTCGTGGAAGCCGAGACATCCTGGGACCCCGAAAACGCGACGTATCGCATCGCGTTGAGCCAGAAGACCGGCGACGGGAAAGCCCCTTTTGTCGCTCCCGTCCGGCTTGCCCTCGTTGACGCGCACGGCTCGGACATTCCCGGCACGGACAGGGTCTTCGAACTTGACCGGGCGGAAGCTCAACTGGTTTTCGAAAACCTTCCGGTCACGCCGGCTTTCGCCTCCATAAACCGGGACTATTCCTTCTACGGCACTTTCACAAACCGGAGCGCGGACATCGAAACACTCATCCTGCAGGCCAGGACCGACCCGAATCATTATTGCCGGGTCGACGCAATGCGCGTGCTCACCGATATCGAACGCAAGAAACTGCTTCTGGGTCAGGCGAACGACATAGATCCACTTTGGCTCGGCCTGTATGGAGAGGCGCTTTCGGACAGCTCCCTCTCCCCTGCCCTGGCAGCTTTTTTTCTCAGAATCGACGAGCAGCCGGTGGACCGGGCGTACAGCGCCTGGTTTCCCGAACTCGTGGCCGCAAGAGAACAGCTCATGCTTGCCGTCCACAATCTCTACCGGCAGGAATTCCTTCGCCGGTTCAACAGCCTTGACACCTACCGGCCCTGGTCGGCCGAAACCATGCTGGACGGCCTTCAGGATAGAATGCTGAAAAGTGTGCTGCTGGAACTGGTAACCGTGAAAGACGCCACCGAAAGCCATGCGGTCATTCTCGACCACTTCCGCCGCGCTACAGTCGCCAATGACAGGATCTCCGCCCTGAGCGCCCTTAATCGCAGCTCGGTCCCCGAACGCCCGGACATTCTAGAGGAGGCGTACCTGCAAATGCATTCCGATATCACCGGATATGCGAACTACCTCCGCGTTATTGCGAGCGGCACATGCCCGGATGTTTTCGATCAGATCGAAAGAGAGCGCAGAAGGCCGACCTTCAGGATGACTCAGCCCACATGGTGCCGCGCCCTCTTCCTTACCATGGCCAACAATAATAAAATGATCTGGAATGAACGGGGAATAAATTGGATTGCGGACGCTGTCATTGAAATCGCGCGTTTCAACTACACAAACGCGGGACGGATGCTGAACACCTTCCAGCACGTGCGCAAGATGAAGCCCGAGTTGCAGATTCTGGTCACCGCGGCACTGAAGCGGATAGTGGATGAAGTCCCGGACAGTATCAGCCCCGCCATCCACCGCCAGGCAAAGGCTTACCTGGCTTGATGGACTAAATCGGATCGCTGCGCTGTTTTGACTGATGGGCCGAAGCGGCCGTCCCCCACCCTCGGCCGCTTCCTGCCCGGCATGATTTTATGAGTTGTCCTGCGCTGGGCCGTTGGATGCGCCCCCCGCATCGCCGCCGTTTCTCGCCGGCTCCGAACTCGGGCTTTCAGGTGAGCCCTGCCGGTCCGATGCATCCTTGTCAATGCCTTTGTATTTGGAGCAATGTCCGTTCAAACTGCAATAAGTCGGTTGGGAAGTGTCCTGCTGTAGATTTCCGCTTTGAGCCTGTATTTTGAAAAAAAGGACGAACGCCAGCAAAAGAACAATCCCCAGAACCGCTGTCTTTCTCATTTCGTTTCTCCTTGCGCCGCTTAATTTCATCACTCCAGCAAATGCCGCCTTGCCCGTTCTTTCAACATGCATTCACAGACAGGGCCAGGCATCCTGGACCTCCACCGATTGAGCCTGAAGCGGGGGGGCATCCAGACAATGTTCGTTATTCCAAGTACTGTGCCAAAGAGTCCATTCGCGCTGAAACCGAGCGAAAAACGTGTTGGTGACGCATGAAGAAGATGAATAAAAAAACCCCGGCAATATGAAAACGCCGAGGTTTGTATTTACGCGAACCCTGACAGGATCAGGGTTCGGACAACTTGTTCATGCCTGGCTCTGATCGGCAGGACCAAGGTTCAATAGAGTATCTCCCTGCTGCTCACCCCGTCCGCCGAAGAGCGTTCGAAAACCCCGCCGTGGCCGGTGGTCCCGGCCGGACCGTGGAAGGTCCGAACTGCCTGTCGTTTATTGCATAGTCTCGCAACAGCCTGCCACACCAATAGAGTGGACCGCGCCGGGGAACGGGTTGTAAGGTCCAAGGTCCCTGTCTCTACAATTGCTGAAGCTAAACCAGTTACATGGAGAAGGTATCGAGATTGACGGCAAACAGCCGCAATCAGCCCGCGCGCCTGCAAATGCGCCGCTTACAAGCACAAGCGCCAATGCCAATCCGAGGATCACTTTCTTGCTCATCTTTATCTCCTGATTTCAAATATTCATGCTCATAAATCACTGCAACGCCTTCAAAAACCGGCGCCAACTCGATAAGAAAAACGTAAAAGCGCTTCTTAGCCTTGTCAACCATTGCCCCAGGAGACCCAAGGTCATCTGAAGGTTTCTAATAGCTGGGGTTGTCGTCTTTATATAACGATATCTTATACTTATATTGTTACGGCAAATTAGTGATGGAAAGTGTTAATTCTCCAGATTAACCAGATGGAACACCGTAGGTTTCTCAGAAAACCTCCTCTGCCGCGAGCATTCGGCGTCAAAATTCTAACAGGATTAAAGATCCGGTCAGTTCACGGGACTGACGGTGACTACGTAGTTTTTAGTTTTGAGTTTTTAGTTTTTAATAAAAGCACCCATTTTGAGAGTTACTCTCTCATAGTGGTAAAAATTACCACCGCTCCTGATCTCACCACTTTTTCAGAACCTAGAGACTGAAGACTGAAGATTATCAAGTCCCTTCCCTGTCACGTCAATCTTTGACTGGAAAAACCTCTTATGCTAATTTGAACGGACATTCTCCGGAATGTCCCCCTGCCTGGGTGGTGGAATCGGTAGACACAAGGGACTTAAAATCCCTTGCCCCTTGCGGGCGTGCGGGTTCGATTCCCGCCCCAGGCACCACTTTACGAGAGGTGACAGAAAAGGTGAATCAGAAGCAAAACACTGTGTACGACTCATGTACCGCCTTCTGTCAAAAAGTCGATCTTTCCGGTGTTGTATTGAAGGACGGTTCGCCATACCTATCCGACCTCGGTCCCTACATAAAGATAAGTGAGCGACAATAATGGCTGAACAGAATCAATTTGCCGGCGCGCCGCATCCAGCCCCACCTGCGCGCAAGACTTTACCCAACGAGGTTGCCGGGGTCGAGACGGCCCTGATCAAGGCTCCATTTTTCGCCGCCGAAGTGATCTTCAGGAGGTCCCTTCTTGAACGCCTGTTATTTGTTTGCCGGCGCGCCGGATTGAAGCGATTTTTCATTGAAGCAGCCGTCACGGAGCGCACCCGATTGCGAGCCTCATTGGGCTCTTTTCGTGACAGTCCCGACGTCACCTTTGTCGGCTCTGAGGTCGAAGCGCTCGGACACCTGCCTGCGGAGACGGTCTGTGTCGCAATGGGGGGCAATCTCGTAGTATCGGCCTTCCTATTGCGCAATGTGATCGCGCTTCAGGCGGAGCGCCCCGGCGAGGTCGTCGCAATTCAGAGCAGCGACGATGCGCACAGCGGTATTGTGGCAGTCGGTGCGCTCAGCCTGCTTATCGAAGGGGGCCGCACCGGCGTGACCGCCATGCCCCCCGTCGGAGGATTGCCCTTCTCATTGAATGAAGGCCATGAGGACGTACGGGAAGCCGAGCTTAGACTGGCGAGACAGTTGCGCTTCGAGACCGCCTGGAAGGACCCGTTTATGGCGCGATGGGTCGACCGGCACCTGTCCTGGCGAATAAGTTACCGGCTGGCGCACACCCGGATCACGCCCAATCAGGTGACTCTCTCAGCCACGGCGCTGGGGCTATTTAGCGCATGGCTGTTTACTTTTCCAGGTTATTGGTCCCGCCTGACGGCATCGGTGCTGCTTCTCGTCGCGGCTACTCTCGACGGAGTCGACGGCGAATTGGCGCGGCTCAAGTTTGCCGAGTCACGCTCGGGTGCTCGGCTCGACACTATGACGGACACCCTGGTGATTATCGCCATCTTCTGCTCTATCTTCACAGGTTGTTACCGGGCGAGTGGAAGCAACTCCTACTTATATTTGGTCGCTATAATGCTCGGAGGCCTCGGTCTGTGCTTCGCCGCAGACTGGTGGGCCGGTGAGATGGGATCTGACCGCCAGTGGATCGGAAAACTTGAACAGCATACGGGGCACGACTTCGCATACCTTCTCGTCGTGTTGGCGCTGCTGGACAGGATTTACTATTTTGCCTGGGGTGCAGCCCTGGGTACTTACGTCTTTGCGCTTGGCTTGTGGTGGTTAACTACCAAGCGGTGGGGGCCGCGTTCGGTCGCCGGCGCGGGTTCCGAAAATGCAGTGGAAAGTTCGAACAGGGTCGAGCACCGCGGGTTTATTTTTGAGTTGGCCGATTTCTGGCGCAGCGTTTGGACGAGACGCCCGAACCGTGACAGCGGAACAATATTTGCGGCGGACACCGGTTCGAAAAGCCCGAATGTGAACCGGGCAGGGTCCTCGAAGCTGCCCCTGATGGAAAGCCCCGATGCTCCAAAAATCCAAATGCCGTAGTCATTTGAGTGCATTCCGAATCAACTCGCGCTTAAGAAACGCGGCCTCGTTCGTGCTCGGCGCCGGGCTGCTTATCTGGCTCTCCGTGTCCAGCGGCATCGGTTCGATTCTTTCCGACCTCTCGCGTGTGGGTCCGGGCCTGCTAGTAATCCTGATTCTGGAATTCGTCATCGATGCGTTCAGTACGCTCGGGTGGTGGTTCACGCTTCCGGTTGCCGAACGCGCCGGGAACTACCGACGCTTGTTTTGGGTGCGGTGTGCCGGCAGCGCTCTCAACGAATCGACTCCGGCAGCCTCGGTCGGAGGAGAACCGGCGAAAATCGTCCTGCTGAGGGGGCGAATTTCCACTTCCGCCGCAACTGCAAGCCTGCTTGCCGAGAAGGTGTCATTTTGCTTCAGCACGGCAATCTTCATCGTAGTCGGTATGTCCGCAGTATGGTCGAGGCTGAGTCTCCCCAGGGCAATCTCGTTGCCTCTGCTTTTGGGTTTCACCCTGATGCTAGTGGGAATCACGCTATTTGCGGTGTTACAGCTACGCGGCATTGGCGCCGGTACGATCAGGGTTTTGAGACGCCTGCGAATCCCAGATCGTTGGCTGGTGATGATCGAGTCTCTGTCGTATGACGTAGATGCTCACCTGCGCGACTTCTACCGGGCCAGGACCGGCGACCTGATTCGCTCCGTGGGAGCACATCTATGCGGGTTTAGCTGCGGGGCCTTCCAGATACTGCTGCTGACGGGATGGTTGGGACTAGGTTTCGATCTTCGAGCTGCACTCGGCATAGAAGCGTTCTCCATGTTGATCTCTTTTGTCTCTTTCGCCATTCCGGCTTCGCTTGGCGTCCAGGAAGGCGGAAAAGTCCTGATTTTTTGGGCGCTCGGTCTGCCCCGTGCCGCCGCGATGGCCGTGGGAATCACCTTCCGTCTCACTTCGTTGATCAAAATAGCCGTGGGTCTAATCGTTTTCGTGCTGCTTCAGCATCGGGCACTGGATCTGCCCAAACCAGCCGAGGGTTGAGAACCGCTTAAGCGGTGGGCAACGTTTGCGCTTTTGCTACGCAGACTTAACACAGTAGCGTTAAGTTAAGCAAAAAGCTTCGAAGAGACGGCGTCACATACGCAAGTATCCAGAATTATTTCAACCAACATCAAAACAAAAAAAGCATTCCATCATTGCGACTTCTGCATGATCCTTTTGAGGAGCCTTGAAGCCCTTTCATTGTGGGAATTGACCGCCAATGCCTTCTCAAGCGATGCAACACTTGCTTTATCTTTTCCTTCCGCTCTCTGGACTCTGCCCAGACTCAAGTATACTTCGTCAAGATAGGGGGGTGACAGCGAAGCGGCTCTTAGAAAGGCCTTTTCACTCTTGGCAAATTTATTGATTCTCTCAAAGGCCAAACCGAGATTATAGAAGGCGTCGGCGAAATCGGGAGCCAACTCTGTAGCACGTTTAAAAGAAAAAATTGATTTCCGATGTTGATTCAGCCTGGCTCGCAGTATACCCAATTCGAAATATGTCTTAGGATTCTCGGGATTTAACTTGATGCTGTTATTGAGCAATTCGATTGCTTTGTGGGGATCGTCGGCTGAAAGGCGTGTCCCCTGCTGCAGCATGGCATCAGCATACATCCCCTCAAACTTCTCCAATGCTTTGGGTCGAGTGGCCGCAATTTCATCAAAAAGCTGCAAAGCCTTTCCGTACTCTTCCTTTTGCATGGCCTCTATCGCCTTTTGCAGATTGGGAGGCAAATGGTTTCCGGCGTTGTTCAAGGAGTAGAGGACACTCGATGCAGCCACGACGACAAGCAAAGCAACCACCCCAAGACCAAGCCATCTTCGGCTCTTAGCTTTCCTTTTGGAAAAGGATTCATCGGAGTTCATCGCCAGCTTGTTTTCGGTTCCGGCAGCAGTCTCTTGATCCGTTTCCGAATCTCGCATCGGGATAAGGACGCGCGGGTCTTCGTTCGGGCAAAACCCTTGGACGGACAAGACCTTTTCCTTCTCGGGGGCCTCATCTTCAAAAAGGTTGTTAAGATACCCCGCGATGCGCTCGGCGCTGGTTCTCGTCGGAAAGCGGGACAAACATTTTTCAAGATCCGAAAGCATATCACCGCATGACTGATAACGATCATGCGGGTCTTTGGCCAAAGCCCTTCGTACGATATCGTAGACGTCTTGCGGGAGCCCCGGCATGACCTGATCCAAAGGAGCGAATTCAGCATTCCTGATTTGCTCCAGAACCGCGGGCGTACTGCCCCGAAACATTGCGGCCCCGGAAATCATCTCATAGAGTACTATCCCGGTTGAAAAGATGTCCGAGCGTTTATCCAGGGCTCTACCAGCGGCCTGCTCGGGTGACATGTAGGCCACTTTCCCCCTGAGTACGCACGGATTGGTTCGAGAACCCCAACCCGCAGCCTTGGCAATGCCAAAGTCCAAAATCTTTATTTCCCCTGCGTGTGTGATAAAAATATTGGTCGGGCTAATATCGCGATGAATGATGCCTACGGGATTCCCGTTCAGATCCTTGAGATTATGAGCGTACTCCAGTCCTGCACAGATTCTCGAAGCGACATAGAGGACGAGCTGTAGTGGGAGAAATACTTTTGCTTTTCGGAGAACTGCCCGAAGATCTCTCCCATCCAGATATTCCATGGCTATGAAATAAGTGTCTCCTTCTTTTCCGAAATCGTATATTTGAACAACGTTTTGGTGGTTCAAAAGTGAGGCAAGCCTGGCTTCGGCGATGAAGAGAGAATCCAGGTGGCGATCTTTGTTCAAATGAGGCAGAATCGTCTTGACGGCCAGGAGTTTTTCAAAACCGGCCTCTCCGGTTGCTTTTCCCATGTAAAGCTCGGCCATGCCGCCAACGGCAAACTTCCGGATAAGCCAGTATTTCCCGAGCCTTCGAGGTAGGGAGTTTTCCATGAATCACCGCCAAAATTACGTGAATAGCTCATTTCTTGCGTACAGAGTTGAAGGAAAGCTTTTTCTTGACCTGGCCCGGCCGGATACATTGGACTCCACAAGTTCGACCGACCGCTCCACCTTTGTGTCGTTTGCCTTGAGCTTCGATAACCAGATGGCATAACTCTGTGAAGATATCCTGAGGACCCGTTGCTTATTGTTGCCGCCCTCCCGTCAACTCAACAAGACTTTAACTCTTGAGTGTCAATGTCTTCAGCTTGTAAATCGGTTAAAAGTTTAAAAAGTTTACGTGAAAGGACCGTCTCAGAACGAAACACCCGGCCATCGATGGAGCTAAGAACATTGTATCGGCATCCAGCGAATGAGTGCATCGACCTCTTGCCAAAGCTGGAAACCTTAATCTGACAAGCGAGCCCCGCCTCCCTTTGGCGAAGAGGAGAGAACCCGGGTACCTCAAGGGGGTGAAATTGGTAGTCGCATTTTCCAAGGTTCCTCATATGTTCCTAACTTGGATAACCTGCAGGATTGCCGCATCCAATTTTGGCCGAAAAATTTTAAGCATCGAGCGCGTCGGGCGCATGGCAGGCTTCCCGCGCCGGGCATGGGGCCGGTGCATTAATGAACCGAGGTTCGCGGCCCGGCCTCTAGGAAAATAATAGACACCTTGGCACGATCATGGTAGCCTAAGAGGATTTTTAATTTTTGCCAGTGGGGTTCATTGTCCGAGAGAGTTTCAAAACCCGAAAGGCTACCGGAAGATGAATGAATTTAGCAACTTGAGAACTGCGCCCTGACACTGCAATCCCCTATTCCCGGGATACCCCGGCTCAGGATTGCCCGGAACGGGCCAGCATAATTCGTCAATAACTCCATACTATGGTAAAATGTACTATGGTAAAATCAAATCAAGAAGGGTAAATAATGAAGATAAGAGATGATATTATTACAATAATGGATCAAATTAAAAAATACCATGACGTGCCATCATATACTACATTTGAGGATCATTTAAGACCTTCACTGTCCATGCTCGATGAATCAGTTGAAAAGTGCTTTCCATCAATACTACTCGATGAAGATGGACCATCACTAAATAGTGTCTTCATTATTACCAACAACTATCTATTAGAAGTTCACATGAATGAAGAAAGACTGGCGTTTGATTTTTTAAAACTAAAATCTATCTCCAATTACAGATTTGACTTTTGGGACGAATCAATATCGGGCGCCAACCAATCAATCATAAGTTTTCAAATGGCTACTATAACTCTCATGCACACAGAGAATTTTAGCAGTTCGATATACTATGCCGGCTCAAATCGTTCTGAATGGGTAAATTCAGTCTTAGAAGCTATTCCAATGACACTTCTTCTATAGATTGAGAACCCTATATTATCGGGACAAGCCTGAGCCTGAGAAGGAGCAGGTCCCGATGGCGCGGCTTAACTCCTTGAAAGGCTCCCGAGGCACAAGGAAATCCTCGCGGTGCTTTCCGGCATCGTATCATGCAGACGCAAAAACCGCTGTTGCCGCCTCCATGGCACCCGGCCGGGTTTTGAAGCCCTCGGCTTTCAACACGGCTTCCAGCGCGGCCAGGAACAGGAACACGTTCCTGCGGCAGCAGGAATGGCCCATCAGCCCGACCCGCCAGATCTTGCCGGCAAACGGGCCCAGACCTCCGCCGATTTCGATGGCAAAGTCACTCAGCAGCGCCTTGCGCACCTTAAGATCGTCTACACCGTCCGGGATCCGGATGGCGTTCAGCATCGGGAGCCGCTCCTTCTCCGGCACGAGCATCAAAAGCCCCATCGCTTCGACCCCGGCCACCAGGGCGCGGTGGTTCAACCAATGCCTTGCAAAGCGCGCATCGAGTCCCTCCTCGGCGATGATTCGCAGCGCCTCGCGAATAGCGTAGACCATGTTGACGGGCGCGGTGTGGTGATACTTGCGCTGGTTGCCCCAGTAGTCGCGTATCATGCTGAAATCGAGATACCAACTGTCCACGGGATAGTTGCGCTGCTCGAGCGCCTTCACAGCGTCGGCGCTGAAGGTGACCGGAGAAAGCCCCGGCGGGCACGAGATGCACTTCTGGGTACCACTGTAAGCCGCATCGATGTTCATCCGGTCGACAGATACATCAATCCCGCCGAGGGAGGTGACACAATCCACCAGGAATAGCGCCCCGGCATCGTGAGCGATCTTCGATATGTCTTCCAGCGGCGTGCAAGCGCCGGTTGACGTCTCGGCGTGCACCACGGCCACAACCTTGGGCTTGCATCCCTTCACAGCCTTGGCTACCGCCTCCGAGTCGACGGCCCGGCCCCATTCACCATCGACTTTGACCAATTTGCCACCGATGCGTTTGACGATGTCGCACATGCGGGTGCCGAAGACGCCGTTCACGGCGACTACAACCTCGTCGCCGGGCTCCACCAGATTGACGAAGCAGGCTTCCATGCCGCCGCTGCCGGTGGCCGAAACCGGAATGGTAAGGTCGTTTTGCGTCTGAAAGAGATGGCGCATCAGTCGCTGAGTCTCGTTCATGGTTTCCAGAAAATAGGGGTCCAGGTGACCGATGCAGGGCGCGGCCATCGCCTGCAGCACCTTTGCGGGGACGTCGCTCGGCCCCGGTCCCATGAGAAGCCGGTGGCCGGGATTAATGTCAGTGAAATCCTTTGGATCGATCTTTAATTCGCCAGCACTCATGAGCAGACCACCCCTCCCCCTTTGAATCGCTGTTGTGAGCTTGAGATTTCAATGGGCCATGGGCCTGGAGTTCTTTCAGACTGCAAAAGACACCGGCCCCCCGGCGAATACACCGTCAAGAAACTTTCCTTCGGTAATTACAAGTTGAGCCTTGAGCATCCCGGATGCTGGAAGCCGACAAGAAATCGCTTCTATCACATCGTTTGCGGGATCATCAATAGATTAGTTTACACTTCTCTTGCCACAAGTGAATTTTGCGGTTTTGTTACGTATAGAGGAGAGAAATGCTGACTTTTTGCCGTGAGTGCTCGTTCGACATAGGTCATTCCAAGCCCCATGTCCTGAGGGCCTGCGCTGCCGAGGATGTGTTTACGACAAGGCGGATCAATAAGTTGAAGATCAGGGGTGGTATATAGCCAGGGGGTCACGGCGCAGCTGTAGTACGCCTCGAATCCCTGTTCGTCGCCAAACCTCTCTATTCTGCGGTTGAGAGTTTCTTCCAGGGCATCGCTTAAGTTGTAGCAGTAATACCCCACCCCCAAACTGTCCAGATCCCGTCCCCGGAACAACCCCATACCTCCAATTCCCCCATCGGGCGAGTTCTGGACATAATTGGGATTGCACTTTGTTTCTTTTCTTATATAATTAAGTACTTACCATTGTGCTTGCTGCCAATTCCCTTAGAATACCGACAAGAAGAAGGAAGCGACCAAATCCTTGCTGCAAATGGGAGGGTTAATGCCCAGATCAACGGAATCCATTCCAGTAAAGCAACTGAGAAAAATACCAACCGGCATAGGCGGATTTGACGAGATTACCGGAGGAGGTCTCCCGCAGGGACGTCCCACTCTTATCGCAGGCGGACCGGGAAGCGGCAAAACGCTTTTCGGGATGGAGTTTCTCGTCCGTGGGGCAAGAGACTTCATGTCTTTTGAAGAAAAAGATACGGACCTGGTCGAAAACTTTTCCTCTCTTGGGTTCGATCTCGACGATCTGGCGGCCAGCAACAAGCTGGCTCTGGATTACGTCCATATCGAACGAAGCGAAATACTGGAAACCGGCGAATTCGACCTGGAAGGTCTTTTTGTAAGGCTCGGGTTTGCAATTGACTCCATCGGCGCCAAACGGGTCGTTCTGGACACAATTGAAGCGCTTTTCTCCGGCTTTCCCAATGAAGGAGTTCTGCGGGCGGAAGTCCGGAGGCTTTTCCGGTGGCTGAAAGACCGGGGGGTGACGGCCGTTATCACCTGCGAGCGGGGAAATGGGACCCTGACCCGCCACGGCCTGGAAGAGTATGTTTCCGACTGCGTCATATTTCTCGATCACCGCATGATCGAGCAGGTTGCAACGCGCCGGTTGCGCATAATCAAATATCGCGGCACCAGTCACGGCACAAACGAATACCCCTTCCTGATCGACGAAGGGGGCATTTATGTTTTGCCTATCACCTCTATCGGCCTCATCCACAAGGCCTCAACCGAGCGTATATCCAGCGGGGTCCCGCGCCTCGATACGATGCTTGGCGGCGAGGGCTACTTTCGCGGAAGCAACATTTTGATAACGGGAACCGCCGGTACGGGGAAAACGAGCCTTGCCGCCCATTTTGCAAACAGCGCGTGCTCGCGGGGCGAAAGATGCCTCTATCTGGCATTCGAGGAATCGGAAAGCCAGATCTTACGCAACATGCGCTCCATAGGCGTCGACCTCAAGCCCTGGTTGGATAATGGATTGCTCCATTTCCACGCAACTCGCCCCACTATCTTCGGGTTAGAGATGCACCTGGTAAGCATGAACAAGCTGGTAAGGGATTTTAAACCCTCGGTTGTAATCATGGACCCGATTTCCAATCTGGTTTCTGTAGGCAGCACTCTCGAAGTAAAGTCCGCGCTGATGCGCTTCATCGACGGCCTGAAAACGGAGGGCATAACCGCCCTTTTCACCTGCCTGATCGCCTGGCAGCACCAGGATCTGACTGAAATTGGCGTTTCCTCCCTCATGGATACATGGATCACGGTACGGGAAATCGAAAGCAACGGCGAGCGCAACCGGGGCCTCTATGTAATTAAATCGCGGGGCATGGCCCACTCGAACCAGGTCCGGGAATTTGTGCTTTCATCCGACGGCGTAAGACTTGTCGACGTTTATGTAGGGCCCGGCGGGGTTCTGACCGGAGCTGCCCGGCTTACCCAGGAATCCAAAGACCGGCAGGAGGAAAACGAGCGCGCCGAGGAAATCGAACGGAAGACGCGGGAGTTCGAAGCCAGGAAGCTCTCGGTGGAAGCGCAGGTCGGGGCAATGATGGCGGAATTGAGCGCCAGGGAAAAAGAACTCAAGAAGGCCGTCGAGGAGGAAGATGAAAGAAAGCGCAGTCTCGACCGCCAGAGGAGTGAAATAGCGCGCCAGAGGCATTCCGATCAGGTTACTATCAGGAGGGTAGAATAATGGCCTCATCAGGCAACAATCGACCGGCTGTTTCGGGCGAGGAAGAATGTCAGGACCGGCCCAAATCCGAGTGCCGATATGAACTGAGGCTCTATGTGGCCGGGCAGACGCCCCGGTCGATGGAAGCTTTCGCCAATCTGAAAAAGATATGCGAAGAGCATCTAAATGGACGCTACTCGATAGAAGTGATCGACCTGCTGGAAAATCCCAGGCTGGCAAAGGGCGACCAGATTCTTGCAATTCCAACCCTGGTCAGAAGGCTCCCGGAGCCGGTCCGTAAAATAATCGGAACGTTGGCGGATACGGAAAGGGTTTTAGTAGGATTGGACGTGCGTCCTCGCAGACCCTAAAGCCGGAAATCATCGATGTGGCAGTGGACCCGAAAAGGGCCAAAACCGCACAGATCGTTGCTATTCCTACTTTGGTCAAGGAATCCCCCGGCCAAGTCAAAAAGATGGTCGGGACATTATCCGATACCGATCGGGTCCTTGCCGCCCTCGATTTGCTGCCTGATCGACAAGGAAAAACCAATCAATGTCTGAGAACAAAACTACAACTGAAATATTCGAAGAAGCCGCAGCCGGTGGTGGATCGCAAAAATTCATCCTGAGCCTTTTTGTCGCCGGCATGACGCCCAGGTCTTTGAGGGCGATAGAAAACGCCAGACAGCTTTGCGACAAGTATCTTAAAGACAGATGCGAACTCGAAGTGATCGACGTTTACCAGCAGCCTGATCTGGCCAAAGGCGCGCAGGTTATTGCCGCTCCGACTCTCGTTAAGCACCTGCCGCCGCCGCTCCAAAGGTTCATCGGTGATCTCTCCGATCCCGAACCTGTTCTGGTGAGGTTAGCCCTAAAAAAAGACAAATAGAGTCCGTGACCCTATTTGTCTAAAAGAGTATCAGAGGGTGTATCGATGGAAAAGCGAGAGCCGACCAGACAAGAGCTGATCGAGGAAATCCGAGATCTCAAAGAACGCCTTTTCGAGGCGGAGCAGACCATCGATGCGATCCAAAGCGGCGAGGTCGATGCCCTCGTCATCCATGAACCCGATGGCGAGAAGCTCTACACCCTGACGGGGGCCGACCACGGGTACCGCGTCCTGGTGGAGTCGATTACCGAGGGCGCGCTCATACTCTCATCCGACGACTCGATTTATTACTGCAACCGGACTCTGGGAGAAATGCTGGGGCTTCCGATTCAGAAAATCATCAGCACAAAGCTGGACTCTTATGTGGTTTTTTCCGAGGCCCGCGAGCAACTGATGGAACTCATCCGGGACAGCCGCAGTTTGGGGGCTGCCAGGGGCGAAACCCTGTTGAAACGAACCGATGGAACGCCCCTGCCGGTCAGTGTCTCGCTTAATCGAATGTGCTTTGAAGATTTTGAGGGCGTCTGCGCGGTTATCACCGATCTCACCGAACAGAAGCGAGTTGAGGAAGAGCTTAGAAGACATCGCGCAGAGCTTGAGTTTTTGGTGAGCGAACGCACGGCCGAGCTTCAGCAGGAAATCATCGAGCACGAGCGGGCGGAGGAGACGCTCAGGGTTGCCCAAAGCGAGGCTGAAAGGTATGGGGCAGAGATGGCGACGCTCATGGATGCGTTGCCGGCGGCAGTCTTTATCGCCCATGATGTTGAGTGCCGTTACATGTCCGGGAGCCGGTACATTCAGGAACTATTGGGGCTGCCCGCCACCGCCAATATCTCCAAATCCGCCCCGCCCCCTGAGAGGCACAACAACTTCAGGCCCATGAAAGACGGACTCGAAATTCCTCTGGATGAGCTTCCAGTTCAAATGGCTGCGAAAGGAAGGGAAATCCGCGATTACGAATTCGAATTGCTGTTCGATGATGGCGATTCACGGCATCTATTGGGAAACGCCACTCCGCTCCGTAATGTGGAAGGGGAGATATACGGCTCAGTGGGCGCATTTGTAGACATAACCGAACGCAAACGGGCTGAGGAAGAGCTTCACAAGGCAAAGGAAGAAGCTGAAAGACGCGCTAAAGAGCTTGCAGCTCTCATGGATGCTGTTCCTGCTCTGATCTGGGTCACTCGTGATACCGAATGCCTTTCGATGACGGGGAACCGTGTTGTCTACGAATTCCTTGGAATGCCTACTGGAGCGAATGTTTCGAAGACGGCGCCTGAAGGTGAGCGCCCGCTGCATTTCAGGGCATTGAGAAACGGTATGGAAGTTCCTCCGGATGAACTCCCCATGCAGCGAGCAGCAAAGGGCGAAGGGATGCAGGATTATGAGCTGGAATATGTATTTGGTGACGGTACGTCCAAAATAACTTTAGGGAATACCACACCGCTCTATGATGCCACAGGGCATGTATACGGTGCAATTGCCGCGTTCGTTGACATTACCGAGCGGAAAAGAATGGAAGAAGAGCTTCGCAAATCACGTGACGAGCTTGAATTGCGTGTGGAAGAGCGCACATCTGAACTTAGCGCGACAATAGAAAGGCTTGAACTATTAAATCGGGAACTCCAGGAATTTGCCTATGTTGCATCCCATGATCTCCAGGAACCCCTGCGCAAGATACAGACTTTTTGCGAGATGGCTCAAAAAAGATGCGCCCCCGTTCTGGACACTACCGGCAAAGATTACCTGGATCGGGTCGTTAATTCGGCGAGTCGAATGCGGCAACTGTTGCGTGACCTGCTCGACTTCTCCAGGGCAGCTGCCAAATCCGAGCCACTTAAGAAAATAGACCTCGTCAGAATAGTGCTGGATGCAGCGGATGTCTTCGAACCATCGATCAAAGAAACAGGCTGCAAAATCGAGATCGAAAACATACCCGCCATTGAAGCCGATGAGAGTCAGATGTCGCGGCTTTTCCAGAATCTGATCGGCAACTCGTTGAAATTCCGGAGCGGCGAGACGCCTCACATCAAGGTTTATGGGAAGTTAGATGGAAAGAGGACATGTGAGATTTTTGTAAAAGACAATGGCATCGGATTTGACCCACAGTATGCCGAACTTATTTTCAAGCCTTTCCAGAAATTACATGGCCGCAACGAATATGACGGAACCGGAATGGGTCTTGCGATATGCCGCAAGATCGTTGAGCGCCACGGTGGAAGCATCAGGGCGGAGAGCGAGCCGGGGAAAGGTTCGACGTTCATAATCAGGCTGCCTGTAAAGCAAGATCGATTGGAGGGCATATAGTGGCCGACGGACCCCAAAAGACGGTCTTGATGGCCGACGACGATCCGGAAGACTGCCTCCTGGCGGCCGAGGCCTTTGCAGAAACCGGCGCAGAAGCTGCTTTCTTCTGCGTTTTTGATAGTATCGAACTCATGGACCATCTTTCAGAGCATTCCCGCTCTGAGGCAAAACGATTGCCTGATTTTATTCTGCTCGATCTAAACATGCCGCGAAAGGATGGCCGTCAGGCCCTCATTGAAATCAAATCAGAGCCCGCTCTTCAGCATATCCCAATCGTAATTCTGACCACATCCGAAGAACAAAGGGATGAAGACTTCACATTGAAAGCCGGGGCCAAATTATTTATCACCAAACCAGCGACTTTCGATGAATGGGTCCGAATGATGAAGTCCCTGGTCGGCAGATGGCTAAGGTAGTTGGAGGAATCAAGAGGCGGGAAGAAGGGAAAATAAGGTCTGTCGGGGCTTTTCTGAAAATCGATGTTTGAGAAGTTTGCCTATTCAGCCAACCCCCGTCACCTCGATCTGGAACTGCACTTCCTGCGCGCTATAGCGTGCCACGTCGTTGACATCTGCCGGAATACCAGCGGCGGCAAACAGCCTCTCGAAGAATTCCTTCCAGGAAATGCCCGGAGCCTCTTCCAACGGCCGCAAAAACGCCCTGAGATGACTCAATCCGCGAAAGAGCAAAAATCCCAGTTCAATCTCGCGGCGAGCGCGCCATTCAACATCAATCAGATATGGAGAGCCGTCGAGTCCAATCATGATATTCTGAGGAGTGGCATCGACAAAGGATCCGGGAAGGTTGCGCCTCAGCCACGCCAGACGAACCTCGCCATATCCGTGCGTCTTCAGCAGCGCCTCCAAGTGCCCCAGATAATTTCGGATGAGAACCCCCGCCTCTGCGATGGTCCATCCCGGCGTCGAAAATAATTCGATAAACGTTTCGCTTAGAAGACGACCACGGCGGTAGACGTCCTGCCCAGGTAAAACCATCTCGTACCCGGGCCCGCTCATCTCAATTTGTTCCGCAAGCAGCCGATATCGGACCGTTACGGCGTCCAGCGTGTCGCGTATAAAGCGTGTTTCTTTACAAAACCGGGCTTTTCGTCCGGTACTGTAATGAAATGCCAGCACTTGCTCGGTTACGGCCCGCTGCTTTGTCTGTGAGGCAACCGCTAATAAAGAGTTGGAAAGCTCCAGTCCCAGACCGTTTTCGAAGACCGTCCGCCAGGTCCGCGCGATGTCGAAATTAAGAGGGCCCACTTGATGGGGATCGGCCACGACGCTCTGCCAGGCAAAAGCTGCGGCATCGAAGTCGTTCGCTGCGCAGCCTTGTTCGGTCAGTATGGACCTGGGCAATTTGTAGTCGGGAAAAGGCGCCAGAAATTCGCAGCAGGCAAATCCGGCCGCAGAAATTAATTCTGCCAGAGCACGCCGGCCGTAGGTTCTCGGTTGACCATTCCGATAACGGCCTTCGATACCATACATCGACTTTCCGATGTGGTCCTCCGGGGCACCCGCAAAATATTTCAGCCCTAACTGGTTTTCGATGGCGATAAACAGGCGGCCGTTCGGGTTGAGCATGCTTCGCGCCTTTTTCAGCATTTTCAGTGCCGGCTCGTGGCCATCGCTGAATACCCCGGCGTACTCCAGAACCCCTATCAGGGTTATGGCATCAAACTGTTGTCCACAGCGGAAATCATCGAAGCGCTCCGCCAGGACGGTCACATTAGGCAGCCCACGTGTACGGCTCGCCGCTATGGCGGCCCTTCTCGGGCTCCCTTCCAAAGCAAGAATCCGTCCACCGGCCTCCCCCAGGTAACGACTTACCGCACCGCAGCCGGCGCCGATTTCGAGCACCTTGCCCTTGAGCAGATTTTCGAAGGGGCGCAAAACATTGCCGCGTTGCGGACTCAGGTGGTACAACGTCACCCAGTCCGTGCACTTGCTGCGCAATTCGCAGGAGAAAACCCCGACATCGCCGGCCTCTCTGACAATATCCGCCAAACGATTCTCAGAGCTATCACCGTCATTATACGCAATGCCGGCGAACCCGGGGCGGGTCCATATCCGATGGACATCGTCAAATTCATAACCCATATGTTCGAGTTCAAACATACTTCAAACCGATTCATTTAAAAATTTGCGCTCACAACCGGTGACGTATAATTATGCAATAATAGTGCGAGAAGTCGGGTTAAGCAGGGTTTATTCAGGTAAAGTGCGGGGCCACACCCGTTTTGCAAAGGTCGATTTCCGCCGGACGGCCTATCCCCTTGACCCCAGGCGCAGGCCACCATGGATAAAATACACCTCTCCGGCGATGGCCTCGTTGCGGTATATGTCGCCTACCAATTGGGCAACTTCCTCCGGTTCCACCAGCCGGCCGATGGGCACATCCGCGATTATCCTGTCCAGAGCCTTTTGATCCATGCCTTTGACCATGGGGGTGGCGACATATCCCGGAGCGATGGCGACACAACGGATCCTGCCGGCCAGACCGCGCCGGAAGAACTCCGCGGTGATCACTTTCGGCATTACCGACATGGCGGCCTTGGATGCGGAATAATTGATCTGGCCGGCCGTCCCGAGAGAACCGGTGGACGAAACGAGACAGATAAGCCCCTTGCAGTCATGATTGATCATTCGCTCGGCGCATTCGCGCACGGCCAGAAATACCCCTGTGAGATTTATATCGATGACGAACCGGAAGTCCCCCAGGCTCATCTTTTTTGTGACTTTTCCCGTCTCCCTTTCCGGGGAAACCATCAAACCGTCCCTGATGACGCCGGCAAAAGGGGCAACCAGATTGATCCGTCCGAATTTTTCTATGGCCGTATCCGCAAGAAAAGCGCAATCATCTTCCTTGGTCACATCGCAAACCATGGTGGCAACTTTTCCACCAATCGCTTCCAGTTCGGCCTTGGTTTGTTCAAGGGCTTCATATGCCATATCGCCCAGGACCACCATGCCGCCATTCTCGACCCAGTATTGCGCGACTCTTTTGCCAATCCCCATGGCGCCGCCGGTAATAACGGCCACGGAATCTCTGATTTCCAACATGGTTTTTCCCTCCCCGTTCATTATTCGCAGGGGGCAAGCTCCCTAAGCGGGACACCTTCCCGGATGCCGCTCCAAGAGAGAAAGCCTGATTACTCTTTTTGCATGAGGGCCCTTATCGCACGTTCCCTCGACTCATAGATGTGCGGCGCCACATCCCGCTTTGCAAGTTCATCGCCGAGCTTCATCCTCAGGAAAGTGCTTGTCGTATAACGTGTGGTGCTCTCGTAGAACCGCATGACATATTTCACCATATCCGAGTATTCCTCGACCAGTTCGGGGCGTATGTTAAAATTGTCGTAGTTGACGATCGTATTGACCTTCCTGCCCAAGGGGCCCAGGATCTTTTCCACCAGTTCCCTCATCTTTCGGATGTCCTCGGACGACTTGACATATAGATTTTCAAAGTTCACAAAGAAAAGATTCTCCTCCGGATGGTAGGTCAAGCGCTCCTCTATCGGCAGACTCAACAGGTCGTTCTTCAGGCCCATCGGCTCCGGCCGAAAAATCCTCGGGTCCATCGGTTGGGGGTCTCTATCGATGATCGGTTTGAAATCCATGAGGGCCAGGATGTCTTTCTCCAGATCGATTCCCGGGGCTATCTCGGTGAGCTCGAGTCCTTTTTCGCAGAGCCTGAACACGCAGCGCTCGGTTACGTACAGAACCGGCCGTTTGCTTATGGCGGCGTATCTGCCGCTAAAAGTCGTCTGTTCGACCTTATCGATGAATTTTCTCTCTCTTCCTTCCTGCTCGATCCTCACCTTGCCCTCTTCCACCGCAACTTTAAGCCCACCGGCGGTGAAGGTGCCGACAAAAATGATGTTCTTCGAGTTTTGGCTGATATTGATAAATCCCCCCGGTCCGACGAACCTCGGCCCGAACTTGCTCACGTTGACGCTACCTTCCCTGTCCACTTCGGCCGCGCCGAGGAACGCGAGGTCCAGACCGCCCCCGTCGTAGAAATCGAACTGATAAGGCTGGTCGACGAGGGCAACCATGTTGGTTCCGGTCCCAAAGTTCACCCCCGAGTTGGGGAGCCCGCCGATTACACCGGGTTCGGCGGTGAGGGTGAGGTATTCGATGATTTGCTCCTCATTTGCGACCTGGGCAACCCCCTCCGGCATGCCTATCCCGAGGTTCACCACGCTGTTGGGCATCAACTCGAAAGCCGCCCGCCTCGCAATGATCTTTCTGGGACCCATCTCCATGGGGGGAATCGACTGCATGGGCATCCGGATCTCACAACTGAACGCAGGGTTGTAAACCTCAACGAAAGTCTGCCAGTGATTCTCGGGCTTTGCCACCACAACGCAGTCGACAAATATCCCGGGAATTTTAACCTGGCGGGCATTGAGGGTTCCCCGATCAGCTATCCGCTCAACCTGCACGATGACGAAGCCACCCGAGTTTCTGGCGGCCATTGCCATCGCAAGTGTTTCCAGCGTGAGCGCCTCCTTCTCCATGGTGATGTTCCCATCCATATCCGCCGTGGTTCCCCGCACGATCGCCACGTCGATGGGCAGCGCTTTGTAGAACAGGCATTCTTTTCCGCCGATATGGACCAGCTCGATTAAATCTTCCCCCTGTCTTTTTGTGAGTTCGTTCAGCTTGCCGCCATCAATCCTCGGGTCGATGAAGGTCCCGAGTCCAACATAGGTCAGGTGGCCGGGCTTGTGCCCGGCGATATCGCGGAAAAGCTGGCAGACCACGCCTTGGGGAAAGTTGTAGGCGAGAATCGTGTTAGCCCGGATCAGCTTCTGAAGTTCAGGAGCCAGCCCGATGTGCCCGCCGATGACTCTTCCGATCAACCCATCGACACCGACATGATTCAGGCCCTTGGTCTTGCCGTCCCCCTGGCCTGCGGCATATATCAGGGTCAGGTTCCGGGGACTTCCCGTTCTCAAGAAGTGTTCCCGCAACTGGATGATGATCTCCTCCGGGAAACCCGTTCCGACAAAACCTTCCGTAGCTATCGTATCACCGTCTCTTATAAGACTAACGGCCTCTTCCGCCGAAACGATCTTCCCTTTTTTCATGCGCATGGCCTGGACCGGCGTGAGCATGGGGTGAGTCGACACTTGTCCTGCCGTAACATCTGTCATGGTTAAAGACTCCTTTACCCATCAGCAGGCTTGACACCGGGTCATTGCAGCTTGCCATGGGCCGACAACATCGTTCATGGATGCCTTCACCGATTACAACTCTCAGTAGATGCCGGTGAGCGAGTAGAGCAGGATGACCGCAAACACAGCCGAGGTCTTGATAAGAGTGATCATTCCGATATCCGGGTACGATTGCCTGTGGGTGAGTCCGCACACCGCGAGCAGCGTGATCACAGCCCCGTTATGAGGGAAAGTATCGCAGCCGCCCGAAGCCATGGAAGCCACCCGGTGCAGGATCTCGGGGGACAAACCTATTGAATTCGCCCAGGCCAGCCAATCCTTCGACATGAGGTCGAGGGTGATAGACATACCACCGGAAGCCGAACCCGTTATGCCCGCCAAAGTCGTGACCGACACGGCTTCCGACACAAGCGGAGTGCCTCCGAGTTTGATGCCCAGAAGAAAATTGGCAATCGCTTTAAAACCGGGCAACGCGGCTATTACATTGCCGTAGCCGACTTCGGAGGCCGTATTCATAATAGCGAGAAGAGAACCTATGGCCCCTGCGTTCAAAGCCTTCTGCAGTCCCCCGCCGCCTTTGGGAATATTTTTGTAGCCGAGGGCAAGAGCAAGGACGATTCCGGCCACCAGGGCAATGATCAGCGACCATATCCCGATGACGTTTTTCACGGCTGGAACCATGAGAGGGAGCTTCATGCCGCTCAGAGGCGCAAGCACCTCCGGGTTCCAGGTCACCAAACGAGAAAGCACGAAGTTGAGAACGAGAACGGTCAGGAGCGGCAGACACCCGATGTACCATTTGGGCAGAACAACATGCTCGGCCACCGGCGGCTCATTCAGCGTATGATCTCCGTATCCCTCTCCCCTCGCGGCGGCCTGCTTGCGCCGGTACTCCAGCCAGAGCATCCCGACGATGAAGATGAGCACCCCGCCGAACAAGCCCGCTATGGGGGCTGCGTAGGCGTTGGTACCGTAGAAATTGGTCGGGATGATATTCTGGATCTGCGGGGTACCCGGAAAGGCATCCATCGTGAATGTAAAGGACCCCAGAGCAATACAGCCCGGGATCAAGCGTTTGGGGAGCCCGGCCTCTTTGAAAAGGGCGGCCGCGAATGGATACACCGCAAACACCACGACGAAAAGGCTGACCCCTCCATAAGTCAATATGGCACAGGATAAGACGACGGCGAGAAATGCATGCCTTTGTCCCAGTCTCTGCATGATGGCATGGGAGATGCCCTTTGCCAGAAGAGTGTCTTCCATGACCTTTCCGAAAACTGCGCCCAGCATGAATATGGGAAAAAACGATTTAACGTAGACCACGGCCTTGGCCATGAAGAGTTCCGTGTAGGAGGGCATGACCGGCAACCCCTGCAAGGCCGCGGCAAGGAGAGCGAAAACCGGCGCGAACAGGATGACCGAAAATCCCATATAGGCCATGAACATTAGAAGAAACAGACTTAGTACTATTCCTAATACGTCCATAGGGGCACTCCTTTTATTATTTTAAGTAACCGGATAAACAAACCCTTAAAGCTCCCGTTTTCAAGCTTCGCGGGTGAGGTATGCATCATGGGAGATTGCCTTCAAGAGCGGGTTATGCAAGCGAGATACCAGGGTGGAAGGATTCAGGCAAAATAGCGGAAGGATTGAACTCGTGCCATTCCTGCCGGATGAAGGCGGGAAGTGAGGCGAGAGCGAACGTACCATAAATGGTACATCAATTCGGACACTTTGCACACATTTCAATACTTTACTAATCATATTAAAGTATTGAGTCTTTATGTACCCATAATGGTATATGTACCTATTCAGGTACATATGAGAGGTGATAGCGTTTCATCTTTTCGTGGAGCTTTACCCGGTGAATGCTCAAAAGCTCTGCAGCACGGGTCTTGTTTCCGCCGGCCGTATGCAGGGCGGCCATGATGGCATTTCGTTCCGCCTCCGCCTTGGCCTGTGCCAATGAACCCGGGGTGAAGCGCCTGCGAATGTTTCGGGGCGTTCGCAAAAGATGTTTCGGCACGTGCTCCGAGAGCAGCAACTCGCTTCTGGTCATTGCCACGGCCCGCTCCAGAACATTTTGCAGCTCACGCACATTACCCGGCCAGTCGTACGAATTCATGATCTCCATGAATTCCGGGGAAATGGAGCGTTTTACTTCGCCTGCTTCACACGCAAGCTTTGTCAGAATGTGGTCGGCGATTTCCCGGATGTCCTCACGGCGCTCCCGCAGGGGCGGAATAGTGATGGGGATCACGTGAATGCGGTAATAGAGATCGGACCTGAAAGCGCCCTGTCTCACCAGATCTTCGAGCACCCTCCCGGTGGCGGCAATGATCCTGATGTCGACCGGCTTGGGGGTTCTCCCGCCAATTCTTTCCACCTCACGTTCCTGGAGCACGCGCAGCAGTTTCGCCTGCATGGGCAGCGGCATGTCCCCTATCTCATCCAGAAAGAGGCTTCCTCCGGCCGCCATCTCGAACTTGCCGGGCTTGCCACCCTTTTTTGCTCCGGTAAAGGCGCCTTCTTCGTATCCAAATAATTCCGATTCGAGAAGTTCGGCGGGAACGGCGGCGCAGTTGAGTTTGATGAAAGGACCGCTGTGCCGTTTGCCGGTGGCGTGGATGGCATGGGCGAAAAGCTCCTTTCCTGTCCCCGTCTCGCCGCGCAGAAGGACCGTTGAGTCCGTCTGGCCGGCTCGCAGCACCTCGGCCTTGGCGGCCGTAATGGCAGTGCCCGACCCGATGATGCCGTCAAGCGTGTAGCGCGCTCCGCGCAGTTGAGTCAGTTCCCTTTCATAATAGCGGACTTTGGACTCGAGCAGATTAAGTTTTGCCGCGAGTTCCCCGAGTTGTCCCACGTCCTTGAATACGACCCGTCCATAGGCGCCCACCACGCGGTCGCCGTCTTTGAGCGGGATGCGATTAACTATCAGTTCGCGCGCGGAGATAGTCTGAGCCTCACCCATCTCGGCAACCCCGGTTTGGGCGACGATGTGCATCCGGGTGTTCTCTATCACGTCAGTGACATGCCGGCCGATGGCATCGATCACGTTAGTGCCGTTAAACTCCGCGTATCCTTCACTGATCATCGTGACGATGCCGCCGGCGTCGACGACCACCATCCACTCTCCGGCGCCCGCAAGCACCTCTTCCAAGGTCCAGACCAGAGTCTTCGTGGAATCGAGTTCCCGTGAAACCCTCTCCGTCTCGGTAATATCTTGAAATACGGATACGGCGCCGATCATCACGCCGTCATGAATAATGGGGGAGCGGTAAGCAATGACCGTGCGGTCACCGATCACCTGCCGGCCGCCGACCTCGGGTTGACGGGTGTGCAATACATTGACAAGTCCGGAGTTGGGAAGAATGGTGAGGAGTTTTCTGCCGAGAGCCAATTCTTTGGGGATGCCCATCAGATTAGCCGCCGAATCATTGAAGACGATGACCTTTCCGTCACAGTCAATGGCTATGACACCACTTGGCAAGGAATCGAGAATCGTCGACATCAGCGGCATTGCCGGCCTCCACTCGTGTCGATAGTATATACCAGATGATCTTACGGGGAGGTAAGATATAGTGACCGGGCAACCTTAAATTCATTACTGTCGCACGGATATGGAAGACGGCCCCCCCGGGGTGCTCCGGCCGTGAAGATATTTTGAAATCGAAAAGAAAAACGTAATTCCATCTTCTTTCCGCTCCACCCATACCCTGCCCCCGTGTTGCTCGGCGATTTCCTTCACAATTGTCAGCCCGAGCCCCGCCCCTTCGATTCCTCTGGACGTTTTATCGCGTTGAAACGCCTCAAAAATTTTTTCCGAATCTCCCTCTTGGAACCCTTTTCCGTTATCACTGAACGAAAAAATGTGGAAATCTTCCGAGGCCTCATACCCTGTCCAGATTTTGGTCAGCCTTTCGCCTCCGTACTTCAGCGAATTGTCCAGGAAATTTCTAAAGACCCGCAGCATATACAGCCGGTCCGCCCTGATCTCCACGGCCGTATCGGGTTTGATCCAATCGATCTGCCTGATATTGAGCCGAGCCGAGAACTCATCCTGGAGCATCTGGAAGACTTCCCCTATATTTACCGCCTCAAGTGACAGAGGAGCTTCTTTCGTTGCTATGTAGACATTGATTTTGTCAACGAGAGATGCAATATGCTCCGATGCTTTAAGGATTTGATCGCAGTAAGTCCTGCACCTTTCATCCAGAATATCTCTGGCAACCTTGTTCAGTCTGTTGGTGAGACCGTAAATACCGATAGCCGGACTCTTGAGATCGTGAGCAACGGAATAGGCGAAAAGTTTGAGCTTTTCCGTGCTTTCCTGCAAAGCCTGTTCCGTGTGCTTTCGTTCGGTGATGTCGCGGTTGCTCCCCCGTCGCCCGGCAAACCGGCCGTCACTGTCAAACACCGCTTGACAGACGTGCCCGATCCACCGGATTCTCCCATCCCGATGAATGATGCGGAACTCTAATTGACTCTGCGCAGCCGTAGTTTGATCCTGATTTAGATGCTCTTCGAATTTGGCCAAATCATCCTGGTGCACAATGCGGCAGAGCAAATCCGTGTCCGCTTCAAACTCCCTGGCCTGGTAGCCTGTGATCCTCCGGCACGATGGAGAGGTGTATAGAAACCGTCCTTCAGCGCTCACCCAATATTCCCAGTCGTTAGTGTTGTCGGCAACAATCCTGTATTTGCTTTCCGATGCCCGCAGCATCTCCTCCATTTCCCTGCTTTTCGTAATGTCTTCGTAGGTGCCCAGAACCCCTTTGATCCTGCCTTCGGCATCGAACAGCGGAACCTTGTTGGTGCGCAGCCAGATTCTGCCCCCGTCAGGCATTGTCTGAGGTTCTTCATACCCGAGCTTCGGGCAGCCGGTCTGCATGACCGAACGGTCATCCGAACGGTAGAGTTCGGCCTGTTCCAGCCATCCCAAATCGAAATCGTTTCTCCCTATGATCTCTTCCGGTGATTTCAACCCCGCATCCAGGGCAAAAGGGTGGTTACATCCCAGATAGTTTAAATTGAGGTCCTTCCAGAAGACCCGCACCGGAATAGTGTCCATTACCAGTTGCAGCATTCGCTGAGACTCACGCAGGTTTTCCTCGACTTGCTTGCGTTCGGTTATGTCAAAAAAGATCCCGTCTATTGACTCCACCTTCCCATCTTCATGGAATACTATGGAGCTTCTGTCCTGTATCCATTTGATCTCGCCTTCCCTGGTCTTTATCCTGAATTCCCTTACACAGGCCGTCCTGCTCTTCAAGGCCCTGGCAAAGATCTCCTTGAAACTCTTTGCATCTTCTTCAACCAGAATGTCCGACCATTTCAGTTGCCGGGAATCGAAAACTTCTCTCGGATAGCCGGTGATCTCCTCTACTTTGTCATCAAAAAGATCTACCGACCAGTCAAGGTATCCTTTGAAGATTATTGCCGGCACGTTGGCCGTCAACAACTTCAGGTTCTGTTCGCTCTTGATTAAGACCTCTGTCCCTTTTCTGGAATCAAGATAGAGCTTCAAGATTGCGGCGATATGATTTATTAACCGTTCTTCTTCGGGCAAAAACGGTCCGGGAGATTTATTGCTGCTTTCTCCGACATATGCCACTTCAATTGAGCATCGATTGCCGCCCGACATGAATTCTGCGCTCTGCTTCAACGGGCCGGCAACATAGTTCGCCGTTGTGAATTCCATGCCGTCATAGATGATTCTGGCTGCAATTGTGTCAGGACATTGCCATCCGGAGGGCAGTAAAGAGGTCATCTTATTTAATACTTCAGGGATGGGCATGTGCTTATTCTGGAAAAGAGCAGTCAACTCGTTTAATAGCCGGAAACACTTTTCCTCAATCATGCCGTATCAGCTCCGTTGTATGTAAAAACCCCGCCGGGAGCGGGGCTTTGATTCGATTCCACAGACACAAGGGACAGCGCGGCAGGGCCGCATCATCCATAGAGTATTTATTACTGAAAACTGAAAACTTTTACCCAGCGTACACAGCGCTGACTATGATCAGGTCGTCAACCTTCTCGCAATAGGCCACCTTTTGCATCCATTCTTTGGTTACGGGATGAAACCATTTGTATTCCACCCAGCCGCTGCCTTTTTTGTTCGCGGTGTCGACGATCTCCCGGATAAAAAACTTGCCGTCAGAATCCGTGAGCCCCAGGAACTCCTCTCCCACATACCTTTCGTTGACTCCGTGCGCCAGCATGGTCCCTTTGGGGTTCAGGACATAAATGTACATTTCGTCTTGACGAAACTGTCCGTTGGGATTGGTGAACTCAGCCAAAGCAATTCGTTTGCCTGAGGCTTTGTAGAAGGATATTGCGCTGTTTACCCATCCCTTTGCGTCTTCTTTTGTCCTTCCGCTCATAATAGCCCTCCTTTTCCAAGCAAGATTCATCTAATAGGACAATTCCGGGAAATGAAAGGGTTCCTTACGCTAAGCCTTAGAGGAGAAATGGGTCGGAAAGGCTGATAAACCAAGCGCCAAAGACGTGAAAGAGCGATCCGTGGCAACCTTGATTATCCTGATCACATTTTGGAGACACGCCGAACAACCTGGAGCAGACACTGGAACTCATAGGGTTCGAACGCAGACGAGCAGACCACGCGTTTTCGAGTAGAATATGAATTGGACTTTAACGTATATCCGTGAACCGGTCAAGTCAACCCCTTTCTTCCATTCTTACTGTGTAACCACGCGAATTCAAATAAACTCTCCGGCAAATCCGGGCGCCGGCAGGTCAGTTTACTGTAAGTCGAGGACCTTTCGAATCGATTCTCCCAACTGCTTCACTCCAAAAGGTTTCATAATCAGCTCTACATTGAGGCCCACCGCATTTTCCCTTGTTACTTCTTCACTGAAGCCGGTACACAGAATGATAGGCATGTTCGGCCGAATTCGGCGGACTTCTCTCGCGATATCCATTCCATTCAAGTTCGGCATGGTGTAGTCGGTAATGACCAGATCGAACTCATGCGGTCTGGAACGAAAAGTCTCAAGGGCATGCAGACTGCTGTTCTCCGGCGTCACCGCATAACCCAGTCGCTCGAGCACCTCGGTTCCCAAATCAAGAACCACCTGTTCGTCATCCAGGAGCAAAATTCTATCCGTGCCCTTTGGCATCACCGGTGTAATTTCACCGGCCGTCTCGACGACGTTCTCCAGCCCCGGGATGTAGATGCTGAATATGGATCCTTTTCCCGGCTGACTTTCCACCGTTATGGCTCCATCGTGATGTTTGACTATTCCGTGCACGACGGCCAGCCCCAGCCCGCTTCCTTTGCCCACTTCCTTCGTGGTGAAATAAGGGTCGAAGATGCGCTCCAGAGTGTCTGCTTCCATCCCGCTGCCCGTATCTGAAACACTCAATTTCAGGTGCGGTCCGGGCTTAAGATCGACGATCACCAGATCGGTCAAATCGCTCGCGCTCAGTTCGACGCGCGCCAGTCTAACTTCCATGACGCCCTTGTTGCCCATTGCATGGGCCGCGTTGGTGCAAAGATTCAGTAAAACCTGGTTTATTTGAGTTGGATCGGCTTTGGCCATAACGTCTTCGATGTGTTCGTCGATCCTGATCGAGCTTGGCAGGGAAGCCCTCAATAGTTTGAGAGTCTCTCCAACGATCGGACCGATCTCCACCGGTGTTCGCTCCGGATCGCCCTCATGTCTGCCGAAAAGCATTATCTGCTTTACGAGGTCCCTGGCCCTGCGAGCGGCGTTCAAAATCTGATCCTGCCATGACCTCATCGGGTTCCCGCGAGGAAGGTCGCTTAAGGACATCTCGGCATAGCCGATAATTGGGGCAAGAATATTGTTGAAATCGTGGGCTATACCACCGGCAAGAGTTCCAAGGGCCTGCAGCTTCTGAGCCCGGCGAAGCTGAGATTCGAGCCTCTCCTTTTCCTCCTCGGCTCGTTTTCGCGCGGTAATGTCGGTCACCATTGCAAATGAGCCGACTTTGTTCCCGGACTCGTCAAAAAGAGGTGTGGCATTGAACCGGCAGAAGACTTGCGATCCATCCGGGCGAGAAACGGCAATCTCATACACGCCCGATTTTCGCTGATTTCTGAGTCTGAACTGCTCCTCGAAAACGGCTTTGTTTTCATCATCAGCGAAATCAAATACCTTCCTCCCGACGATCTCACCTTTTCCCCTGCCCAGAATACGGCACATTCTCGGGTTGGTATCCGTGACCACGGAGTCGTTATCGACGACCCAGAATCCTTCGTTAGCTGTTTGCAAAATAGTTCTAAGTCGATATTCGCTCTTGCTGAGAGCCTTTTCCGCGTTCTTGCGGCCGGTAATGTCCTGCATCAAACCGACCATGTGATTCATGGAGCCTTCCGGTTGCCGGACTCCGGCAATGGATGTAACGGTGTAGACCACGCTCCCATCCTTTCGGATGAAACGCTTATCAACCGAATAGCTGCCGATTACACCGGCCAGGAGACGATTGAATTGCGCTTCGTCCATTGCCAGATCGTCCGGATGCGTTATCTCGTTCAGGGATAGACGGCCCAGTTCCTCGCGGGAATAACCGAGTATCTGACATATTCTGTCATTAACCGTGACAAAGGTATCCAGAGCCCCGTCCGGCTTCATTGCGTGCATAAACACGGCGTCGTTGGCCGCTTCGAAAAGGGTGCGATAACAGGCCTCGCTGGCCGCCAAGGCCATCTCCTTCCGTTTGCGCTCCAGTAGATTGGCAATGCAGTCGCCGATCAGTCGAAGATTCGCCATATCATCTTCGGCCGGAGAGACTGAGGAAGCATGGCCGTGAAATTCCATACAGCCGGTAACCTGACCGGCCGTGTTCCGGATGGGAATATTCAGTATGGAGATCGCGCCTTCACCAACGTAATCCGCACGGTCGGCCGAGGCTTCACCGGCAGGGTAATCTTCATTGGAACATATGTTGATTACCTCTCCGTCGATGACCCTGTTTTCACTCCAGGGCAGCGCGCCGAATGGCACTACTTGCATTTTTTCTTTTTGTGGCGATACACCGGGGGCACACCATTCGTTGGTGCAGCTCCACGAGGTCTTGTCGGGCGAAAGAAGGAGAACATACGCATGATCCGCCCCGAGGAATTCCGCCAGTGACCTCAACCCGAAACCAATCATCTCGTCCATTTCGCAGTGAGAGCATCCGGCAAAACGGGGAAGTATCCTCTCGATCAATTCACCAATAGCTTTAAAACGGATCAGGGAGCGCTGGGCATCGCCTGTTTCAGTCACTTCCTTGTCGATACAACTCAGTCCCTCGACCACTCCGTCCGCCCCTTTTCAGGAATGATTTTAAACCGATATAGCCGTTCCCCCTCAGGCGAGGGCGATGATATTCAATTGATCGAAACTCTCCTGAACGAAAAACCTCATTGAATGTATCAAGAGACATTATAAGGAAGCGATGGGACTGCTTTTTCTCTCCAGCGGCTCTGTTTCAATTCCCGGATCAATATTTCTTGAGATTTATCTTCATCGCGCATGAAAGTCTCCACCCAAGGGATGCCCTGTCCGGTTTCTCCTTGGAATGAATCTATTCACTTATTTTCACGATTTCGGAGAATTCGTTTTACAAACAGATTACCCGAACGACATTTGGCCGGTTAAAAGCGTGGTGAAGATGAATATCTTGCCAATTGTCATCTGAACCCCTGAATAATAGGGGAAATTCTTATAACAGAACTGTTCCTGAAAGATTCGATGTATCTTTGGTGTGATAATAGTGAACCACTCCCACCATTTCTAGTATAAACACGTTTATTTCAGGTATTTACCTTAGATGGAAAAACCGGCCTTTTGGTGCAAAAAAATGAAAAATGTAGAAACCGGACCCAAAGAGTTCAAACGCGGTTCACCACGGAGCCACAGGGCACAGAGAAAGAGATTAACTGTTAAACTCTGCGAGTCCCCCGGCAGAGCCGGAGGTTTACCCCGCTTATATTCGGCCTGCATTTTCAGGAGAACAGCTAATTTGCTCGTTAAAGCAGATGGTTAAATCCATGCATCTTCGTCCGACCAGACGCGGGAAGCTTTTCGCCTGCGGTTTCTCAGAGGTATGGTATCATAGAAGAAAGTAGTCCCTTGCCGGCAACTCCGATCGGATTTGATCCTTTATTCCGAAAGGCACTTAACGAGGAAATTGGAATTCGCAATGCATGAGCGCATCACACCGGAACGGATCGACGAGACAAACAATCTTCAAAGAGACTACTTCAACGACAGGGTTGATCTTTTTGAAGCCCCGCTGCCGAAAGGGGTGCCGGAGCGGCTGGAAACAATCGTCAAAGAAAGCGGCCTTCAGCGGGGAGAAAGGGTTCTGGATGTGGGCACCGGAACGGGGATTCTCATCTCCTATATTTTGAAATACGGGCCCTCAGAAGTCCACGGCTGCGATCTTGCAGAAAATATGCTTCAGCGGGTGAAAGAAAAATTCTCGGGAGCCGTGGCGCACCTCTGTGACATCAAGGACTTGGCGCTGCCGGACGAAAGCCTTGACGTGGTCTTCATTAACGCTTGTTTTTCCAACATCATTGATAAGTCGAAGAGCCTGGACAACATTTACCGGTTGCTCAGCCCCAAAGGCAAACTGGTTATAGGTCATCCCCTGGGCAGGGACTTCATCGAAGAGCTGAGAAAACACACGCCTTTCGAACTTGAGCCGCTGCCTGGTGAAAAAGACGCGAAAGAGTTGCTCCGGCGGCATGGTTTCGAAGTCGTGAAGTTTAGAGACGAACCCGCGTTCTACCTTGTCGTGGCGAGGACAACGAAGCCCGGCGAGCCTTCAGTCACCGGGACCTGATCCGGCTTTGCCGATTCATTGAAAATCGAGTGGAAACGATATGACGGTTTCGCCATCCGGTTTGACTGGATCAATTCATTTGGGCGGCACGGCGAGGAGCCCTGATGATGTGCTTCGTTTGCATGATCTGGGCCTCAGTTTTGCGGAAATTTCCATCCCGGAACCGGCCAAATTCCACCTCGTTCAAGATGAATATCGCGCCCGATCTGAGGAAACCGGCCTCTACTACCTTTGTCACGGCCCAAGGGAAGGCGATCCCAATGATATCGCTACCCTGGAAGCGGTTTATTTCAATAAGCTGTTGCACGTGCTTCGTATTATGTCCGAATCAGGCATGCGGCTGCTGACCGTACACCTGTGGATGGACCCCCGATTCGTTCCGGAGAAGACGATTATCTATAAGACCGGCTTTCTCGGAAGGCTTGAGGACAGGGCTCGCGACTATGGAATAGCCGTCTGCCTGGAAAACCTGAGCGAGACCGCCGATCATCTGGCGGAGGTTTTTGCCGCTGTGCCTTTGCTAAACCTCACCCTTGACCTGGGACACGCCGAACTCCTCTCGGAACAAAATACCAGCTTCGGCTTTCTTGAAAAATGCCCCGAGCGGATCAAACACATTCATTTGCACGACAATCTCGGGGGATCTTCCCCGAACGACGACCTTCATCTTCCGGTGGGAAAAGGAACAATCGATTTTCATCCAATCTTCGAAGAATTGGGCGCCCTCCCCTATACGGGAACCATGACCCTGGAACTGAGGCCAGATGAAATCAAAAGCTGCCTGGGATACGTCGAGGGAATGATGAAAAGAGCGGGAGCAAGGAGCAAGGAGCGGGAAGGTGAGAAAAGCCAATGATGAATGCGGAATGAGGAATGATGAAAATGCTGAGGCGAGGTCCAGGCCCTTCCGGTCTCGAAATTTTCCGGACCCCGGCTCAAAAGCCCTGCCGGGGTAACGACTGCGTCGGCATCGTTAATATTTAAATCAGTGAACCTTTCACCGGCAACACCAGTTTTTCTCACCACTCACATCATTTGTCATTGGAATGATCCGTTTTCTCATCACGCATCACTCATCATTCGCTTTTCTCTCTCCTCCCGTCAGAATTTTGTCATTCCTTATCCCCCCCTTCCGCCCCCGCCGCCTGATTCTGCTTTAAAGATGGTGTTGGCAGGGATTTTGCTCTTAACATTGTCTTAACACAACAGGGACTTTTTCATTACAAGCCGTTAACGAGACTGCCGGACGCATCTATGAAATTGATTTTTGAATGCCGGGGGGGCCATGCCAAGCGTCTATATCGGGATGACAGTTGATGTCCTGCATCACGGTCACATCAACGTGATCGAGCATGGGCGCCGGTATGGCGATGTGATAATAGGTCTGCTCACGGATTCGGCAATCGCGGATCACAAACGCCTGCCCTATCTCACCTATGAGCAACGCAGGAGAATAGTCGAAAACATAAAGGGCGTCACGCGGGTCGTTCCCCAGGAACAATGGGATTATGCGCCGAATCTCAGGCGTTACCGCCCTGACTATATGGTGCATGGCGATGACTGGCTCGAAGGCCCTTCCGCGCCCTATCGCCAGAGCGCATTCGAAGCGCTCGCCGAATACGGCGGCAAATTGATCGAGATTCCCTACACGAAAGGGGTTTCGTGCCAGGAGATTGTCTCTCAGATGCAAGACATGGGCACGACGCCGGAAATCAGGCGCAGGACCTTCAAACGATTGTTGGCCGCGAAGCCGATTTCTCGTTTTATAGAGGCACACAACCCGATATCGGCGCTGATTGCCGAGCATGTGAAAGTAGACTTTGATTCAAAAGTCCGGCAGTACGACGGTTTTTGGTCCAGTTCTCTGACGGATTCGACGGCCAGGGGCAAACCCGATATCGAGGCGCTGGATATCAGCGCACGCCTTTCAAACGTGAACGATATTTTTGAAGTCACTACAAAACCGCTGATTATCGACGGCGACACCGGAGGAAAGATCGAGCACTTTGAGCTGCATGTGCGTTCGATGGAAAGGCTGGGTATCTCCTCGGTGATAATTGAGGACAAGAAGGGCCTCAAGCAGAACTCATTGTTCGGAAACGATGTCTGGCAGGAACAGGAAGAAATCGACGTATTCTGTGAAAAGATCCGGGCAGGGCGTTCCGGTTGTATAAGCGGCGATTTCATGATTATTGCCCGCATCGAAAGTCTGATCCTGGAAAAGGGAATGGACGACGCCATCCGGCGCGCCGGAGCATATGTAGAGGCAGGAGCCGACGGAATCATGATCCATAGCAGGAAGAAGTGCACCGATGAGGTATTTGAATTTGCCCGTATCTTTCGCGGCGATTTCCGGTCGGTTCCTCTTGTATGCGTGCCTACCAGCTATAACACCGTCACCGAGGACCAGCTCGCCGAGCATGGGTTCAATGTCGTGATTTACGCCAATCATCTGCTGCGGGCCGCTTACCCGGCAATGCAGCGCACCGCGACCGAGATACTTCGCAACGCCCGCTCGGCTGAAGTGGATTCTTATTTGATGGGCATCAATGAAATACTTGAACTTATTCCGGGGACCAGACATTGATCGATCCGGTTGAATTCGTGACCTCACTGGAAAAACTGGGAATCCGATTTGTTACCGGCGTACCCGATTCGCTTTTAAAAAGCGTCTGCGCCTGTTTCATGTCCCGGTTTTCCCCCGAAGAGCACATTGCCGCTACCCATGAAGGCTCTGCCGTCGGCCTGGCGATCGGTCATTACCTTGGCTCCGGACGTCCGGCGCTTGTTTATATGCAGAACTCCGGGCTGGGAAATATCGTAAATCCGGTGGCATCCCTGGCGGCCCCCGAGGTGTACGGGATTCCCATGATATTGATGATCGGCTGGCGGGGTGAAATACTCGAGGACGGCAGCCAGCTCAAAGATGAACCCCAACACGTGCTGCAGGGACAAATCACCATTGGGCAACTGGAGATACTGGGCATACCTTTCCGTATCGTTGACAGCAGTACACAAACGGCAGAACCGGTGTTAAGCGAACTGGTGGACGCCGCAATGTCCGGATCGTGTCCGGCCGCCCTGCTGGTGCGAAAACAAACGTTCGCCCCCTTCAAAGCCGCCAAGCACGATCAAGGTGACACTCAACTGCTGCGCGAAGAGGCGATCTGTGCGCTCATCGCCGCGCTTCCGGATAATGTGCCTATCGTGTCGACCACCGGCATGGCATCGCGCGAGCTGTTCGAACTTCGTGAGGCTTCGCGCCGGGGACACCACATGGACTTCCTGACAGTGGGGGGAATGGGCCATGCGGGACAAATCGCCGCCGGCATAGCCCTTGCCGAAAAAGATCGCCCGGTTGTCTGCCTGGACGGCGACGGAGCGGTATTAATGCACATGGGGGCGCTGACCGTCAGCGCGGCCTGTCCAAACCTCCTGCATATCGTTATCAACAACGGCGCATACGATTCAGTCGGCGGCCAGCAGTCTAAAGGGGCTTTTCTCGATTTAACCGGGATTGCGGCGGCCTGCGGATATGGGCGCGTCTTCCGGGCCACAACGACGGACGAAATCGCAACAAATGTTCGGGCCATGTTGGAATGCGGCGCCAGTTCATTTCTGGAAATCAAATGCAAACCCGGTGCGCGCGGCGATCTGGGCCGCCCCACGTCCACCCCTGTTTGCATTAAGAAAGCCTTCATGGGCAATTTTTCTAAAACACGCAACCCATAAGAAGGCTGGATCAGCCCCCTGGGGGCCAGGCCGGTCCGCTCCATCGGGCAGCGCATTACCACCCGAGCGGACCTCTGCATTTAACTAAAAACCAAAAACTACTAATGAAAGCTGTCACCATAATCAGCGGCGTCGCCGGCATGACCGGCAGCATGGCGGCGGTAAAACTCCTCGAGCGGGGCGACACCGTGGTTGGATTCGACAATTTTTTTGCCGGGTCCCGCAATGTCATCGCACATATGCTTTCAGCAAAGAATTTTCACTTTTTCGAATACGACATTACTAATGCGGAAAACATGAATTCCCTTTTCGCCTTTGTCGAATCGGAATATCCGGTCAGAAGCTGCAGGCTGTCACTCATTAATTGTGCCGGGGTGGTGCATACAAGACATTTTTATCATCCTGATGAGACTTTTGTAACCAACGTTACGGCCATGCGCGAGATCCTTGAACGGGCCATAAACGCCGGGTTCTGTTCGTTTATCAATTGCAGCACGTCTGAAGTCTACTCGATGAAGTCCTGGCAGAAAGGCGGGGTTCGGGAGGATGGCCCCGTAGTTATCGCCACGGCCGAGCAGAGTTTGCGGACAAGCTACGCGGCGGGAAAACTGATCACCGAATTTTTCATGCGCGATGCAGTCGAACGGGGGAGGATAAAAGGCTGTTCCGTTCGCTTCGCAAACGTCTACAGCCCTGAAGAAGCCCATGACGAACACATAATACCGCACATAATCGCTTCTCTATCCAGGGATAAAAAGGTCGTGCTGCTCGAAAACGCACGCGCGACCTACCGGTCTTTCCTACACAACAGCGACAGTTGCGACTCCGTGATAAGCCTGCTCGACACGCCGGCCGCGCTTGACGGTTCAGTGTACAATTCGGGCTCTAACGAGGAAATTGCCGTGGTCGACCTGGTTACCACGATCGCGGGGCTGATGGGGATGGGACTGAGCGGATTCTCAATTGAATTCGACGGCAGGCGTTCCGCCGATCCCCCGCGCCGCTTGCTCAATACGGACAAGATCTTCGAGGCGACAGGCTGGGCGCCGCAAATTCCGCTGATCGAGGGTCTGAGTCAGTGCGTGCAATTTTATAATGAGAGGCATAAGTGAGCGTAAAGCGGGCTTTAATCATTACTTCGGCTGGTTGCTCGACCCGGTTTGGTCTAAGCGTCGGGAAGGAAGTTCTCAAAGTCTTGTATCACGAAGGTGAACCGAAGGAGTGCCTGCTGGCCGAGCAACTGGCCCTGGCCGCCCCGGAAGAACTCGACACCACCGTTATTGTCGGCGGCTTCGCATTCGATGAATTGTGTAAGTTTGTCGACCGGCATTACAACGGCGATCGGCGAATAGAGACTGTCTGCAATGACAAATTCAGGGAATACGGCTCTTGCTATAGTCTGGCATGCGGATTGAGGACTTTGCGGGACCGAAGGCTGGACGAAATTATCTTCATGGAAGGGGACTTATTTCTCGATGCCCCTTCCTTTTCCTCGGTTGTGGCCTCCGAGCGGGACGTGGTAACAGCAAACCGCGATATGATTTGCGCCGATAAATCCGTGATATTCTATGCTACACCGGACGGACGGCTGCGCTACGTTTACGACACCCTGCACGCCGTATTGCGTATAGACGAAGCATTCACCAGGCTCGGCAACTCGGGCCAGGTTTGGAAGTTCAGGAATACCGCCCTCCTGCACGACATTATCGATCGCCTGGGACCGGGGCTTTTCAGCGACACCAATCTCCTGCCCGTGGAAAGATATTTTAATGCCCGCGGCCTTGAGCATGTGGAATTCATTACTTTCGATACCTGGTTCAACTGCAACACTATCGACGATTATCACGCCATTCGCAAACACAGGACGGGCAATCATGGATGATATCAACCGGAAGCTTCGGTCTCTGGCTGCGAAGATCCATTCAGACTCGCCCCTGAAGATCCTCATTTTCGGGCTTGGCAGTGTGGGAAACTACTTGCTGGATTATTTGATGTCCTGGTCCGAAACAAACATCGAACTCCATGTTTGCGGGCGTACTCCTGAAAAGCTCATACAGGACGTCAACATAGCGACCGTGGGCAATATCATTCGCCACAACCGCCGTAAGCCCGCCATCATTCATAAGCTGGACATGAACGACATCGATGCGACGGCTGAAGTCATTCAGAAGGTGGCGCCGGACTTCGTGGTGAACAGCAGCCGCGTATACAGCGGTCTGAAATACGGTTCTATTTCATGGAAAAACTTCCGCGCCTACGGCTTGTGGAGTCCGCTTTCCGTCAAATTTATCCGCAATATCATGATTGCATGCCGGAAAGCCTCCTGCGCCCCCATAGTGATCAACACTTCATATTCCGACGCCGTAAACAAATGGCTGAAGAGCGCCGGACTTATCTGCCCCGATTTCGGCAGCGGCAATCTCAACCACCTTATTCCACGGATAAAGCTTGCCGCAGCCAGTGAAGCCGGCATAGCCGATACGGGCAAAATCGATGTGGTGCTCGCCACCAGTCATTTTCACGATGTAGTAATCAGTAAAGAAGGGCAAACCGAAGGCGTTGACCCTCTCGCGCACATAAGCCATGCGGGGCGGGACCTCCATTTGGATATGCGCGCCGTCTACCGGAAGTGTGCCATACCAATGCCCGTTGATGCTAAGCGCAATATCATGAATGCGAGCAGCAACTTCGAGATCATTTCGAAAATTGTCGATGCAATCCGTTCGTGTTCAGCTCAGACGATCCACAGCCCCGGCGTGGGCGGCCACATTGGCGGCTACCCGGTCTTAATTGATTTTCGAAATGGCTCATCGAGCCAAAAGCATATTTCTTTTATCGAGGATTATTTCACCCTTGAAGAAATGGAAGCCCATAACCGCGCATCAATTGCCCTGGACGGCATCGAAGATGTCTCGGATGGGGTATTAACTTACACGGATTTGCTTCAGGAGCGGGTGAAGCAAAGCTTTGGCGTGAATATTCCCAAACGGGTTCACTTCGACTCGATCCCGGATATGTCCGATTTCCTTATCAATAAGATCATTTCGCCCGCGCTGGGAGTTTCGGTGTGAAACTGATGCTGGTTTCCGATATTCATGCCAATCTTACCGCCCTGGATGCGATACTGGACCACGCGGAAAAGCATTACGGGAATGATTGCCCCATTGTCCAGCTTGGCGACGTCATTGACTACGGCATGCGTCCGAATGAGACCCTGGCGAAAATAGATGAGCTCGGCGCGCGTATTATCGTCAATTTGGCCGGAAATCACGAGAGGGCAGTGCTGGGGTTCGACATGGATCGGTTCTCCTCTCCCAGGGGAGCCGACGCGTGCCGCTACACCCGGAGCATTCTTGAGCCCGGATGGTTCGATTACATAGAAAAGGCGATGGCCTCAACTCCGTTCGAGATGAAACTGGCGGAGCGCCGTGTCCTCTTTGTGCACGGCGATCTCTCCGATCCATTTTGGGGCGGCATGCCGGCATCGGAAATGGGGCGGCAAGTCTACCGTGACTACGATTATGTGATTTGCGGCCATACTCATCGGCCTTTCCTTGAAGAACAGTTCTACCCCGGCGACTCGCCAAGATCTCTCCATGCAAAAACGAAGACAGTATTCATAAATCCGGGATCGGTCGGTCAGCCCCGCAACCATAATCCAGCTTCTCAATACGCCGTGCTGGACCTTGGCGCCGGCGCCGTCCATTTCAATGCCGTGCCTTATGACATCGAAGCGGAAACGGCCCTGTTCAAAGGCGAGGTGCATCCATTTTATGCGGAACGTCTTAAGAACGGCATTTGACCCGGCTACAACTCTTTTGGGGAACTCCACATGACAACGCCACAGCCGCCATTGCAAATTGACTTCATCGCCTATCATCATCTTCAGGCACAGACCGGTGAGTCCGTTTTCGACGCGTTGAGTCGGCGCCATATCTGCCGATGGCTCATAGGCCCCAACCAGAAGCCGACCGGCGCCGACGCAGCCGTATTACTGGATCACCGCGGGTTCCAGCCGGAGTTGGGGAAAACTCCGGGAGGCTACAGGTATCTGTTTCACCTCTCACATGACCTCGGTGACCTGATAGTGTACCTCACAGAGTATCTCCAAGATTTTGATATTGTCTTTGTCCCGACGAAACTGCATAAAGCCGTGGCCTCCAGAGCCCTGCCGGAGTCAAAGATTATCGTTGGAGGATGGCCGAAATACGATCGAATGCAAATACCCGCCGAACAGAACGCACTCCGTATCCAGATTGCCCGATTCCAACATCCCTTCACGGTGCTCTACGCGCCCACTTATGCAAACACCTGGGAATGGCTCGCGATCCTGCCGCCGCTTTTCGATTTACCGGTCAATGTGATTGTGAAAAACCATATCTACGTCAACCCTGGGCAGGCATTTCCAAAGGGACAGGAAGAAGCCTATCGGGAGTCTCTGCAATCCGCCGGCGAGATGGAGAACTCGGCGCTTGTCCTCAATAATCCTAACGTCATCGTTGCCCCAAGGACCCTGAACATCTGCTCGCTTTTTCCTTACGTTAATATGTTGATTTCGGATTCTTCATCGTGCACTCTTGAATTTCTTCCCTTCGGAGATGTAGCCGTAGAAACCGGGGCCGGCGATTCGGAAAGCACGTGGCAAAACACGAACCCACACTCAAGCAAAATTACCCCCGAAATCCGTTTTGTTCCTCTGGTCCAGTTGAGACAAATCCTAGCCGGCAGCGGACAGTTTCAGGAATTCTTGAACTCTCATCGAAACAGGAAACCGGCTGAACCCTTCATTACATTCGATCCGGGAAAACCCGCCGGCGAGTTCATCAGTTCATGCATATGCGACTACCTCAAGGACATCCGCATTAACGGATAAGACTTATCATCAGGCGACAAGTGGAAAACGGGGAGCCGGCTTCTTGCCAACTTCCCGTTTCCCGTTTCCCCCTGGTTGTCCCCCTTGGTGTTAACCGCTTATCGCTTCACTTTTCCCCCTCACTGCTCCCTGCTTCCCCCTCCTTGCTCTTTGCTCAACGCCATTCAGTGCCGCCGGGCGCCGGCCTGACCGGCAGTTGAAGCCCAACCCTTGCGGCCACTGAAAGGGTCTCCGTGTCAGTTCCATTCAGGGCAAGGGCACGCCCCGCCGCTTCTCGCGCCAGCGGCGCCTGACCAAGACCGTATATCACCGAGGCAAGCCGGGTGAGAAGTCTGGCATCGTCGGGGGCCAGCGCGAGCGCCTGCCTGAGCAGTTCGACCGCGCTTGAATGATTGCCCACTTCATACTCCCTGTGGGCCTCGCCCACCAACTCTTTCAATCGCTCCGCACTCGATACGACACCGACAGCTTCTGTCGAAGGAGTGTAAGATACCGCTTCCGCAGGCCGTACATCGCCATGAACAACTTTTTTCCCAGCTACACGTCTGTGCCCGGATTCCAGCCGGAACAGCTCGCTTTCAGACTTGTTCATTACCAGCAGAGGGATCTGGACGGCTTTCCCCGAGTTTGTGTCTTGAGAATTCACGATAGCCTGATACACGTTCCGTATCGATGGATGATCTACCGATTGCAGCCACTTTGCCGTTTCGAGCGCTTCCCGGTTTCGGCCCATTTTTAAATAACATAGTGCCAGGTTTGCCGCCGCGACGGGAGAGTTCGACAGTTTCATTGCCTGATCGAGAAAGAAAAGCGCCGTTTGGCCGTAACGGTCGTCGAACAAGGGCGTGGCCAGCATTTTTACGCCCATATCCAGGCACGCATGGACGATGGCGGTCCCTCGATCGGTGCATTCCGAAATGGATGGATATAGCTGTTCAATCCTGAAGGCGGCGTGGTGTCGATCGAGCGCTTTTCCAAAAGCCGATTGGGCAGATCTACGGATCGCAGCCTGTTTCGTCGCTGTCATGCTCTTGTCATGAAGTCTGTAATAGTAGAGAATCTGAGGCACATAAACGGGTTCGAACCGTTCCCT
>Ga0326728_10004072_pt1 | contig 44018 bp, 38 predicted proteins | sample MB3enrmetagenome_FD_207602 | JGI IMG/M metagenome (GOLD analysis project Ga0326728, IMG submission 207602) | Lab enriched peat soil microbial communities from McLean, Ithaca, NY, United States - MB31MN | ecosystem: Environmental > Terrestrial > Soil > Wetlands > Peat | place: USA: New York...
ACGTGGTACAACTATCCCTCGCAGCCTTCCCCGGAGGAATTGCAGGACCTTTACGGGTACACCTACTCCCAAGTCCAGTGCATGGCCCGGCTGGTGCCCAATGGCACCAACTGGGACAGCCAGTACACAACTTACACCTACGGCGGCAATAATTTGGTTTCGGGCAGTTCCTTCGGCTATACGCCAGCCAATAGCTCCGTCGGCACGACGGTGTTGTCCACCTCCTTTGGCTACGCCGCCAACAGCATTGACCTGGCCAGCATCCAAAACTCGGCCGGCCAGTCGTTCCAACTCGGTTACAACGCCTATCACCAGATTACTTCCATTACCAACGGCCTCGGCCAGGTCACCACGCTGAGTTGGTTGGATCCCGGCTATAACCTGAGCAACACCTACTATGAGAGCCTGACCGGCATCCAACTGCCCGGCGGCCAAAGCGTGAACTTGGCTTACGATTTGAGCAGATATAGAACCAATTATCCGACCCGACACTGGGTGCCCGGCACCAACTATGGCCGGCTGCAAACCATTTCCTGGTCGCCCAGCGGTCGCTCCTTCACCATCAACGCCTGGACCAACGGCCTGCCCTGGATTGTCACCGATGACCGCGGCGTGACCGTCACCAACACCTGGGACGGCCTGAACCGCCTCACCAGCACCCTGTTCCCGGACGGCACTTACATTTCCAACAGTTATGACCGGCTCGACCTGGGCGCGGCCCAGGACCGGCTGGGCAACTGGACGTATTACACCCATGACGGCTTGGAACACCTGACGGCCATCACCAACGCCAACCAGGCCGTCACGCTGTTAAGCTGGTGCAGTTGCGGCGACCTGGAAAGCATCCTCGACGCCACCGGCACCAACCTGACCACCCTGAATTATGATAATCAGGGCAATCTGACGAACATCGCCTTTCCCGACAACAGCAGCCTGACCTATCAATACGATCTGGCCGGGCGTATGACCCAGGTCGCGGATGGCGCGGGCAGGTTTTTGCAACTGAACTACAATGATCAAAACCTGGTCACCAACGTCACCGGCGCTTACGGGACGGTGGAGTCCGTCGTTTACGACGCGGCCAACCGCCCCGTCTCCATCACCGACGCCAACGGCGTGACGGTAAGCAACACCTTCGACGCCATCAACGAACTGCTCACGCGCACCTGGCCCGATGGCATCAGCGAAGGCTTTGGGTATTCGGCGGCTGGTCTCATTGCCTACACCAACCGCGACCAGCAGGCGACCTGCTTCACGCGCGACGGCGCGGGAAGGATTCTGGCCATCACCAACGCCAACCAGGAAGTCGTCCAATTCGCCTACGACTCGCTCAACAACGTGACGAATCTGACTGACGGCTTGCAGCACACAACCACCTGGCAATACAACCAATACGGCTGGCTGACCAATAAGGTGGACGGCCTTAATCGCAACGCCTTCCAGTTTGCCTACAATGCCAATGGCTGGGTGACCAACCGCTGGACACCCCAAATGGGCAACACCGCCTACGCCTATGACAACGTCGGCAACCTCACGTCTATCGTCTATGCCGGAGGGGCGAGTTCTACGAGTCCCATTTCTTTCGCTTACGATGCCCTCAATCAGTTGACCAACATGATGGACGCCGTGGGCACCACCGCTTTCAGCTATACACCCGTTGGCCAACTGGCCAGTGAGAATGGCCCGTGGCCGAACGATACGGTCAGTTACCTTTACAGCCAGATGCTGCGGACCAATCTGACTTTGACTCAGGCCAGCGGTTCCTGGGCGCAGGGCTATGGTTATGATTCAGCGTGGCGCATGACCCAGGTTGTTTCCCCGGCGGGCACTTTTGGCTATACCTTTAACGGTGGAGCATCACCGTTGGTTACAGGTATCACGCTTCCCAACGGAGCCAGCATCGCCAACAGTTACGACAGTCTGGCCCGGCTAAAAGAGACTGATTTGAACAATCAATGGGGGCACACGCTCGACGGTTACACTTATGGCCTAGACGCCCTCGGTCTGCGGACGAATATCGTGCGCAATTTCGGTCTGATGAGTTCAACCGTGAACGTGAGCTTTGACAACATCGGGCAAATCACGTCGTGGATTGCACGGGAAACCAACGGCACGCCGCGCTGGCAGGAGCAACTGGGTTTTGGCTTTGATGCGGCGGACAATTTGCACTTGCGGACGAACAATGCGCTGGTTCAGACTTTTAATGTGGACGCGGCGAATGAACTGACGAATGTAGGCCGCACGGGAACGCTGACGGTGAGCGGCAACACGCCTGCACCGGCCAGCAGCGTCACCGTCAACGGGCAAGCGGCGCGAACTTACACTGATTTCACGTTTGCGAGTGCGAACAACGCGCTGACGAATAGCGCAAATACCTTCACTGTGGTCGCCAGGAACGCCTACGGCGTGACGGTGACCAATAATCTTACAGCGAATCTGCCGACGAATGCGGTTCTCGGCTTCGATAATAATGGCAATCTGACCAACGACAGCGCTCGGAGCTTCAGCTACAACCCCGAGAACGAACTGACGAACGTTTTTGTGTCCGGCCAATGGAAATCCGAGTTTGTGTATGACGGTCTTGAAAGGCGAAGAATTGCGAGAGACTATACCTGGCAGGGCGGAGCGTGGGCGAAGACGAACGAAGTCCATTATATTTATGATGGCTACTTGCTGGTTCAAGAGCGCGACACGAACAACAATGTACTGGTAACGTACACGCGAGGACTTGACCTGTCGGGTTCGTTGCAGGGTGCTGGTGGAATTGGGGGGTTGCTGGCGCGAACGGACTCAAACGGCTCGACGTTCTATCATGCGGACGCCAACGGAAACATCACGGCTTTGATGGATGGCAACGAGAACATCGTCGCCCGGTATCTTTACGGTCCCTTCGGGAAGCTGATTGGCAAATGGGGAACGATGGCGGACGTGAACGAGATGCAGTTTTCGAGCAAGCCGAAGTATCACGATCTTTATGATTTTGGTTTTCGCTGGTATTCGCCGGATTTAGGCAGGTGGCCAAATCAAGACCCGATCCAGGAGCGCGGTGGAATTAACCTCTATCGAGCCGTTCGCAACAATCCAGTCAACATTTTCGATCCTCTTGGTCTCCAGAGTGGTTGGGATATTGATGTGGAAAACGTTAATGGAGCTTGGGCAAAATGGGCAACAGGAATTGGTCAAATTGCTGACAATTATGGCTTGCTTAATCCAGAAAACGGTCTGCCCGGAGCTAACTCTAATTCTAAATCCCAATCCAAACCTAAAAAGCCGTGCCCAACCTCGCCTAATTTAATGGGTCCATTTTCTGTGGTGAACGCTCCGCCGGTAACCGTAACAATAACACTGCCTAACTTGGCTTTTGACTTATCACAGAACGTTACAACAATAACAAGTCAATTACAACCAACAGCGCCAAATACAAATACATCATACACGCTACCGCCTCCTCCGGGGCCAAACAATGTTTCTGTAAATGCGCCGCCGAATCTATCGCAACCACCTTCACCGCCGCCAGATAACCCGGACTTCTTTTGGAGAGTCGAGAATTGGGCCAACTCACATCCTTGAATGATAGGAATCACGCCATAATGAAACTCTTAAAACTATTGTTTATCGTGGTTGTTGTAATTTTAGCAAGAGCTGCAATGGCCCAAGGTTCTGAGCCAACCGAATCCAATGTCGCCACTCCTCAAACGGCAGCGGCCTATACCTATCGTGGTTACAATTATTTTCAGAAAGGGGAATTGGACAAGGCAATCAGTGATTATACCACAGCCATCCAACTCGAACCGACAAACTGGATGGATTACCTTTACCGTGCTACAGCGTACAATCGAAAAGCTGAATTGGACAAGGCAATCAGCGACTATACCAAGGCCATTGAGATAAACCCTGATTCCGCGATGGCTTATGGAAACCGGGGCAACACATACTACTTCGAGGGAAAATATGACGAAGCAATTAGCGATTCGACCAAAGCCATCAGTCTTGACCCACGCCATGCCGCAAGCTACTATTACCGTGGGATGGCATATCTTGGAAAGGGAAACTTTGAACAGGCAGTGGCTGACTTGAACGAAGCCCTAAAACTCGATCCCCAAGACTATCTGGCCTATGCTGGCCGGGGGGAAATCTATGTTGTAGAAAAAAAATTCGACAGAGCAATTGGTGACCTAACCCGCTCTATCCAAATCAACTCCACCTATGGAACAGCCTATGACGATCGGGGGCGCGCTTACATTGGCTTGAGTAATTTGGTCCAAGCAATCAGCAATTATGACAAGGCAATCCAACTGAGCCCACAGGATGGGGCAGCATTTACAGGACGCGGCGTTGCCTACTACTTCAAAGGTAACTCCACTAAAGCAATCAGCGATTTAACCGTGGCCATTCAGCTATTACCTACTAATGCCATTGCTTATCGAATTCGTGGCGCTGCCAATTACAGTGAAGGAAACTTTCTCCAGGCGATTGACGACACAACAAAAGCCATTGAAACAAACCCAAACGACGCCGTTACCTACAGGGATCGCGGTTTAGCCTATTCCAAAATTGGAAGACTGGAACCGGCGCTTGAAGATTTTCGGAAGGCAATACAGCTTGATCCACAATATGCCGATGCCTATAACATCTTTGCTTGGATTCAGGCAACCTGTCCGGTCGCGTCAGTCCGAAATGGCCGAGAAGCGGTTGAACTAGCAAATAAAGCATGCACACTGACCGATTGGAAAAATTGGATTTATATTGCCACACTGGCGGCTGCCTATGCGGAGGTGGGCGATTTCGACCAAGCGGTCAAATATCAAAAGCAGGCTTTGGCTATCGAAGCGCCAACCGACGAAAATTATGTTGAAGAACAACAGCGGCTGGACCTGTTTAAGCAGCGAAAACCCTACTACGAAACTTACAATGAAACAATCACTAATTTTTACCAGGCTATCAGCCTTGTCCCGGATGACGCCGCAGGTTATGACCAGAGTGGAGTAGAACACTTCAGAAAAGGGAAATTGGAACAGGCAATGTCTGACTTCAACAAAGCCTTAAAACTCGACCCACAAGATTTCTTGGCCTACACCGGCCGGGGTAGAATCTATTTTGCAGAAATGCGCTTCGACAAGGCAGTTGACGACTTAACTCGATCCATTCAAATCCGTCCGACCTATGTAATAGCATACGATTATCGTGGGGATGCTTATATAAGCATGAGCAACTTGGTTCACGCAATCAGCGATTTCGACGAGGCAATCCAATTAGACCCAAGAAATGGTCCGGCATTTTTAGGACGCGGCATGGCTTATTACTTAAAAAAGAACTATGACAACGCGGTTAGCGATTTAAACGAAGCGATTCAACTTATGCCAACTAATGTCATGGCTTACGAATTTCGCGGCGGCGCCTACTATAAAATAGGGAATTTTGACCAAGCGATTAAGGACGCGAGCAAAGCGATTGAAATAAACCCTAAAGATGCCACTGCCTATAAAGATCGTGGTGGCGCTTACTATAATACGGGCAATTTTAACCAAGCGATTAGCGATGCGACCGGGGCCATTGAGATTAACCCGGACGATGCTGCTGCCTACAAAGAGCGTGGCGCTGCTTATTACAAAACCGGAAAACCAAGAGAAGTAGTCAAAGACCTCAAAAGAGCGATACAGCTTGACCCACAAGATGCCGATACTTATAATCGTCTTGCTTGGGTTTTGGCTACTTGTCCGGACAGGTTAATTCGAGATGGCAAGGAAGCAGTTAAGTTGGCAAATAAAGCATGCACACTGACGGATTGGAAGACTTGGTATTGTATCGGCACCCTCGCAGCGGCTTATGCAGAGACAGGGGATTTCGATAAGGCTGTTAAGTATCAGAAACAAGCTCTGGCGATGGAACCAACAACTGATAAAGATTATCCCAAAGCACAAGAGCGGCTAAACTTGTATCAGCAGCAAAAGCCATATCACGAAACTGCTGACAAAGGCCAATAAACACCGCCTACGCTTATGATAACGTCGGGAACTTGACCTCCATCCTCTATCCGCAATCCACCATTTTCTATTCTTACGACGCCGACAACCGTCTGACCAACATGGCGGACGCTGTGGGCACAAACACTTTCAGCTATACACCCGTCGGCCAGTTGCAGAGCGAAGCCGGCCCGTGGACAACGGTGAATTACACCTATTTACAAGGGTTGCGCGCGGGCATGAGCGTCGGCTCGTGGAATCAGAGCTACCTTTACGACAACGCCTGGCGTTTGCAGTCGCTGACTTCCCCGGCGGGCACGTTCAATTACGGCTATCTTACTCCAGCCTCCTTACTCCCTGCTTCTATTTCCCTGCCCAACGGCGCGAATATCGTAAATAGCTACGACTCTTTAGCTCGGCTCACCGGCACAGCGCTGAACAACCAATGGGGCCACACCTTGGACGGCTACACCTACGGCCTCGACGCGCTCGGATTGCGGACGAACATCGTGCGCAATTTCGGTCTGATGAGTTCAATCGTAAGTGAACCCTACACGCCAACCATAGCACAGGTGATGCCATGAAGATAAACGTTGGTACGGCTTCTCGGTTACGAACACTTCTTAAGCGAAGGAAAGCTCACCTACTCAGACTCAACAGCCAAACGCCTTGCCCGCCTCGTGGCGCTGTCCCGGTTAACCAAGGATGTTGTGGGAGGCTTTTTCACTCTCAACACCCGGATCGCCTTCGGTCATGGCTGCGACCGTTCCAGCTATGTAAACCAAAAGTCTCACTGGTAACTGCGCCAGGCAAGCAAAAAGTCATTGATTGGCCGACAACCTTTGCAGCAACTCTGTTGCTGGTTTGAAATCTGGTTGAATCTTCAATGCCCGTTGCGCCGTTGACTGCGCTTCGTTATAGCGTCCGTTGTTCGCCAGAATCAGTGCCCGCACATACGGAATATGCGGGTCGTTTGGCACGGCTGCTTCCGCATGGTCAAGCGTCATTAACGCTTCACTGAGATGTCCCAACTGGTTTTGCACCTCCGCTTGGGCACACAGGAACGGCGGCGAAATTGGGTCCCACGCCGTCGCCTTTTTGAGATGCGCCAAAGCCACCGCCGGTTGCTGCCGGGCCAGCCAAAACATCGCTGCTTCATACTGGCCGGTCGGCTGATCGGCCTCCAGGTCCAGCATCCGTTGCAAATCCCTTCCTGCCCGGCACTGCATATTCACCGTCGCCCGCAGCACCCACGCCGCTGCCACCCGGACGTTTCGCAACGGGTCGTCCAACATCCGTTCCAAGGCTGACCGGACCTCTGGCTCTTGCGTCGCCGGTTCCAATGACCGCACCACCCGTTCCCGCACCAAGGGATGATCGTTTTTTAACTGTGCCAGCAACGCCGTCTTTGCCGCCGGGTCAGTGGCCCATGCTTCCAAAAATGTCGCCGCCACCGCGCGCCAATAAGCAGGCTGATTGGTATCCAGCAGCAGCCCAATCAGTTTTTCTTCGGCACCGACTTCCCCTTTTTCAGCACCAGCAATCCACCGCGCCCGTTCCCGCGTCGGACGGTTCATCTTCTCGCCATACCATTGCTCGGTGTATTTCAACGCCCAATCCGTGGTTTTATCCGCATGGCAACGATTGCACGTGTTCGGAACGCCCAATTCCTTCGTCAAGAGCGGATCGGGAATGATGAAAATGTGATCGTGGCGCGGATGCCGTTGCATATACACCGTCACCGGCATGTGACAGCCAATGCAATCACTGCCATGATCCGTGAGCTTATGATGCCCGTGTTCGGCGGGGTCAATGACCGGCGCCCTAGGATTGCCCCCGTTGTGACAGCGCAGGCAAAGGTCATTCCCTCGAAGCTGTGGTTTCCGGACGTCCCGCGTATGGCAATCCAAACAGTTCACCCCGGCTTGATACATCTTGCTGCTCAGGAAGGAGACGAACTCGTAATCCTCGTCTTTGACCTGTCCATCGGGATACCACCGCTGGGCGTTATCAAGGATTTCGAGCGAGTAGTGGTCGAAGAATGAGTCGCCAGGTTTGAACTCTCCGGTCAGGTCTGTCTGGCGTGAATGGCAGGAGCCGCACATGTCCAGAATCCTGGCTGGACCAAGCGAGGCAACGGTGGGATCGCTCTGTTTTGAATGTGGATGTCTCTGCTGCCAGTCAATGTGAGCTTTGAGCGAACCGTGGCAGCCTTCACAACTGACGCCGCGTTCGGCCATCGTGGTGTGATAGCTGTCGGTGGCCGTATCGTAATTCTTTTTCAACCAGGTGTTGTGACATTCGGCGCACCGCGAATTCCAGTTCATGCCGCGCCCGGTCCAATGTCCCCACTCGCCCGGCTGGCGGTTTTCGTCGCCATAAACGTCGAACCACTGGTTGGATTGTGGGGCGTAGGACACTTCCTGCACCTGCCAGCGTCCGCTGGGTGCAGGTGTGAGAAACTGCCGGATTGGATATTGACCGATAACACGCTCCACCCGGTAAGGCTCGACATTGGTTTTGAAGCCGAGGGTGACGATCTGAAATTCACCGTTCTGGATGCGAACGGTGGTGGTTTGGGAGCCATGCTTGAAAGTACGCGACGGAGCGAAAGCAGATTGGTCCATTTCAGGTCGCAACGACCGTTCGGCCAGACCATGGGGCGATTGGGCCCAACGCTCATATTCCACCGAATGGCATTTGATGCAACTTTTTGAGCCGGCATAGGCGGAAAAATCGTTTGATTCTGTTTGGCTAGGTTCTGCGCCAATCGAATGCAACGCAACGACAAGAAGAAACAACCCAAAAATCCGTGTCAGCAGCCGAAAGCCGGGTTGATTGAGGCGCACACAAAATGATGAAACGCTGTGGACTGAAAGTCAACGGATGACTGTGCCAGTAAACAACATGCCCCAATTATTCTCTGGTTCGCGGCGCTCAAAAGCATGTCACGATGTTACTATTCGAGGTTGATGCAGATAAAACGCCGAAATAGAATCTACCCGTATGCGGGGGCCTTGCTCAGCACTGAAGAAACAAGAATATCCCGGACTCTGGGTAACGTCAGTAGAAGGGCTGGCACATAAGGAGTTTCACTTGACCCTTCAGCTTCTTCAGGGCGAGAAACCTGTAGAAATGGCTCGCCGCCTTGCCACGGTGCTGCGGGAGAAGAATGCCATCGTCGTCCGGCACGAAATCTTTGGCTCGAATGCCGCACACAAAGAGACAATGCAGATTTTGCAACGGGAAATCCCCGACTTCGACTGGCCGGTGATGTGGATTGGAAGCGGTGAAAATGCCGGTGGCGACATTTCAGGAATGCACGTGTTTGCCGTGGCGGGAGTCCGTGTGGATACGATTTATCAGGAAGTAGAGCCAGTTGGCCGTGTTTTCGGCGATGGTCAAACCCGCCATTGCCTGCTGTCCGACTTAAAGCCCGTAAATCTTTCCGCATCAAAATCCGCCCAATGTCAGGAGGTTTTCAGGAACTTGGAGCGCACTCTGCGTGAAGTAGACATGAACATGGCCGATGTGGCGAGAACATGGTTTTTTCTGGACGACATTCATTCGTGGTATGGAGAGTTCAACGATGCGCGCATTGAGTTTTTCAGAGAGAAGAAGCTTCTGAATGGTTTATTGCCAGCCAGCACGGGGATCGGCGGGCAAAATCCATTCGGCGCTGCCCTGGTAGCAGGCGCTTGGGCGGTACAAGCGGCGAAGGGTTCTGTCTCCATTACCGACGTGCCATCGCCATTGCAATGTTCGTCAATGGAATATGGCAGTGCTTTCAGTCGTGCCGTCCTGATGGACACCCTGCCCTGCCGGCGACTTCTGATTTCCGGCACAGCCAGCATCGGGCCAGACGGTCGCAGCGCGCACGTTGGTGATTTACACGGGCAAATCGGGTTGAGTATGGAAGTTGTGCAGGAGATTCTGGCATCACGCAGGTTCGACTTTCCTGATGTCAGCCGCGCCACCGCGTATTTTAAGAATATCCAGGACGCACCGGCTTTCGACGAGTGGCGGAGGGAGCGCAATTTGGAGTTCCTCCCGCTCGTCATAGCGCAATCAGACCTCTGCCGTCCCGAGTTATTATTTGAAATCGAGTTGGACGCGATTGCGTTGTGTGTTCCCCAGCAGTAGAACCGCGCCACCCCCTTGTTCGGTTTTCGGCCATTGTTTTGCCTGAGCCAGTAACGACTGCTAACCGATTCCTTTTCTCGTCGTGTGGCCCCAGTTCGACTGCCAGTGAAAGTGCCAGTAAAACTGGTAGTAAATCAGTAATTGGTCAGCAGTTGGTTAGTATTAGACCCGTAATGCCGAGTGCTTCACACGCACTCAAAAATGCCTGATTCTATTGGCGTCCGTTGGTTATGAGGCGGTACGCCTCTGAGAGTAAGGCGGTAGTGAGCGAGTAGTGAGTTTTGAAAAAACGCACTATTTTTGTTCGATTCCGACCCTTGCTTTCAACTAAACCCCTTTGTTTATAAGAGTTTTATTGGAGTCTGTGGGAAACCTTCAACGAAATCATCAACGATTTTAGCTCTCGCTCACTATCCGGCACGGGCACGTCGCGGACACGCCCACTGCACGGAGGCGAGACAAATTCAGTCCTCATATGGCCCTACGACGAAGAAGTGCGGCTGGGCCATCCCGCACCGGAACGTCGGTGCATGATTTGCAATGTGCCGGTTAGCAAGTGCTGCTGCTGAATGAATAGAGACACAAAGTATGACTGACGATTTAATGCAAACAGCGTTGGCAACCTTGGCGGAGTGCAGTGGTGGCGCAGTTCGGTCGCGCCGGGTGTGTTTGTTGAGTCATTGAATTTTCCTTGCCGCCGGTCTGGGTATTTGGTTGGTTGTCCTCACCCGAACGAAACCCATGCAAAAACCAACCAACGACCATTTGCTTTAACTTCAACCGCTGTCCCAGAACGAAACTTAACAATATCATGGGAAAAGACGGTGTCCCCAGCACAGCCGCATTGGACAGTGCTAAAACCGTTCCTTCCTTTAATTCCGCACCATTAGAAAACAACCACATGCCTTACCATCACTTGGCAAATCATAAACCCTGATCCCCAAAACCCGATTTACAATCGCTGAAAAATTCATAAAGTACGTCTTAACCGCCGAATAAGTCTTTCAGCCATTTTGAAAGACGTGCGGAGTTAGAACCAGCGGTTGAATAAACCTCAGCCGCGCGATGCTCAAGACGGCACAGGCAGTGGAATCAATTTGTATGCACATGCCGAGACTTCGTATTCAACGGTTTTATTACCGCAACGGACAAATCCGCGTGGAAAACAGGGAAGTGGATGGGAAACTTCATGGAGTTTGCCGGACTTGGCATTACAACGGCCAATTGGCTGAGGAACGGCGCCATGACCACGACCAATTGCACGGCACCAGCCGGCAATGGGATGCCAAGGGACGATTGCTTGGCTCCTTCACTATGAATCACGGCACCGGCACATTGCGCAGTTGGCATGACAATGGCCGGTTGAAAATCGAAACCGAGCTGGTTGGCGGCAAGTTTCACGGGCGCACCCGGATGTGGCTTCGGGACGGCACACTGGTTATGGAAAACTATTATATTCAGAACTTGGATGTGACCCGCACCGCTTACCTGAAAGCCGCACGCAAAAATCCCGACTGGCCGCAACACGAAGGGGAACCGGCAGGCCGTGCAGCACGCGAGGGAATGGCGTTGAAACGCAAGCAACATGAATTGTTCATGGAATCCCTGCTGGAAAAATCCCATGCCGAAGCCAGGAAATGGTTGAGCGGTGTGAAACGCCCGGACTTGCGTTCGCTGCCCAGATTCCGCACGGCGGTAGCGGCGCTTCGCTTCGTGGAAACATTGTATGCTGCCGGGGCAGTCACCACTATTGTCGTCCCGGTATATGCCGGCAAACGGGAAAAACAATTTGCTGATTCGCTGCTGGTCAAACTGCCGCGAACACCGTCAAAGCGAAAGGCGTTGCGGAGGCTCTGCCAGGATTTTTGCGACCGACGCGGCGGCGCGCTGTTACCGGAAGTGGAATTGGGCGAAAGCCACCTATTTTTGGGATTGGAGTAAAACCATTGCTGTGAGCAAAGCAGGTGAAGTCGCCGGGACCAACGGACGGGAACTGACACGGCGGCTTCGCTAATATCGCTCCGGCCCTGCCTTTCGTCATTTCCCGCCCGCTCGTCCCGGCTGAAACACAGAGGCACGCAGTGGCGCCCGCTTCCGTCTGGCACGCAACCCGTGTCGTTCCGCGCGCCCTTCTTCCATGCGCTTCACTCGCACTGGAGTTTTGTGTCAGACCGACGCGGCGTTAAAGGCAACCAAAACCAAACATCAAAATCGCTTAGACCGTATTGGCGTGACTCCACCAACAGCACCCCGAGCGCGAATTGATGTTTTGATAGTGCGGCTCAACCGCGCTCGCTCAGGCCGGCACCGCCCTCCTGCCCCTCGATGGCCGCCTGCGGCAAACGCGGTTGGAGCCAGGGGTGGATTCGCGCCGGGATTTTTGACCAAGGCTGGAGTAACGGATTTGAAGAGTGAATCAACACGAGGTTTCATCGCGCCCAAACCAACAGGCCGGAGATGGCCTGTTCAGCCTGCGCGAAAACTCGCTCCGGCCTGGCCACATCCGGCCTGCTCGTTCGGGCTTGGTTTGAAAAGCGCCAAATGCGCCCGGCTTCCGTTGGCGGCTCGGCAGGCGGCGTTGCGTTGCGGCTCCGCTCCCGCCGTCGCTCCACCTGCACTCCACTTTTCCCGCTTGCCGCCCGCCAACCGAAGACAATCCAAAATCAAAATCTTCCATGCTTCAACAACCATTCAGGAATTCAATCGCTTGATGTTTAGGCAGCCTGGGCGCAGTCGCGTTCCACAGCGCGATGAGAGCGAGCCTCCATTATATGGCGGCGACGGAAACGTCAACGATACTACGGGTCGGCTTTGAACACCCTGACTTGCCGCTTCCGTTCCTGGGTTGACTTTTCCGCCGCCGCCAAGGGTTGGCTCGTAGATTTGCATCGCGCACACCTGTCGCGTGCGAACAAAAGTGAGCAGGAAACAAAACATGAAGTTAATGCGGCGCAGGACGGATGCCGCAGACACAGGAGGTAATGCGCCGCCTGCCGGAACGTGAAACCGACCCTGCAAACCAACCCCAACAGATTGATTTGGCGTTATGACTTCATTGACCAAAACCATCCGGCGTATGACCGTGGAAACCTACGGTTACGGCAGTAACGCACGCAAACTGGTTGCCGCGCTTGAGCGAGGCGACCTCATCACGATTCACGAATATCGTCGCCGCACCAAATTCAGCGCCCGAATCTGCGACATATATTGGTGGATGCTGCGTTGTCAGGCCGGCAAGGTTCGCATGGAAAAGCTGCGCCGGCGCAAAGCAGCAAAGGCCGCGCGACTGGCCGCGCAACGGCAGCGCAGAGCCGAAAGGCGATTGTTCAGCGAACAATAAGGCAATCCCGCGCTTCATCCACTTGCAGCCTGCCGCCGGAGTTTTTTCCGGCCAGCAGATGTTCGGCCACCGCGTCGCCCACCAGTTTTTCCGTGGCATCACGCATCGGACGCGCGCCCAGCTTGGGATGAAACCCTTTGCGCACCAGGAATGGCAGCACGGATTTGTCCAGTTCCAGTTTGTGACCACGTGAGGCGAGGAACTCGACTTCGCGCGCCAAAAACTTTTCGGCAATCTCCAACTGGTGCTCGTAGCTCAGGCGATTGAATACGAGCTTCTCGGTGATGCGCGCGAAAATTTCGGGGCGCAGGGTCTGTTGGGCGCGGGACAGAACATGGCGTTCCAAGGTCGCGTCGTTGGAATGTTGCAGGCCCATCAACTCGGCGGAGCCGATGTTGGAGGTGAGCCAGACATAGAAGCCGCTGAAGTCCAAGGTCTGGCCCGTGGCCACCGTGATGCGGGCCGCGTCGAGCAGTTGCAACATAATGTCCAGCACTCGTGGGTGCGCTTTCTCGGCCTCGTCAAACAGCAACGATCCTTCCGCCGCCCGGTCACGCACCGCACCCAGGTATCCGGTCTCACCCAATTTCGCGCCCAGTAACAGGCCCAGCGATTCCTGGGTTTGAAACTCGGACATATCGAAACGGAACAACTTGTCCGCATCAAAAATCTGGTTGGTGAGCACCACCACCGTTTCGGTTTTACCCACGCCTGTTGGCCCCAGCAGGAGGAAGCTGCCGCGCGGGCGGCCGGGCTTGGTCAGGCGGCATTCCCCGCGTTGCACCACCGAGACCACGCGCGGCAGGACTTGAGGCTGGCCGCGAATTTCCGTCCGCAACACTTCAGGCAATTGGCGGAGGCGTTCGAGCCTTTGACCGTCGAAAATCGTTGTGTTCATGGCCTCAATCATGCCTGAAAAATTCTTTCACTTTGTTCGGAAAACGAACAAAGCGCGTTTGGAAACATGAGAAGATGCTCCCTCATTCGGCGGAAATATCCGCCGCGCAAAGAAAAAACTGAGAATATGAAAATGTTATTCGTTCCGAAAAAAATCCGGGCGCGCCTGCGCTCCCTGTTCACCGTCGCGGCTCTGCTCGCGCTCAATGTCCTGCCCGCCTTTGCGCAGGGCACCACCTTCAACTCCACCGACCTGAAGACCGGCATCAGCAACAGTCTGGCCGTCATCATGATGTTCGGCTTCGTGCTGGGCATCTTCTCGGTCATCTACGGGGGCTTTGCCATCCGGCGGGGCGACATTGACCAGGGCAAGATGTCCATTGTCGGCGGGGCCATCATCGCGGCGGCACCGGCGGTGGTCTATGCCTTCTACAAAATTTTTGGTCTCGACTCCAGCAGCGCCGTCGGCGTCGGCAGCTTCTGACCAGGCGGAGCCTTGACCCAATTATTTATCTGAAACATGAAAACTGAATTACGCCTGACCGACACGAACGCCGCGTCCGATTCCAAAGGGCGGACGTGGGGATTGGAAGGCAATCTCTTTTGGTGGTTGGTGGGCGGTGTGGGCGCGGGCATCACGCTATTCTTCGTTCTTCTGGTGATGCTCAGTCTGTCATTACTGGTTTCCTTCGTGGTCGCGCTGGTGCCGCTGTTGCTCTGCCTCGCCTACATCTTCGGACTGCGGCAGGGCAAACCGCCCGGCTACGACCAGGATTGTTTTGAATATGTCGTGTCGGGCCGGGGTTTCGGCCCCGAAACCGGCCGGGCCTGCCTCCATCCCCTTCTATGAATCCTGAAAAATCCCGTAAAATCAAAGATAAACGCGAGTTTGGCGGTTGCGTCGAACTCATTCCGCCACAGCCCAAACTGATTGAATTCATCGGCACACGACGGACGTGGGGTTTTCCCATTGACCAACTGACTTATGTCGCCTTGGAAGAAATTCAGGAGCACCGGAATCAACCAACCCTTCCGCCCGACCGGCTGGTTTTGGTTTATGAGCTTGTCATAGTGATTCTCCACGGCTGGCGGCTGGAGTTAATGCTTGGGCCGCTTCTTGAAGGACGGGTCGCTCGCGTCCACGCCGAAAAACACCTTGGCACGCTCATCATTGAGGAGGCGTGGGTTTCGAAAATTCGCATTCTCCCACTGGTCAACAGTGACCTGTTGACGCCGTCACCGCCGCAATGAACTCCAACGAACTTAAAGCCATTGAAAGCCGGCGGCAGACGTTGCTCGGCCAGCTTCGCACTGCCGAGGCCAGCTTGCGCGGCAGTTTGCACGCGCGCGGCTTCGGCAGCGTCGCCCGCGAACATTTGGAACGGGCGCTGGCCCATCTCCAGGAAGCCTACATCGCCATTAACGAAACCAAGGCCGTGCGCAGCGTGCCCCAACTCGTGGAAGACCTGACCCGGATTGAACAGGTGTGCAACGAATTGCGGCAACAACCGCCGCCGGGTGTCACCGTCAAATCGCTCCGGCCCTGACCTATGTTTGAACACGCTCCCAACGGTTTCCTGATCCGCGATTTGATTTTGTTCAACCATCTGCGGCGCGGCGGGTACGTCGCCAAAGGCTTCGTCTTTGAAGCGCCCGACCTGACCAACAGCCCCATCGCCGACTTGAACGAGTTTCAGGAGCAACTCTGCTTGTTGCTGGCTTCGCTCCATGAAAACCAGCGGTTGCAGGTGCAGTATTTCTGCGATTCGGATTACAAGGCCGAACTGCTCCGCTTCCAGCAGGAGACCGAGCGGTTTGAGAACACCTGGACCAAACGCTCGCGCAACGAGCGGTTTGCCCGCTACTGGCAGGCCATGACCGAGCGCAAACTCCGGCGGCAGCGGGTGGTGTTCTATATCTCCCGCGCGCTGGAGAACGCACCCAAGACCCTCACCACCAACCGGGCGTTGCGCGAGTATTATCTGACCTTGCTGGGCCAGTTGGAAAACGAGTACGGCCAAATTCACCACTTGCTCAAAGAGATTTTCGCCAGCGCTGGAACCCGCGTGCTGCCCATGAGCGACCTCGACCATTTCAAACACTACAAAACCTTTCTCAATCCCTCCCTGGCCGACCGTTTTGATTTTGACGCATCCCAGGATTTTGTGCCCGAACTTTCCATCCAGGAAAACTGCTGGCACAGCGAAGGCAATGGCCAGAGTGATTTCGGGTTTTACCTGGACGGCCATTATCACTCGGTTATCACGCTGACCCGCTGGCCGCGCACGACTTATCCGGGCATTATCCAGCGCCTGACCAATCTGCGCCTGCTGGATTACACCATCACTGTCAACATTGATCCGCTGCCCATCACCAAGGAAATCTCCAAGGAGGAAAAGGAGCATGACCGCGTGGCCGGCGATTATGCCAGTGAAAAGAAAATCTCGCTGCTGACCGTGCTGGAAAAGAAACAGCGCAAAATCTCCTCGCTCATGCAGGGCCAGACCCTCCCCTTCAACGCGCTCTTTGTGATTCGAGTTTGGGACAAGAGCAAGGACGGCCTCAACGCCAAGGCCGGCGCCATTAAAAACGCCATCAATTCGATGAACTCGGCGCAGTATTTTGAGAGCAACCTGCCCAGCACTTCCAAGAACTTGTTCTTTCAAACGTGGCCGGGCTGGATGTGGGGCCGTTACGAGCATCGCAAACTTTATTCCGAGCATCGTTATCTGGCCGACATGCTGCCCGTCACCAGCACGTTCACCGGCCATCTGGCTACCGCCGAAGCCATCTATGAAGGCGCAGCGAACAACCTAATCGGCATCGAAACCTTCTCCGGTTCAGCAAACAACAAATCGCCCCAGCACGCCGTGCTGCTGGGCATGAGCGGGGCGGGCAAGTCGGTGACGGTCTGCGACCTGCTTTCACAGACTGAAGGTTATTTCGCTTACACCGTCATCATCGAAGAAGGATTAAGCTACGGCATTTACACGCAGACGGTGGAGGACGGCGCGCGGCCCATCATCATTCATCCCGACGGCGACCTGACCATCAATTATTTGGATACCAAGGGATTGCCGCTCACGCCCGATCATCTTTCCGCCGCGACCGCGCTGGTCGCCCGCATGATTGGCACCTCCAGCCAGGAGGATAAACAAATGCTGCGCCAGGCGCAGATTGCCAAATATCTCAACCTGCTTTACGAGGACGCCTTCCAGGACTGGCAGAAGAAACGGCATGACCAGTTGCTGGACATCGCCCGGCACGCGCTGGCCTTGCAGAAGTTCCGGCTGGAACGGATGCCACCGGGCGCGACCACCCTCGAAACCTTTGCGGACTTCCGCGACCAGGCGGAGCTTGAAACGGGTAACGGACAGACATCGTCCAAAGCAGCGCCGCGCTTCAACGATTGGGGCCGGGATTATCTCGCCCAATTTGATGAAGCGATGGTGCTGAAATTCCTAAAAGACCCCAGAACCAGCAAGGAAGTCCGCAATCTGGCTTTCGCTTACTTCACCCCGGACAAGTTCCCGACCCACCGGATGCTTCAAGAGTTGATGATGTTGGAGCCGGTGGGTTCGGAACGCGACCAGATTACCGAGATTGCCACGCTTCTGCTGCCGTGGTGCCGGGACGGGAATTACGGCTGCCTGTTTGACGGCACGAGCAATTTGTCGCTTACCGGCAAAATCGCGCACTTTGAATTGGGGTACATCCCCGATTCGGCCAGGGAGTTGAAGGCGGCGACTGGCTTCCTCATCACCAACCACGCGCGCAAGCATATTATGACGCTGCCGCGCGCCTTGCGTAAACGGAACGTGTATGAGGAAGTCGCCCGGTTCCTCGATATTCCCGGCGGCCAGGAAATCGTCCAGGAAAGCTACGCCCAGCTTCGCAAATTCAATTGCTGGAACATCAGCATTGTCCAGCAATACTCGCGGTTCAAGCAAAGTCGTATCCGTTCCGCTGTATTCGGAAACTCGCGGCAGTTTTTCATCATGCGCCAGAACGACCGGGCGGACTTGGAAGACATGGCCCAGGACATCGCCCTGCCGGAAGTCACCAAGCACGCCATCATGAATTATCCCTTGCCCGACCATCAATCGGGCCAGAAGTATTCGCCGTTCACTTATTTTCACACTGACTCCGGCCGCAACTTGTGCGGCACAGTCCACAATGTTTCCTCCCCCGAAATGCTCTATTGCAGCAGTTCCAGTGGCGAGCACTTCGACAAACGCGCCAAAGAACTGCGCCAAAGTACCAACATTGTCGAGGGTATCATCGCACATGCCAACCCCAAAACGGAGGCAGCATGAAAACCGAAACCATCAACCTTATGAAAAAATCATCGCTCATCATCCCTCTGGCCTGCGCCGCCTGTTTCTTCACGGGTTGCGCCGCCGTGACCCGAACGGCCACGGATGTCGGCTTGGGCGCGGGCGGAGCAGCCCTGGGCGGCGAGCTGACCCACAATAATCCCTACGCCATTGTCGGCGGCGCGGCGGGCGGCGCGCTGCTTGGCGAAACCCTTCACTACGCCAACAGCAAGTTGGACGAACAATCTTATCAGACCGGCTACGACAAGGGCCGCAGCGACGCCGTCAAACAGCAATACTGGCTTTACGTTTCCATGCAGCAGGCCAAGGCGGGCGACGAGGGCCGGGTCCGGCTCTACGAAGTGCATCTGCCCGAACAAATCATTGACGGCGTGATTTTCCAACCGACCACACAGTATCTCCGTATTGAGGAATGATAAAGTTGCTTTCCCAACTACCAACTTCCAACTCCAAACTCCCAACTAAGAAAGGACCAACATGAAAAAACTAATCGCAGCAATCGCAGTCACCGCGACGCTGGCGTTCTCGGCCCGTGCGCAGTGGGTCGTCTATGACCCAACGGTGAACATCGAACAGATATTGAGTGAAGCCGAGAATCTCGCCGAATACGCCGAGATGATTGACAACGAGGTCACCCAAATTCAAACGCTGGGCGACCAGTTGAGCGAGTTCAAGAATTACGAGAACCTGTTCGGCAACCCCGCCCAAGTGGCGCTCTCGATGGTGCCCAGTCTTGACTCGGACTTGCAAAGCCTTGAACCGGAGGTGAACCTTGAAAATCTGGTGGCCAATGCCGATGGGAACATTGCGTTGACCTACAATGACGATGGCATTTACGCCACTGTGGGAACCAGCTTCCAGACGCCGGGCGGTCAGACCATTCAAAGGCCCGCCGACGAATTCAAACCGTTTGCGGCCGTCATTAACTCCGCCAGCAATTATGTCGCCGTTGCCGACAACGCGGCCCAGCGGCGCGCCGCCATCAAAGACGCCATTGCCCAGACGACCGGGCAACTTCAGAACGCGACCACGGATGCCCAGGTCCAAAAGTTGCACGCCGTGCTCACCAGTCTCAACGGCGATCTGGCCAGCACGGATGATGAACTGAACCAGGCGGCGGACTCGGCGCTAGTGCAGGACATCCAGAACCGCAACGACCAGCAGAAACAGATTCAGGCGTTGACGGAACAGCAAAACGCCGAGTTCACCGAAGCCGTGAGCAACTACACCGCCAAATTCCAGTTGCTCAACCAGCCGGTTGCCTTTCCCACCCCATAACCCTTCCGGCGCATCTTCATCATGGCCACGTTCAACAGCATCTTCCCCACCTTCCTGGCAAAGTGCGCCCAGCTCCATACGCTGCTCTTGAGCGTGGCCTACGCCCTGTTCATCGCCGGTGTCATCACCACCGTCCTGCATCGGTTCACCCACAAAGCCTTGCTTCGTCTCTTGACGCGCATCCTGGTGCTGACCTCGTTGCTGGTCTTTCTGCCGGTCTGGGGCAATGACCTCCAACAGTTGTTGCAGGATTCCATCCTGTCGGGCCTGGGCGTGGACCCGTCCCAGGTCTATCACCAGTTCAATCAGTTGCTCGCCATCAAGCGCGACACCACCACCCAAACGTCCTGGTGGAATGTCCTGTCCCAACTTCACAACTACACCACCGACCTCATCATCACCGCCATCCTCTGGGTGGTTGGTTTGCTGGCCTCCTTGTTGATGTTCTGGGGTTACATCTTCCAGGCCGTCATCCTCAACCTGGGCTACGCACTTTCACCTTTGCTCATCGGGTTCATGGCGATTCCGGCGCTCAAGCACATCGGCACTCGTTACCTGTTAAATCTGGTCGGCGTGCTCCTGTGGCCCTTGGGCTGGGCGGTGGCCGCGCTGGTGACGCAGGGCATTCTCGATTTTATGACCGACCCGACTTTTGAATATATTGATCCCTCCTCCAACCTGCCCGACTTGCAAAAGACCATCGGCGCGGCGGCCGTGGGGTTCTGGATCATCTTCAGCATGGTCGCCGCGCCCGTCATCATCCAAAAGGTGGTCGCTTCGGGCGCGCTGGCCGGCAGCGAATTGCTTTCGGGCGGGGCCGGCAGTTTTCTGCAAACCGCCGCCACCACGGCGGGCGCGGCGGCGGTGGCCGCCCCCATTGGCAAACCCTTGGTGACGGCGGGAGCAGCGGGCATGGCGGCGTTGTTGAGCGCCGCCTCGACCGCCGGGGGCTGGGGCAGCGCCGGGGCCATCATCATCGCCGGGAGCGGTTTGCCGCCCCGCTCGGCGCGGGGCCGGCCCGGCGACGACATCACCGGCAACCAGGCCGTCCGCGAACTCATCGCCCGGTCCCGGCCCAATTACTACTGATCTCTATGGAAACGGCTGAATTGAAAACCACGCCCACAAATTCCGGCTCAACTGCCACGAGAACCGGGCGCACGGTGCCCCTGCGGAAGCAGTTTGATGTTGCCCGCCTGCTGGTCTTGCGCGACCGGCTGCCGTGGTTCTGGTTCTTCTTCACCGTGGCGGTGCTGCTGCTGTCGGCGCTGGACCGTTACCACCTGATTTCACAGTTCAAAGAACGCGAGCGCATCGTCATTTTGGATCCTTCCGGCACCTATTACGTCAGTCCGCTCCTGAAATTTCAGGAGGCCAGACAGTTGCATGTCCAGCAGGCCGAACTGGCAACCACGGCCTTCCTCGAACGCAACCCGAAGGATTTCGACAACCCTGACCTGCTCAAATTGATGTTCCTCAAAAAAGCGTACAACAAGGCCCAGGACGAACGTATCAGCGAGGCGGTCGAGTTTCGCGCCAAGGAGTTGCACCAAAAGGCCGAGATTGGCCAGATTGACATCCTGGCCACGCGCGACAACGAGGTGCTGGCCAACGTCACCGGCCAGGTCATCCGTGTGGGCGTCTTTCAGGGCCGCTCGTTCACCGAGGCATTCCCGTTCACGCTTCGGCTGCTGTTCCTGCGCAACCCCAACATCATCCAGAACGGCAGATTTCCCACTGCCGTCGGCGACTTCAAATATGAAATCCATCGTTAGTCTCCTATTGCTCACTGCCACTGTTGCTCTGGCCGATTCACCGGCCATCCAAACCGTCATGCTCGACGAGGACACCGTCGTGTCCGTGCCCGTGGCCACCAACCGCGTCACTACCATCAGTTTTCCCGGCCCCATCGAGGCCATTGACGGCGCAGGGTTCACGGTGGACGGCAAAACGCCCGGCCAGTTTCAACTGGCCTACGCCAAAGGCTCGGCCTTTCTCTGCGTGCGCGCGTTGGCGCCCAAGGCCTCCGCCAATCTCAACATTCGTTGGAACAGTCAGACGTATGTCTTTGAACTGGCCGAAAGCAGTGCCCCGGTGCTTTCGCTCAACCTGGAGGCGATGCCTGCGCCGGAGGAGGCAGGCGCAGGCCGCGCACCGGAGGTCAGTCCGCTCCGTCTGCTGGGGTTGCTCGACAAGGCCAAAGCCTTTCCATTGCTCAAAGCGCAGCAGCCCGAAAGTGTCGCCGATGTCGGCTTTACCACCTACGACGGCAAAGGGTTGGTGAGCGATTTTAATGACTATAAAATTGTGATCCAACAGGCGTTCCGGTTTAACGCCCAGGACACGCTGGTCTTCCGCGTGGCCATCACCAACGAGACCGACGCGCCCCTTGTTTATCAGCCCGACAGCTTTGCCATTCGCGCGGGCAACCGGCTCTATCCCCAATCCATCAGCGACGCCAGCGGCATCGTGCCGTCCCAGGGCCAAAGCATCGTCTATTTCGCCGTCACCGGCACGCCCGACGGCGAACGCAACAATCTGTCCTTGCAGAACGCCTTCACCGTTTTGCTCAATCGGCTATCACCACCGCCGCCACCGCCGCCCGTGGTCACGACCACCAACGCACCGGTGCATCCACTCCGCTCCCCCAGAGGCCAACTATGAATCTTCCCCAACTCCCAGCTCCCAACTCCCAACTGCCTTGCGTATGAAACCGCGCGACTTTCTCAGCTTCTTCAAAACCAAGAGCGGCAAGCTCATTCTCTTTGGCGCGCTGTTTGCCGGGGCGTTGATGCTGTTGAGCGTCTTTCGCCAACGTCATACCGTCTCGGAAGGACCGGCCACCGTTGCTCCGCTGCTCACCAACAGCGTCAGTGGCAAACCCGAAGTGGTGGAAACCGTGGTGCGGCCCATGCAGCCGTTTTATCCGCCGCCGCCATCCAAATCCCAATCGTCGTCAACCTCGCCCCAGCCATCATCTTCAGCCTCGTCTGCTTTCACAAATTCATTCCCTCAACCGTTACCCGTGGCGCCGCCCCACCTTTTGCCACAACTGACACCCATCAGCCTGCTGGCCGACACCACGGCAGGGCGGCCCAAGCCCAAAACGTTGAGCGCCGATTACGCGCCCTTTGGCCGGCTGATCCCCTGTGAAACGGTCGTCACGGTGGATTCATCTTCGATGGAGACCCCCATCATCGGGCTGGTCACTGAAAACGTTTATTTCGGCGGCAAGTTGATCATCCCGGCGGGCACGGAAGTCCACGGCATGGCGCAGACCGACCGGCAGCGCGACCGCATCGCCACCAGCGCCAGTTGGACCTTGGTCTGGCAGGACGGCGAGGAGATGCAACTGAAAGCCATTGCCCTGGACCGCGAGTTTGACAATGAAACCAATCAATCCGGCTGGGCCGTCACCGATGGCAGCGCCGGGTTGCGTGGCGAAGTCATCAAATCCGACAATCTGGCCGACATCAAACTCTTTGCCGCCACGTTCCTGTCGGGCGCGGCCAATGCCCTGACCGAAAAGCAGCAGACCATTTTTGGCCCCATCAACAGTCCCACGCTCAACAACGCGCCATTCCAGGGCGCGCAAGCCGTGCTGCAAACCTACGCGCAGCAGATTTACGATTCGATTCAGAAGAATGGGTTTTATGTCCGGGTGCCCAGCGGCAAGCAATTTTATCTTTACGTGCTCCAGACCATTGACCGCGCCGACGCCACTTTTGGCGGGATGGGCTTGGCCGGAGACGCTCAACCCGCAACCACACCCAAGCGATGAAAGTATTCCCTCTGGTTCTATTGTTGTTCCTGACGGCGTGTTCCACCACCAGGCCGCCCGCGCTGGCCTTGCGACCACAAGTGCCGCCGACGGTCTCGGATAATTCGGCCACCCGTTATCCCGAAGTCATCCGCGCCTACCATATTGGACGTTACGTTGACCCCAATGACGATTTGGTGATGCACGAGCAGCACGTCCTGTATCGCGTCGAGGAAAATCCCCGCTGGGACTTGCGTCCAGCCACCACTCATCCCGGCCCCGCTGGCGGCAGCATCGCGCAACCACCGCCCATGCGCGACGCGGCCTTCAGTCCCACGCCCGTCAATGACGCGATTCTGGCCGAGGTCAACGCGCAAAGGCTGGCGACCGCCCAAATCATGCTGGAAGCCAAAACGTTGGCCGGGGCGCTGGCGCGGTTTCAAGCGGCGTTGCAACAAACCAAAACGAACTTGCAGGAAACGGCAATCTTGCGCGTGGAAGTCAACGCGATGCAAAAGCAGCTTGACGACTTGGAAGCGGCTCAAAAGCAGAACGCTTCATCAGCCACCTTATCTCTGACCAACCCGCCGCCCGACCAATTTGATTCCGAACCGGAAACAACGAACAAAAGTTTCGACCTGAATTCCATGAATCCCAGCGGATTCAGTCCGTGAAAATCCGTGAAATCCGTGTCTCCACCATGAACGCAATTTGCTGGGCCTATACCGACGAGGGCCGGGTTTGTCGAAAACCCGCCACCGTCCTGGACCGGCAACGCGGTTGTCTGGTGTGCCCCCGAGCACGCCTCCAACCGTGAACAACAAAACAAAACACAAACGCAACATCCGAATATGAACACCAAACCCAAACCGCCGCCGGCGGCGGCCACCGGCGCCACGGCGTCCAACGAACCCAACTATCGCATCAATCCCGAAGTGGAGGCGAAAATTGATGATTGGATCAAACAGAATTCCAAGTCCTGGAAATACATCCAGACCATGCCCCGCGACCGGCTCGAACGCACCGTCGCCTTGAATGAAGTCCGCCAGATTGACCGGCGGCAGCGCGTGGAAAGCGGCCTGATGCAGGAGATCAACAATGACCCGACCCGCAAACAGGCGTATGACATCCTGACCCAGGACATGTCCCAGGAACAACGCGAGGACTTTATTCTCAAAGTGGAACGCGAAAAATGGCGGACCCAACAGCGGTCGCAAGACCAGACGCAATCCCGAAAGGAGGCCGTCAGAGTGTGATTGTACCCCGGCACGCCGGTCTGGCGCCCGTCACGGGTCCAGACCGGCCAGTGGGCGGAGCAACGGGAAGACCATCGCTGTGCGCCTCAATCATGGGCATAAAACATGCTTGCTGAACATTCGCTCGGTTAGAGCGACACCTAATGGGTATTTTGTGCAGTCGGCTCGATGCACTATCAAGTTTCTGGACATTTCGATTTAGGGATTCAGGAGGCCATGCCGACTGGTCTGCGCTGCCCATCTCCAGTCCTGACATAGTTGCCAATGGCTTCCTCTTTTCCGGCAGCAAAGCTCCCGATCCTTCCCGCTACTGTTCTCGCCGAACCAGCCGGGAACATGGAGGTTGAGCAGCGCAATGGCTTGACCAGGCACAATGTCATGGGCCGCCGCATCGCCTACCTGCGCTGGCAGCGGAAATTGACGCAGGAGAAACTGGCGGCGCAACTCCAATGCCGGGGCGTGGACATCAGCCGCATGGGGGTGGCTCGAATTGAATTGGGGCACGTCAGGGTGGATGAGGAAGTCATCGTGGGACTGCTGAAGGTCTTCAAAGTTCCCATCGCCCATCTCTTTCCCAAGGACGTTCGAGACTTGGACGCGGACTATACCACCCGGTTGCGGAAACGCCGTTCACGAAATGCCCACAGTTGACAAACCCGCCGCATCGGATTTAGAAAACCAGTTGGATTTATTCTCCAACCGCACCCGTTATGAACCTGCTGACTCAATACGGCCGGATGGCCGAGAAACACTGGCGCGAGCATCTGCCCAAGATGGTGCGCGAACTGGAACGGAAGGGACGGCTGCAACAGATGTTGCTGGAGGCCGAGGAGAAAACCAAGGACGACCTGGCCGACTTGCGCCTGGCCCTGATGAAACAGGGCAAGACACCCGAACAAGCCCACCGGCAGGCGTGGGAGATGGTGCGGGAACGCTACATCTTCCTGCCACCGGAGACTTAGCAGTCGGCCATCAAGCCGTCGGCCAACCAGCCGACAGCCAGCCCAATAACAGAAACCCCAACTGCTATCGCATCAACGGCGAGGACCACTTGGGCGCGGGCGGTCCCAAACAGAAGTTCCAGCAGAATCTGCGCGCCATCAAACTGGTCAAGAAACTCGAAGCCGAGGGGCGTCCAGCCACGCAGGACGAGAAAACCGGGCTGGTCAAATATGTCGGCTGGGGGGCCATGCCCCAAATCTTCGACGGCGCCAATCGTGACTGGGCCAAAGAACGCGAGGTGTTGCAACAGGAATTGGCCCCGCAGGAATACGAATCCGCCCGCGCCACCACGCTTAATGCCCACTACACTTCGCCCGTGGTCGTCCGGGCCATGTACCAGGCCGCAGAACGCTTCGGCTTTCAGGGCGGCACCATCTTGGAACCGGCTTGCGGCACCGGCCATTTCATCGGCCTGATGCCCGACGAACTGCTTCGCCGGTCCGCCATCACCGGCATTGAGATTGATCCGCTCACCGCCCGCATCGCCATGTCGTTATATCCCGACGCCGACATCCGCCAGCAGCCCTTTGAAAAATCTAAACTCGCCGACGAGTCCTTTGACCTGGCCATCTCCAACGTCCCCTTCGGCGATTACACCGTCCATGACCCGCGCTGGAATCGGTACAAATTCTCCATTCACGATTATTTCTTCGCCGCCGCGCTCGACAAAGTGCTGCCCGGCGGCCTGCTCCTGTTCATTACGTCCCATCACACGCTGGACAAGACGGATTCAACCTTGCGCGAACTGCTCTCCGAAAAAGCCGAACTGTTGGGCGCAATTCGGCTGCCCAATAATGCGTTCAAGAGAAGCGCCGGCACCGAAGTCACCACCGACATGGTGATGCTGCGCAAACTCCGCGCCGGCGAATCACCTGGCGGCCCGATGTGGAAGGCGGTGACCAGCTACACCAGTGACCGCAACGAGTCATTGGCGCTCAATGAATACTTCGTTGCCCATCCCGAAATGATGCTGGGCCATATGCGGCTGGGCCGGGGTTTGTATCGCAGCGTGGAAGCCCGGCTCGAACCGGATGGACGCGATTTGGGCGAGGCTCTGGCGCAAGCCGTCCAGCGGTTGCCCCAAAATGTTTATCAGGTTCAAAATGAGCAGACCGTCACGCGCAGTTCCGGCCTGAACATTCCCGCGCCCGATTTTATCAAGCCTAATGCCTATTGTGTTCACCCGGACGGACGGGTTTGCCTTCGGGAGGAAGAAGGCTTGCGCCCGCTGGACGATGTGCCGGTGGAACGGCGCTCGCGCATCCGGCGGCTGATTGAAGTGCGCGACGCGGTGAGGGTCTGTCTGCGGTCACAGTTGGACGGCAGCAACGAGGAACAGGTTGTCGAAGCCAGGGCCAAATTGAACTTGGCCTATGACCGCTTCATTTCGCGATACGGCCCCATTACCGCCCGCGTCAACCAGAACGCCTTTGATGGCGATCCCGATTTGCCGCTGTTGCTGTCGCTGGAGCACTATGACGACGAAACCGGCGTTGCGGCCAAAGCCGCCATCTTCCGCGAACGCACCATCCACCACAAACAACCCGTTCAATCCGTCGCCTCGCCCAAAGAGGCGCTGCTGGTCACGCTTAATGAGAAAGGCCGGGTGGATTTGGAACATATAACCCGGTTGCTCGACCGGCCCGTTGAGGAAATTTTGCCCGACTTGAATGGGATGATTTTCCTCAACCCGCAAACCAACCAATGGGAGACTGAAGACCAGTATCTCTCCGGCAACGTCCGCCAAAAACTGGTTGCCGCCGATGCCGCCAGCGTCACCGACCCGCGCTTTCGTGAAAATGTCGAGGCGCTCAAATCCGTTCAGCCGCAGGATTTGCCCGCCACCGAGATTGACGTGCGCCTGGGCGCTGCCTGGCTGCCGCCCCAGGACGTGCAACAGTTCGCCCAAGAATTGCTCGGTGTTTCATCGGGCGTCGAGGTCGGCCACGTCCCTGCGCTCGGCTCGTGGCACCTCACCGCCGATTGGCAGGCCAAAGCCGCCACCGCCAACACCACCGATTGGGGCACCAACCGCTACACCGCCCTGGAACTCATTGAGGAGACGCTGAACCTCAAAACGCCCACCGTCTATGATTACGTGGACAAGAAGCCGGTCGTCAACGCCCAGGCGACCGAAGCCGTCCGCGAAAAGCAGGAGCGCATCAAGGAACGATTCAAGGAATGGGTCTGGGCCGATGACGAACGGCGCGAACGGCTCTGCCGCCTTTACAATGACACTTTCAATCATACCCGGCTGCGCACCTTCAATGGCGCGCATCTGACGCTGCCCGGCGCCAGTGCGACCATCCTGCTTGATGCCCATCAAAAAACGGGCGTCTGGCGTATCCTGCAAACCCCCAACACGCTGCTGGCCCATGTCGTCGGCGCGGGCAAGACCTACACGATGGTTGCCGCCGCGATGGAGTTGAAGCGATTGCATCTGGCGACCAAGCCGATGTTCACCGTGCCCAACCACATGCTCGGCCAGTTCTCAACCGAATTGCTCACCCTCTATCCGGGCGCAAACATCCTGGTCGCCGGCAAGGAGGATTTTGAAGCAGCCAATCGCAAAAAACTGTTCAGCCGCATCGCCACCGGCAATTGGGATGCCGTCATCGTCACCCACTCTGGCTTCGAGCGCATCCCTCTCTCCCCGGAAACCCAGCAGCGCTTTTTCAAGGAGCAGTTGGACGAGCTGAAGGAAATAATGCGCGAGCACGCCGACAGTTCCAACCGCCGGCTGGTCAAAGAACTGGAGAAAGCCAAAAAACGACTTGAAGCCCGGCTGGAGGCATTGGCCGCCGAACATAAGAAGGATAACACGCTAACCTTTGAGGAACTTGGGGTGGATTGGCTCTTTGTGGACGAGGCCCAATACTTCAAGAACCTGTTTTATGTCTCCAAGATGACGCGCATCGCCGGCCTGCCGCAAACGGCCAGCGAGCGGGCGTTTGATATGTTCCTCAAGGTGCGCCACATTCAATCCATCGCCGGAGGTGGGGGTGTGGTTTTTGCCACGGGCACTCCCATTTCCAATAGCATGGCCGAGATGTTCACCATGCAGCGGTTTTTGCAACCGGACGATTTAAGAAAACACAATCTCCATCACTTTGATTCCTGGGCGGCCACTTTTGGCGAGCCGGTCACCGCAATGGAACTTTCGCCCGATGGTTCGGGTTATCGGCTCAACACGCGCTTTGCCCGGTTTATCAATGTCCCCGAACTCATGCAGTTGTTCCGGCAGATGGCCGACGTTCAAACCGCGCCGATGCTCAATTTGCCGCGTCCCAAGCTGGACGGAGAAAAACCCGCCATCCGCAACGCGCCCGCTTCGCCGAAATTGAAAAAGTTCGTTGAGAATTTGGCTGAACGCGCCGAGGCGTTGAAGTCGGGCCGGGTTGACCCGCGTATAGACAACATGCTCAAAATCACCACCGAAGGCCGCAAGGCGGCGCTGGATTTGCGATTGATGCTGCCCCATCTCCCGGATGACCCGCAGAGCAAGGTCAATCTGGCCGTGGAAAACATTCATCGGATTTGGGAAATGGGAAAGGGCGACCGGCTGGCCCAGCTTGTCTTTTGCGACTTGTCCACGCCCCAGGACCGGGGTTTTTCAGTCTATCGGGACATCGCCGACAAGCTGGAACGGCTGGGCGTGCCCGCCAGGGAAATCGCCTTCATTCAGGATTACGATTCGGACGACGCTAAACTGTCTTTGTTCCGGGACGTGCGCGCCGGCAAGGTGCGCCTGCTGTTTGGCAGCACCCAAAAGATGGGTTCGGGCACCAATGTTCAGGAACGATTGATTGCTTTGCACCACCTGGACGCCCCGTGGCGGCCCGCCGATGTGGAACAGCGCGAAGGTCGTATTCTCCGGCAAGGCAACCGAAATTCGGCGGTGCAGATTTACCGTTATGTCACCGAAGGCAGTTTTGACGCCTATATGTGGCAGACCTTGGAGACCAAGGCCAGGTTCATTGCCCAGGTGATGAGCGGCGACATGACGGTGCGGCGCTTGGAGGATATGGATTCCGCTGCGCTGACCTACGCCGAAGTCAAGGCCATCGCTTCCGGCAATCCGTTGGTCATCGAAAAGGCCCAGGTGGACGCCGAACTGATCCGGCTCACCCGGTTGCGCTCCGCCCATGCCGAGGAACAATATCGCATTCGCAGCAACCTGCGCCATGCGCGCGAGGAAGCGGAAACCTGGACCGGGCGGCTGGCCAATCTGCGGCAGGATTTGACGGTGCGGCAGGATACTTCCGGCGACCAGTTCCGCATCGAACTGGATGGGCAGAGCCTCGACCATCGCGGTGTCGCCGGCGAATTGATCCTGCGCCGGGCGCAGAAACTAAAATTTCGTTTCGGCGAGGATGTCCGCATCGGGCGCTTTGCCGGGTTCGACCTGTTCCTCCGCGCCGGTTTCAATAACACCGCCGAACTCGTCGTGCGCGGCAAAAACAGTTACCACACCCGCGTCACCGACACGGCCCTGGGCACCATCCGCTCGCTCGAATCGGCGGTGCAGGGATTTGAGGAGCACGCGGCACGGTTGGAGGCTGACCTCCGGGACTCGCACAAACGCGCCAAGGAACTGGAAGCCAAAATGGGCGCGCCCTTCGAGAAAGAGGAGCGGTTTCATCATCTGGTCAAACGCCAGGCCCAAATCGAGGACCAGCTTGACCTCACCAAGAACCAGGCGCCCAGCCAGGCCGAGGCGGTCTCTGACAATGAAGTCGCGGAGGAAAATTCACAGGAACAGACCCAAACGAAATCAAATCGGCCAACCCAACGCGCGGCGGTTCGGGTTTGAAACACTCGCCTTCCCAATTCTCCATGACACACGACAAACAACTGACGGGCATCAAGCTCAAGGCCGTCCTGCAAAAACAACGTCTCGGCCAGGCCCTGAATGTGAAGGAATTCGCCGTGCTCGCCGGTATCTCCTATTCCACTGCCCGCGATTGGTTTCGCGCCAAAGGTTTCCCCACTTTCAATGGAAAAGTATTCTGGCAGGATTTTGTCACTTGGCGTCACCAGCAGACGGGCATCGTTATTTCCTTTGGCAACCCCAATAACGCCCAAACCGTTCCGCCAGCGCCGGAACCCGCGGCTCTTGAATTGCCGGAAAAAGCCCGGAGACTTTTGGCACAGGCATGAGCTGGCGTAAGCAATAAAAACCTATAACATCCCAACAGGGGGGAATTATTGTCAGGCCGTCACACCTCGTAAGTCATCCAATATGACAGCCATTAACTCGTTCACCACAAAAAAAGGAATGCGATATGAAAATCAACGTAAAGGCGTTCGCGCTGACTTGCGGCATCGTATGGGGAGTAGGGGTGTTCGCGCTGACCTGGTGGATCATCGCCTTTGATGGCAGCACGCATCACGTCACGCTGATCGGCCGGGTTTATCGCGGGTATAACTTCAGTCCCCTTGGAAGTCTGATTGGCTTGGTATGGGGTTTTTTTGATGCCCTGATCGGCGGAGCGATAACCGCGTGGCTCTATAACTTGATAGCCGCGCGCTGCGAAGGGAAGGAAGGCAGCCAGATTGCGCCGAACCGGGCGAAGGGAGATGAGACTCCCACAGCCGCGACTTCGCCGCAGCGTTAAGCCGGAAACCGCACCGCGTCGCGCCACTGCGCCACGTCCTCGACCTTTTCGCGCTGGTAGATTTGATGAATCAATTCCGAGGCGTGATTGACCAGCCGCATCGCCGCTTCGCGCGGAACGCCCGCCCGCCGCAATCGGTTGACGTAAGTGACCCGCAGGCAGTGAAAACACAGGTGCGGCTTTTTGATCTTGATGAAGAATTGCTGCCAGCGCCGCGACGGTTGAAAAGGAAATTCAACCGTGAATTTCCGTTTCGCCTTGCGGAGTTTTTCAAACAGAGAACGCAAAGCGGAGGGCATCGGAATGGAAAAGGCCCGTGCCTCACCGCCTTTGGGCGAGGGAAATGTGATTTTATTCTCAATAAAATCAACGCAGTTCATTGGAATCCGGGTTTCTCGCAGCCGGCAGCCGGTATGAAGGGAAATGTCAAACGCCGTTTGCATCCATTCCGGCTCAACTTTCAATGCCTCTCGGATTTCGCGGATTTCCTCGTCCTCCAGTTCGGGTTTCTTTGCAACCTTGTCCCGCTTCAGTTTCAAACTCACCAGCGGATTAGCATCGGCGTGCCCCAGCCTCACCGCCTCGCCCATGATCATCGCCAGTAATTTCAGTTCCATGATGGCTGTATTGCGCCCCACAGTTTTGCCGGTTTTCTTTTTGTAGGAAGTTCGCCAGTCAATGTAGTCCAGAGCATTGCGGTAAGTGATGGCGCGCGGCGTATGGTAATGTTTTTCTTGCAGCCAGAACGCCAGCCATTTCCAACTGTCGGCGTAGCGTTCCAGCGTGTGTGCGCTCTCGCAGTGCCGTTCGAGATATTGCGGCACCCAAGTGTCCCAGCCGCCACCGCTGACTTCACCAGCAGTGCGATTAAGTTCCTTGGCCTCCATTTGTGCCCGCAAAGCGCGGGCCTTGACCGTTTCACCGGCATCGTCGGCGCGCAAGCCCGTGGACTTGTTGCGTCGCGTGCCGTCAGTGTCAATGAACTGAATGAACCAAAATGGCGAATGTTTTTTGCGGTAAATTGAAGCCATAATGCAGTTTGTGCAGTAAGCGTACTGCATTGAATTACAAAAGTCCAGTAAAATCAAGCATTTCTCACCACAAAAAACCACTATGCCTTAAATGAGGGTTCGATTCCCTTCACCCGCTCCAATCTTAAAAATATCCAATAAAATCAATGGTTGTACGCGATTTAGCGAATCTCAAAATAGGCTAGTGCTAAAGCGCAGTGCTAAAATCTTTGCCCGTGTTATTCGTGTTGGACAGTGTTGCTTTGGCCGGGCATTACGGCCAACGTAAGACGAAAATCAGGTCGAAATTGCTGGGTGTGCCAAGCAGGTCGCCTGTGTATTCAAAAGCACTGAGTTCCACTGCGTAAGAGTTGCCGAGTATTTTTTGAAGCGGCGAACTGATGAGGGTTTGCAGACCCTCGGCTGTCAATGGTCCCCCGCATGTTGCAGCCAAGAAGACGGTTTTGGCTGCTCGCTCCTTTTTCCCCAGTGCCAGCGTGTCCGCAACCATGCCGGACAGGATGCGCTTTGCGCCGGGCGCGGCTTTTTCAACCGCGCTTGACGGTCTTCGCGCCAGCCGAAAATCGTTGTGCTTTTCGCCGTTGTTCAATGGGCTACCTTCATTCATGGCAGTTCAACTACATCCAAAAGTTCACTTACCCGGCCTGCTAACTATTTGAGTTTGTCGTCTTCGGGGCCGATTTAATTTGGGGAGCATCAAACTGGTCGTATATGTTGCTGGCCGGTTTGGGTTTGGCATAAAGCTCCCACGGTTTTTTCGCGGCGGTAGCAGAAGTTTGGGGCTGGCCGGGAGGCGGCGGTTGCGGCGTGGTTACTGCCCAAGGCGCAATTTGGAGAAGCTCGGTGGCGGTGGGGGTAGGGGAACGGGCCTTGTGCCGTGGGGTTAACGTTCGTCTCAAAATCATAATTTGAACAAGCAGAATGGCAGCCAATAACACCACGACGGTTGAGCGATATACGATTTCTTTTTTCATCATGGTATTGTCCTCATTGCGCTGCTTAGTCTGCCAAAAAAGGGGCGTGACCTACTCAAGCCCCGACACGGGCACTGGTATGTCTCATAGGGACGTAATTCGTCAGTTACCGCGTAAATCTCCGATGTAACCGCATAATTTAGACCAGTATTGCCCGGTGCCGCCGGTTTCTTCCGTTTGTTGGCTTCGCCCTGATAACGTCTTTAATGGTGGTGGTGATTACCGAAAAAAATTCTCCATAAATCTTCATTCCGTCCCTTGACAGATTCCGATAACACGGGTGACGTTAACGATATAGTTATGAATAAATTTGGCCATTTTCCGTTGCCTTGCGGCTACACAGTCGAACCAATTAAAGTGCCGCCGCATTTTGTTGCTGCGGTCATCACGCCCGAAACAATCCGGCTTCCGAAAGCTGGCGAACATGACCCTTACTTCGGCCTGACACGCTCGGCGATCAATGAATTGATACTTCCGACACCGCGCAATGACCACAAGCCGCCCGTCCGTTCGTTCGTGCTGCGTCAGCGCGGCGCAAAAACCGGCATTCGGTTGGTGAGTTACCAAAGTTTGCGCGATTTTATTTTGTCGCACCCCGAAACCAGCGCGGAAAAGGAGGGCGCTGAATGAACGCTGCCAGTCTGTCTCAAATTGACCGGGCGCGGGTGTATGTGGCCACCGTGCCGGGGGCGATTTCCGGTGCGGGTGGGCATAATGCGACGTTCGCCGTCGCGTGCAAACTGGTAGAATTTGGACTGGCGGCAAACGAGGCGTGGCCTTTGCTGTTGGAATTCAACCAACGCTGTCAGCCGCAATGGAGCGAGCGCGAATTACATCACAAGTTGGAAGACGCTTTCCGCCGGGCGCGTCCCCGGAGCGGGTTCGCGTCCCGCACTTCGCGTTCCCGCTTCGTAAGCACGCCCAAAGCCAAAATTGATCCGCAGACGGCATTGGAAAATTTTTTGCGCGGCTTCAAATGCGACGAATTGGACTTGTGGGAAGCGTCGCCAATCCGCCCGCCGGACGACTGGACAAAGGACGCGGCTTGCATTGTGGCGATGCTCTACGAAGCCAACGAACTGATTAACGTCGTGACAAATTACCAACTCGATGAGGAGGGCAAGGCCCGGCCTGACGGTATTGGCGTGACGTTGCCGCGCAATGAAATGATTAGCCGATTGGCTCGCGGTGGCTTCCAGTCAGAGGCCGGCGGCTGGTTGCGGATGAATCCGCTCGACGGGTGCGACGTGACCGACGCGAACGTGACTGCGTTCCGGTTCGCGTTGATTGAGTGCGATCACGCGCCACTGGAATTGCAATTGTCCCTGCTGGCTAAGCTGCCGCTGCCGATTGCGGTCATCCTCACCAGTGGCGGGCGTTCAGTCCACGCCTGGGTACGTGTGGACGCGGCCACGCTGGATGAATACCGACACGACGTTTCGTGGATGCTGGCCTTGCTCGCCAGATTCGGCGTGGACGACAAAAATAAAAACCCATCGCGGATGTCCCGGTTGCCGGGCGTCGCGCGAAGCATCGGTGCGGCAGGCGACGGACACCAGCGGCTTTTGTATCTCAACCCGCAACCCGCGCAAAAAGCGATTTTATGAGCGCAATTGATTTGGATGTTTTGGAAAAGGAAGTCGGCACGCCGGAAACACCTGCCGAATTTCTTAATTTGAAAACGGAATGGCTGGGGCATTTCGACAAGGCAACCTGTTCGGCGAATGGGTTGGCGCAACTCACAGTGCCGCCACGCGAACCGATTATTGGTGACTGGTTCAAGCAAGGCGATTTGGGATTCATCTTTGGACCGAAGGGTATTGGTAAAACCTGGCTTGCCTTGCACATCGCCCGGCAATGCGCGGAAGGCGGCAACATGGCGGATTGGAAAGTCCACAAGCCCCGGCGCGTGCTTTACATTGACGGTGAAATGCCGTTGGACAACATCCGTGAGCGCGACTCTGCATTGTCCTCGGTGCCGGTTGACGGGATGTTTTATTTGCAGCACGAGGCATTGTTCCACCTGACCGGCCAAGTCCTAAACCTGACAAACCCCAGCGTCCAAGTCGCATTGCTGGAAAAATGCAAACGGGACGGGATCGAAATTCTGTTTCTCGACAATCTTTCCTGCCTATTTACGGGCATCCGGGAAAATGACGCGGACGCCTGGGAATTGGTATTGCCGTGGCTCCTGGATTTGCGGCGGAACCGCATTGCCGTTGTATTCATCGCCCACGCCGGGCGCAGCGGAACCATGCGCGGCACGTCCCGACGCGAAGATGCCGCCTTTTGGGTGATGCAGTTGACCGAGACAAAGGACGTGGGGGAAATTCAGGACGGCGCGAAGTTCATTTGCCGCTTTGTCAAAAACCGCAATTCGACGGAAGCGGAATGTCCGCCGCTGGAATGGCATTTCCGCAAACCGAAGAACGAAACGCGCGCCCACATTTCGTGGAAAAAACTGTCCACATTGCAAGTGTTCCGGCAATGGGTCGAGGATGGATTGACCAGTGCCAGCGATATTGCCGCCGAGATGGGTCTGTCCAAGGGACAGGTTTCTAAACTGGCCAAGCAAGGCATGACTGCGGGCTGGCTCAAAAAAGATGGCCGGGAATATGCACTCACCGGGCAGGAGTGACGCTCGTTTCCACCGCGACACCTATACCGTGGAAACGGGAAACGGAGGGAAACGAAACTGGAAACGGAATCGTTTCCACCGTCGAAACCAACCGATTTGCATGAGAAAATGAAGGTTCAAGGAAACGAGAAAACGGAACGGGCAGGAAACGAAGGCAGGGTTTCTGGCCGGGGTTCGTTTCCTCCGTCCAACCGCACCACCGGCTGATTTTCACATTATGACGGCTCCAAATCCCCAGCCTCAAAGCCAATCCCAATTGCCCAGCGCAACTGCCAGCGTTTCCAAAAAGGCGAAGCGGATTAGTGGCCGGGCGCAAAGCTACCAAGTCCAAGAGCTTACGTTCGATTGCCTGATGGCGATGAAGGCGGCACTTACCGCGAAAGGAGAGTTAAAGCTTACGCGCGAGGACGCAACAGCGGTGGCGCAACTGGTACGGGCATGGGAATCGGCGCAGGAGCGCGTCAGAATCAATCGCGGTCGGCCATTGCCGGGCACCTACCGTCCAAAGGCAAAAGAGAAAGTTTATCGGCCTATCGAGCCGCTGGACTAGTTGCGAGCAATTTTAGCGCGATTAGCAAGAGAAGTCACAGTGTACTGGATTATTCCCTAGAACTCGGTGTCAAGCAAGGTTGCAGGCAACAAGTGTTACAGAAACGATATCCGATTCCCTGTTTGTGCAATTAGAGCCACTGTACAAGTACAACGTTGATTTGCGGAATTTTTCCAATAACACGATCATCAATTTCCTCAAAAGAGAATACGCGCCCTTGGCCCTCTAGTTCAAACTTTGAAACAAGCTTTTGTTTTCTAACGATAACCATAAAGCGAATTAGTAGGTTCATGTTCTCAACATCCAGACCATTGAGAACGAATTCACCCGGATGAAAATCAATTTGCTTGGTTTTCTCGCCAGGGTGTGTGCCTTCATTGAGGTACTTGGCGGAATGTTCCTTGTAGTCGTTAGAGACCAATTCAGCAACGTGTTGTTCGATATACACTAAAAAATCCACGGGTTTATTATTCAGCCGACATATCACTTCGGTCAGTTCGATTTGTTGGGGGTGCTCTACCGGAGTGACACCACGGAATTTAATCGATACTGTCTTCTGGTACATATCGTGTACCGTATGGATCAGTTCCATAGTCAAAGAGCTGATATTTAAAAAGTCTTCACTGCATCGGATGAACCTCAGCCGCTTATCAAGTTCAAGTTGTGCCTTTGCGGCTTTTGAAATGCTTTTGGCGACCAGGAAGCCGCGGTTGGCTCGGACGGCGTCCACCTTCTCCGTTAGAATTATTACTTCATTTTTGCCGACGGGCTTTTCCCAATTCTTGCACTCAAAAATCGAAGTTGATTCGTAGGGGGAATCCGGCAGTGTCTTTACTAATACGTCGATTTCATGCCGAACGCCCGACACCACGACGATTTTATTTGCTTCAATGCTGAATTTCACGCCCTCCAAATGCGGGTCGGATTGGAGAATTGTCTGCTGAATAAACTGTACCGCCCTTTCCAAAGAGCGGCCCTTTTGTGGGCGACTTATCGGCATAAATCAAACAGGAAAAGCCATTGACTAAACCGTATCGCTAAGAGGTGAGAATTCAAATGCAAAACTGACAAGTCAGTGCTCGACAGCGAGTACAGCATATCCATAATATGTATTAACCGCGAGGGATGCAGCGCGAACACGCAAGCATTTCCAGAATGTTCAGCGGTGGCCCGACGTCACGCCTTCACCAATGTTTTTGCGCAATAGCTATTGAGGCTTTCACCAGCGGCAAGGGCTTTGGCGGCAAGACGGCGGTGCAAAGCCGGTTCAACACGCAGTATGAATTTGCCGCTGAATTTTTTTGTTCCCAACAGTTCGGGCAGTGCTTGGCCGTCCGTGTGAATCAATTCGACAATTTCTTCCGCTGCTGCGCACAATTCGGCATACACCTTTGCCTCGTCGTTTCCGTGAATGCCACCCAACATGAGTTCGGGGCAACGGCCAACGAAGCATTGATCCTCGTCGCTCCACTCAACAAACTTCGCGTATCGCGCCGCTTGATCTTTGATTTGCCTGCGAGACAAAACACGTGTCTTCATTTTACTTATCCTTCCCGCGCTTTCGCGCTGTTATTCATTATCTTTCACCGCATCCAACGCTCGCCGCACATCCCGTTCCTGATAGTGCTTGGCGTCGTCGCCTGTGCCGCCACTAATTGTCACCCGCACCCCTTTGGGATGCGTGAAATTCCGGTGACTGCCTTTGCCGCCCCGGTTCTCAAAACCTGCTTTTTCCAAGTCGGCAATTAGTTGTCGCAGTTTGCGCGGCATTTCAGTATCAAAATAGTATCACCACCAGCAAGGAGTGTCAAGAACAGCCAAAGGGCACCTTCGAGGCAGAAACTTTACTGTGTCACGTCCGGCAGTTTGGCTGGCTTGGTTTTCTCAGTAGGAATTCAGCGACGGTATTTTCTCCACTGCCGCGCGCAGTTTTTCAAGTTCGTGGTGAGTGTAACCGCGATGGGCAGCTTCCGTTTTGTGGCCGGTGAGTTTCATCCGCAATTCGGGCGCAACGCCCTGATTCGCCAGCGCGCTTGTGAAACTGTGCCGCAAGGCATGGAACGTGCGACGGGAAAGTTTCCGAACGCCCTTGCCTTGCACCGTTCCCAAGTCCAAGCCAGCCTTCCGCACAATGCGTTTGAAACTTTCGGAAAGCCCGTGCCGCCCGCCGGATTTCAAATTCGCCATGTGCGGCATGATGAAGATTTCCGGCTTGTCCGTGCCCGCGAGCTTTTCCAAGCGCGCCAGCAATTCACTGTGAAGCGGCACGGTGACTTTTTCCCCCGTCTTGGCTTGGGTGAATGTGAGCGTGCCTTCGCTGAAATCCACGTCCGGCCATGCCATGCGGCAGCAATCGCCAAGCCGCGCGCCGGTGTAGTAGGCGAGCAAAATCATCGTCTGCCATTCCCCCTCTGCCGCGTCCACAAGTATTTTCACTTCTGCTGACGTGAACGTGCCGCGTTCAACACCCTTCGCTTTGGGCAGTTCAACGGCTTCCGCCGGATTCGTCGGAATGATGCCTTGCCGCCGCGCGTGGTTCAAAGCTGTGCGGATGATTTTCACGTCCAAGATCACGGTTTTAGGCGCAAGCCCCTTTTGTGTACGGTGATTCAAGAAACGCTCCACGTCCCCAGCAGCAAGGCTTGTCAGTGGTTTGGCGGCGCGATTGCCAAGCAGTTCAAGAAAACTGTTCACGGCCACACCGTAACGCTCCGCCGTACCTTCGGAATTGCGCGCCTCTTTGCTGGCAAGCCATTGGCAGAAATAATCCTTCGTGGTAGGGGCGCGGAGCGTTTCTTCCCCGCCCGCCCGCTCCATAATGTCTGCAAGAATTTTCCGCGCTTGTGCCTCGACAAGATTTCCCCCACGGGCGAGCTTGGCCGCGTGTTCAAATTCCATCGCGGCAGCGAGCGCCTTTTGGCGGTCAGTTTGTTTTGTGGAACGCAATGTCCATCTGCCGTCCGGGGCAAGAAACGAAGCGTGCCAGTAAGGTGAGCGCGGGCGTCTATGTATGCTTGCCATAGCAGTGCTAAATATAATGCTAAAGCTCACCCGTGTCAAGCGTGTTTGAATATGTTGATTTTATTGGACTTTTTGCGATTTTGCTTTGCGGAACGGAGATGAGGGTTCGATTCCCTTCACCCGCTCCATTCATAATCAATGAGTTATGAATGTGTGCAGTAAAAATGCAGTAAAGTTCCGTGCAGCGAAAACATCAACTACTAGCATGTATATTCGGAAGCCTCACGCTGATTTTTCTGGTGACGATTTATCTCCGGGGTGGAAACGCGCATGATCCAGTGGTTCGCTTGATGGCCGCAACCTGCGATTGGTGAACACACCCAAATGCTGGAATTGACCACGATGTGGGTAAAGTCAACTGTCCGCTTTTTACGTCTTGGCGTCAGCCATTTTCAAGGGCGCAAAGATTTCAGTGCCGGTCTTGTCCGGCGGCGCAAAGTCGGCGCCGCAGTGAGGGCATTTCTCGCGGTCCACCACCCGGAGCCCTTTGCAACCCGGACAGATTTCTCGCGCCGGCCACTCCTCCACACATAACTGGGTCAGCAACCCCGCAATGCCGAAGACTAAGCAGAATGCGGCCCAGCCCAGGCGCGACCGCAGCGAAAGGCTGTACCGCCGGCCAAGCCACCAGCTGACCGGGAGACAGACCAGTGCCGTCATGAGACTGAATCTAAACAGCACCCACGGAACGCCCGCGGCCCAATGCTGCCCCCGAAGCAAAGGAAATATTACAAAAAATATCGGGGGAGCAGTCATACTAACCAGCTTTTGCTCGCGGCTGATTTTTAGGGGACGATAAGACAGATCCGGCAAGTCGGCGCTCTTCAACACGCTGCCATGCCGGTCGAGCCAGGTCACATGCGTAGGGAGCTTGCCTCCGGATTTTTGCTGGGCCAGCCAGGATGGACCGATCCAAACCGCAAACTGATTGTTCGATTCCAAACAGGCAACTGTCACCTGGTTGTATTCGGGATAGGCCGGCTGATAGGCGGCCCGCCATATCTCTTTGCCGTCCGGAGCCAGTAGATGGACAAAGCATCGGGTAACCACAATCGTGTAATCCCAGTCGTAGCCGTTAATCCAAACTTCATGGACCGCGCCAATAATTCTGTTCGAGCGATTGGTTGCGAGCATAACCGCCTCGCAATTCTCGTTGGTAACGGTAAAGAGGGCCTTGACCGCGTGATGTTCCGGGTCTGGTTGGTAAACGGTCCGTGCGTCATGAAGGACCACTCCTTCAAGCGGTTCGTAATAACCCACCCGGTCGAAATGATCTCCGTTGCCTCTCAAGTCTTTGGAATAACCGTCCGGTCCCAGACTGCCGATGAACTGCCGGGTTTTTTTGTCGTAGCCCGCCAGCCGTCCATGCCGGTTGCAATAAAACCAAAAAGAGTCCGCCGTTTCCCGCCAGAAAGTGAACCGGCTGCAGGAGTTGAAAAACCAAGGATCGTAATTATTGGCGCGGTCATCAAAGATAGGTGGGATCTCGTTCTCATAACATTTGCGCTGGTCAAATTCCGCCCATTTCGGCGCGCTGCCGGTCTTCGGATCCACCAGCGGTTTGCCTTCCAAGTCCGCAATCTCCGGCGGCCAGCCCTCTTTGTTGGGAGTAATTTTGTAAATCGCGCCGTCCTTGTTCATTCGATAATAGGACAACTGCGGCGCGTGGTTTCGCGACAGCAACTGGATCAACAACACGGCTGCAACAACGAGGACGAGAGCACAACCCGGCACGAGGGAGGCGACCAACGCCAGTCGGCCCGGTGCCGGCTGGCCGCGATAATAACCATTACTGTGAAATCCGCCCCAGACAGCCGTCGCAAGGACACCACTGCCAATCAGGATAGCAGCTAGCGCCTGCCAGAAATGCAGCACAGATATAACTGTCATGGAAACCAGTATTGCCATACCCAGACCGAGCGCGCGGCTGGCATACCAGCGCGCCTGCCGGAGGCCCGTAAGCATTCCGGCGAAATAATAAGCAATTCCCGAAATGGAAAGGACAGCGACTGGCCGGAGCATGGCCCATTCGAATGGCGCGGCGATGTGCCCCAGTGTCAGCGCCCAGATGAGATAACCGGTCAACGGCAGGCCTGTGACCAAAACGTAAAGCACCAGCCCGGCAAAAATTTTGCCGAAAAAGATTTGAGTGCGTGTGACCGGCCGATGGACCAGAAATGTCCAGAGATCACGCTGCCGTTCGTTGTGGATTTGGAACCAGCCGAGAACGGCCCCAAAAATGGCGCAGAAATAGCCACTGAACATCCAGAATCCTTCTGAAACCAACGGTTGCATCATTCTCACCTCTCTTTGGCCATTGGCTCCTGCGGCCACCGATTCCATCCAAAGTGAATAAGTAAGAATATTCAACGCCAAGATTGCAGAAAAAATGACCAGTCCCAGCACGGCCAGCTTCAGGTTCTCCCGCAGTTCTTTTTGTATCAAAGCTTTCATGGTTGCGCCTCCGTTTCCGACAGGATGAATGATTTCTCACCTCGCTCGCCTAGGTAGCTGATGAACGCATCCTCCAGATTCAGCGGCACCGGCTCCATCTGTACCGGAGACAATGCCCACAACGCCCGTTCAGTTGCGTCATCGTAATGCATGCAGATAACGCGGAGTTCGTCTTCGGTCCGGAAGGCCTGAAGCAGACCTGGAACTATTGGCACCGGCGGCGGCGCGCCGGGGAACCGCAGTCGAACCTGCCGCACGCTGTTCCGGAACGTTTCCAGCGAACAACAAACCCGCAGCACGCCCCGGTCCAGCACCGCAAGATAATCGGCAACGCGTTCGACGTCGGCCAGTTGGTGTGAGGAAAAGAAAATCGTCCGGTCCGACCGGCGCGTCAGATAAATCATGGATTCAATCAGTGACCGGTGCGCCACCGGATCCAGTCCCACTGCCGGGTCGTCAAGCACCAGCAACTCCGGTTCCGGCGCCAGCGTCAGCCCCAAACAAAGGCCCGTCCGTTCGCCGCGGGACAGGTCCTTCACCCGCGCCGCGGGTTTCAGGTTGAAATGCCCGATGACCCCGCGAAAGATTTTTTCATTCCAGCGCGAATAAAACTGCGATTGAAATTCGCCGCACTGTTTGACGCTCATCCAGCTGTAAAGCTGGTGTTCCTCGGTAAGGTATCCGATGCGCGCCAGAACTTCCGGAGGCAGGTTCCGGATGTCATAACCGAGAAGGTTACCTTCCCCCCGCGTCGGTTCGAGCAGTCCCAGTAACATGCGAATGGTAGTGGTTTTGCCGGAGCCGTTCCGGCCCAAATACGCAAAAACACACCCGCGCGGCACTTCCAGATTCAGGTCGTAAACGGCCGGCTCGGCGCCGAAATACCGCGTCAGGCCCCGGGTGCGAATGACTGTTTCTTCATTCATGTTTCATTCTGCTCCTTTCGCACTTTTCCACTGGCTGAGTTTCTTCTCGAAGGCTTCCCGCAATTCCTGCGGCGTGAAATCCAAAACCATCGCTTCGCCGATGACCGCCGCCATCAACGGCTCCAGCCGCCGCCAGCCCTCTTCGCGCGTGAACATCTTCCGTTTGCGGGTGACGAAGACTCCGCGGCCGGCCCGGGATTCAATCAGCCCCTCCCTCGCTAGGTCGGCGTAAGCGCGGGCGACGGTATTAGGATTAATGACGAGCCGTTCCGCTAGCGCGCGGATGCTTGGGAGCTGCTCGTCCACCGCCAGCTTTCCGGCGGCGACCCCCAGACGTACTTGATCCGTGATCTGCTTGTAGATCGGCGTATTCGACCCGGTCTGGATACTGAGGTTAATCATGGAATTGCATACTGTATTAATACAAATAGTACACAAAGACGCTGGTGTCAACAATTTTTTTTGGGGGGAAAGTCAAACCCGGGGCAGAGATTATGAGGAATCCTGCAAAACTTGTCTGCCAGAGCCATCTGTGGAGACCAAAGCGACGTTGCCATCTGGAGTGAAAGGCCGCTGAAGCCAAAACTGTCAAAAGATTAAAGTGCCGGCTAGGAAGCGAGAATAAAATACTTTATCCCTTATTTTTATAATGCGTATCATATTGTCATCCAATGTCTTGTAAATATGATGGACATGAGGGTTCGATTCCCTTCACCCGCTCCAAGCCTTGTAAATAAAGGATTTCATGTGTTTTTACGCCCTCAAAGCCGCCAAGTCATAACAGAAAGTCATAACAAATCGCCCAAAATCAGCCATGTCGCCCAGTGCAA
>Ga0326728_10004074_pt1 | contig 43998 bp, 34 predicted proteins | sample MB3enrmetagenome_FD_207602 | JGI IMG/M metagenome (GOLD analysis project Ga0326728, IMG submission 207602) | Lab enriched peat soil microbial communities from McLean, Ithaca, NY, United States - MB31MN | ecosystem: Environmental > Terrestrial > Soil > Wetlands > Peat | place: USA: New York...
GGCAATTCAGCGCCGCTTAAAAAACTCAGAAAAAGACGGCGCCCTTGAGAAACACAGTTGCTCAACGTAGGCCGGCTACGCCTGCGGTTTTGCTCAATCGTCGCGACCAAAATCGGTCTCAAAATCCGGCGCAGTCCCTAAAAGGCCTATTTACGGACAAGCCCTTGAAACCAAAAAATTGGGTCCTGCCGCGTGGCGCCGGTGAGATTTTGATCGAATGAGCCTGAAGTGTACGCCTTGATTCTCCGAGGCGGCAGAAAACGACGCGAGAGCGCAACTTGAAATTAACTTCAAGTCTCTACTACATCGCCGGTTTCCATAACCTCCTTTTTGACCATTCGTCAAGAGAAACCGGATTGCAAATAGGGGTAAAGACACGTAATAATCGACGGACGCGGTGAACCGATCCGACGGACACGGAATTTGAAAACAAGGCAACCTGCCGGGGAAGATCACTCGCAGGCCTTGCCGGTTATTTTTAGCTTTTCGATGCTTTTCCGATGATCTACTATTACCGGCATCAAATGACCCGGCGCCATGGTGGTGGCGCCCATTACAAACGAGCGCAGACACACAGCCCAATGTCTATGAAGATGAGATTCGGAATACTGGCCAAGCTTTTTGCCTGGTACCTTTTGGCATGTCTTATTTTCTACGGGACCATTCTGTCTCTTTTTGTCCACATTCATGCGCTGGGCAGAATATCCGAGGATATCGCCAACCGGAATTACCGGATATCGACCGCGTCCAAGAAGATGATAGACACTCTGTGGTGGATGGCGGAAAATCAAAAAAAATACGACCTTCTAAAAAAAGAAGAGTATAAAGAATACCTTGCCGCGGGCCGGAAGGAATACGAAGCCAACTTGTATGAAATCGTGTGGCTGGGTCCGGCCGCAGGCAGCGCCGCCGCCGACAATCCCTGGGAGGGTCTTTACCGGGAATACCAGGAACAGTTGGAAGCCGAAGGCCAAAAGCAGGCAGACCCCGAATATCCGGATGTGCTTTGGCTTAGTGAAGATCTTATAAACCAGTGGGTCGAAAAGATACAAAAAGCGAGGACGGCAAACGAACAGCAGATTGAGAGCTTGGTCAAAAGTCTCAACAGGCAGGGGCGCAACGCGGTCCAATGGGGTTTTGTCGGCGTCTCGGCGTCTCTGTTGATCGGGCTTTTCGGGGTGCTGGGGTTCACCTACGGTATGATTCGTCCGATCCGGGAACTACGGCGCGGGATCAAGTCCATGTCGCGTGCGGGGCTGACCGATCCGATCCGAATTTATTCGAACGACGAATTCGGCAAGCTCGCGGGCGCATTTAACGACATGGCGGCCCGTCTTACCGAAGAGGAGCGCATGAGGTCTGATTTCATCTCGATGCTCAGCCATGAGATCCGAACTCCTCTGACTTCCATCCGCGAATCGGTGAACCTGATTTCCGAAGAGGTCATGGGGGACATAAATGAAAAACAGAGACGCTTTCTGCTGATTGCCAGCCATGAACTGGAACGGATCACCACGCTGCTGAACCACCTGATGCAGATATCGCGCCTGGAGGCCGGAGCAGTTGAAATCCATCCAAGGTCGATAAACCTTGACGAATTCGTTCAAGGCACTATATCAAGGCTGATCCCCGCTGCGGAGGCGAAGGATATTTCCATCGGTTCGCAAGTGGACCCTACCGTACCAAGGTTCTACTGTGATCCTGACAACATGCAGCAGGTTTTGCTCAATTTGATAGGAAATGCTATAAAGTTCTCTCCGCAAGGGAGCGATATTCTGGTTTCGGTCAAGCGCGATGAGTCGGGGAAAAGCTCGAACCTGGTATTTTCAGTAAGGGACCATGGCCAGGGGATCCCCGAGGAAGAACAGGCCCTCGTTTTTCATAAATACTACAGGGCCTCGGGTGTCCGGGAAGAGGTCGACGGGGTCGGCCTGGGACTAAGCATCTCGAAGCATATAGTCGAAACGCACGGAGGCGAAATTGGCGTTCGCAGTAAACCGGGTGAGGGAAGCACTTTCAGCTTCACTCTTCCCTTATATCCGAAAGAATGAACTATGGTCCTGAAAACGGAGATGCGTCGAGGGTTTCTTGTTCTTGGAATCGCTATTTTCCTGATGCTTTCCGGATTGTTTGCTCTTGCCCGGGCTGACGAAGAAGAATCAGCCCGAACGCAGTCCTCCATTCGCCGGGAAGTCGAGCAAAAATACCTGGATGACGCCATCGGCGCCTTCCGCGCGGGTGACTATGGGAGGGCCGGAAACATTTTCGGTATGCTGAGCGAAAGCGCGCAGTTTCCCGAGATCGGCCGTCAGGCCCTGTTCGGGTTCGCGGCTGCCAAGCTCGTTTCCGCCCGTAGCTCCGAAGAATTCGATGACGCCATGGCCTCCTGGAAAAAATGGAGCGAGCAGTTCAATTCCGGAACGGCATGCGAGGACCCCGGGCTATTGACTCCCTTTCTGCTGCGGGTCCAACCCTTGATCAAGGACATCGGTTCAATCCGGCCTCCGAGCGTTCAGGGCGGCAGGACCGCCAAAGCCGACCTGAAGGGGGTCTTGCAGGGTAAAGAGAAGGAAATGGCAAGCCTTCGGTCGAAGCTTGAACTCCGCGAGCGCGAAGTCCGGCGGCTCCGCCTTCAGCTCGAATCCCTTGAGGAAATACATCAAAAATACCAGGAGAAGAAGCAGGAAGTCACTCCGGCAACGCCTGCACCCCATAAATGAAGACGGCCGTCAAACCGATAATTCTTGTGGTCGACGATGATCTGAACATCCTGGCTGTTCTCGAAGCGAGGCTTGCCTCGATCGACTACCAGGTCCTGACCGCCTCCGGTGGCGAGGAAGCCTTGGAGATACTCAAGAGCAGGCAGATCGATCTGATGATCACCGATGTAAAGATGCCCGGCATGGGAGGCATGGATCTGTTTTCCGCAGCCCAGGAAGTCCGTCCCGGGTTGCCGGTCATGTTCCTGACAGCATATGGGACGATTCCGGACGCTGTAAAGGCCCTGAAAGCAGGCGCCATCGATTACCTGACCAAACCTTTCAATGGCCGCGACCTGATCTCGAAGGTCCAGGAAGTCCTGAGAAAGAGCGCTCCCAAGCCTACGTTCGATACGCTTCCTCCCCTGAGCGAAGCGCTTTGGGGTGGGAAAAGCCCGGCAATGCGCGAGTTATACGACATTGTCGATCGTCTTGCCAGAAGCGACGTAAACGTTTTGATCCTGGGTGAGAGCGGGGTCGGCAAAGAGCGGATTGCGCGCCTGCTGCACCAGAGAGGTCCCCGCCGGGCCCAGCCTTTTCTTGTTGTGGATTGCGGCTCCACGCCGGCCGGCCTGCTGGAAAGCGAGCTATTCGGCCATGTCCGCGGCGCCTTCACCCATGCGATCAAGGATAAGAAGGGACTTATCGAGGCGGCCGACAAGGGGACCCTGTTCCTGGACGAGATTGGAAACATTTCTCACGATATGCAGGTAAGGCTGCTGAGGTTCCTCGAAGACAGGGTTATCAGGAGGATAGGAGACATTAAGGAAATCCCGGTGAACTGCCGTGTGATTTCGGCTACCAACGCCGACCTTCCCGAGGAAGTCGCCGCGGGAGAGTTTCGAGAGGACCTCTATTACAGGCTTCGGGTAGTGACCCTTAAGATTCCGGCCTTGAGGGAACGGCGCGAGGACATACCCGGGCTTGCGCATCAGTTCGTGGAAAATTTTTGCAAAAACCAGAATCTTGAGCCTGTCAGGCTGCCTGTCGAGACCATCAAGTGGCTTTGCGAATACCCCTGGCCGGGCAATGTCAGGGAACTGAAAAATGCCCTGGAAGGCGGTGTGGTCCTGTGCCGTGACGGTGTCCTGCGCCAAAGCGATCTGCAGCTCTCAGGGCTTCCGGATGCGCCGCAGAAGCCCCCGGCCACGGGTGATACTTCCTCGTTGTCTCTTGAGGAAAGTGAGCGCAATGCCATTTTGCGGGCCCTTCAGCAGGCGGGCTACGTTCAAAAGGAAGCCGCCAATCTGCTTGGAATAAGCCGAAGGGCTATCCACTACAAGATAAAAAAGTACGGAATAGATTGCGGGAAGCGCTCCGGCAGCGGAGATGAGGACTGACGCGGGGACCCGGAGAAGGAAAGCGGACGAGTGGAAGGGAAGGCCTCATCTACACAAAAATATTGAAACCTTGAAGACCTTGTGCTAGGTAAGCAAAATCCGGCTGTTTACGCAAAGGCATATTATATATTTATATATTCAGGGGAGATGCTGATGAACTGGGCATGGCGTTTTGGGATGATAGTGCTATCGGGAGTTCCGGCCATTATCGGCGGTGGAATCACTTATGGGCTGACAGACAGCTATACGGCGGTGATCATCTGGGAGATCGTCCTTTTTTGCATCCTGGTGGGAGCGCTTATAAAAGGCGGTAAAGGCGATTCGAACCCTCATCAGGCAGCGGCTCACTGATGGAATGCAGGCAAGAAAAAACGGCCGAAAAATGTAGCTGCAGCAAGAGCAAATGCACCAGGCGCGGCGTCTGTTGCGAGTGCATCGAGCACCACCTGAAGAGCAGGCAACTTCCGGGTTGCTGTTTTCCCGTGGATGCCGAAAGAACGTATGACCGTTCCTTCGAGCATTTCAGCCGGCTGATTGCAGAGAAAAAGATCTGAAATAACCGGCGCGAAAGTCTTTCCGTAATCGAACAAAATGGCGCGGATATCCTCGCGGAGCCCGCGCCATATATTTTTTCGGGCGGCAGACCGGCTACACCGGGTTTGCATCCTCTTTCAAATAATCTATTTTCTCGCTGCACGAAGTACAGTATCCTGCCTCGTTTAGACACTCGTCGCAATGCAAAGTGTTGCAAAGCTTGCATAACCTGCTGGAATATTCCAGCATTTCCGGAATAAGGGTTTTGCATGTCTTGCATTCGATCAATACATCTTCCATCTGGGCCTCCTCTTGCGTTCTCTAAACTTGATATACGCCACGCTCGTGGCCGGCGGCCACCCCATGCATTTGCAGTTCATCTAAATAAAAATGGTAAGGACTCAGCGGGGGCTTTCAAAGCGGTCAAAATGTGAAAAGTTGGCCTGGTTTGGGACAGGTGTGAAACTCAGCCATCGAGATGAAAAAAGATCTGGTTGCAGACCGTGGTGCATCAGCGCCGGTCAGGGTAAAATTTTTACTGCATCCCGATAAATGAAAATATCTCTTTGAGAATCCAAAATCTCAGCTCGCCTTTTTCTTTTGTTTCTGCTGTCCGACACGCACCTTTTGTTCATGTTCATTGGTTTCAGCCTTGACATGGGTCGCCGATGGACAGGTCCCAAGCCGCCATTTTGTTTCAGGCGAGACCCATATTCTGCAAAAGTCGCCGTCGATATTGGAGCATCCCACACACTGATCCACAACGGGCTTTCTTGCGAAGCTTGACTGCGGCATAGGAAATCCTTCCTTGAACATTCAATCCTTCAATACACCTTCCATCCAATCGCCCGGGCACTTTGTTCTTTAGTGCGGCAACCGGATTTTTTCAACCGGGTGAAATCATGTATTTAATCTCGTCAAGTGCCCATACCGGACAAAATGTCCACACCGTTTGCGTGATCTACAAATTCGATTCCTTTCACCTGAATTGAAATTGTTGCTTTAAATGGAGCCTTTCTCTGTGGCGGATTGTCCCCGGATCGTCCATTGTGTTCGCGGTGCTACGTTGGATGAATTGAGTTCAACGCCCAATTACCTGAAACGGAATGTTGGGATCGCGCTGAATTGCCCTGCAGAGCTTTTCGAGCATATCGATCAAGTCTTGAAACATCTCGGGCTTGGCAATGAAGGAAGAAGCGCCTGCCTGCCCGGTGAGGTGTATATCCCGTTCTTCCCTGGAAGTTGTGAGGATTAGTATGGGAATGTCTCTTAGTCGAGGGTCGGATTTGATAATCGCCAGGGCTTTGCGTCCATCTATTCGTGGCAGAGAATAATGAAGGGAGGATTTCGTTTTTCCACCTAAGCCCTTTGCACCGTTGGGAGGGTTACGACAAAGGTGGCGCCCTGTCCGGGTGCGCTGTTGGCCGTAATATCGCCGCCATGCCTGGCCGCGATCTTTCTGCAGATGGCGAGTCCCATGCCGGTCCCGCGGTAAGGAGAATTCTTGCCGTGGAGCCGCTCGAAAGGTTTGAAGATTTGTTCGCTATAGCATTCGTCGAAACCGATGCCGTTGTCTTCGAAGAACACCCGGCAAAGGCTCCCGTCAACGACTCCGTGGATCCTAACGAAGGGAGGCTCGGATTCTTTCCCGTACTTGATCGAATTCCCTATTATGTTCTGAAAAAGCTGGCGCATCAGGGAAGCGTCGGCATCCACCGTCGGCAGTTCACCAATGACAATCTTTCCCTTGACTTTCTTGATCCGATTTTCCAGGTCGCTTGCCGCTTCCCTGGCAACTTCGGTCAGGCTGACCGGCTTATGATCCAAGTGGCTTGTGCCGCTTCTGGAGTAATCAAGAAGCGCGCGCAGCAGCTCCGACATGCGGTTCGCGCCTTTGATAATTCTTTCTATATAATCTTGACCTTCGGCATTCAGTGAGTTCCTGTTTTTTCTAACGAGGAGTTCCCCGAAAGTCTGTATCTTGCGCAAAGGCTCCTGAAGGTCATGAGAAGCGATAAAGGCGAATTCCTGCAGCTCCTGGTTTAGCTGCTCGAGCTTGACTACCGTCTCCTTCAGTTCCGCTTCGGCTCTTTTGCGTTCGGTAACATCGATTCCCATTTCCAGGATCAGGTCGGAACCATCGGTATCCGTGAATGGGAAATCGAATACACTATAGTCAAGGCCGTCAGGCCCCGTCCAATCCCACTGTCGTGAAGTCCCGGTTTCCAAAACCTTGTAAGTTTCGCAAACCTCGCAAGGTTCGCTGCGTCCGAATAGATGCTCAAAACAGCGAAGGCCCGTGGACTCGCCGAAGCGTTCACGAAAGACCCGATTGGCGAATGGAACGTGATAATCCGGCGTCAAGAGGCAAACATAGACCGGCAATGTCTCCAGGACGTCATAGAATAGCTGCCGTTTCGCCTTCACCGCCTCTTCGGCCAGTTTGCGCTCCTCGATTTTCTCCAGTAACGCCCGGTTTACTTCAGCCAGTTCCTCGGTGCGATCTCGGACGCGCAGTTCCAGCTCATCGCGTGATTTCAAAAGCTCTTCCTCCATCCGCTTGCGTTCGGTCACGTCGATTTGCACGCCATCCCAGATGACACCGCCGTCAGGCATTCGGCGAGGCCGGGAGTGCAATCGCATCCATCGAACCCGGCCGTCGGCCAGACGCATGGGGACTTCCATGTCGAAATCCGACATCTCGCGGGCGCTTCCTGCTTCTTTTTCCACGAGCCGCTCGAAATATTCCGGCAGCACCTGCCGGTGGAGCGTGCCGGGATTACGCAGCACATCCTCGGCACGGACGCCGTTGAGCCGTTCGATCCCGGCGCTGAGGTAAACGAAACGGACCTTGCCGCCGGAATCATGAACATACTGGTATAGCGCGCTCTCCGGCAGGTTGTCTCCGAGCAGGCGCAGACGCTCCTCGCTCTCTCGCAGCGCCTCTTCCATGCGCTTGCGCTCGGCGATCTCCTGCTCAAGGTCGGCTGTGCGCTCTTTGACCAGGAATTCCAGTTCCGCGCGGTGTCTTCTGAGCTCTTCTTCAACCATCTTTTGTTCGGACAGATCGGTAATGACGGCGCAAATGCCCTCAAAATCCTCAATGCGCAAGCGATTGAGTGAAATGCAGACCGGAAGAAGAGCGCCGTCTTCGCGCTGCATCAGGAACTCGCCCCTGGCCGCACCAAGGCCGCGGCCCTCTTCGATGAGTTCCCTCAGTTGGGTGCGGGCTTCAGAGACGACATAAGAGCCGAGCTTTCTGCTTACGATCTTCTGCGCCGGCCGCCCCAGCATTTCTCCCAAAGCACGGTTACAGTAATAGATCGAATCTTCGGATGAGAGGATCAGCGCCCCTTCGGAAATGGACTCCACAAGGACACGGTAGCCGTGGTCGGCGCCTGTCAGTGTGTAGAGGTGTTCCCCGTCGGGTTTGTAAATGACGAGGGCATCGACTTCACCGCTTTGTATGGCCCGGATGGTCTCTTCAGCCTCCGAAAGGCGTTCCTTCAATTCCCGGTTTTCCTCGACAAGCTCTTCCCGGGCCGGCTCTCGCTTTTCCATTGATATGCCTCTCTGCTGCACTTTCAGGAAATAATGCTCAGGAACTCTTTTCCACATCCTTTAGGGCCAATCTTACCAGAATTGGTTCGGGGTCGGAAAGATCGCCGATAAACCTTTGAAGCGGCGGGGGAAGCTCTTTTACAAGAGTAGGGGCCGCGATTACCTGAAAACCCTTCGCCAGTCCCGGCTCCTGGTAAATGTCGATTACCTCTAAATCGAATCTGTCCTTGAGATATTTCTCGCAAAGCTGCCTGGCGTTTTCTATCGCTCTCAGGGACTTTGGCGTCATGCCGGCGACAAAAAGTGTCAACACGAACTTTTGCGTCCCGTCTTCAGCCGCTGCTTCCTCGAATAATTTGGTGGTCGTTTTGTTTTCGGGCATAAGTTGCTCTTTTCTTCCCGGTACTGTTCCAAGTCGAGTACGTCAAGGGCGCTGCCGGTCCAGGACAGCGTGCCGACCATACTTCCTGCCATTCCGGGAGATTCCTTGGTGAAAGTTGGATCAGCGAATACATTGGCGCCTCTTGCCCCGGCGAACCGCCCGGGCAGGTCGTTCGGCTTACAGACCCTCTGAAGAGGTTCCTCAGTGTCGGCGTACACGCAGGTCCAGCCCCACTAAAACACGTTCGGTATCAGCAAGGGTCCCGATTATTTTTCTTACCGGCTCGGGCAATCTTCTGACAAGGGTCGGGACGGCAATTATCTGGTCGCCTTTTGCCAGCTTGGGATTTTCAAGCAAGTCGATAACCTCTATGGAGTATCCGCCCTTCAGATACTCTTCGCAGATCTTCCTGAGGTTGCTGAATGCTTCGAGCGAACGCGGCGTCTGGCCGGCCACATACAACCTCAGTTCATACCGGCAATCAGGGTCGATTTGACTTTCACTTTCTGCGGCTTTACATGGATTATCGCCTGATACGGCCATTCCAATCCTCCGGATAATTAGTTAATCGGCATGTCTCTGGTGCGCTAATGCGGCACGCTCACATTCGGCCAGGTTTTTCTTTCGGCCTCTTCTCTCTTCCATGCCCGCCGCAAACGAGTGTACGCCGCCCTTGTGGAAGACCCCCGCCGGTGATTTCGTCGAAGCCGCGCATTCGGTCGGGGTTTTTTTCAGTTGATTCATCCCGGTGATTCGGTTGGGCCGGACATCTCCTCTCCGTTTTGCAAAGAAATTTGAATCATTCCATATCGGGTTCATCATCAGGACATTGGAAGCCAAGGTAACAGCATGATATGCAAAACAAAAAAAATATCAATCCCAATCCGGCAAGAGATTTTGACCGGCTGATTCGTTAATGCAGTCTTCCGGATAATTCAAGGTGGGAAAGGTGTTTTAATACTGCATGTCTACGCCAACCAGGAAGGATTCGTTGTAAGCCGGGCGGCGAGCCCTAGATCGGGCAGATATACAACCTGCCTATCTTGTAGACCTCGAAGGAAGTATCTTACCATCCGGGGTTTTAGCAATATTTCTTGAATGGGATATCTTTCGATGCGCGCCTGCCTGGTCCGGGCTGGGAGCGGTTCCATCCCCGCTCTTTCCCGTATGATCCGGTTTTCGATTTGGATCGTTTGTTATTTCAGCGCTGTGCTTTGATTCTTTCCCTTTGGCGTCGTAAGAAGTTATGGCGAAAAAATAGGTCTTTCCATCCTCCAGGCCTTCAACAACCGCGCTTGTTGTGCGCCTTCCTTTCACTTGAAGTGTCTTTGTATACTTCCCCGTCTCTACGCCGTAATGTATTTTGTAGCCCACCACCGCGTTGTTTTCGGTCGGGTCCCAGGCCAGCTTGACTGAAGCGGCCTCCACAGGGGCCGCTGCGAATGATATCAAAAAAAATACGGCCGAAAGTATCCGTTTCAATCCTACACCCCTTATTGTTCCGAGTGGCAGGATCAACGCTGCAGGCCGAGTCTGCCCCGGACAAAATCGACATTACCGGTGAGCATTCCGCTTCTGGAAAGGCGCATCTCAATGACTGGATGGCCATCGATACACGCCTGCTTACTTATGATACGCTATTTACAACGGAAAAACTTTAAAAAATCTCAATCGGATTCTTGCTACAGGGGACAAACGAGAATATCGCAACCGGTGATCGAAGTTTCCGTTCCGTTACGCCGCGCGGCCTCATAAAAAATCCGACGCTCTTATTTGAAAAGGTCCCGGACTGACAGCTCAAAATGAGCTGTTGCAACAGGCGTCATGAAAGATTTTTTCTAATGTTAGCCGTTGCATTTACTCTTATCTTGACGGGGCCGGGCAAGTATCCTAAGCTGCGTTATCACTCAAATTATTTATAGCAGAGTCTCTAATGGTTCTGCACGGTTGTTTCTTTCTCCAAAAGGAGCTTATGAATGAAGGGTATTACAAATTTTGGGCTTGTAGTAGTTTGTTTTCTTCTAGCTTCATTCGGTTGTGCACATACATCCGATAACTCTGCAAGCATGCCGGGAAAGCAGGAGATTGCGACGGCGCAGACAAATGCTACGCCGCCGCCCTCACAGGAAACGCCGATAGCGGAGGGAACACCCAGAGTGCAGCTTTCAGAAACATACTTCGATTTCGGAATAGTGGCGGAGGGAGAAAGTTACATTCATTCTTTCCCAATCCGGAATGTCGGCAAGGGAGATTTGGTAATCAAGAAAATCATACCTGGATGTGGCAGCGCCGTGGCCGCTTTCGACCGGACAATCCCTCCCGGCGGGGAAGGAAAAGTGACTATCAAGCTTTGGGCTATGTCGTGCCGGAGAGATACCAAAAAAGAAGCACTTGTAGTTACAAACGATCCTCAAAACCCATACTTCAAATTGGCGGTTGAAGGCCGAGACCATTAGCCGATCGCGGATTTCCATGCCTGAGGGCAATGAAAGTCCCTGCAGGCGCTTAGATCGAACAGGAGGCCCGGCGTGGACCGCGAAGCCAAGCCTCCTGATTTTCCGGCCGATAAAGAAGCCTGTCTTCTCGTAAAAATAAACCGGATGTGGTTCTCGGCGGATGCTGGACCATGTTGGAAGACCGGCTTCATGAGTGCCACCAATCTCCTATGATATGAGCAGATCCCGGGCGTAATGGAGAGGCTTTCCCTGCATTAATCTTTCTGCATTTACTCTTATGTTGACCGGGCCTGACAAGTATTCTAAGCTGAATTATCCGTCAAACGGTTTGAGGCAGAGTCTGTAACGGCTCTGCACGGAATTCCTTTTTGCAAAAGGAGCTTATGGATGAGGGGTTTTTTAACTTTTGGGCTTGTGGTTTGCTTTCTTGTAGTTTCCTTCGGTTGTGCACATACTTCCGATAGCTCTGCAGGCATGCCCGGAAAGCAGGAGATTGCCCAGGCGCAACCAAATGCCGCTCCACCGCAGGAAGTTGCCCCGGTGCAAACAAATGCGGCGCCCGTACGGGAAGTTCCGATGGCGCAAGTAGAGGGAGCGCCGAGAGTGGAGCTTGCGGAAACGGTCTTCGATTTCGGGTTGGTGGCCGATGGAAGCGATCACCTTCACTCTTTCAAAATCCGGAATGCCGGGACCATGGATTTGGTGATAAAAAAAATAATGCCCGGGTGAGGCAGCACCGTGGCCGGTTTCGACCGGTCCATCCCTCCTGGTGGGGAGGGAAAGGTGTCCATCCGTCTTTACGCTTTGTCATGTCATGGGGATAGTAAAAAGGTAGCATTTGTATTTACCAACGATCCTCTAAACCCGGTCTTTAAATTGACGGTTCAGGGACGAGACCGTTGATCGAGCGTTGATTTCCGTGCCCAAAAGACGATAGAGGTCTATGCCCGGGTTTGAGTGAAACGCAAGACCGGCGTCAAGTGCCGCGGGGGGAATGATTCCCCCCGCAACGATTTTCAGGCCCCGCCGCGCGTACGCGCAAGAGACCGTATCGCAATTAATAACCGGTTTGAAAATTCCCACTCATCGGGTCAAGGTGCGTGTGTCTGCAAGTCCGTTGTGTCGGCGAGAGCCGGCACCCGATGTCCTAATTCCCACTTTCTGGAGGCTTTTTTTTCTATGACAGGGCCTCGCAAGCGAGGATTTTCATGCCGGCGAATGGTAAGTGTCTCACTGTATCATTTGTCTCAGGATCTTCTTGAGACACCACGACTGATGAACTCGCCGAAAAAATCCATTTCGCTGTCTCATTGGAATGTCTCAATCGTATTTTGTCCGGAAAAGCGCTGAGTCCGATTTTACTCTTAATACCACCATCTTACACATAATGTAGTGATAGGCATGACATCTGCATTCTGTAGAGATTTCAATCAGCTTGGGCGGTATAACTATTTCAAAGGGGGGTTGATAAATGTCTGTAGATTTGCTTGAAAAAGGCGCCATCGTACAACGGGACAAAGAAACCTATGCAATAGCTCCGCATATACCGGGCGGCATAATCACCGACTATGGTCTGTTGCGCCGGATAGCCGATGTTGCGGAAAAATACGGCGCCAAGGCCGTTAAGTTGACATCGGCCGAACGCTTTGCAATCGTTGGCCTTCAGAGTAAAGACCTCGACCAGGTGTGGAGTGAGCTGGGACTGTCTCCAGGGGCGGCTGTGGGCCTTTGTGTGCGGTCAATAAAGATTTGTCCGGGAACGACATTTTGCCGAATAGCGATGCAAGACGCCGTTGGCGTCGGTCTGAAGCTGGATGAGAAATACCATGGGCACCTTCTGCCCAACAAATTCAAGATCGGAGTGTCCGGATGCCCTAACAACTGTTCGGAGTCCTCGATCAAGGACCTGGGCCTGGTGGGGATGCAAACGGGCTGGCGCGTCCTGGTGGGCGGATTTGTGTCAGGTTTAAAACCTCGCCTGGCAGACATGATAGCCGGCGGACTGAATGACGAACAGGCGCTGGATCTGGCGGACAGAGTGATAGCCTGGTACGAGCAGACAGGCAAACCCAAACGGCTGGGACGGGTTATAGACGAGGTCGGTCTGGAGAAGTTCATGCAGGATTTGGGACTGCCAGTTGTCTGAAAGCGTTCCGGGACGTGGAACTTGGGCAATGATCGCCTGTGCGCAAGCATTTTTCAACTCATGAGGATAAGGAAATGGACAAATTCGTGTGTAAAGCGTGCGGTTATGTGTACGATCCTTCGAAGGGCGACCCGCAAAACCTCATTGCCCCGGGAACCAGCTTCGAGGATTTGCCCGAGAAATGGCGTTGTCCTGTTTGCGGAGCAGAAAAGCGCCAGTTTAAAAAGCAATAAGAGCGCTTCTGCTCAACTTTATACATAAAGATCTGCGGTGATGAGGACAAAGCCCAATCCGTGATATCCGCGAAATCCGTGGTTACCCGCACCTCCCAACTGCAGCTCGAATCCGGTCTCCCAACGCTTTCGAGAGCGCAATGACGGGTATCGACTTCCAGATCGTCCGTCCGATAGCCGGATAGTTTTTTCTTCCTTCGGGACCACGGATGACACGGATGATCACGGATAAAAGCGTTCTGATACAGTGAATGCAATCCCCTGATAAAACCGGAAGCTTCAGCGAAATTTCCTTCCGTACTACAGACTTGTTGACGATATTCGTGCATGTTAGTCCAAACTGTTGACAAGTATCGATCTACGGCTTAGACAAACTATTAACGGCGGGCACATGAAGGGCCTGGATAACCTTACGAATTAGGGCAAGGAGGACAGCTATGGAAGGAAAGCACGAACATAAGCATTTGCATGCGCATGATCACACTCATGCGCACTCGCACGAACATTCTCATAACGGCAAGGCGCACATGCACGAACATACTCATGCGCATGGGCACGAGCACCTGCACGAACATCTCCATGAGCACTCCCATCACGGGGCTTCGCAGTCACACGACCATGACCATACGGAGAACCACGGACCTCATGACCACGACCATCCCGGCCATGAATCGGAAGCCCACGATCATACCCACTGAGATTTCGATCCGGTGAGCAGTGCAGTTTCAGGCAAAGGGGCGGATGCGACAACGCATCCGCCTCGGGCTTAAAATGACTTTCGGCAAAGAATGAAAGGCCGCCTTGTTACCCTATGGCCTGGTGCCGAGAAAGCCGACGGCAAGCTCAAGGGGAGGCGGACACTGGATTTCGAAGGGTACTCCCGTTGCCGGATGCACGAAACGAAGACGTTCGGCATGTAAAAGATAGCCGGTATCTCCGGGCAACGCCCGCAGATCGTTGATGGTTCCTCCCGCCGCATAGAGACGATCCCCCACCAGCGGGCAGCCGGCAAATGCAAGGTGGATGCGGATTTGATGAGGTCTTCCCGTTTCGATAACGATCTCCAATAATGACTCACTGCCCCTGCGCTCCAGGACTTTTACCCTGCTCAAAGCGAATTTCCCATTGGCCCGGGCGGCATTGACAGTCCCGAGCTTTGGATGCGGAACTGGCCCGATCGGCGCATCGATTATGAAATTATCCTCAGCCGGGCTACCGGCGGCCAGCCCCCGGTAAATCTTGGTCACCTCTTTTCGCCGCCAGGCCGCGCAAATCATAGACCGGGCCCGCGCCGTGCGCGCGAACAGAACGATCCCCGAGGTTCCCCTTCCCAGGCGATGCAAGGGGCCGGCTTCGGGGTATTTTTTGCGCACGAGCGCAAGGAGCGTATGTTCAAGAAAGCCTCCGCCGGGCAGTGTCGGAAGACCACAAGGCTTGGCCACGGCGAGCAGGTCTTCATCTTCGTGGAGGATGGAATAAACAAGCGGCGCATTCGGCTCATCCCAAGGCGGACGGCGCCACAGAAGCAATTGCCCGTTTTTCAAAACGGAATCGGACTGGATGGGACAGTTATCGATAAATATCTGGCCGGCCGCCAGTCGGGCCTGCCAATCGGCCCGCGAAGAATGAGGATGATTACGGGTCAGGTAGGCAAGAACGGTAAGGCCGTTTCCTCTATTATTTATTTGCTCCCGATACTCGAATCCGTTATTTGAAGCCAGTTTCATCGCCTTTTTCATGACCATGCGGCTACGGGTTTGAAATTTTCTTGCCGACTGTGGTTTTTTCTACCCCGTCACCGATCAGGGGGCAAGTTATAATCCGAACCGGGCTTGAGATAGTCGGCTTGCCCGGGGTTTTGAGCGCTAAGGAAGCACCGGCGGGCCCCAGTCGAAGCTGATTTGGACACCGCCTATGAAAGGAAATCATGAACGAACGCCACATAGACTCCATATCCCGTGAAATCAATGTTCAGCCGGACCGGGTGGAGGCCACGGCCAGATTGTTGGAGGAGGGCGCGACCGTCCCTTTCATTGCCCGATACCGCAAGGAAGTCACCGGTTCCCTGGATGAGACCCTGATCGCGGCGGTTCGCGACCGGCTGGTGCAACTCGAAATTCTGGATAAGCGCAGGACCGCTGTTTTAAAGTCCCTCGAAGATCAGGGGAAGCTTACCGGGGAGTTGGAAAACCGGATACTCCAGGCTGAAACACTTGCCGTAATCGAGGATATCTACCTTCCATTCCGGCCCAAGCGCCGAACCCGGGCCGCCATGGCAAGACAAAGAGGACTGGAGCCGCTGGCTTTCCTGCTGTTTGAACAAGACCCGGCAATCGACCCTTGGGTGGAGGCCGAAAGCTTCATCGACCCGGAGAAGGATACTTCTTCCGCAGAAGAAGCCCTTGCCGGGGCTCGCGACATAATTGCCGAATGGATAAACGAAAACGCCGACGCCCGCGCAAAGCTCCGGGCTTTGTTCGTCAATAAAGGTCTTCTCCGATCCAGGGTTGCGCCTGGAAAAGAACAGGAAGGCGCTAAGTACCGCGATTACTACGAAAGGGAAGAATTGGCGGCGGCAGCGCCGTCGCACAGGATACTGGCAGTGCGACGTGGTGAGAAGGAGGGCTTCCTGACGGTCCACATAAGGCCTCCTGAAGATGAAGCCGTGTCCCTGCTCGAAGCCATCTTCATAAAGAATGAGTCCGAAGCCTCCCGGCAGGTCGGGGCCGCCGTTCGTGACGGCTATGGAAGGCTCCTGGCGCCGTCGCTTGAAACGGAAATGAAGAACGAATCAGAACTCCGCGCGGCTACGGAGGCCATCAGGATATTTTCCGACAATCTGCGCCACCTTTTGATGGAGCCGCCTCTGGGCCTCAAAAGGGTCATGGCGATTGACCCGGGCTTTCGCACCGGGTGCAAGCTCGTTTGCCTGGACCCTCATGGAAAGCTCATCCGCAATGAAACCATTTACCCGCATTCGGGAACGCAGTCTTCAGAAAAGGCCTCGGCGCGCATCCGTTCCCTTGCTTCGGAGTTCGCCACCGAGGCCATCGCCATAGGAAACGGCACTGCCGGGAGGGAAACTGAATCGTTCATCCGCTCTCTCGGGCTGCCGGAGGGAATCAGGATAGTCATGGTCGATGAAAGCGGCGCGTCTATCTACTCTGCTTCCGGCACGGCCCGCGAAGAATTTCCCGACCTTGACCTGACCGTCCGGGGGGCGGTCTCGATAGGAAGGCGTCTTATCGATCCTCTGGCGGAACTGGTCAAAATCGACCCGAAATCAATCGGCGTCGGCCAGTATCAGCACGATGTCGATCAGGCCGAGTTGAAAAGGGGCTTGGACGATGTAGTGGTAAGTTGTGTAAACGCGGTCGGCGTAGAAATCAATTCGGCAAGCCCTCAACTCCTCGCTTATGTCTCCGGACTCGGGGCCCAACTTGCCGGTAACATTGTGGCGTACCGGGAGAGCAAAGGGCCGTTTCGCTCAAGGGAGGCGTTGAAGAAAGTTCCGCGCCTCGGCCCGCGGGCATTCCAGCAGTCGGCCGGCTTCCTGCGGATATCCGGCGGCGAAAACCCGCTGGATGCGAGCGCCGTCCATCCGGAATCATACCACATAGTGGAAAAAATGGCGGGGGACCTGGGATGCGCTCCGGCAGACCTGATGCGCGACGCATCCATCAGGGACAAAATCGACCCGGCGCAGTATGTAACGGAGCAGGCAGGTGTTCCGACCTTGCTTGACATCCTGCTGGAACTTGCAAAACCGGGCAGAGACCCTCGAAAGACTTTTGAATCGTTTTCCTTTGCACCGGGGATCGAGAAATTGACCGATCTCGAAGCCGGCATGAAACTGCCGGGAATCGTAACGAATGTTACGGCTTTCGGAGCTTTTGTGGATATCGGCGTTCACAGGGACGGCCTTGTCCATTTGAGCGAGCTCTCGGACAAGTTCGTAAAAGACCCGCGGCAGGTGGTAAAGGTGCATCAAAGAGTTACCGTGACCGTTATCGGTGTGGATCGGGAAAGGGGCCGCGTCTCGCTTTCGATGAAATCGTCCCCGGTGGTCGAGGCTTCGAAATCGGGAAATGGAGCACCCTCTTCCGGGAAGATGAAACGCGACAAAGGAGACCGGGCCGAAAAGAAGGGCGCGTTCAACAATCCTTTTGAAAAAGCCTTCAAAAAGAACTGAAGACCGGGCCGGGCAGACAGCAGGTATAGTGAGGTGAAGTAATGGAGCTATCCGTTGGAAACCGAGTGCAGATGCCGACCCTTGAGAGTGAGGCCCTGGAAATACCCGTCCTTGCCTTTGGAAAGGGTTGGATCGCGGTGGATAAACCCGCGGGCATTACTATTCACAACGAGTCGGGGCGGGATCTTTGCTCCATGGCATCCGCTTTAATCCAAAAAGAGACGGCAATCCTGAAACAGGTGGGCATGGACCGGAATTTTGGCGTCAATCCAGTTCATCGCCTGGATAAGGAAACGAGCGGAGTCGTTCTGCTGGCTCTTTCCCGCGAGGCGTTCCGGTTTCTGTCAGCCCAGTTTGAGTCGCGCCATGTGAGGAAGCAATACATCGCTATTTTGCACGGATATCTGGAAAAAAAAGACGAAAGCGGATCGTGGGGGACATGGAGTTGGGCCCTTGCCAAAAGCGCCGGGGGACGCCGGAACCCCGAGGGCGCGGGTGAGCGGCAGGACAGCGTGACCCTTTACCGGGTGCTCGACCACAGTCCCCACTACACTATGGTCGAAATCGAACTTCTCTCCGGCCGCACACACCAGATAAGGCGCCACGCGAAGCTCTCGGGCCATCCGGTGGTGGGTGACGCGCGCTACGGCACGGCACGAGCCATAAACTACATCAAACGTAATTGCGGCTTCGATCGTCTTGCCCTGCATGCACGCTCACTCGCCATATGTCTGCCCGGCGGAAAGGAGCCGCAAACGATCGAAGCGCCGATTATCCCGGGCACGATGCGCGACCTTTTTCAAAATGACACGGCTGGCGGGAAGGACGGCATTCGGACCGGCTAGAAATAGAGGTCCCTCGTTCCCTCCTCGAGCTGCGCAAGCCTTTTCAGAGTCTCCTGCTTCAGCTTCGGATCACCGATCTGATCGAGATGTTTTTTTATTGCCTCCTCGCCCGCCACCCTCGTTTCGGGACTGGCGTAGTCGAGCAGGAATTCCTTGAAAGTAAGGATAGCGTTGGGCTGACATACGTCCTGTATCCGTCCTGTTTTCGCCAGGGACATGAAACGGTCTCCTGTTCGTCCCTTTCGATAGCAGGCGGTACAGAAGCTGGGAATGTAACCGGATTTGCAAACATTGGCGACAACCTCGTCCAGGGTCCGACTGTCCTCGACTTCAAACTGAGGCCGCTGTGCTTCCCTTTCCGCATTGTTGTCCCGGTAATAGCCGCCTACGCCCGTGCAGGATCCCGCGCTCAACTGGGAAATGCCCACGGATATAAGCTCATCCCGCAGTCTCGCCGGCTCCCTCGTGGAAAGAATCATCCCTGTGTAGGGAACAGCCAGCCGGATAATGGCGACAAGTTTTTTGAACTCCCCGTCTGAAACCAGGTACGGGAAGCTTTCCAGGTCAATGCCATTGGCGGGTCTGATCCGCGGAACCGAAATAGTGTGAGGGCCTACCCCCCATGCTTCCTCGAGGTGCAGGGCGTGCAGCAATAAGGCGAGGACTTCGTACTTGTAATCATAGAGCCCGAAGAGCACGCCGGCCCCAACGTCGTCGATGCCTCCCGCCATGGCGCGGTCAAAAGCGCACGTGTGCCAGTCGTAGTTCTTCTTCGGCCCCGATGGATGCATCTTTGCATAAGTCGGGCGGTGGTAGGTTTCCTGGAAAAGAATATAGGTGCCTATACCGGCGGCATGCAGGCGTTTATATTCTTCAACGGTCGTGGCGGCGATATTGACGTTGACACGCCTGATACTGCCCTTTCGCCGCTTTACGGAGTAGATAGTATCGAGCGCTTCGATGACATAATCGATTGGACATTCTTGCGGGTGCTCGCCGCATTCCATGGCGATGCGCTTGTGTCCCATTTCTTCGAGAACGATCACCTCGTTGCGGATCTCCTGCATGGTCAGCTTGCGGCGGGCAAATTTGTTTTGCCTCCGGTATCCACAATAAAGGCAGTCATTGACACAATAATCGCTGATATAGAGAGGCACGAAAAATACCAGTCTCTTGCCGTAAATCTGCTCCTTGATTTGTTTTGCCGTATCATAGACCTTGTCGAGCAGCACGGGGTCTTCGAGATTCAGGAGCACGGCCGCTTCCTCGGGCGTCAAGCCGCGGGAAAGCGCGGCTTTTTCGATAATGCGATTTACCTCCGAGCCGGACTGAACGTCTTTTGAGTTCAGGAGCAAACCTGATATCCTTCGGTCGTCGATAAAATCCGCTTTACTTATGACCATGGCGTTTCTCTCCTTCAGCATCAGAAGGACTGATGAAACAGCTCTTTTGAGAGGGCATATCGCCCCCTTCTCCCCGATCAATTATATTGGGTGAGGTTATGGAAGAGAAGACCAAGAGCACGCTTAAAAAGATTTTCACGGCCGGGCTGAAATCGGTGGACCCGGAACAAGCGGTCAAGCGCCATGTCAGGTTGGCCGAAAACCGCCTGCTGGTGGGAGAGTACTCTTATCCCGTAGATTCCTTTGAAAGAATCATCGTCACCGGATTTGGAAAAGCAACCGCGCCCATGGCCCGGGCATTCGAGGACATCCTCGGAGACCGTCTCACGGAGGGCTGGATTACCGTCAAATACGGTCACGGGGTCCCTTTGAAAAAGGTCCGCATCATGGAGGCGGGGCATCCGGTGCCCGACGAGGCAGGGCTGCGGGCCACCCGATTCATCTTGGAGCGCCTGAAGGAATGCACCGGGAAAGACCTCGTCCTGTGCGCGCTCTCCGGGGGCGGCAGCGCGCTATCTCCCGCCCCCAGGGCACCGGTTGAATTAAGCGAAATACAGAAAACCACCCGGCTTCTTCTCGAATGCGGGGCGACCATTTCCGAAATAAACTCCCTGCGCAAACACCTTTCGGCATGCAAGGGAGGGCAACTCGCCCGGGCAGCCTACCCGGCCACGGTCGTTACCCTCATTCTCTCGGACGTGGTCGGCGATCCCCTCGACGTGATCTCGTCGGGTCCAACGGTCCCCGACCCGAGCACTTTTTCCGATTGCCTGGAAATCGTCGAACGATACGGCCTTTCAGAAAAACTGCCACCGAGGGTATTAAAGCTGCTGCGGGATGGAGCGAAAGGATTCATCGACGAGACCCCCAAGCCGGGAGACGCCGTTTTCGTCAAATGCCGCGAACTGGTCGTCGGGAGCAACCGCACGGCACTGCTTGCATCATCCCGGAGGGCAAAACAACTGGGGTACAATACCCTTGTCCTCTCCTCTTTCATACAGGGGGAGGCCCGGGATGTCGCGGAGGTTATTTCGGCAATCGGAAAGGAAATAGACGCCTCGGCAAATCCGATCTCCCCGCCCGCATGCATTCTGGCCGGAGGCGAAACCACCGTTACCATCCGGGGCAGCGGAAAAGGCGGACGAAACCAGGAACTGGCGCTTGCCGCGGCGCTTTCCTTAAAAGGCAGAGACCGGATTGCCGTTCTCAGCGCTGGAACCGACGGCTCGGACGGACCTACGGACGCGGCCGGTGCTTTCGTTGACGGTCGCACGTGCGATGAAGCGTTCAAAAGGGGCATCAATGCAAAAGAACACCTTTTGGACAATGACTCCTATAATTTTTTCAAGCCGCTTGATGATCTATTTATAACCGGCCCGACGCGAACAAACGTAATGGACCTGATCTGCATGCTGGTTGAGCGCGGATAAGAAGAAATTTTCGAATTATTATTCGTATCTCATGGCGTGACATGCAAGTGTTTCAAAAGATACTCTTTCAGGGCTGCGGCATTATTGGCGACCGTGTCATGAGCGCTGTAAAGCAAGGTTACGTTGCCCTGCCGGGATGCGTCCACAATCGGCCCTATCGCATCCGGCCTGCTGTCAAGTTCCACAAAATAACGTTTTTGAAACTCGGTCCACTTTGCCGGGTCGTGGCCAAACCATCGACGCAAAGAATCACTTGGAGCCACATCCTTGAGCCAGGCGTCCATGCGAAGTGATTCCTTCTTCATTCCGCGCGGCCATAGGCGTTCCACCAGGAATCGGGCGCCGTCCGCGGCCTCGAATGGTTCGTAGACACGCTTTATGCTAATCATCTCTTCTCTCTTTTCATTTCTCCGTCAGAGAAAACCGGCCTCCATGATTCGTTTCAGCAAGAGATGAAAGTAGATGAGGCCCCCGTATTCCCTCCACTCTGCTATCGCGCCGTTCACCCCATCATGGTCGAGAGGCCGGACCAGCCCCAGCCAGCGCCGCAGATTATTGCGGGCTCCGACATCATCGGCCGGGAAAACATCGAGCCGGCCAAGCCCCCGCAGCAAGACGTACTCGGCAGTCCAGCGACCTACGCCGTAGAGTTGGCGCAATCGAGCCGCCGCGGTCTCATTGTCGAGATTCTCCAGTTCGCAGAGATCAAGCCGCTTTTCAACGATTGCCGAAGCCAGTTCGATAATCGCACGGGCCTTGTTGCGGCTGAACCCCAGGGGCTGCAGTGACTTCGAGTCCAGCCCCGCGAGGTCCTCCGGACCGGGAAAGGCGCGCGCTGTCTTATTTCGCTCGATAAATAACGGGCCATAGCTTTCAGTCAGACGATCCAGCAGTCGTATTCCCACGAGGAGACTCAGTTGCTGGCAGGTAATGGCATTCACGAGGGCTTCGAAGAGCGTCGGGAACCGCACAGGCCTAACTCCGTGGAACTGATGCGCAAGTGCGCCCAATTGCCGATCCTGCGCCGCCAGCCGGTAGAAACCGCCAAGGTCTATGTCAGTTCCCAGCATGCGGGTAAGGATGGACGTCGCCAGGACCTTTGCGCCCTGGTTCAGCATGTCCCCGGAGATGCTGACATGAATAATCGGCCTTTCGGGTGGGCCGGCCTGGGAAATCGCCATTCCCACCGGTTGGCCGTCTATGACCAGAACACGTCTGTACGTGCCTCCGTCCCAACGGTCGATGATGTTATCGGGACGACGCCTCAGCACCCATGCGGTCAGATCCAGCCGGAAGGGCGCCGCCGGTTCGATCGAAAAGTCGGCGACACACCCGCGTGCGCAAGCATCCGGCCGGGCCGGGCTTTTGCCGCCTATTGTAGTAATCACATCCATTTTCTTTTGCAAAGCACCACCCAGACTTTGAACCATACACTTCCATTAAGGTAATGATTGCCGCAGGGCTGCGCCTGGTTACCTGTGGGTTGCCACTCCTCGTCAATTGACAAATTCAGTGCCGCCGGCGTACTCTGAATTGACTGATGCGGCGCCTCCGGATGATTTTGGGGCTAAAGTCTCTACGGTTTTGATGGAACTTTTCCGGGTCGGCCCTGTCAAAGATACCAGGGGGAAACGCCGATTTGCTTCGGCGAGAGGCCATGGCTAAAGAAGAAGACAGAACGGATATCGCGGGTTTCCTCTCGGGTGATCGAAGCGCCGTGGACAGGCTGTTGTCCAGGCACGAGGACCGTGTATTCAACCTGTGCTACAGGCTGCTGGGCGATTACGGCGAAGCTGAGGAGTGTGCGCAGGAAGTTTTCATAAAGGTTTTCCGATCTCTCAAGGGCTTCAGGTTCGAGTCGAGTTTTTCGACCTGGCTCTTCACCATTGCGGTCAATCTTTGCAGAAACAGGCGCAACTCCGCCGAACACCGTTTTTGGAAAAATATCCTGAGGTTCGGGAATAATTCGGCTGAAAAGGAAGGACCCGCGGACTTCGAAATCGAAGACCCGGCGCCCTCTCCCCTGGCCATGCTGACGGAGAAGGAGAAGGATACCATGCTTCAGTCCGCCATCGATTCCCTCTCCCACGATCACAGGACCGTCATTGTTCTTCGGCATATCGAGGAACTCTCGTATGAGGAAATATCAAAAATTACGGGATATAATCCCGGTACGCTGAAATCGAAACTGGCCCGCGCCAGACTGGCCGTGCAGAAAAAACTCCAGGGGGCCGGGGATAGGTGATTCCGATGGAATGCTCTCAGGTCAAAGCCATCCTTTTTGAATACGCCGATTATGAAATCCCGGTGGAATTCCGGCGGGAGGTGGAGGAGCACCTGGCGGCGTGCAGGTCCTGCTCATCGCAACTGGAAGCCCTGAAAGAGCAATCCGACGCCTTCCGCGCCCTGCCGAGGGCGACAGCGCCCATGGAGTTCATGGAACAGGTCCGAAGCCGTTTGGAAGAGCCCTCCGTTTTTCTCAGGCTTAAAGACAGGCTGGCCGCTTTTTTCGCCGGGAGGCATTTCCTTCAACTCGCCGGGACCGCGGCAGCCGGGGTGCTGATAGTCGCCGCGGCACAGGTGGTATTGCAGGAGAGCGGCCATAAAGCTTTGCCCCCCACGGCGCCGCCCCCGGTTAAATCATCCCCCGCGCCGGGTGTGCTTCCCTTGGCCCAAGAGCCCGCGGCCCCGCCCGCAAAACCTCAATCCCCGCCGGAAATTCGCAGCGAGAAGGCAAAAGCCCTAAAAAAGGCCGCGACCGCCGCCAACTCGGCCGCGCTTCGTCCTTCGCCGGGCGTTGAAGCCCAGTTGGTGTCGATCACATTGAAATTGCCCGGAGCTTCTGCCAAACTGGAATTGCGCGACGGAGGTGCTAATAATTATTCAGAATCGGGTCCACCCGCAGGGATGGGAGGGCCGGCTCCAAGAAGGGCCGAGCAGCAGGTCTCAAGGGGGGGCGGGGAACCAGCCGAAGTGCCGGGGGGAAGGCGGCCGTCCGATGCGCAAAGGATTTCCTCCGACGTCGTGCGGCTGATAAAGGGAGCAAACGGGAAGATATTGAGCACAAAACCCGCCCTGTATAAAAATCAGCCCGAAACCCTGATGGCCGAGATGCCTGCGGCGAACTATCCCTCGTTTGTCGAGCAACTGCGTCTGATAGGGGAAATAGAATTCAACGGGAATAAAGAGTTCAGCCCCGCCCCCGATTCGAGGGTCCGGGTGACGGTCGGCTTTGCCGCTGGTGACTGATATCGATTTGCGTTCAAGAATGTTCTTGAGAACGTGTGGGTTGAGGGGAATCTAAAAAGAATTCCACCGCCTTTCACACTACTTTTCCAAATTGCAAAATCTTCGGCACACTGTCCAAATTCCGGTCTGAAAAAAATCGGGAACCTTTTGCATCCTTCTTTGTCAAACAAGGTTGAAAGAGCCTGTAATCAACCCAAAGACAAAGAAGGAGCAAGCAACCATGAAAAGCATACGTTTTCTATTCGGCAGGACGGCATTTTTCTCGTTGATTCTATCCATGCTTTTGCCCGTTGTGAACCACACGGGAAAAGGGGTGGAAATCGCAGGCCCCGAGGGCGCCTTCGCGCAGGGGGCCGAATCGGATAACAAGACTCTTTCCCCGTACTTTTTCGTGAAATCCGACGATTCAACCGTCGACCAGCTTCCGCTGAAATCCACTTCGGCGGTTGTAAACATTTCCGGGCCGATTGCCGACGTAACCGTTGTCCAGGCATACAGGAACGAAGGCAAAAAACCGTTAGAGGCCATCTACGTTTTCCCGGCATCCACGCGCGCATCCGTGCACGGCATGAAGATGACCATCGGCGAACGTACGATCACGGCCGAGGTGCAAAAGAGGGAGGAAGCCCGCCAGGCATACGAACAGGCGAAACAGGAGGGCAGGAGCGCATCCCTTCTCGAACAGCAAAGGCCCAACGTCTTCCAGATGAACGTGGCGAACATCCTGCCGGGAGACGAAATCAAAACCGAACTCCACTACACCGAATTAATCGTTCCGACCGACAAGATATATGAGTTCGCCTACCCTACCGTCGTCGGCCCCAGGTATTCAAATAGCCCGGCCGCCACGGCCCCGGCATCGGAGAAGTGGTCCCAAAACCCCTATCTGCACCAGGGTGAGTCCGCGCCATATTCTTTCGATATAAAGGCAAGGGTGGGCGCAGGGGTCCCCATCCAGGAAGTGAGCTGCCCATCCCACAAGACAACCATTGCTTTCCAGGACAAAAGCACTGCGAATATCGAGCTGGACCCCGGCGAGCATTCCGGAGGCAATCGTGATTTCATCCTTAGATATCGGCTTGCCGGTGACAAGATCGAATCGGGCCTGCTGCTCTACGAAGGAAAGGACGAAAACTTTTTTCTTCTCACCGTACAGCCGCCCGAGCGCGTTACTCCCGAGGTTGTGCCTGCCAGGGAATATATCTTCATAGTCGATGTTTCCGGATCGATGTCCGGTTTTCCCCTCGAGATTTCCAAAAAACTCGTAACCGCACTGCTCAATGGTCTTCGTCCGACGGATAAGTTTAACGTAATGACGTTTTCCGGCGCGTCGGATCTTTTCTCCGAACGCTCGGTTCCCGCAACCCCGGAGAATATCCGGCGCGCGGTCGACTTGATCCAACAGCAACACGGAGCCGGCGGCACGGAACTTTTGCCTGCAATGGAGCGCGCGCTTAAACTGCCGCGAGCGGAAAACACCGCGCGCACCGTCGTCATAGCAACCGACGGATATGTGACCGTGGAACCCGAAGTCTTCGACCTCATCCGCAAACACATAGGTAATGCGAATATATTCCCATTCGGCATAGGCACGAGCGTAAACCGCCATATAATCGAGGGTATGGCGCGAGTAGGCGCCGGAGAGCCCTTCGTGGTCACCAGGGCTGAGGAAGCGCCCGGCATGGCCGAAAAATTCCGTAAGTATATAGAGTCCCCGGCGCTCACTCGGATAAGGCTCGATTTTGGAGGTTTCGAGGTCCGTGAGGTCGAGCCTGCCGGGGTGCCGGACATTTTTGCGGAGCGCCCGGCGGTGGTCTTCGGCAAGTGGAAGGGTAAACCCGAGGGTACCATCACGATATCGGGCCTGAGCGGCAATACAAAATGGGAAAAACGGATCGCCGCCGCCGGAACCGTGCCTTCGGCGGACAACTCGGCCCTGCGGTATCTTTGGGCCAGATCGCAGGTAACCCAGCTTTCGGATTACAACCTGCTTGAAGCCTCGGACGAAAGAGTTCGAGAGGTTACGGCACTGGGTATCAAGTACAATTTGCTTACGGCTTATACCTCATTTGTGGCAATCGACACCCGGGTGCGCCGCCAGGGCGGGGATGCGGTCACTGTAAAGCAGTCGCTGCCTTTGCCGGCGGGAGTTTCGGACAGCGCGCTGCCGGGCTTTTCGGGCTATGGCGGGGAGACGTCTGCCCGAGGCGGCGGGGGCGGTTCGCTCAGGGCCAAAGCCGGCGCAGGATCGCATTTGGCAGCGGGTGCGCCCCCAACGCCGGTAGAGGCACAGCCGGCGCCCCAGCGGCCGGATAGCACCGGGACCGCGCAGGAGAAAAAAAATCAACGGAAAGAAATGGTTATTGAAAGCCTGAAGGTTGAAGGGGGACTTTCCGAAGAAACGGTCAGGCAGATAATCGAACGAAATCTTTCCTCCATTCTGCAATGCTTCAAGGGAAGCGCATCGGGCCTGAAGAGACGTCCGAGACTGACGCTGAAATGGACCGTCGATAAGAATGGTTCGGTTGTGAACGTCCACGCGGCCCTCGGCAGCGGTTCGGATAAAACCGTTCTGAGCTGTGCCGGCGATCAGCCGGCAAAATGGAGCTTTCCCGCACCTGAAAACGGCAGGAAGGTTCATGTCGAGGTGACGATAAGTGTAATGGAATAATGCCGGTCGAAGTTGTCCCGCGAGGCGGGTTCAAAGCGGAAAGAAAAGAGCGGGGGCATGGCGCCGGTATGATGCCCCCGCACCTCGCGGCGTTTCAGCAAGAGCGGATGCGCGCGGCCGCAACGCCGCACTGAACGGCGGCGAGGGGGTGTGAGGTGATGCTGTCAGGTGGTCGTGGCCCTTGCCCGCCGTGAGATTTCTTCGGCATCAACGTCTTCAAGGCGCGGGGGTGCTTTGTCATCAAGAATTGGAGGCGACATTGAAAGATTCTTCGGGCATTTCGGACAGGATTTTCTCAAGCCTCAGAGCCTCGTCGAGGATCACTCTCGCGTATTTGCCTGACTGAGATTCCGGATCCAAAGACCCAGCCAGCCTTCTGGCAAAACCGCCAACCGCCGTAAGCGGATTCCGTATCTCATGAGCGACGGCCTCCAGTGTATCCTTTACGGACCTGTCCTTCCTGTCGATGGAGGCAAATGACGGGAGGTCCTTGTGGTGTTCGTTCAGGGGGTATTGCGAAACCGCCTGAGAAATTCGGACCAGTGCCTGTTTGGCATTTTCCAGGATGCCGATAATGTCCTTTTCCCGGTCTATCTGCAATCTGAACCCCTGGGCGATTTTTTCGACTTCCGAGAGAGTCTCGAAAACAGCATCATGGATTTCCTCCTGGCTGAGGCCCAGGACTGCTTCGGCTTCCAAATAAAATGAATCAAACGCCTGGGGACCCTTTATGATAACCTGGGAGAAAAGCCGCGCCAGATAACAGATCGAGGACAGTTCCAATGAGCCCGAACGCAGGTCCGCGGTGCATGTTTCCTGGCAGCCCACCAGGTGTTGGGGAAAATTCCAGAATTTCAATGCAGCCGCCCCAACCTGCCGATGATCAAGGCCGTAGTGCATTCTTTCTTTTTCCAGTAGTTCCTCCAGCGGCTCTATGTCAAGGCTGAAAGAGCTTGTTTTTCCCCTTAAGAACAAATCAAAGAAGATCGGCAGCCCTATTTCCATGATCAGCCCGCAAAGAAAAGCTTCTTCCGGGTTGGCTGCTCTGGACTTGCGGGCCAAAGACTTTGCGATCAATGCGCGATACAATGAGACCCGCCAGAAAAGCTCATAGTCAAACTGGTCGACTTTTCCCATCGGGAATGCATCGCGAAGAGAGATAGAGAGGGCCATCAATTTGATCTGGTTATGGCCAAGCCTCATTACGGCCCGGGACAAAGTCGCGATTGGAGTGCCCGTGCCGTAAAAAGCGCTGTTTGACAGGTTGATGAGACGCACGGTGAGTGAGGGGTCCTGCTGGATAATCCTGACGATTTCCTCATCTGAAGAGTCCTCCTTCGAGGCCACTTCCAAAAGCTTCAGGGCAATCACCGACAGAGGCGGTAAGACGTAGCCTGATTCAAAAATTCTTTGGACCTGGGCTGCACCGATCCAATTCATGGTTTCCCTCTGAAATCATTGCCTGATGAGTATGACAATCCTTTATAAACATCGGCAAGACGGGACCCATGCCTTAACAAAATCGAAATGCTCCTCATGTGATAGATGGAAAATTATGGAACCCATGTCCCGTGTCGCCAAGAGATATTTGCCGGACGCGGGATTGTCTCCAAAACGTCACTTGTTCGCCATAAAACGGTAACAATCCGTCTTCATATTCTTTCGCGTTGAAATACGCGTGCTTTGCCAGCCCCTAGGCAATGTACCGTAAAGGCCCGCCCCGGAGTCAAATTCCCAGGCCGGGCTTTTTTCTTTTGAGCCGTCCATGGGCGGCAAATGCTTTCTCTATTTTGGGTTAAAAACTAATCACATGTCCTAAAAAGAAGAAAAATATCAGGGCCAATATGTGCAGGACCCACCAGTTCAATGAAAACATCTTGAATTCATTCATCGTTATCTCCACAACAGGCCGCCTACAGTGTACACCGCGCTTACGGCAACAAGATGAATAATCCACCATCCGGTATTTGGATAACGATACGTCAGCCCGACTTTACTTTTAACCGGATCGTATCCGAAAAACTCCAGGTCAAAAATAGCCTTTCCAATGAAGAACTTGGTCCACAGAACGATTATGTCGGGCAGTGTCGTCTTAAGTATGACCTCTTCGAACTTTGCCGGCTCAGGCCAGTGCGCAAGCGCAAAGTGCGCCATTCCGATAGTGCCGATAATTACCAGGAAGCCGTTAATGGTATATCCGTAGCCGATGGTCTTCCTGCTTGAAAAAAGCAGCGGCACGATGAAGACGCTCAGGACGCCGGAAATAAGTGGAAGGAAATTGGACGCGTTCTGGGATACCGGGTGTATCCTCAGATGCAGCAGCAGTCCGCCAAGGGAAATAACGATCAGCGCTAGAAGCAAAGTCGATTTTATGTAGATCTTGACGGTCATTTGTTTCCTCCTTCTTGCGCAAGTGGCATCAATGCGGAAACTAACTGAAGTACCACCCCCCGTTCACATTGATGGTTTGCCCCGTGATGTATCCGTTTTGAGCCAGCATGAGGACGACGTCGGCCACTTCTTCAACTTTTCCGAAACGGCCCAGGGGTATGCGGTCGGGTTTGGCCTCCAGTTCCCTGACCATATCGGTCTCGATCAGGGCCGGAGAGACCGTATTGACCGTGATCCCATCTTTCATGAGCAGCGCGGCGTAAGAATGCGTCAGACCCCATATTCCGGCCTTGGAGGCAACGTAAGGTGGGGCGGTGATTCCTCCGGTCTGGGCCGCGATGGAGGAGATGTTGACGATTCTTCCCCATTTCCGTTCGCGCATTCCCGGAACTACCGCCTGGGTGACGAGAAAAGCGGACTTCAGGTTTACCGAAAGCACCCTGTCCCAATCCTCCTCCGTAATTTCGTCCAGGCTTTTCCGGATTGCGATTCCGGCATTGTTGACCAGGACCTGCACCGGACCGAGTTCATCTTCGATTTTCCGGATCATTCGCGCCGTCTCAATAGAACTCGAAACGTCGGCTTGAACCAAAATGCTCCGCTGCCCGGCTTTTCGAACCAAATCACCGGTTTCAAAAGCCTGTTTTTCCCGGCTGAAAAAATTGACGGCAACGTCCATTCCCGCTTTGGCAAACGACTCCGCGACAGCCCGTCCGATGCCCCGGCTGGCTCCGGTCACCAGGGCCACTTTCCCATGCAAATCCTCCATAAAGCCATCTCCTTTGCAGCAATGTCCCAGGGCCGGATAAAATAAAAGCAGGATCAATTTTAGTTACGACACCGAGGATTGTCCTGTCGAATTTCCGTTGTTTTTGCCATTCAGGCGGAATCGCAGGTGAGAAAAACGAGCGAGAAGCGGGGCGCCTCAATCAGGGAAGAAAGACATTTATTGGACTATTTCGATAATGCCCGCATCACCGGCTGCTGCGACGCCGATGACGGCCGCATTGGGCACGCCGTTGCTCCTCAGGTCCGTCAGGAGATCCACGGACCGGTCTTCGGGAAGGGAGATGAGAAGACCACCGGACGTTTGCGCATCGGCCAAAATATCCAGGAGCAACGGATCTATGGCGCCGTGGCTGCGGACTTTGCCTGCGCAGAAGCTGCGGTTGGCGAAGCTTCCTCCCGGAACAAGACCCATCCGGACGGCATCGAGCACTTGAGGCAGCAAGGGGACCTTCCCGGAAAAAAGAGTGATCGACACCTTGCTCGCCTTTGCAACCTCCAGCGCATGGCCCAGCAGACCGAACCCCGTGACGTCGGTGCAGGAGTTCACCGGATAGGGCTCCATGATTTCGGCCGCCCTCCTGTTGAGCGTGGCCATGGTTTCTATCGCCAACCCCTGGGCCTCATCCGAGGCTAATCCCGCCTTGATGGCCGTGGCCAGTATGCCGGTGCCGATGGGTTTTGTGAGTATGAACACATCGCCCGTCCTGGCGCCCGAGTTGCTGAGGACCCTTTCAGGGTGCACCAGTCCCGTTACCGAAAGCCCATACTTGATCTCGGGGTCTTCGATACTGTGTCCTCCCACAAGAACGGCCCCGGCCTCGTGTATTTTCTCCAGACCGCCTCGAAGGATCTCCCTCAAAATGGCCTTATCCATCGTTTTAACCGGGAAGCAGACGACGTTCATGGCCGTGAGGGGCCGCCCCCCCATCGCATAGACATCGCTCAAAGCATTCGCCGCGGCGATCCTGCCGAAATCGTAAGGGTCATTGACGACCGGCGTGATGAAATCGATCGTCTGCACCAATGCCGTCTCGGCGTCGAGACGGTATACTCCGGCATCGTCGGACGTCTCCCGGCCGACGAGAATATTCGGGTCTTTTTCCAAAGGAAGGCTTTCCAAAATATCCGCCAGGTCTCCCGGACCGATCTTGGCCGCTCAACCTGCCGCGCGAACTGTTTTGGCCAGCTCCACTCGAGAACTTGTCATTTTTTCTCCATGTGAGACGCCGCGGGGCCGCTTAACGGAAATCCCTCAAGCGAAGACACTCTTCACGCCCTGGACCCGCCGAAACGCTTCAGGTTAAACTAATTACCTTATCCGCCAATTGCATAACTGTAACGATGTCCAGCATATTTGTGGTCGAGCCCACCCGCTTTTTTTCGAAAAGGCCGAAATAATTGAGGCAGGTCCCGCAAACCAATATGAGCGCACCTTCCTTTTCGAGTCTTTGGAGAGCGGGAAGGTTGTCCGAATCTTCCACGGCCAGCTTTACCCCGCCGTTAACCAGGATGACCCGCCATAGTTCCTCCCCCATTTCCATAAGGGTGTCAATAAAATTGAAGATAAGTTTTTTGCCGAGCGTGTCGTCCCCGGTCCCCAATCGGTCGGTTCCGATTAAAACGGCAATTTTCCGGCTTTCCCCTCTTTCTTGCTTCTGCCCGGCTCCTAATGCTTCCGCGGATTGCTTCCTGGCGCTTTTCACCTCGAATGTGCCTCCCTGCTCGGAAAAGCTCACCTCGAAGCCCATCTGCGAAAGAAAACGGCCCACGTTTTCCTTTGCTGCGGGATTATCTACAAGAACGCTCAACTCTTCAACGCCCCCGCCCTCGATTACCTCTTTCGTCCTAAGAACGGGATGGGGGCACGCAAGACCGCGACAATCCAGTTTCCGTTCGGCCATTTTCTCCTCTCACTTTAAGATTATCATTTCTCCCAAACATCCTGAACACATGATCGAAATATCCGGAAAAATTGACTTACTGATGATTGGATAACATAGGGGAGATCCTGAGTCTAATCGGTTTCTTCCAAACCTCCGGCGCTGATCTATCGATATTTCCTTTTTGGGGATGGAAGTATCAAGGCCATGCCGGAACGCAAGAGGCTAAAATTGCAGTCAAAAAGTAATAATTATGGAATACAAGATATTATGTTGAAATTACACCATTTTTGATATTAAGTAGATGATTGAAATACCCAATGTTTCCCCTGGTAAATACCCTCTGATTTCCTATTTTTCCTTAGGCAAATTTACTTGTCTCTATTAAACTACTAATGGTGGGGGGAAAAGTTCAATTCATTCTCCACGTGCGCCGGCTGTTTTATTGAATGTGGCAATGGCCGGCTCATGTGTGGCGAGAAGATGTTCAAGAGGCGATTTCTTATTGCCTCGTCCGAAGGCCCTCAAATTACAAATGCTGAGTTTGTTATGTGACTCCGGAGGCCATTGACTCTCAATGCCGTCGGCTTGTGACATAGTCTTCGGATAGAATCTCAGAGAGATAAACGACCAGGCATCTTGATGCTGAGATAGGGATTGCGGTCATCCGGGGGGGGACAGCATGGGCAGAGTAGTGGTGAAATCGGTTTGGGTCGTCCTGATCGTTCTCATTTCAATTTGGATTGGGGCCGCGAGCGTTCTCTCGCAGGTCCGACCCGACGCGGGCACGTTGCTACAGGAGCAGCAGCGGACTCAGCCGCCCGTCCTGCAGCGTATGACTCCCTGGGAGGCCCCCGAGTTGGAGCGCGCGCCGCTTGAGGAAACCGGCATGAAGTTCGTGGTCAAGGGATTCCGGTTTACGGGCATAGAGGGTCTGGTTACGAAGGCAGAGCTTGACGACCTTCTAAAGGACGCCATCGGCAAAGAGGTTGGAATCGCGAGTCTGAAGAGGCTCGCGGCACGGGTCACAAGGTATCTCCAGAAAAAAGGCTTGTTCCTGGCCCATGCATACATACCGCAACAGGAAATAAAAGACGGCATTGTGGAGATCGCAGTTGTCGCGGGCAAGCTCGAAGGCAAGGCGGTCATTCGCGGCGAGAACCTCAGGATATGCGAATCGCGCCTGCAGGAGATGACGGCGCCACCGGTGCGGGAGGGTGGAGCGGCCAATCAGCAGGAGATTACGCGTTCTCTTTTGATTATCAACGATCTTCCCGGTATCCGCGCCGGCTCGACTCTGGAGCCCGGCGAGACCCCCGGGACGGCGAAACTCGTGGTAGACGCCCAGGAAGGACCGCTGCTGACAGGAAGGGCCTGGGCGGATAATTACGGCGAACGTTTTACCGGTTCATGGCGGGGAAACGGGCTTCTCCAGATAAACGATCCTTTCCGTTATGGAGACCAGGTAAATCTCAACACGACCGATAACCCCAACTATCAGTACGGGCAGTTTGGCTATGCGTTTCCAATAGGCTACAGCGGGCTGAGGGCGGGGTTTTTTTTCAATGAGATGAGCTACAAGGTTGACAAGGACCTGTTTGCGGCGAACCTCGACGGCGGATCGAGGGTGGTAGGCGCCGTCGCGAGTTACCCCATCATCAGGGGCAGCAGCGCCAATCTTTGGGTCGGGGCCGACTATAGCTGGAAAAACCTCTGGGATAATACGGCCGGCTTTGAGACCGATAACAAGTTCGTTAATGTCGGCAGTGTCCATGTTTATGGGGACCTCCTGGATAGCCTGTTCGGCCGGGGCTATAACACGGCGAGTCTCGGCCTGACCGGCGGTTCGCTCGATCTTTCGGCAGTGGAGGCCGACCTCATTGCAGATCAAAAGACGGCGCAAACCAACGGGGCCTACGGCAAATTTACCTACGAAGTGAGCCGGCTGCAGAGGCTCTGCGAGAGCCTGAACCTGTTCGTCACGGTAAACGGGCAGTTCGCCATGGATAATCTCGATTCCTCGGAAAAATTTATCCTTGGAGGGCCGAACGGAGTACGGGCATACCCGGTGGGCGAGGCGACGGGAGACAGCGGCGGAGTAGCGACGGCGGAGCTGCGCTATGACTTTCCGGAAATTCGGTACGTGGGCATCCCACAGTTGGTCGGTTTTTTCGATGAGGGCTGGGTCCGTTTGCATGATTCGACATGGGCCAATTCCGTCACAACTTTCAGCGGAAAGAATTCTTACAGCCTTTCGGGGGCCGGCATAGGGGCAAACCTCACAAAACCCAATTTTTACGTGATTCGGGTGGCTTGGGCCGCCAAGGTTGGAAGCAACCCGGGCAGGAGCGATTCAGGTCTGGATGCGGACGGGAAAAGCGATGACAACCGATACTGGATTCAGGCCATGTTCATTTTCTAAGTTTGGGCGGCACTTCTGCAAATACCGTGGAACGAAGGAGGCCTTAAAGGCGCCGCCGTTTCGCAAGACGCCGTTTCCAACGCGCATGGCGGGCGCATCAAGCGGTCGGCCTTTCGCGCTCCGCGCAGTACACACTGAGCGGCATGGGCGGACGAAGTGTATTTTTCTTCAGTGCTGTACACACAGTCTGTAATACGAGGAGTCTGAGATGAACCGTATAAAACGCATGGTCCGGAGGCATGTTGGAATGACTCCATCGAGGAATGCGAAACTCAGCAGGGGGACCCTGTTCTGTGGGATCGGCCTCGCCATTCTGCTTGCATCGCTTTCATCAGGCATCATGCCCGCGGGAGCGCTTGATCCGGGGGCACTTCCGAAAGGGGGGCAGATCGTATCGGGCCAGGGCAGCATCTCCACTTCCGGTAAGCAGATGACGATCATCGAGAAGCAAAACCGTATGATTACAAACTGGGACAGCTTCAACATCGGCGCGAATGCGAGCGTAACTTTCATCCAGCCCGGTTCATCGTCTATCGCGCTGAACCGGATCCTGGACCAGAACCCCAGCCAGATATTCGGATCTCTCAAGTCAAACGGCGAAGTTTTTCTTTTGAATCCGAGCGGGATCGTTTTCGGCCCCACGGCCAGTGTCGATGTCGGGGGGCTCGTTGCATCGAGCTTGAACCTTTCCAATGCGGACTTCCTTTTGGGCCGTTACCGGTTCACCCCCGTGGGCACGGCAGGCCCCATAGTCAATCAGGGAACGATCAATGCGGCCAACTACGGTGTGGTCGCGCTCATTGCGCCACAGGTGACGAACCAGGGTACTATCAGCGCCAATGGCGGGAGCGTGGCCCTTGCCGCCGGGGACAGGGTGCTGCTGGATTTTGCGGGTGACGGCCTGATCAAGGTATCGGTCGACCAGGCGGCCCTTAATTCCGCGGTCGAAAACAAAACAGCGGTAAAGGGCGATGCAGGCCAAGTCCTGATGACCCCGAAAACCGCGGGCGAGCTGGTGGCGACAGCGGTGAACAACACCGGTGTAATAGAAGCCGACAGTATATCGGAAAAAAACGGTGTGATCGTGCTCGACGGCGGCAGTAAAGGGACGGTCTCGAATTCGGGCACCATAAGCGCCGAGGGACATAATGCCGGAGAGACCGGTGGAGCAATCACCCTGACTGGAGAAAAGGTGGGGCTTTTTTCGGGAAGCGATATTGACGCATCGGGCTACTCCGGAGGGGGGAAGGTCAATGTAGGCGGCGGCGCGCATGGAGAGGATTCCAACATCCGCAACGCCGAAGCGGTCTACATGGATTCGAACTCGCGTATCGCGGCCGACGCTACCCAAAAAGGGAACGGGGGCGACGTTGTGCTTTGGTCCGAGAGCTACACGAATTTCCGCGGAAGCATTTCGGCCAGGGGAGGGGCCCCGGGTGGAAACGGCGGCTGGGTGGAAACCTCGAGCAAAAAAGTGCTGGATGCCTTTGGATCGGTCACGACTTCAGCATCGAAAGGAAATGCCGGAACCTGGCTGCTCGATCCATCGGATATTTTCATAAGGACGGACGCCTCCGGTTCCCTGAAGAACGGAGTGTATGATCCGACCTCAGCGATGGGAGACATCACGCCGTCCACTATCGTTAAAGGGCTGAAAAACGGAAACGTCACTATCGAGACCGCAGGCGGCAGCGGAGGCGTCGGCGAGATATACCTCGATAATTCGATCATCACGAACGGCAACCTGGGCGGGACGCGCACTCTAACCCTCAAGGCGGACGGCGACATAGTCTTTACCTCAAACCAGGGCATCAATGCGACCGTCTCCAATTCATCGCCCCTCAACGTAGTGCTGTGGAGCAACGCCAACGCTGCCAACTCGGGCGGTTCCATTGTCATGAATCCCGGATCGTATATAAAGAGCAACGGCGGCAACATAACTCTTGGCGGGGGCACCGATATAAACACCGGTTACGCGCAGGGCCGGGACTTCGCCTTATATGATTTCAGTAACGGCATAACTCTTTTCGGCGCACAGCTTGTTTCCGGAGGCGGGAACATTACGCTTCGGGGCAGAGGGGCCCTCTATGGCGGAACCTGGGACAACGGAACGTCAGGGGCTGTCGGCGTACTGCTCGGCGTGGACGATTCTACGCACGATACAATCATAGACTCCGGTAGCGGCAAGGTCTCTATTGCAGGCGTGGGCAAGTCAACAAGCGGCGACATCGGCGACGGCGTTGCCCTTGTAGCCACCCCAGCGCTCGGGACTACAACCGTGACGATATCCTCGGCAAACAACACTACCTCTGCAATCACCATCAATGGTAATGCAGCCGCGTCGAGTTCGTGGATTACCTGCGGCATTGAGTTAGACACAGGGGCGACCATCCAGGCCACCAACGCTGGAGGAATACAGCTTACCGGCCTTGCAGGATCGGGCAATTCGGAGAGCGCCGGACTGCTTTTCTCGCAAGATAGCTATGTCCTCGCTAACAAAGGCCCAATATCACTCACAGGCACTGCCGGCTCTTCCTCGACTTCCGTGTCTAATTTTATCTACAGCGCTCATTTTGGTCAGGCGCCGGGTACCTCCGTGACTTCATCCTCCAGCGACATCACCGTTACAGGGGATACTTTGACCATGCATGCTCCTGTAGTCATGACTTCCGGGATAGTTACCATCCAGCCCAAAACCCCATCTACTACAATTGGAGTCGGTAATGGTTCGGGAACTTTGCATGTTGGCGGCGGTTCGCAGTGGCTGGCCACCGGCTCGTTCGCCGGCGGTATCGTTCTTGGCCGCAGCGACGGAACCGGAGCCATCACGTTCGGTACGGGCGATAGCATGGTGTACACCGATTTAACTGTGCTTAATACCGGGGTCGGGAGCGGGGGGATTACCCTGAACGGCAGTCTTACGGCGGACGGAAACATCACGTTCGCTACCGCTGGGAAATTTACCAACAATTTCGGGGCCAATGCGCTGACAGCGAATGGCGGGCGCTGGCTGGTGTACTCTGCGAATCCAAGTCTTGATACTCCAGACGGCCTGCTGCCCGGTTTTATTCAATACAATGCCCCCTATTCGAAGTCCCCACTTGGGACCGGTAACGGTTTTCTTTATTCCCTCGCCCCCGTTGTGGACGTGTCGCTAACCGGTACGGTGAGCAAGACCTACGACGGTACGACGGTCGCCCCCCTGGATCAGGCCAACTATCACTATACGGGGGCGCAGTCCGGCGATACGCTCTATTTCGGCCAGAGCGCATACGGTTACGATGACAAGAATGTTGGGACCGGCAAGCTGGTTTCCGTGTCCGGGCTGGATGTCGTGAGTGCAAGGGAGGGCAGTATTCCGGTGTATGGGTATCAGGTCGGGTCCAGTTCCATTTCAGCTAATATAGGTACTATAACCCCGGCCAGTCTCACTATATCGGGCGCAACGGCGGCAAACAAGGTCTACGATGCGACCACAGCGGCAACAATATCCGGGGAAACGCTTATCGGCGTTCTGGGCGACGACAACGTTACCGTAAGCGGAAGCGGCTATTTTGCCAATAAGAACGTGGGAACCGGCAAGGCCGTGACTGCCGATTTGTTTTTGAGCGGCGCCGATGCCGGGAATTATAAAATTACGCAGCCGACCGGGCTTTATGCTTCCATCACTCCGGCCAGTCTGATGATTTCCGCGGTCTCCGACACGAAAGTATATGACTCGACCACGAAATCAGACGCCATCCCATCGGTTAGCGGCCTAAAGGGGAGCGACACCGTCACCGACCGCAGCGAGGTTTTCGATTCGCCCGACGTAGGAAGCAGGACCCTGTGGGTCAACAGCTACACCGTTAACGACGGCAACAACGGCCATAATTATAACGTGACAACGACCACTGCACCCGGAGTTATCACCTCTCAGAATCCAATTGTTGAACCTCCTGTTACAACCGGTTCGAAAATTCAGGCCGGCCTGGCAAGCACCCAGGCTACCGATAACGGTACCGGAAGCATTCTCGGCAATCCGTCCCCGGCCAGTCCGGAATCAGGCCCGGGCGAAGCGCAGTCGCCGCCCGCCCCGGCGCGAAAGTCGGGCGAGGCTTCCACGGGTCCGTCTTCACCGGGCGTTACAGCGAGCCAATATAGCCAACAGGGCGCCGAGTACCAGAAGGCGGGCGACTTTGCAAGCGCCGCCGTGAGCTTCAGAGAGGCCTCGGACATGTTGCTCCAGAGTGCGTCGGTGTCCCAGGCGCGAGAAGCAATCGAGCTGATGAAAATGGCCGAGCTTCAGGATTATTTCCATGATGCGGGGATTACGGGCGACCAGGAGCATAAGACCCGCCTTAAGGACCTGCCGAAAGATACGGCCGTCGTCTATACGATGATTTTGCCTCAGCGCCTGGACCTCATCCTGGGCATGCGCTCCGGAATCAGGAAGTTTTCGGTACCAATCGAGGCGGCGACCCTTTCTCAGGAAGTCAACGCTCTCAGGTCGAGCCTGCAGAGACGATCGAGATGGGACTACTCCGCCGAAGCCCGGAAGTTATATAACCTCATCATGAAACCTCTGGAGCTGGAGCTGAACGCGAATGAGATCAATACCGTCATATTCGTACCCGATGGGGTGTTGCGGACCGTGCCGTTTGCGGCCCTCTACGACGGGAGCCGTTTTCTGATCGAAAAATATGCCGTGGTGGTCTCGCCGGGCCTCAATTTTACCGATCCCCGGTTGATTCAGCGCAAGGACACGCGAGTGCTCTCGGCCGGGCTTACCGAATCCGTTCAGGGTTTTACCCCACTGTGCAACGTCGGAGGCGAACTTGACGGTATCCAGGGTCTGTACAGGGCAGACCGGCTGCAAAACACCTCCTTTGTGGAGGGCAAGGTTCGAGAAAACCTCAAGGACAATCCCTACTCAATCGTGCATATCGCCACCCATGGGAGTTTTGCGCGGAACGCGTCGGATAGCTTCCTGCTCACATGGGACAGCAGAATCGATATGAACGGGTTGGATCACCTTGTGAAACAGTCCGTGTCGAGCAAAAACAAGGTGGAGCTGCTCAGCCTCAGCGCTTGCGAAACCGCGGCCGGAGATGACAGGGCGGCCCTGGGTTTGGCGGGCGTCGCCCTAAAGGCCGGGACAAGGAGCGCCCTTGCCACCCTGTGGAGCGTAAACGATCAGGCTTCTTCGGAACTGGTGCTTGAGTTTTACAGGCAATTGAAGAACCCCGGCGTGACCAAGGCGGAAGCGCTCCAGGCGGCGCAACTGATGCTGCTCGACGACCCGCGCTACCGCCATCCCTACTACTGGTCGCCGTTCCTGCTGATCGGCAACTGGCTGTAGAGATTTTGAAGTTTGGATTTTGAGTGTTTCGGTGCAATCTGTTGCAGGCAGCGAACCGATGAAGTAAAAAGCTCCCAGGGGGTAAAAACTGTTGCCTCGGTCTGTATTGCAACTGTTCAAATCTCGCGCCGTTACCGGCCTGCTTATCTGCTTCCTGGTTTGCGCAGGGGTTATCTGGATGAGCGAGGCGGGGGTGACCGAACCGGCCGAGTTCGCGGTCTATGACTACTACATTCAGCATCAGCCCCGGATTTCCGTTCCCGAAAACCGCATCCTGGTTGTTGAAGTTTCGGAGCAAGACATTCAGAAACTGGGAAGCTGGCCTCTCAGCGACGGGCATCTGGCAAAGCTGCTCAAGAACCTCCTGGAACACAATCCGCGTGTAATCGGTGTTGACATATTCCGCAATATCGAAGTGCCGCCCGGAAGCGACGAGTTAAAGGAGCTTTTTTCCCAGGATATTCCAGTTGTTACGGTCATGAAGTTCGGCGACAAAACATCCCCCGGCGTGGATGCGCCGTACATGGTAAAGAACAGGATTCGTGTGGGGTTTAGCGATGTTCTCGTCGATTCGGGAGGAATCACGCGGCGCGGTCTGCTTTTCATGGATGACGGCCAGGTTTCCCGCACCTCGTTTTCCCTGCTTCTCGCCATGGCTTACCTGAAAAAAGAAGGAATCGGCGCCAGGCCCGATCCCGCAAATCCCGAACTCATGCGATTAGGGCGCACGACCTTTGTGCCCCTGGAATCGGACGCAGGCAGCTACGCAGATATGGATGCAAACGGGTACCAGTTTCTTTTGAACTTCGCGGGCGCAAAGGCGGGATTTGAGTCCATATCCCTTTCGGAAGCGCTTGACGGTAACTTCGCAGACGAGGCGGTCCGCGACAGGATCGTACTCGTCGGCGCCACGGCCGAGAGCCTGAAGGATTTTTTCTCGATCCCGGTAACCAGGTCTTCCGAGGAAGGTCAGAGGATATGGGGAGTTGAACTGCATGCAACTATGATCAGCCAGTTACTTCACTGCGCCATCGACGGACAAAAGCCAATGGGGTACTGGCCCCTCCGGGTGAAGTTGGGCTGGATAGTCCTTTGGGGCCTTTTCGGCTACGCCGTTGGTCTGAAGGTACATTCTTTCATGCGGTTCGCATTTCTTCTTTTCCTCTTTCCAGCCGCGTTGGCGATTGTCACCTTCCTGCTTTTTAGGCTGGGATTATGGGTGCCGGCGGTACCGCCGCTTCTGGCCTTTCTTGTTTCAGCCGATGGGTTCCGGCTATACCTGCTTTCCGTGGAAAGGCGCCAGAGGGCCCAGCTTATGCGGCTCTTCGAGAGCTGTGTGTCCAAGGATATCGCCGAGACCATATGGGCTCAGAGGGACCAGTTCGTTGAAGAAGGGCGTCCGCGGCCCCAGGAATTGACCGCCACGGTCCTGTTTACGGATTTGAAGGGGTTTACCACCATATCCGAGCAATTCGGCGATGCGGGCAAACTTATGACATGGCTGAACGAGTATATGGAAGCTATGACCAGTCATGTCCTGAACCACGGCGGTGTGGTCAACAAATATATCGGCGACGGGATACTGGCAGTTTTCGGCGTACCTGTCGCCAGGACTAACGAACATGAGATATCGCAAGACGCGGTGAACGCCGTACGGTGCGCCATGGCGATGGATGCGCAGCTCGAGGAGCTGAACAGAAAATGGAAAGAGCAGGAGCGTCCCACGGTGAAGATGCGGGTGGGTATTTTTACCGGCCCGCTGGTTGTGGGATGTATCGGCTGCAAACAGCGGCTCGAATACACCGTTACGGGAGACACCGTAAATGTCGCCTCACGCCTCGAGAGCCTGAATAAGGAAATCGAAGCCGACAACCCCTGCCGGATCCTTGTGGGTCAAAGCACCTGGAAATACACCCGGGAACACTTCATAAGCAGGGAACTGGGATCGATGATGCTGCGGGGAAGAGGCCAATGTATCGGGGTTTACCAGATCCTGGGCGCCGGGAAGCAAGATGCGGACCCCGATTCGCGGATCGATCCTCCCGTTTGCGCGCTGCAAAACGGGTAATGTCAAAATAAGCACGGCCATTACGGTTATGAATCTAAGGAGTGAAATATGCGAAGCAGTCTTGCAGTTCTAACATGCCTGGTCCTTGCCGTTGCCCTCGCCGTATCGGAGTGGCCGGACTCGGCTTTTTCACAAGAGGGCGGAGGAAACCCCTCGGAAATCCTCGTCTATAAACCACCGATGCGCGGCGCTCCGGCAGGCGGAGGACGAGTCGGGGCCGCAGTCCGCGGAGAAAACGGGGACAACCCGGCGCTGCTTGTCCTGGCCCCCGATCACGTTGGAGTCACCTCCCAAAAGCAGCCGGTTCTCTATTGGTATATCTCGAAGCCGACGACCGGCCGCATCGAGTTTACTCTGAACGATGAACTGCGAGGAAAGACGGTGGTTCGGGCCGATTTGCCCTCCCCCAAACAGGCGGGAATCCAGGAAATCAGGTTTTCCGACTACAAAGCCGAGCTGGCGGCTGGTGTTGTTTATCAATGGTTCGTAACCCTCGAGATCGATCCGTCCCAGCCCGCAAAAGATGTCTATTACGGCGGAAGCATCGTGTACCAGGAAGCTACCTCCGATCTGCAAAAACGACTGGCGGCAGCGGGTTCGGCGGGCGCTCCGGCGGTCTATGCGGGAGAAGGACTTTGGTACGATGCGCTCGGCGCGACACTAAGCCCCGGTAAAAAGGGCGGAGAGAATCTGCTGAGGCAGCAAAGAGTAACACTGCTGAAGCAGGTCGGATTCGGCGCCTCGGGACCCGGAAAACCGCAGACGGCTGTCGCCGTTGAAGATGATGTTTTGCAATTCATAGGCAAATAGGGAAAAAACCCCTCATACGAAATCGCATTCAAGCGCTCACGGTGTTGGCTTCGTCGTCGCCTCCTCCTCGCCGCCTTGTGATCATCTTGAATGCGTATCCGTATCAGAGAGGAGACGCAGAGAGCGCGGAGGAAACCAAGTCAGCTTTTTTGCGCCGGATTTCCTGACCGGTTTGATCCCGGTTGCTTGCGAATATCTGAAAAATAGCGTTCGTAAGTCGATTTTGTGTCGATAGCCTCAAAAAGTGCCTTGGACTCGTCAAGAAGCTCGAGCGAATTTTCCAGGGCCTTTTTGAGATCTTCCTGGGGAGTTAAGGAAATCCTCCCATGCCCCGGGTAGAATTCATCGATTTTTATAGTGTTCAAACGTTGCAGGGAAACTATGTAATCACTCACATTTCCGGAACCCAAAATACCGGAAAGCACACCACCGGCCAAAACGGTGTCTCCGGTGAAAAGCAGGCGGCTGCTCAATTCCAGGAGGCAAATACAGCCTGAGCAATGTCCGGGGGTGTGCATCACCCTTACTTTGTAATTGCCAAGATCGATATACGAATTGTCCTGTAGCCAGATATCGGCCCGGAAGGGTTTTGAAGCGCCATCCAGATACCGGCTCATGATGACGAATTCGTCCTGCAATGATATCTTGCTTGCCGCTAAAGGGTGCGCGCCTATAACCGCCGTTTCAAAAAAGTTTGAACAGGCGCCCGTATGGTCGAAATGTTCATGAGTCAGAAGAATCAAATGAATTTGTGATGGTTTCAGGTCAAGCTCTTCCAGGCCCCGAACCAAATTGGGATAATTGGAAGAGGTACCCGTGTCGATCAGAACATTCTTATTTGTGCCCTTTATCAGGTACACATGACTTCCCGGCCTTTCAGAGCGAAGCTGGAAAATACCCGGCTTGAGTTCGATAATTTTGGGTTTTTGAAGCTGTTCACTCATCCTGCATTCCTCCATCATTTGGCGAGATTTTCCACCGGAGCGACGGTCCCGCTGAGAGCGCGGATTTTTTCGCAGAGCACATGCATAACCACCAGGGCAAAGGTGGGTTGCTGGCTGACAAGAAAAAGAAATTTATCCTTGTCCAGGGCTAT
>Ga0326728_10004075_pt1 | contig 43984 bp, 29 predicted proteins | sample MB3enrmetagenome_FD_207602 | JGI IMG/M metagenome (GOLD analysis project Ga0326728, IMG submission 207602) | Lab enriched peat soil microbial communities from McLean, Ithaca, NY, United States - MB31MN | ecosystem: Environmental > Terrestrial > Soil > Wetlands > Peat | place: USA: New York...
GCCGAGTCAGCCGCCATTTGGCAAGCTAAACTCGCCGCTACAACCTCAAACTGCACCACTGCACGTTTTTCGCTTGACAAGCCCAGCCCGGCATGATAGCCTATAATTGTGGTCATTTTATGGACATATTGTCGTAGGCAAGGGGCGGAAGTGGGACGCGTCGCCCGGACAAGCGGAGCACCCCCGGCCCCGCGGGAGAACAGCGAACTGGAATAATCAAAAAATAATACGAACGAAGCCAGTATGTCTTTGAAAACAACGGACGCACATTTGAAACGAACTCAAAACGAACTCAAAACGAACCCCAAACGAACCGCAATTGAGTGTCGAAATGCGCGCATTAAAGGCAGAATTCGAGCTTTCTAACAACTTGCACGTTTTGGCGCGGGCGTCGGTTGGCGAATGCGACCGATTCGAAATCGCTCGGGAGAGGGTAATCCAGCGGACCGCTAGAAAATATGAAAATCGTGGGAACGAAGCTAAGAAGTGCTTGAAAACAAAAGACATCACTTTTTTCAATGCTGCAAATTCTGCGCATTTTGCGCGCACTTTGAGCGCAATCGAACCCCCAAAGGACCAGACAACGCCAGATTTTGCGAAAACGAGGTCAGGGCTTGCGATTCCGATGCGGTGCTATGACACTGACAAGAAGTCGGCTAGACAACCTCGGGATTCGCACGGGTGCCGTCCCAACCTCGATTCGGGTTCGCGGGCCTTATCGACGGACTGGGGCGCTGGCATCCTCGAGGCGGAGAATCTCCCCCGAGCCAACAATGTTTGTGTTACGCTTCGCAATTGCGGAAAGCCACTGCCTTTGAGTGGAGGAACAGCACTCATATGAACATTACGGTTATCGGAGCCGGCTATGTGGGCTTAATCACTGCCTCGGGCCTGGCTGAAACGGGCCACAGGGTGATCTGCGTCGATGACGACCAGGGAAAGATTGATACCCTCAATGCGGGCGGGATGCCCTTCTACGAGCCGGGCTTAGAAGACCTGGTCAAGCGCAACCGGGAGGCGAGGCGCTTGGAGTTCATTTCCCGGATCGAGGACGCACTCGGGCAATGTGAAGTGATCTTTATCTGCGTGGGCACGCCGCCCCTGGAGAATGGTGAGGCGGACCTTTCCTCGGTGGAATTGGTGGCGCGGAGAATTTCGGCAAGCGCACGAGGCTACCACCTGGTGATTGAGAAGAGCACCGTCCCGGTGCAGACCGGCCGCCGGCTCCAGAAGCACTTCAGCATCTACGGCGACAACGCGCAGTCCCACTACGATGTCGCCTCCAATCCCGAGTTCTTGCGGGAGGGATCGGGAGTCGAGGACTTTTTCCATCCCGACCGGATCGTGGTTGGGGTTGATTCGGCAAAAGCGGCTGAGTTACTCGAGGAAGTGTATCGGCCGGTGCTGGAGCAGAGTTTCGTCTGCCCCATCCACGAGAATTGCGGTAAGCGCCCGCGCGTGCCTTTTGTGGTGACAGACATCAACAGCGCGGAGCTGATCAAGCATGCGTCGAACTCTTTCCTCGCCATGAAGATTTCCTTCGTCAACATGATTGCCGACCTGTGCGAGGCGGTGGGAGCGGACGCCGGCAAGGTGGCCCAGGCGATCGGCATGGACAGCAGGATCGGCGGTAGCTTTCTCAGGCCGGGCATTGGATTTGGCGGTTCCTGCTTTCCGAAGGACCTTCAAGCCTTCGTCCGCGTAGGCCAAAGCGCCGGTTGCGATTTCACCCTGCTGCGCGAAGTGGAGCGAATCAATCAGCACCGCATCGACCTGTTCGTCGGCAAGATCAAGAATGAGCTCTGGGTGGTTCGCGGAAAGCGTATTGGAGTTTGGGGGCTCGCTTTCAAGCCGCGCACAGACGATGTGCGATCTGCCCCTGCGCTGGCCATCATCCGGCGGTTGCTCGCGGAAGGGGCTGTCGTGCGGGCCTACGATCCCCAGGCGATGGAGAAGGCAAAAGCCCAGATCCCTGAAATCGACTATTGCCCGGACGCTTACTCGGCGGCTCAAGGTGCGGATGCCGTCCTGGCTCTGACCGAGTGGGAGGAACTCCTGCGCCTGGATTTGAACAAGGTACGCCAGATCATGGCCCGGCCCTTGATCTTCGATGGCCGCAACATGTTTTCCCGCACCGCCATGATTGAGCATGGATTTGAATACGTGGACGTCGGGAGTGGGGCGCACGCTCGCAAACACGTCCCTGCGGCGAGATAGGGAAACGACGCTGGCTCTCCACCGCGAAGCCAGAGTCGGCTTTCCGTCGCGAACGTAGAGGCGGCTTTACGCCGCCATTTGGCGAGGTGAACTCGCCGCTACACCGAAGGGGTTCTCTTGAGGATTGTCATTACCGGCGGGGCAGGTTTTCTGGGAAGCCATCTTTGCGAGCAACTGCTTGCCGCGGGGCACCAGGTTTGCTGCGTGGACAGCCTTATTACCGGCCGCCTGGAAAACCTTGCCGCCTTCAAGGACCATCCCTGCTTCACCTTCGTCCGCCACGATGTGACCAAGCCGATCGAAGTGGAAGGTCCGGTCGATGCGGTGCTCCACTTTGCCTCTCCGGCAAGCCCAGTAGACTACCTCCGCCTGCCCATTCAGACGCTCAAAGTGGGATCGCTCGGGACGCATAATGCCCTGGGGCTTGCCATGGCCCGTGAAGCGCGCTTCCTGTTGGCCAGCACTTCAGAAGTCTATGGGGATCCGGAACTGAGCCCACAATCGGAGGACTACTGGGGGCACGTGAACCCCATCGGACCGCGCGGGGTTTATGACGAAGCAAAACGCTTCGCCGAGGCTTTGACTCTGGCGTATCATCGCTATCACCAACTGGATACGCGGATCGCCCGCATCTTCAATACCTATGGCCCTCGGATGCGGCCTCACGACGGCCGGGTCATTTCAAATTTCATCGTTCAGGCTCTGGAAGGCAAAGACCTCACGATTTACGGGGAAGGGACTCAGACCCGCAGCTTTTGCTACGTCTCCGACCTCGTGGACGGGATTCTCCGGCTGCTCTTTCACAACCCCGCAGAGGGTGAAGCTCCGCCTGCCGGCGCGGAGGACGTTCACCTGCCGGTCAACCTGGGGAATCCCACCGAACTGCCCATCGTCGAAATCGCCCGGCTGATCGCTCGGCTTACCGGCAGTTCCAGTCGCATGGTCTGCCACCCCTTGCCGGTGGACGATCCCAAATGCCGCCGGCCGGATATCTCCCGCGCTCGACGCCTCCTGGACTGGCAGCCCCGCATCGCTCTGGAAGAAGGTCTGCACCGGACCATTGACTATTTTCGCAATCTGAAGTAGGGGCTACATGTCTTGTCTCCCTGGGGCAACCGTCACAGTGGTATGGCGCTCATGGCTCGCCGGTGCCGGGGCGGGGTTTCAGATTCAGAACAATCTGAAACCACCAGTTCGGCTGGTAATTGATCTGCACCGGAACTCCTCGCAACTCGCCCGTGGTTCCAAGCAAAACACTGAAATTGGTTTTGGCGCCGGACTCCCCGTTGCGAATCTGGAATTGTGATTCCTCGAGGTCTCGGTACGATCGGCGGGTTTTCTGCCCTCGGTCGTGAAGAGTAATTTCGACATCCTTGGCGGGCACTCGAATCGCCCGTTGAAGCGTCAGAGTGTACGGACGGGCGTTATACACGTAACATAATGAGACGGGAGTCTTCTCCCCGCTCAGGGACCGCTCCAGCAATTCTTCCGTTGTAGACAGGAATCCCCCGCAGCGATCGCACGCGCCGTGCTCCGGGCCGTCTAAATGGCGGAACTTCCGCGCCCGGTCATCCCCTAATTGGTCCAAGGCCGTGGTTTGCGCGGCGGCAAGCTGGCTCATGTCGTAATCCTTGTCGCTGTAGAAGGGCACGGTGGTGGAGATGGCCCGGGCGCCGTCCACGCGGCTGATGATGGCTTCAAAACGATGCCTTCCCGCCGTATTCTCGTGGGCTAGCTCGCGCTGCATAGCGGACGCCGATTCGCCTTGCGAAGACTTCATGAAGCCTACAAACACGCTTGACACCGGGGTCGCACTCGTATTCAGTTTGTCGACTTCGGTGCCCGCACCCCAGCGATTGATAGCCCGCGGAGTCTTGGCGGGATCGGAGCCAAAAAGCAGCTGGATCATGCGTAGGCTCGGATCATCCGCCGCCCGGCCGGCCTTAATATAGCCACCTCCCAGGTCATCCCGGCCGACCCAGAAGATGAGCAGCCGGAGGCGGCAGGTGAGGATGTATTGGTATTCGGCGCGAAGGCTGGGTGTCGCCTGAATCCATCGCACTGCCTCCCGGATTGCCGCTCCGTCGGAGTCGCTGGGGCCCGAGGGCCGGGCAAAACAACTCCCGGCCAGGAGCAGGATGCAAGCCAATGAACGCCAATGACTCACGCACACCTCCAAGCAGACCATCCTAGGCGACCTGTCGAAGAATTGGTACTGCCACGCGCCGGCATGCAAGCAAGCCGTTAAGCAAGGACAGTCCTTGCCAGGCTCTTCCCGGCACGGCGGGCGTTCCTCCCGCGTTCTGAAGTATAGGCTAAACTAATCAACCCCGGAGGGAATTGCGAGGATCAGCCGGGCATGTCATCCCGAGGCCGCCGTAAGGCCGTGTCAATCGTCAATCCACAATCGTCAATCGGCCATCAACTGACCGCCGCGCTCGTCTCGCAGTCTATTTTCTCCCCGGCCGCAGTCAATTCGAAGAAGTGGTGTCCCATAATGGCGAGGGTGATGGCCTTGCTGAAATGGTGACGATGCCGGCGAAGGGTCTGCGCGAGGAACTTCCAATACTCTTTGCGGTAATTGTGGACAAATCCCTGCCGCCAAAGCGACCTGCCCAGTGCCATGATGTCGGAGAACACGACCGGCGGGCGGGCCGCCTCGCCGAGCTGCGAGAGGAAGGCGGAAGCCCGCTCGAAATACTCCTTGGGGCTGTAAATGGTTCGCAGGATTCGCTGGTACCCATCGAGGAGCTGCTGTTTATCCATCTTGGGGATGAAGTTCAGATCCACGAGGGTGTTGCTGCCGAGGCTCTGTTTTATGAGCCGGCCTTCGGTCTTCAGCCGCCTCCACAACTGGGTGTTGGGCAACGCGGTGAGGAGGCCGACCATGGAGAGGGGGATAGCGGCCTCGCGAATGAATTGAATCTGCCGCTCGAAAACGTTCGCCGGATCATTGTCGAACCCTACGATGAAACCTGCCATCACCTCGATGCCGTAAGACTGGATCAGTTTTACGCTCTCGCGCAGATCTTTGCGCAGGTTTTGGAATTTAGTCGTCTCTTTAAGACTCTCGGCCACCGGCGTCTCAATGCCCAGGAAGACCCGGCTGAAGTGGGCCTCGCGCAGCAGGCGCAGCAACTCCTCGTCCTCGGCCAAGTTTACCGAAGCCTCGGTGTAAAGCGAGAAGGGGAATTTGCGGTCGCGCATCCACTTCACCAGTTGCGGCAGCAACACCTTCACGTTCTTCTTGTTGCCGATAAAGTTGTCGTCCACCAGGAACACCGGTCCCCGCCACCCGACGGCGTAGAGCTGCTCGAGTTCGGCGCAGAGCTGGTCAGGAGTTTTAGTGCGCGGGCGGCGCCCGTAGATCTCGATGATGTCGCAGAACTCACAGGTGAACGGGCAACCGCGCGAGTATTGTATGGCCATCGAGCTGTACCGCCGCAGTTGGGCTAACTGCAAATCGGGCAGCGGCACACGCGTGACGTCGGGAAGCTGGGCACTGAGATAATGCGCGCGCGCCGCGCCGGCTTCGAGGTCCGCCGCCAGTTCGGGGATGATCTCCTCCGCTTCTCCTTCCACCACGTGATCCGCTTCCGCGATGGCGCTGTCCTTCGCGCTGGCGATGGGGCCGCCCACCACGGTGCGCAACCCGCGAGCTTTGCAGCGTTCAATCTGCGCCTTTATCGAAGGGCCCTGCACCAGCATACCGCTGATGAAAACCACGTCGGCCCAGTCAAGATCGGAGTCATTCAGTCGCCTGACATTCATATCCACGAGACGCTTTTGCCAGCGGCGGGGAAGAAGCGATGAGACCGTCAACAAGCCAAGCGGGGGGTACGCCGACCTCTTTCCCTGGAATGGCAGAGCGTGTTTAAAGCTCCAGAAAGTGTCTGGAAACTCGGGATAAACCATCAGGACCTTCATGTTATGGAACTCTCCTTTTTCGGCTGTTGCCTTTCGTTGCAGCTTTCTCGTATGCGGCAAGGTGCATACGTTCATCCCCGCCCAAGAAAGCGGACTCTTCACGGACGAACTTTTCGCCAGAGCCTGTCGGTTCGAAACGCCCTGAGTTGCCATAATTTACCACGTTCAATCTATCGACGCTAGTGCGAAATACTTAATTGCGAAATACTTAATGGGAAATGCTTAAGGGTTAGCACACCGAGATTTTCGCGTGCCACTCAACCCCCGAAAGCGCGAATCCATCGTCCCGTGTCCGGAGTTTATTTATCCGCCCCTAAGATGAGGAATGTAGTATAAATCTTCGTTCTTATGAGGGATTGCACGACCGCGGGAGGACAGCAAGCATGATCAAGGTTAAGCCGCATATTCTGTTGTTATGTTTTTTTGTAACCATCCCATGGCTCCAGGCGCGTGCAGCGAAGCCCGCCGCCGAGCAACCAGGCTCAGAAACCATGCGGGTAAGTCTCGACGGCAAATGGAAGCTTTTCTATTTTCCCCAAGGCAAATACCAGATCACCCATCCCGACCAGCTCCGGACCCAAGGACTAACCTCGATCGAAGCCACCGTGCCCGGCAACGTCGAACTCGACCTGTCGGCGAAGGGCGAATTACCCCCCGACCTGTTCTTCGCCGACAACCTCGCCAAGCTGAAGCCCTACGAACTCTACGAGTGGTGGTATCAGCGTCAGTTTCCAACCCCGGCGGGCGTTGCCGGCCGCCGGGTGGAATTGCGCTTCCGCGGCGTGGATTGTCTTGCCACGTACTGGCTCAACGGGAAGGAACTGGGTGAGACCGCCGACGCCCTCATCGAGCAGCGTTTCGACGTGACCGGCAAATTGAACCCTGCCGGGCCAAACACCCTTACAGTGAGATTAAGGTCACCCATCATCGAGGCCGCCTCCAAGCGGTACGACCCGGCTTACACCATCAGCGCGGGAAACACCAACCAGGAGGCAGTCTGGATCAGGAAGCCCGCGCACTCTTACGGCTGGGACATCATGCCACGGGCGGTCTCGGCCGGCATCTGGCGCCCGGTGGAGCTCATCGTTCACGCCCGCCACGAACTCGAGGACATGTATTTCACCACGCTGTCCGTTGATCCGGGAGAGGCGACGCTGGCTGTCTCCTTCGAACTTAGCACGGACCTGGCGCTGCTTCCCCAACTCCGGCTGCGAGTCGAGGGCCATTGCGGCGAATCCACCTTCGCGCAGGTTCACAAGCTGGAATTCAGCGCCGGCAGGTTTGAAATCCGGGTCCGCGACCCCCGCTTGTGGTGGCCCAGGGGCTACGGCGATCCCAACCTCTATAAGGTGACGACCCAACTCTTGCAGGACGAAAAAGTGCTGGCGTCGCGCGAGGACTGGGTGGGAATCCGCAAAATCGAGTTGATTCGCACCGAGATCACCAGCATCGAAAAGCCCGGCCAGTTCCTTTTCAGGGTCAACGGCGTGCCGATCCTGGTGAAAGGCTCCAATTGGGTGCCCGCGGATGCATTTCACAGCCGCGACGCCGGACGCTACCAAACGATACTCGCCCTCTTCATCGATCTTGGCTGCAATATGCTCCGAAGCTGGGGGGGCAACGTCTACGAAGACGACGCCTTCTTTGATATTTGCGACCGCAACGGAATCATGGTGTGGCAGGACTTCTCAATGGCCTGCGCGATCTACCCGCAGACGCCCGAATTTCTCGCGGTTCTGAGAAACGAAGCCATCTCGGTAGTGAGAAAGCTGCGCAACCATCCTTCTCTCGCCCTTTGGTCGGGCGACAACGAAGCGGACCAGTCTTATTTTTTCTCCGGCCTTGATCCCGCCCACAACAAGATCACGCGGGAGGTCTTGCCGCAGGTGGTCTTCCAGTGCGATCCTTACCGGCCTTATCTTCCCAGCTCTCCCTACATGGCTCCGGAAGTCGTTGCCACCGGGAAAACGGAGCTCATGCCCGAGGACCACCTGTGGGGCCCGCGCGACTACTTCAAGAGTACTTATTACACCCAGCACACCGCGCACTTTGTGAGCGAGATCGGCTACCACGGCTGTCCCGGGCTTTCCTCCATCCAGCGCTTCGTGGACGAACACCACGTGTGGCCGTGGAAAGACAATCCCCAGTGGGTCTTTCATTCCACCGACATGTCGGGAAACCCGTACCGCATCAACCTGATGGCTAACCAGGTGAAGGAATTGTTCGGTGAGATTCCGGACAACATACAGGACTTCATTTTGGCCTCGCAGGTTTCCCAGGCCGAGGCAAAAAAGTTCTTCGTTGAGATGACCCGCCTGAAGAAGTGGCGCAGCACCGGCCTGATCTGGTGGAATGTCATGGACGGCTGGCCGCAGTTTTCCGATGCCATCGTGGACTACTACTTCAACAAGAAGCTCGCTTACTACTACCTTCGCCGCGTGCAGCAACCTGTCTGCCTCATGGTGAATGAGCCCCAGGACTGGCGCGTCCGCGTGGTGGTCGGCAATGATTCAAGGGAAGACGCCCGCGGCCATTACCGCGTCTGGGATGCGGACTCGGGTGAGACTCTGCTGGAAGGCGACTACGCGTCGAAGGCGAACGAGAACCTTGAGTTGGGCAGCATCCCCGTGTTCCACTCCGGCAAGCGGCTCTTCCTGATGGAGTGGACCGCCAACGGACACCGCTACGTCAATCACTATCTGCAGGGCCTGCCGCCCTTCTCACTTGCCCAGTACAAATCCTGGCTCTCTAAAATTGCCGCCTTGCAGAACGATTTTGACCCAACAAGTGTGGGGCAATGAAACACGGCAGAAAGCCCTCTCCCTTGGGGAGAGGGTGTCACGCTCCGGCGCCTTCAACAGGCGGAGCGTGACGGGTGAGGGGTCACTTCGACAGCTAAACAGAGGGCTGTCGGTTCCCGTTTATTCCGGCGCGAATCCCGGTGGCGCCTCATCCCCCGAGGGGCCGTAGATGGACGGCACCTTTCCCCCAGCCAGGCGCAGGTAAACGGTTAGCTGCCCTCTGTGGTGTACCTCATCCATCAGGTTTCCCCAGAAGGCTTCGGGCTGAGGCATCTTCCATTCCCCTCCAGGCAGGACGCATGAGACAGTTCGGTTGAACTCCTCTTCCGAGAACCCGCTCACTTTCGCGACCGCCTTCGCATGCGCATTCTCATAAGCAGCGACAATCTCCTCCATCGTCGGAGGGGGCGGCGGACCGGCGGGAACGTTCCTGAGGTCGTTCCGGGCTTCGGTGCTTGCGATCACTCCCTCATCAATCACACATTGCCACGCCAGATCGGGCACCGACCGAGATCGCTCGTGCGCCTTGAATTCGAGTTGAGCTGCGGAGAAGGCCTTGAAGACCCTGACCGTCGTCTGAAACTCCCGCTCCCAGATTCGCAGAAAGATCTCTTTTGAATTCATTTAGACCTCATCGAAACAGCAGCGCCGGCGCCTCGCCAGCCGCATCGCGCCATCCCTCCAGTCCCCCCCAAAGCAGGCTGTGGCCGCGCCGGCCGCCGACTTCATGCACACAGCATTCCGATGACGTTTTCGATATCATCAAGCCAATCTGAGATGACGATCTGCGGGCGGCCAGGTAGCTTGGAACACATTACTTGGGTTGGTCTAAGGTCGGGTTTGCTGGACAGTCCGAGCTTTATGCCCACCTGCGCGGCCTTGCGGAAAGTCTCATCACACCGATGGGCATAGAAATTTCTCACGGGCGTCAGTTGTTCTAAAAAATCCGTCGGATAAGAGAAAGCACCGTCGATCTGCGCTAGGTTTGAAAACCCTACGTTCCTACACAGTGAAAGGTAGTCGGTCACGACATGCCACGTCGGTTCGTCCCGGCGTCGAACGGCACGTCTGCTAAACTTCTTATTCTTCAACAGCACTGAATGCAGCAGCGCAGCGCCCACGTTAGCAAAAGGCGTTATCGTGAATAAGACAGGCTTGCCGGAGACTGCGCGCGTGCGTATTGCTCCGGAGAGATAGTAGGCTCGTAGGAACTCTGCCCAAAGATTGCGGGCTTCGATGACCACCCATGCAGCCAAACGGTCCTTTTCGGCTGTTGGCGGCAGGGCGAGCGAGTGGGCGACACGCCTGAGCCTGGCGAGCCGACGACTGGCCCTCCTCTGCAATTTTGCCAACCGGGGTGAGGGGCACACAATCCTATTCAACCTGCAAGGGCGCGGCAGAAGGTCTTGAATCGAATGGCGCGTGTCGAGGCAACATTCGTTTTCTCACTCGATGCCTTGACGAACCTAGCGAATCTCCCGGTCTCCTCCCCATTTTCAACGGCGTTGGCGAGCGCGGTTAGCCGCGGCATGGCAGCGTCTAGGTCGAGCGCGTTAAACCCAGGCGACGCAAATAGAGTCTCGAGCGTCTGAACAGGCTTAACTAAATGCGTGATCGCCTGAATGAGGGAGTAAGCCATATGGGGTTTCGATAAGGCGGTATTGTGAATCGCCTCCATTGCTCTGAAGACCTTGAACGCTGAGAGTATCCGTTCACGTAAGTCGTCTCGCTCACGGAAATCCTCGTCCTTATCTTGATACAGTCGGTCCAGGGTTTTCTTGTTTGTCGTTCGGATTCCGTAGAGGAACGAGTGACAAAGTTCACTGAGTAGCTTGTTATCCGCCATTCGGACCAGCTGCTTTTCTTTGAAGATTCCCGTTGAAAGGAAGATCGCCTCGAGTCGGTCCGCCAAGGCGTTAATGAACCACTTGAATCTCCCCTGCCACAGAGCGTGCCGGTTTTCCTCAGGATTCAGAGGCACCGTGTATGAATTCATCCGCCGGAACACTTCGACCACCTCTGACGGTGTTGCGGCGACAAAAAGGTCGACGTCGATTGAATAATCGAGGAACTTGTGCTTGTACTCCACATCCAACTCCGAATACTTCCTCCCTCTGACGTCCTCGTTCTCGGCAGACTTTGACAACCTGAGTACGTCGTCGTAAAAGCTGTATATGGCTGCGCTCCTCTGTTGGCCGTCGACTATTTCCTTCAGTGTTTTTCGGCTTCTAACGTCGGTGACTTGGTACAGGTAGAGCTTCGGGACCGGAAATCCCTTCAGGATCGTCTCGATCAGGTATGACCGGGCAACTTGGGGCCAGACCTGATCGCTCCGCTGGTAGTCTTGGTTGACGACAATTTCGTCTCGGCGCATTCCCTCGCAGTAATCAGCAACAGTAAAACGTGTCGGCACTCGGTCCAATGTAAGCCTCCCGACCTGATGGTTGTCAACCCGCAAAATGTAAGATCTTCAAGGTTAAGAGATTCACCGGACGATAACGGAGTTCTGAATCTCACCTCGCTTGCTACGGAGTTCTCTCTTCAACCTCTCTTTTGCTATGGTTACGTAAGCGGATTCTATCTCGACGCCAATGCTGTTCCGACCACACCTGGCGGCGGCCTCCAACGTTGTGCCTGTGCCCATGAACGGGTCCAGAACGGTGTCGCCCACAAAAGAGAACATCCGCACCAATCGGTACGCCAGTTCCGCGGGGTAGGGAGCTGGATGGTTTTTGGTGGATTCACCTGTTAGACCCCTCCACACCTGCTGGAACCATTCCTGGTATTCCTTCTTAGTTAGCCTTGACGCGTCTCGTTGTGCCTCGCTGGGCTGCCGATACCCACCTGGTTTTCGGAGCATCAGAATAAACTCAACATCGTTCTTGATGATGGCGTTGGGCTCGTAGGGCTTGCCGAGAAAGCTCGATCCATTTTCCACCTCATGGTTCGCGTTTGCGATTTTGTACCAGAGAATGGGGGTAAGATTATCGAATCCGATCTTGCGGGCACGAAGAACAATGTCCGCGTGCATGGGCATTACGACATGCCGTCCGTTGAGTCGCCTGGAAAGACATACATCCCCCACAACACAGACCAGTCGCCCGCCCGCAACTAATACACGGAAGCAGTGGCGCCAGACCTTCTCGAGCTCGTCGTGGAATGCGTCGTAATCGGCAATGAGGCCCAACTGGCCGTCGTTGTGCGGATAATCTTTCAGCGTCCAATACGGTGGCGATGTCAGAATCAGGTGGATCGACTCCGATGCTATCCAATCCAACTTCCGAGCATCGCCATGGCGTAAGATGTGTTTGGTTGTCCCGAGTTTTTGAGCAGCCGCCTGCGTTGCCATTGGCGTTCATATTAGCACAAAGGCTGACTGTCATCCTGAGCGAAGCGAAGGATCACCGCAGTTCGCCCGCACTCCCATCGTCGCGCCATTCGGTTCAAGAATCATTGTGATCCGTCTCGCGATTCGGCACGAACGAACTGCTGAGATTCTTCGCTTCGCTCAGAATGACAGGCGAATGGGGCAGGATGACACACCACTACGCCGCGAGCTTTTCGGATACCACCTTGGCCTGGGTGAAGAGCAGCAGGTAGTCACGGCCGCCCGCCTTGGAATCTGTGCCGGACATGTTGAAGCCGCCGAAGGGGTGGCCGCCCACCAGGGCGCCGGTACATTTGCGGTTGAAGTAGAGGTTTCCGACGAAGAACTCTTCCGCCGCCTTGTCCAGTTTCTGGCGGTTCTTGGTGTAGACAGCGCCGGTCAGGCCGTACTCGGTGTTGTTGGCGATCTCCAGGGCATCTTCGAAGTTCTTGGCCTTGAGGACCGCCAGCACCGGGCCGAAGATTTCTTCTTGTGCAAGGCGTGCCTTGGGGGCGACGTCCGCAATCACCGTGGGTTGGATGAAGTGGCCCGGTCCGTGATCTTCACCCCCGCCGGCAATGAGACGTCCCTCCTTCTTGCCGATCGCGATGTACTCAAGGATGGACTGCTTTGCCCGGGCGTTTATCACCGGACCCATGTAGCTGTCGGGCCGCGTGGCCGGGCCGACTTTAATCTGCGCCACACGGCGCTGTAGTTTCTCGAGAAAGGCCTCATAAACCGACTCGACCACGATGGCCCGCGAGCACGCCGAGCATTTCTGGCCCTGGTATCCGAAGGCGGACGCCGTGACGCCTTCCACCGCCGCTTCCAAATCCGCCTCGCTATCCACCACGATGGAGTTTTTGCCGCCCATTTCCGCAATTACGCGTTTCACCCAAATCTGCCCCGGCGCTGTCTTGGCCGCAACATTATTGACCTGAAGCCCCACTTCCTTGGAACCCGTAAACGCTACAAACCGGGTTCGCGGGTGTCCCACGAGCGAGTCTCCGACGGTGCCACCGGGGCCGGGGAGGTAGTTCACCACTCCGGCGGGCATTCCCGCCTCCTCCAAGGCCTCCAACAGCTTGTACGCGATCACCGGGGCGTCGCTCGAAGGTTTCAGGACCACGGTGTTTCCCGCCACCACGGAGGCCAAGGTCATGCCTGTGGTGATGGCGAGAGGGAAGTTCCACGGCGGAATTACGACCCCTAGTCCCAAGGGAAGGTAACGCAGGAAGTTCCGTTCGCCGTGAACCGAAGTGAGAGGTTGGGGCGGATCGAGCCGGAGGATTTCGCGGGCGTAGAACTCTGCAAAGTCGATGGCCTCGGCTACGTCCGCGTCGGCCTCCGCCCAGGTTTTGCCTACCTCGTAACACATCCAAGCCATGTAGTGGTACTTGCGTTCCCTTATGATCCGTGCGGTTTCGAGCGCCAGTTCTGCGCGCCGCTCTACGGCTGTGCGGCTCCACGTCTTGAACGCCTCATCCGCCGCGCGAATAGCGCGCTCCGCCAGGCCGGCGTCGGCTTTGGAGACCACCCCAACGGCCTGATCTTTCTGGCCAGGGTTAGTTGAGGAAAACTTATCCTGAGTCTTGATCCGTTCCCCGTTGATCACCAGCTCGTATTCCCGTCCCAACTGCGCTTCGACTTCCGCCAGAGCCGCTTTCATCCGCAGTTCGTGCTCCGGGTTGCCTCTAAAGTCCCGTAGCGGCTCATTTTTGAATTCAGCCAGATGCATCGACGTGCCTCCTCCGCAATCAGCGTGAAATAGGCATTATAACGGTTTGGAGCACGGAGGAACAAACGACAGGAACCTAACTCCTGAATCGTGAATCCCGACTCCTGAATCCTGCTCCTCACCACGTCAGTCTCAGCGCGAACTGGATCTCACGCGGGTCGCCCGGCCCGCCGGAGGCCTGACCGGCGATGGGCTGGACGGTGTTGCCGATCACGCCGAAGGAAGGGGAACTGGCGTCTCCGTTGGGTAGGGTGAAGTTGGCAGTATTCAAGATGTTAAACATCTCGGCGCGGAATTCCAGCTTCTTTGACTCGCCCAGCTTGAAGTTCCGGATCAGCGAGAAGTCCCAGGCGGCCTCGCCCGGACCGTTCAAGATATCCCGGCCGGCATTGCCGTAAGTGTATTGTGCCGGCGTCGAAAAGGCTGCGGAGTTGACCCACTGTTGCACGGTCTGATGCGCTGGGTAGAAAGAGACTCCGGAGACAATGTTGGGCCGATCATTGCCGTCCACGTTGTGGCTCGGGTTGCCGTCGACCGTGGGCGTAAAGGGAGCGCCGGACTGGACCATGGCAATGCCTGCTACTTCCCAACCCTGGATGGCGTAATTCACTGCCCGGTTCGACGACTTCCACATCGTGCTACCGATCGGCAGATCGTAGACGTAAGCCAGCGAGAAACGCTGGCGATAATCGAAGTCGGAGCGGCCCTTTTCTGCTGCCCGATCGAAGGAGTTCTCGGGAAAGTTCGAAGTCCCGTTAGTCCCGTAGTAGGTTGAGTTCGTGTCCAAAGACTTGGCGTAGGTGTAAGCTCCAATGACCGCCATGCCTTTCGAGTAATGCTTCTCCGCCTTGACTTGCAGCGAGTTGTAACTCGACTTCCCCACAGAATCGGTGTAGGACATAGTCAGGTAATCGGGGTAAGCGCGTGGGCAACTGCCGCCGTTACTGAGGCAGGTGGCGGCATTGGAATTGTCCGGCTGATTCGGGTCCCACATGAAGGGCAGGTGCACACCATGAGTCCCGACGTAGCCTATATCCAATAGCCACGAAGCCGGCAACTCCCGCTGCACGTCCAACGACCACTGTTGAATGGTGGAATCGTGCAAGTTGATAATCACCGGATTCAGGGTGGGGAACAGCGTGGGCGCCAAGGCAGGCGAGGTGAACAGGTCCTGAAGGAAAAGGCCGCTGCCCAGCGGCAGGCTACCGCTTTTCAGCGCTTCCACCACCTGCGCCTCATTGTCCTCAAGGTTGCCCGAGCTGGCCTGGAAGAACGGCGGGTTAAAACTCTTTTGGAAATACAGTTCGCCGGTCATCTGGTCGTAGTAAATGCCGTATCCTCCCCTCAGGACGGTCTTCTTGCTGTCAAATGGCTGCCAGGCAAAACCGATGCGGGGCCCAAAGTCGTGGGGATCGGAATGCTGAAGGGACCGGTTGGCTCCAATGCTGCCGAGGTTTTCGTGGCCTGAGACCATAAAGTTCCCGACCGGATACCCCGACGCTGTATTGGCCGGCGCGGTACCGACAAAGTTCTCCAGCGTGGCCAGAGTGGTTCCGGCCACCAGCAGTTGGCCTTTGTTGAAGTCGAAACCGGCAAGGTGGTTGGCCTTGTCGGTGATGGGGGTGTTGTACTCGTAGCGCAGGCCGAACGTGACAGTCAGGTCGCGGCGCGCCTTCCAGGTGTCCTGGGCGAAGAAGTCGTTTTCGCTTCCTGCCCCGGAAATGTAACCTGAAAAGCCGCGAATCCAGGAAGTGGGCAGGCCAAGCAAGGCGTCCGCCGCACCATTGCCGAAGGTGCAGTTCCCCGTTGGACATGCCTGAGCGATCTGGCTCGGCTGAAGGGCTGACTCGACGAGTCCCCCCGTTACTACGCCGCTGAAACTGTACGCATCGCGGGCGTCAATGTCTTCATAGAAGTTGCCACGCTTGATGGAGCGGATTTGAACGCCGTACGCCAGCGAGTGGTTGCCGTGAATCTGAGTCAAGGTATCGGCGTACTCGAAGGTGTTGACGGCGCCGGCTTGCGGGGCGCTGGTGAAAGCTCCCAGGCCGTCGTAGGGCGAGAAGCTGATGTTGGGAGAACCGGTATCGCGCAGGGCCGTGGGCGCGCCTTGAATACCGAGTTGCTGGTTGACCAGGTCTCCCTGATCCTCGGCTGTCCAGCCATACTGCCAGCGATTGTAGTCAACTTTGGCCTCATTGATAATCGTGGGCGAGAAAGTGTGCACCCAGTCAATTCCCGTCGCCGTGAACCAATCCAGCCGGCGGAGGCCGTAGCCTGGAACCCCGGTGGGTAGCCCCGAGGGCGACAGTTCGGAATCGGTGGTGAGATTGTACCGGTAGAAGATGCTGTCCTTTGATCCGAAACGGTGGTCGAATCGGCCCACATAGCTATTGGTATTGATGATGGTAAGGACGGGCGCCGTGAAGTTCTCTCCGCCGCAGCCCGCTGCCAGGTTGGGCTTGGGGTAGAGGTTGACCATCGCTTGGCCCACCGGGTCGAGGAACAGGTTGGCGACGTTGTTGCCCGGTATGGTAGGAGACGAGGCTTGGCCTAAAGTGTACAGAGGGTTCAACAATACGGTCTGGGTGCTGCAATCGGCGGCCTGGAGGTCGGAGAAGTCACCGCCCCGCTCCGCGACCGTGGGCACGTGGGCGCGGCTGAAGGAGGTGAGACGGTCTTGCAGGCCCTCGTAGTTAACGAAAAAGAAGCTTTTGTCGTGACCGTCATAAATATGCGGGACCACAATCGGTCCGCCCAGGCTGACTCCAAATTGGTTGCGGTGAAATGGGGGCACGGTGGGCTCGAAGTAGTTCCGAGCGTCCAGATCGTTGTTGCGCAGATATTCGTAGAGTGAACCATGGAACTGGTTGGTCCCGGACTTCGTCACCATGTTGACCTGGGCGCCGGCCGTGGTTCCGAACTTGGCGTCGTAGACACCGGTCTCCATGCGGAATTCCGCGATCGAATCGAGGGGCGGCGAGGCCGAGTAGGTGCCGACGGCAATCGACGTGTCGCTCATGCCGTCCAGCAGGAAGTCGTTCATGCTCTCCCGCATTCCGTTTACATTGATGGAGCCGCCTCGATTGTCGTTCAGCTCCGAACCCTGCGACCCGGGCACGACGCCGGGAGTGAAAAGCGTTGCCTGGAGGAACTGGCGGCCGTTGAAAGGAAGCTCGCTGACCTTGGTCTGCTCAACCGTCGTGCCCACGGAGTAGGTTTGAGTGTCCAACACCGGAGCGCTGGACTGGACCTCGATGGTGGTGGCCTGCGAGCCCACCTGCAATTGGAAGTCGATCTTAGGGTGGGCGTCAACGGCCAAAACGATGATGCCTTGCGTCGTCTTCTCGAAGCCCGCTTTCTGGGCGCTCAGTTGGTAGCGGCCGGGAGGCAAGAGGGGGATGGTGTAGGAGCCGTCCACTTGGGTTACGGAGCTCTGGCTGATGCCTGTGTCGACCTCGGTCGCCGTCACCACGACGCCCGGGATCACTCCGCCGGACGTGTCGGTGACAGTTCCCGTGAAACTCCCTCGAGACTGCTGCGCTCGCAAACCTGCATTGCCAACAAGATACAGCACGAGAATCACGCTCGCAGAACAGCCAATGGCGCGTCGCATGACGATTACCTCCGCTTCGAAACGCCCGACGATAGTCTTCGAATTCACCGGCAGCGCGGAATAGAATGAAGCCCGAATGAAAAGGCCGAGCCAGGAGCCAGCCCCCGCTCGGTATCTCAGAATACGCCAGCCACCCGGTCAATTCAAGCCCCAAGGAGCGCCTCCAATCTGCCGATAAGGTGCGACGCCCCGCCTGGGAACCAGGTTGAGGCCGAGATAAGTCGCAAGGCCACGTAGCCGACTATTTGTCGCTTTCCTGGCCCCGCGCTGGAGTGCAAGTCCTGACTTCGTTTTCGCAAACTGTGGCGTTTTTTGGTCCTTTTGGGGTCAGATTGCTGTTGATTGGTGCGCAGAACACGCATAATTTGCAGCATCAAAAAAAGTGATGTGCTTTGTTTTCAGGTACTTCTTAGCTTCGTTCCCACTATTTTTCATTTTCCGTAGTTCTCTACATTTCCCCATAGCCGGGACCGTTCCGCTTCCCCTTGCGCCTCGGCGTCCGCTTGCGACAATGTGTCCACAACATGACCACGATGATAGGCTATCATATCGGTCGGGGCTTGTCAAGCGAAAAATGCGAAAAAGTCTTCCCGCCGGCTTCCTGTGGCAGCGTCATCTCGTCGCTCCGGAAAACCTGACAGACGAAGCCCAGTTTCGGATTGAACGAGGCAATCTTTCCAGGCCAAGTCCGGCCCCCATTGGGCAGAGACTCAATTTCTGGCGGCACGGGCAGAATGCCCGCGCACGGTCACGGCCAAGATGGCCGTGCCACATCTAAGTAGCCTTTTGGGTTGACTCGGTTGCGCTTAGAGGTTAAACTACTGCGTGATGGGCATCCTATGGGCTTGGTCGAACGGGGGCTTTTGACGTGAAGACCCAAGTCCAACGCCTACTCGCCTTTCTAAAGCCGTACTCCTTCCGCTTCCTGGGCGCATTCTTGTTGATGGCCTTGGTGGGGGCTTGTGAGGCGGCGACGGCGTTACTCATTAAGCCGGTTTTCGACCGCGTGCTTGCTCCGGGCAAGGATGCAGGCAAGATTGTCGTGTTCCAGTGGCCTTTTGGAGGCCCTCCGATCTATCTGCAGACGTTCTTCCCGGCCCGGATTCATAATGCCTGGACCATCGTGGCCATCGCCATTGTCTCGGTGACATTGGTCAAAGGGGTGGCCGAGTTTCTGGCGACTTATTCCATCAATTTCATCGGCCATTCCGTGGTGAGAGATCTCCGGAACCTACTCTATTCAAAGATCATCCAGCAGTCGATGGCTTTCTTCACGAGGACCTCCACCGGCCGGCTGATGTCCACGGTCACTAGCGATATTGAGAGAATCCAGTTTGCGGTTTCGCAAACCGCGGCGGATTTCCTGAAGCAGAGTTTTACACTGATCGGCTTACTGGGAGTGCTGTTCTATGTCGACTGGAAGCTGGCCTTGGGCTCGTTGATCCTGGTGCCTTTGGTGGTGTTCCCCGCTCACAACATCGGGCGATACATTCGCATTTCGAGCCGCTCCAGCCAGGATAAGATGGCGGAGCTGAACAACGTGCTCCAGGAGACGTTCTCCGGCATTCGCATTGTCAAGGCCTTTGGCATGGAACGTTTGGAGGTGGAGAAATTCAAGGCCGCCACGCGGCGGCTGCTGCGGGTCAGCTTGCGCTGGGTGCGGGCCCAGGCCGCGACGTCGCCGATCATGGAAGTTCTGGGCGCTATCACGGTCGCCGGCATTCTCCTTTATGCGCGCAACGAGATCATGCGTGACGCCCAGACCGCAGGCGGTTTCGTGGCGTTCCTTTACGCTTTGATCAAGACCTATGAACCCATCAAGCGGCTTACCGGCGTCCATAACGCCGCCGCGCAGGCCGTGGGCGCTTCCGAGCAGGTCTTTCACTATCTCGACCTTCACCCGGACATTCACGACGAGCCGGGGGCCTCGACCCTGCCGCCATTCGAGCGCCAGATTGAGTTTGAGAACGTGGATTTCGACTACGAAGAGTCTTTGCCGCTGCTGCGCAACATCGACCTGCGAATTCGCAAGGGAGAGGTCGTGGCGATTGTGGGCTCGAGTGGCGCGGGCAAGACCACACTGGCCAGTCTCATTCCGAGGTTCTTTGACGTCACGCGCGGCAGGCTCCTGATCGACGGCCATGACGTTCGGAACTTGAAGCTCGATTCACTTCGCGCCCAAATCGGGATCGTCACCCAGGAAACCATACTTTTCAACGACACCGTCTACAATAACATCTGCTACGGCAGCCAACTGGCCAGCGAGGAGGCCGCCCGGGAAGCTGCCCGAGCGGCTTTGGCGGAAGAGTTCATCCTGGAAATGCCCGAGGGGTACCAGACGGTGATCGGAGAGCGCGGGCAACGGCTCTCGGGGGGGCAGCGCCAGCGCATCGCCATTGCGCGCGCGCTTCTCAAGAATCCACCCATACTCATCCTGGACGAGGCCACCTCGGAACTCGATACCGAATCGGAACTGCTGGTTCAGAGAGCCCTGGCCAACTTGATGCAGGGCCGCACCGTGTTGGTGATTGCCCATCGCCTCTCGACCGTGAGGCGCGCGGAACGAATTATTGTCCTGGACCACGGCACCATCACGGAGGTGGGGAGCCACGTGGACCTGGTCAGCCGGGGGGGCATGTACCAGAAGTTGCACGAGCTGCAATTTGTGGACGCGGAGCCGTAGCTGGCCCTTGCGCAGGGAAGAGAACGTGTGAAAGAATTCAACGACATATAACAATTGCGGCGATGCTTCGCCGCGCTTAACATAGCAGGATCAGCGGTGAGTCAACCTGATGTCGAGGCGGCCACACGCCGCCATTGGGCGATCCCCCTACGTGGAATCGCTGCCGGAACAGGGACGAGACGATATGATTCGAAGCATGACGGGTTACAGTAAGGTTCAAGCTGAGGAGGGAGGCTACGCGATCGCGGTGAGCATTCGTGGCACCAACCACCGCTTTCTGGACGTGCAGCTTCGCTTCCCGTCGGTACTGGAGTCCATGGATCCCCTGCTGAGGCGGCTTATCAAGAATCACATTACACGGGGGCATGTGGAAGTGACCGTTAGTTTCGAGCAGTCCGGCAATGCCGGACTGGTGGTTGACCGCAAGCTCCTGACTGCTTACGTGGCCGCTTACCAGACGTTGCGCAAGGAATTCGGCTGTAGTTCTGATCCGGATTTGGTGGCTCTGCTGCGCGTCCCCGGTCTGACGACGGCCGGAAACGGCGAGCTTTCCACGGAGGACCTGCAGCGGGTCCGCGTCCTCCTGGAGCGTGTGGCCACTGAGGCTTTGTTGAGCCTGAACGAGATGCGTGGCCGCGAAGGCGAAGACGTGGGGCGCGATCTCAAGGCCCGCTTGGCCCGGCTCGAGATGCTGACTGAGGAAGTGACAAAAATGGCAGAACGCCTTCCGAAGCTTTACCAGCATCGCCTGGAAAGCCGTCTAAGGGATTTGATGGGCAGTACGGAATTGGACGGGGCGCGGCTGGCGGCCGAGGTTGCGTATCTGGCCTCCCGTTCGGATACCACCGAGGAGTTGACGCGCTTCCGGAGCCATGTCACCCAGGTCAAGCAACTACTCGCACAGAGTCCTGAAGTGGGCAAGAAGCTCGATTTCCTGTTGCAAGAAATGAACCGCGAAGCGAACACGCTTCTCTCGAAGACCACGGATTTGCCGGAAGTCGGCCTCGAGGTCGCGCACCTGGCGATTGAGATGAAGAGCGAAATCGAGAAGCTGCGCGAGCAGGCTCAGAACATTGAATGATGGAGAATAAGGAACTTTCCTGCGGACGCGGCAGCATTTTGGTTATTTCGGCGCCGTCGGGAGCCGGGAAATCAACCCTGGTAAGACGGCTGATTGCCACTCGGCCCGATCTGGCTTTTTCGGTTTCCCATACCACGCGGCCGCGGCGTGACGGTGAGAAAGAAGGGCGCGACTACTTTTTCGTGAACCGCCGGCGCTTCGAGCGGATGATCGCTGCGGGCGAATTCATCGAATGGGCCGAGGTTTTTGGACACCTTTACGGCACCTCGAAAGCGCAGCTCCAGAAGATTTTGGCGGAGGGGCGCGATGTGCTGCTCGATATCGATGTTCAGGGGCATCAACAAGTCAGGAAGCGTTTGCCGGAAGCGCTCAGCGTCTTTATATTGCCGCCGTCCTTCGAGGTGCTGAAACGGCGCCTGACGGACCGGCATTCGGATTCGCCAGCGGTTGTGGAACGACGGTTAGCGGCAGCCCGCCAGGAAATCTCCCACTGGCCTGAATATGATTATCTGGTCGTTAACGATCGTCTCCCGCGGGCCACTCAGGCCCTGGGAGCGATAGTCCAGGCAGGCCGGTTGCGGCGCCAGACCCAGGCGGGGCGCGCTCAAGAGATTTGCAGGACATTTGGAGGATGAATCGGATGGATCTGCCTCAGAAGATCGACAGCAAGTTTCGCTATATTCTGGTCGCTGCCAAACGCGCCCGGCAGCTTCAGGCCGGCGCGCGCCCGCTCATCCAGAGCAGCGAAAAGCGGTTGACGAGAGTAGCCCAACTCGAAGTAACGGCGGGCTTGGTGCCTTTCGAATTGCTGACGCCGGCCGCGGGCGAGTACGACAAGAACAAGAAGCCGAAGAAGTAGGGGCCAGCGATTAGGGGCTAGGGACTGGGCTTTGAATCTGAAATCTGAAATCCTGAATTCTGACTCCTGACTCCTGACTCCTGGCTCCTGGCTCCTGATCCCCGAATCCTGGTTTTTGTCATGCGAGTTGCATTAGGAATCTCCGGCGGCATCGCCGCCTACAAAGCTGCGGAACTCTTGCGCCTGCTGCAAGAGAGGGGCGTGGAAGTCCAGGTCGTAATGACGCGGAATGCCTGTGAATTCGTCGCTCCGCTCACTTTTGCAGCTCTTTCCGGCCGAAAAGTCATCACGGAAATGTTTGGCGGCGGACCGCAGGGGGCAGCCAATGTGGAAAGCGCCATCGAGCACATCGCCGTGGCGCAGGCAATTGATGCCGTAGTGATTGTTCCCTCCACGGCAAACGTGTTGGCAAAGATGGCCCACGGCATTGCCGACGATTTCCTCACCACCCTCTGCCTGGCCACCAAGGCTCCCCTGATCGCGGCTCCGGCCATGAATGTGAATATGTGGGAAAACCCTGCCACGCAAAAGAATGTTGAAATTCTGCGCGAGCGGGGAGTCAAGGTCTTGCCGCCTGACGAGGGCTATCTCGCTTGCGGAATGACCGGGGCGGGCCGCCTCACCTCCGTGGAGAGCATCGCCAAGGCGGTGCTTGCCACCCTCGGGGTTGGGGACGATTTGGGCGGTGAATACCTGCTGGTGACGGCAGGGCCAACCCAGGAACCTTGGGACGAGGTGCGTTACCTCAGCAACAGGTCTTCCGGGAAGATGGGATATGCGGTGGCGGAGGCCGGTTATCGCCGGGGGGCACGAGTGGTGCTCGTCAGCGGGCCTACTCAACTCGATCCTCCGGCCGGGGTGCAAGTGGTGCGCGTCCGCACCGCCGAGCAGATGGCGCAGGCCGTGTTGCATCACTTCGAGCAGGCTACGGTGACTTTGATGGCAGCCGCAGTGGCGGACTTCCGGCCGGTGGAAGTTTTTCCTCACAAGCTTAAGAAGCAGGGCGGGATTCCCCAGCTTAAGCTTGAGCACACGCCGGATATCCTGGCCATGCTGGCTTCCCGGCGGCGGCCAGGACAAGTGGTGGTGGGGTTCTCGGCGGAGACTGAAAACCTGCTGGCGAACGCTGCCGCCAAAGTGCGCGCCAAGCACCTCGACTTTATCGTAGCCAATGACGTCTCCCAGCCGGGCGCAGGTTTTGATGTGGAGACCAACATCGTTACCCTGGTATTCCCCGACGGTCACACGAAGCCCCTCGAGAAAATGAGCAAGCTTGAGGCCGCACAGCGAATCCTCGACGAGGTCGTTGCAATCAGGCAGGATTCGGGATTCAGGATTCAGGATTCAGAAGAGAAAAAGCAGAAGGCAGAAAGCAGAAGGCAGTTGGCAGGGCCCGACATTCCAATCGAGAAGAAGTAGAGATTCTAGGCCCTCTGTAGGTGTGAAAGAACTCGGAACCTGTCATCCTGAACGAAGCGAAGGATCTCTGCAGTTGCTTGTCAGCCGGGAAACTCATAACTGACTGCGGAGATCCTTCGCTTCGCTCAGGATGACAGCGGTTGGATTCTTCCGCAGCTTCAAATAATGACGTATGGATAACCCCCTTCGGCAGGACCTTGCTCACTGGCTCGAATTTTACCGCGAACTCGGAATCGAGGAATTCTACCGCCGCGACCCAGGGACTCTGGCTAATGTAGGGCCTGTTCCGCCACCCGCCGTTCCTCCGGCTGCTGCGCGTAGCGACACACCTGCGCCGATGCATGCGGGTGCGCCCATACCTCGTGCTGCGACGCCGCCGGCTGCTGCCGAACCCACGCCTGTCCTTCCTGCCGCCCCGCCGCCTCGGGTCGAGGTTCCGCCGACCGTAGCCGCGGCCGCACCTATAAGGCCTCCCGTGGCCTCCTTTAGCCTGTTCGAAACACCGGCGCCAAGACCGACAGGCCCCGAAACGCTCGAGGAGATACGCGCCGACCTGGGCGATTGCCGGCGCTGCAAGCTCGCGGGCGGCCGGAAAACTATAGTTTTCGGGGAAGGGAATCCACACGCCGAATTGGTTTTTGTGGGGGAGGGACCAGGGGCCGACGAAGACGAGCAGGGCCTGCCGTTTGTGGGGCGCGCCGGGCAGCTCCTGAATCGCATGATCCAGATGATCGACATGAAACGCCAGGAGGTTTACATCTGTAACGTCGTCAAGTGCCGTCCGCCCGGAAACCGCACGCCGGAGAAGGACGAAATCGAGACTTGTTCACCCTTTCTTTTCCGGCAGCTCGAGACCATTCAGCCACGTTTGATCTGTTGCCTGGGCGCGCCGGCAGTCAAAACCGTTTTGGGAGTTAAGGAAGGCATCACTAAGATTCATGGCCAGTTCTACGATTTTGCACATTCCAAAGCCCTCGCCACCGTTCACCCTGCCTACGTTTTGCGCAACCCCCGCGAGGAGAAGATCCTGCGCGAAGACTTCGAAAAGATCCGCGAGTTCCTAAAGCGCAAATAAGCCCGCTGGGGATGAAGGCGTGGAAGGACAGTGGCTCGCCAGCGGAAATGTAGGTCGGGGTTATTCCGCCCGCGTTACAACACTCTGCTCTGAAAATCGTGGCGCGGGCGTCCCGCCCGCGGTCGCGGGAGCGTCCCGCTCCCGCGCACGGGCAGGATGCCCGTGCCACAGCGGGCGAGACGCCCGCACCACATCCGTCCACCGTCGGGTGATTTTCATTGTTTCTGGGTGCCCGTCAGCCGACGGGCATGAGCGACTGCCTTCAATAAAGCAGCTTGAGCGAAAACTGCAACTGCCGCGACGATCCCGCGGTGCGGTTGATGAGGCCGAACCCGCTTCCACGAAAGATGTTGGCCGGCAGACCGAAGTTCACCAGATTAAACACGTTGAAGAACTCGGCGCGGAATTGCGCCGTGAGCGGCTCCGCGCCTCGCCTTGCCAAAAGCGGAGTGTCCTTGACCAAGGCGAAGTCGAAATCGCGAAAGTCGGGACCGCGGAAGGTGTTGCGTCCCAAGGTGCCGAGTCGGCCGGAGTTGGGTCCGCTGCCACCCGGCACAGCGATGGGAATCGAAAAGAACGAGGCGTTGTCGTCTCCAAGTCCGAAGTAGTCTTCCCGGATTTTCCGGCTGGTGGAGAAGTGGGGTCGCGCGATCTGGTCCGGGCGGTCGGCGCCGTTAGTCCCGAGGCCCGTTTGCTGCACGCCGGAGAACACCGAGAAAGGTGGACCGCTGGTAAGAGTGCTGATGTTCAATAGTTGCCAGCCGGAGACGAGACGCTGGCCCAGTGGTTTGAGAAAAGACACGCGATTGAAGGGCAGGACCTGGATAAACTCAAAACTTCCGATGTGCGTAATGTCGAAAGTGGAGGGGCCTTTCTCAGCGCCGCGATTTCGCGGATCCTGCGGCGGAGCCTGGATGATTGTTCCCGCCGAAGGGATTTGCCCCAGCCCAATGACTCCCGAACTCGCGGAATCAAGAGACTTGCTGAACGTATAGCTGGCTTGAAAGCCGAGGCCCAGACGCGGCGAGGTTTTCGAGAGGCTGGTGTTGAAAGCGTGATAGGTCGAGTGCACGGCGCTACCCACGACGTACTCCGGGCCAAACCCTCCCGTCGCCTCACCTGACGAATCGAAGGTCGTAAACGGGGCGAAACCGGGATCGGCGCCGCCGTATCCGTTGGGGAAGTCCATCGCCGAGAGGTGCACTCCTGCTGTGCCCACGTAGGAGGCGTTGAAGAGTACGTCGCTGAATTCGTGCTCCAAACCCGCAGTGAACGTCTCGATGTAGCCTTCCTGGTACCGGTTGTTCGTGTCGTAAACGAGCAGCGGGTAGGATTGATGCCCCGGCGAAAGAGCAGCCAGGTCGTTCTCGAACCGCCGGAGGTCAACCACCGTGTTGGGCGCGAGGTTCCGGGAGTCCCCGTTTACGAGAAGCGGTTGGCCCTCGATGCTATAGACTTGCGGCGCGGTAAATGGGATGACCGAATCCTTGAAGGGCACCGGCGTGCCTGCCTTGGCTGTGAAGTAGGGATTGATGACGAAAGGGAATCCCCCGGTGGCCGCATTGTCGATGCCCAAATTGGGAAGGCGGGTTGTGATGCCGGCACCCGCGCGAAGGGTAGTGTGACCTGTTGCCCGCCAGTCTAAGGCAAGGCGGGGGCCGAAACCTCCCCACTCCCGTGGATACATCGGGTCGGGATTCAAGATCAACTGTTCTTGCGCTCCCGGTTCCCAGGATTTTGCGGGCTGCCCGCCAGGGCTGACAAAGTCCACGCCGGTAAGCTCACGGTGGGCCTCGTGGAACGGGGCGTTGACCTCGTAGCGCAAGCCATACGTCAAGCTCACTGTCGGAGATATTTTCCAGGAGTCTTGAAAGTACGCGTTGTAGGCGTTGCGGCGAATTGCAGTGAGTCCGGTGAGTTTGCCGGTCGGGAAGTCCGCTCCGGCGATAGAAAAATCCGCGGCATAGGGAGTGGCGGTTAAGAATCCGGCCAGCGAATCCGGCAGCAGACCGCCAGGCAGAATGTCATGTTGGCCGCTGGCGGACGGGATGGCGACCGGCGAGTAGGCCGGTCCTCCTCCGAAGGTGTACGTGCCGTTCGCTGAGAACGCATACGTGGCGGAATCGCGATTGAACCGTCCTTCAAAGCCGAACTTAAAAGCATGGGACTTACGCACCCAGGCAAAACTCTGCCGGACTTGGAACAGATTTGTCCACATTTCCATATTTGACCCGGAAGCCGTATTGAAGGGTTCGTAAAGGCCGTCGGCAAATACCATGCCCGGCTGCGTGGTGTTGGTGGTGAGGAATGACGGTGTGGTGCGAATGAAATCAATCACCGACTCGGAGGCGAGATTGGCGGAGATCTGGCGAGTATACACAAGACCCAGATTCCGCTGGTGGTCAATAAATCGAATGCCGAATGAGGAGTCGATGGCAGTCTGGTCGGGGTTGGTTGTGGGCCCGAAAACATTATCGAGGGCGAAGCGCACCATCAGATTGGCGCGGTCCGAAATCTTGTGGTCGATGCGGATGGAAAACTGGTCGCTATCGGTAGGGACCTTCGAGGAAGTGGCAAAGGTCCGGGCTCCGTAAGCGCCTTGCAGATCGTTGGGCAGGGGATAGCGCGCCAGCACCGGCGCCACTGCCGGATTCACCGGAACGAACAGCGTATCTCCCGGCACCGCCGTGGAGTCGATTCCCTGCCGTTCTGCCGCCGTGGGAACTGAGAGTACCTCGGTGCTGCTCAGCACCTGTCGGAAACCCTGATATTCTCCAAAATAGTAAGTGCGGTGGCGCCCGTCATAGAGGCCAGGCAGGAGGACTGGCCCGCCGTTAGTGAAGCCGAATTCGTTGCGGACGAAGGGTGGGATGCGGCCCGGGTTTGCGATACTTCGGCGGTCGAAGAAGTTGCGCGCATCAAACGCCGCATTACGCGCAAACTCAAAAGCCGACCCGTGGAGATGGTCCGTCCCCGATTTCGTAATCACGTTCGTGAAAGCCGCCGCTCCTTCCCCGACGGAGGCGGGCAGCACGCCGGAGTCACTGCGGATTTCCTGGATGGCCTCGACGTTGAAGTTCGAAAAGGCGGCCCCGCCGATCTCAGGGTCGGTGGTGTCGACGTTGTCCATGGCGAACACGGCGGTGGATCCGCGCTGTCCATTGACCGCGAATTGCTGCGTGAAGTTGGCCGCGCCGTTGGTATCCGTCGTGGTGCCTGCGGCGAGTTGGAGAAACTGCGTGAAGTCGCGTTTGTTGAGAGGCAATCCGGAGACTTGCTGGCTTGACAGTTGCTCACCACCGCTCGCCCGCTCACCGTCATGGTTGGCTTGCAGCCCGCCGGTGTTCACCTGCTCGTCGCCGCCCGCTGAGATCACAGCGAGAGTAAGGTCCTTCCGGCCCACGGACATGCGCAACCCAGCCTGCAAGCGATCTCCCTCGTGCAGCTCCAGCGTGTCCCTTAGAGTTGCCGCTGACCCCTGCCAGCGCACTGACACCTGGTAGCTTCCGGCGGGGAGTTCTGCGAAGCTGAAAACACCGCGTTCGTCTGTGGTGCACTCGAACTTGGAGAGAGGGAACTGGCCTGCTGTGGCGGGCACACCTGCGCTACGCTGTTCTATCAAGATAACCACGGCACCCGAAACGGAGTTCCCATTCGCATCGCGTAGCACGCCTTGCCACGCGGCAGAACGAGGCTGCTCGAGAGGCGCTCCCAAACTCGTTAACAGCCAGATCAAAAGAAACGGCACAGTCCCTCTCGTTAACCTGTCATTCCGAGCGCAGCGAGGAATCTCGCCCTGAAAACAAAGGGAGATTCCTCGTCGCCTACGGTTCTCTCGAAAATCACGTCATTCCGCGAAAGCGGGAATCCATTACAGTTCGAAGACTGCCATCTGGTGCCCTTGTACCGAGGGAACAACAATGCTCGCATAGCCATCGTTGTAATCGAGTTTCAGGGTGTGCCGTTGCGGGGCCAGGTACACCTGCTTGGGCTTCTGATCTGTGCGCAGGGCGATGTTCACGTTGGAAAGGGGGATGACCTCCTCAACGATGTCCAGGTCCGGAGCGCGCCTTGCTGCCGGATAATGCAGCACGTGGACGATGCGCCTCCCGTTTTGCTCCGTAACCGTCAGTTCCGCCGTCGAAGGAAGGTCCGTCTTGACCAGCGGGTTGGGCAGAAGGCGTTGGATACAATTTCTCACCAACAGCTTCTGGACCTCATAAGCATTATTCGCATAACCGCCGAACACGGGGAATGAGATGTAGATGACGTTCCCTTTCTGCGCCGCGGCCACATGGTCCGTAGGCTGATCGTAAGCGGTTTGCTCGTGCGAGCTGAAGTGCTGGTAATTGCGGTCGAAATAGGGTTTCCAGATACGGGCCAAGGCGGTTGTTCCCGGCTGGGCCTTAACCACTGAACCGGGGACATAGGTGAAATGGACCATGGGCGCAATCCCCGCATTGGCGCCTTCCAGCACCTCGAAGTAGTCGCCCTTGTTACCCTGATTCGGTGAAGGCCCCAGGTATTCGAGTCCCAACTCCGTCAGCGCGAACTGTTTGCCCGCCGCGTCCAGCCCCGACTGGTGGCTCAAGATCAGCTTCCCTCCGCCCGTTAGATAAGCCCTCACTTTGTTCAGCAAGTGATCGTTAAAACGATGGCCATCCGGGAGAATGATGACTGAGTACCGGGAGAAATCCGATTCGTGATCGAGCGTGTCGAATTGGTAATGCAACTCTTCCAACAAGTTAGTTATGCCTTCGTCGGAGGGCGCGACGCTGGCCGGCACGACGAAATGGGCGGTCGAGAGATATCCGATTTCAGTCACCGCCTTCGCACCCGTGCACCACGGCTCTTTCTCCGCCACGCTCTTATAGGTCCGTCCGATCCGCTCGTACGCCGGCTTTACAAGCTTTCCGCGCGGGTGGAGTTGGTCGCCTACTGAGCACTTCCCGGCTTGCGCCAGCATCCGAAAACATTCGTAGTCCAGTGCTGCCTGATTCCGCAAGCCTCCGAAGTCACCCCAGCTTCGATGGAACCGGGCGTCCATGCCCAGGTAATCCAGGCCCAAATTCCGCACGTAGCGGGACATGATCGCGAAGTGAGCGTACCCCCATCCGCCGCCCGGCAAGGACTCGATTTCAACCTAAGTGAGATATTTCAAATAAGGCCGCATTCCAATGCGAACCCGGCCATTGAAGAACATCAGAGCGTTGGGCCGGTAGCGCCGGGCCGTTGAATAGAGCCGGTCCACCGTCCGCAGCAGGACGAGTTCCGCATGCTTTGAGCGGTCTTCCAGCTTGGCTGAATCCAGGGCCAGCTTTTCCCTTTCCTGGAGGCAGTAGTGACAGAAGCATCCGAAACTCGAATACTCGAGGATATCGAACCAGAAGCCATCCACTTCGTAGTTCTTGGCTACCTCTTCGGCTTGCGCGGTTACATAATCAAGATAGGGAGTGTTGGGGCAGACGCGTTTCCAGCCTGCCTGGAGCGGCTGAGCTCCGTCGGCCCGCCCTTCTTCGTCCAGCACGCGCCAATCGGCGTGCTGCTCGGCAGCGTACTGGTCCCACATGATCGTGATGTAGACGGGCGTCAGGATATCCGCCTTGTGGCAGGCCTCAATCATCTTTCCCAGCAGGTCGAATTTCAGCCCCGGATGCATCGGGCCGACCTTGCTGGGGTAGTAAGCCATGCCGTGATGACACTTGGCAAAAATGTTAATGGAATTGACGTGGGCGTCCTTCAGGACCTGCACGAATTCGTCGGCGTCGAAATCCGCTCCGACCTCAGCGATGAGCGGCGAAGTATGAAAGTCCAAGTGAACCTGCCGAAAACGCAGCTCTCCTTCCTTGGGTGGGCTCTGCGGAAGCGGTACATCGGGCTCGGGGCTGGCGCTTAACGCTTCGGCAACAGGTGGCATCGAGGCCCAGCCGGCACTCAGGCCGACCGACTTGACGAACGAACGCCGGGTTAGAGAATGCATCCTTGTCTCCTCCCTGATCAACCGCGGTCCTGGCCTGTGGAGTCTACAACAAGAGGGCAGGAAGGGCCAACTCAGAACACATGGCAATTCTTCGCTTGCGCAAACTGGGGAGCAGGTTTACCCTCCTCGTGGGACTCGGCGTTGCGTCATTTATGCTCTCCAGTTCATAGTGCTGACGCTTCGGCAGGCGCACACTGCGCTGACCTGAAGATCAGCGTGACAGGGCGGGCGCTTGGAAGCGCGCATCGCAGGAATCGAATACATCGGGCACCACGAAAATCGAGTGGGAGGGAAGCCATGCGGAAGAGTCGGCGCGGAAGGCTGGTCTTTCTTTTGGCACTCACGGCAGGTTATTTGCTGATCGCGACTTCGTCCCTAAGCGGCGCGGAGGGCGTGAACCCGCCCAAGGGTGCACAGAAATCAGAGGACGAGAGGACAGCTTGGTACCGGAAAGCGAAATTCGGAATGTTTATCCATTGGGGTCCGTATTCAGTAGCCAGCGTGGAGGCTTCGTGGCCCATCATGGAACCTGACCACTGGAATATCACCGAACTTGAGTACGTAACATTGTACAAGAGATTCAATCCTGCCCAATACGACCCTACGGCGTGGGTTGAGTTAGCCAAGCAGGCCGGACAGCGTTACATGGTGATTACAACCAAGCATCACGACGGCTTTTGCATGTTCGACTCGGCCCTGACCGATTACAAAATTACCAACACGCCCTATGGCAAAGACGTTATCGCCATGCTGGCCAAAGCCGCCCACGAAGCGGAAATGCCCCTAGGCTTCTATTACTCCCCGCCGGACATGCACCACCCCGGCTTCAGGGACACCACCAAGCTTGTCAAGGACAGTTGGCACGGGGACCCGAGCCGGCCGGAGTGGGCTTCCTACCTTGATTTCATGGAGGGTCAACTTCGCGAATTGCTGAGCAAGTATGGTCCCGTGGCATTGATCTGGTTCGATGGTCTGGATCGAGAGGAGAAGTACCAAGGCCGGCGATTTATCAACTTGATTCATGAGTTACAGCCCGCCACGCTCATCAACAACCGGATCGGGATTGATGGCGATTTCGTGACCCCCGAGCAGCAGATTCCGGACCGAGTTCCAACCAAGAGCGGGGCGGAGGATTTTCAGCTTTGGGAAACCTGCATGACGATCAACGACACCTGGGCATACAACAAGAACGATCAGCACTACAAATCCGTGAAAGTGCTCATTCAGGACCTGGCTAACGTGGTGAGCAAAGGCGGCAATTTCCTGCTGGATGTCGGCCCCACGCCGGAGGGCACAATTCAACCTGAATTCGTTGAACGCCTCCAGGCGATGGGAGAGTGGATGAAGGTCAACGGCGACTCGATCTACGGGACGACCTACGGGCCGTGGCAAAACCTCCCCTTTGGAAAGACCACGGCAAAGGGCAAGGTGATTTATCTCCACGTGTTCGACTGGCCATCGAAACCCGAATTGGAATTGCCTGCCATAACGAGCCGGGTTTCCCGAGTCACCCTGCTGGCGACGGGCCACAAAATTCGCTTCAAGCAAAAGAAAGATCGCTTGCTGATTACGGTGTCTTCCACGGCGCCCGACCCGAACGACAGCGTATTGAAGATCGAAATGCGTTAATTCACAGAGCGCGCGAGCCCTTGGCTGGAGGTTGCTGCTCCTGCGGTTCGTCTGTTAGACTTTTAACATAGGACTTGGAGACCTGATTACGATGAGAGCCTGTCAAACGATCACCGTTTCACTCCCCGCCGCCATGGCAGAGCAGGTCGAGAAAACTAGCCGAGAAGAGCACCGGACTTGCTCCGAACTCGTACTTGAGGCGCTCCGGATCTACATTTCGATTCGGCAATTCCCAGAAGAGGCTCCTACCACTGCCGAGCAACGAGCTATTGCTCGCGGTAGGGCCGCATACGAACGTGGGGACTACATCACCCTCGATGAACTCCGCAGACAAGAAGCCGTGGCTCGTGGCCCTCGCAGGGCCCGCGCAAAAGTCACTTAAAGGCATCTCGTCACACGACCGGGCTCGCATTCGGCGCGCGATTGATGAGCTGGAAGCAAACCCTTTCGTGGGCGACGTGCGCAAGCTGAAGGGGGGCCAAGAGGGGTTCCGCCGTCGTGTCGGTGATTGGCGCATCTTCTTCGACGTCTATTCAGATGAACATCGGGTTATCGTGACTGCCATCGAGCGGCGGACCTCGACAACGTACTGACTTTCAACCTTCGAGGTTGCCCCCTGCTTCGGGAGAATATACCAGGAGTCCAAGGAAGCCGCATGAACGGACTGCATAATGGTACGAGTTTTCTGGGCCGGCGCGCCTTCGGTGCGGCATCTAAATGAACGAAGGTTGAACCATGAAACCCCTCCTGCGCGGAGTATTGATAATAGTGGCAGCGCTCGCGTGCCTGACGTGGGTATTACTGCCGGCCGCAACCACCCAGAAACTGTTTCTGAAAGATGGGACCTATCAACTTGTTTCCAGCTACGAGGTGAACGGGGGCAGAGTTCGCTACTATAGCGTCGAGCGCTCCGAGTGGGAAGAAGTTCCTCTATCTCTGGTTGACCTCGAGACGACGAAACGCGCGCTGGAGGAAGAGAAATCGGTCCAGAAGAAACAACTCGCGGAAGGCCACGAGATTGAGAAGGAACGCTTCTACAAGCCTCCGGACACGGGATTCGAGGTTGCCCCGGGTATTCACCTGCCCAATGAAGAAGGGGTCTTCGCGTTCGATGGAACTCGCGTGATCCGGCTGATTCAATCCACTCCGGAAGTGATCACCGATAAGCGGCGGTCGGCGTTTGCCATGGCTGTTCCCGGGCACTTGCTGAAAGGCCAGGCGATCCTTGAACTTCCCGGTCCCAAGGCTGCCGTGCGGCTACAGCAAGCGATGCCGACGTTTTATGTGAAGTCTAGCCAGGGGCTAGGGGCCAAGATGGAACTGATTCCCGTGAAGGTAGTGAAAGAGTCGCGAATTGTGGAAAGGGTCGAGGCCAGCCGCGCCGGCCTGGGAAAAGCATCGCAGGCTTCTGCTGCTGTGCAATTACAGCGCACACAGTTAGCCCCCGGTCTTTACTGCCTGAAGCTCCAACAGCCCCTCGACCCCGGAGAATACGCGCTCGGCGATCTGGCGCAGCAGGGTATTGACTTGGTGCTGTGGCCCTTTGGGCTGTTTGAGCTCCCGAGCAAGAAACCCGCGAAGAGGCCTCCTCCTGGTTCTTCCGATCAAGAATAGGCGCCCCGTCAGACGATGTCTTGCCGGCTTTCATCCCACTGCACACTGCGGCCCAGGCGGTAGGAAGCATTGGCCATCTGGCAGGTGATGGCAGACCGGAACCCGAGTTCGAAGGGGCAATTGGGTTCCTGGCGGCTGCGCACGCAGTCGAAGAAGTTCTGCATGTGGACCTTGGTCATTCCGCCGTCTCCGATCCCTGCGACGTCCGGAACCGCAGGAGCAGCCTCGGCCGACGCTTCGGAATGTCGCCTGGCTTGGGGAACGTAGCGCAATCCGTCCAGTTCCTTGCAGAGAAGAGTCCCTTGGTTGCCCAGCAGAAGGTCTTCACCTTCCCCATAGAAGTTGTTGCCGAACATCGAATTCCAAGTGAAGAAAATCTTCTCGGGCTGATGCATGCAGGCGCTCATGGTGTCGGGAACCTGCATCTTCGGCGAGAGGTAGTTGTCGCCCGTCATCATGACGCGGGCCGGGATTTTCAGATTCAGCGCCTTGTACCAGAAGCCTACCTGGTGGACCATATTCTCGAACACGTTCCCACCCGAATAGTCCCAGTAGAAGCGCCAGTTAATGTAGCGCTCGGGATCGAAGGCATAATGGTCTGCCTCACCTTCGAAGGCCTTCCAATCGATGTGCTGGGTATCGCAGTCGGGGGGAATCTTGCGCATCCAACCGCCGTAAGGCGCATTGCGGTAATGGTGGGTGTGAAGAGCGGTGATGACGCCCATGCGTTCGGGCGTGGCGTACTCGCTCGCCTTGGGTTGCGCCGGACCGCTGGTGGATTGAATTCCAATCTGCACCACGCGGCCCGAGCCTTCGAACGCTTTGCGCATGCGCCGGGCGTGGTCGGGGTTGAAGGCCATGGTCTTTTCCTGGTACACGTCCTTCCCGGCCTGAAGCGCGGGAACGAAATTGAGCACGTGCTGGTGCTGGGGGGTGGCGATGAGGACGGCGTCGATCGTCTTGTCGTCAAGAATCTTGCGGAAATCTTGATACGTGGCGGCGTTGGGCGCAATTTGCCGGGCTTCGTCCAGGCGGCGCGTGTAAATGTCAGCGACCGCGGCGGCTTCCACGTTCGGGCATTCCAGTGCGGCCTTGAAGATCTGTCTTCCGCGGCTTCCCGCCCCGATCAGGGCGAAGCGGACCCGATCGTTCGCGCCCAGCACACGGCCGGCGGGCGAGAGGCTGTAAGCGGCGTAGGCTGCCGCTCCCGCGGCTGCCTGTTTCACGAATGTGCGTCGAGTAAGCATGATGTTCCTCCCGGAGTGCAGGGCCGTGCGGCCCTGCGTGGGATGCAGGGGCGGCCGTTGCGGCCGCTCGCCGCCCGAAGGCTTCGGGCCGCGCGGTGGGCAACCACGAGGGTTGCCCCTACGATGTTACACAGTTGAATACTTCTTATTGAGTTCCTTGATCCGGGCGAGAAGCTTCGGCACGCCCGTCTTGGGATCTTCCTCGCCTTCGTATTCAGCGGATGTAAACCCTTTGTACCCGCCCTGCGCGAACAACTTCCACACCTGTTCGAGATCCAGGGGCTTTCTGGGTTCGCCGTAGAAGTCGCGGATGTGTGTATGAGTCGCGTAGGGAAGGCAGGCCTCGATCTGCGTGTAAGGATCTTCCGGAAAGTTGCTGATGTCCAGATTGCACCCGGCGTAGGGGGAATCGACGCGGCGGAGAATCTCGAGAATGTTAGCGGCCTTGGAGGTGATTCCACCGTGGCTTTCGATGCCGAGGGTGATTCCCTTCGCTGCCGCGTAATCGCAGGCCGGCTTCATGGTTTCCACCACCCACTGGATGCCCTGTTCGTCGGTCGCGCCCTTGGGAATCTCGCCGCCGAACACCCGCAAATGGGATGCCCCGAGCAGTTCGGTGGCGTCGACCCACTGCTTGATCTTTTCGAGCTCCGTGGCGCGCTTGGTGGGATCAGGCTGGCACATGTTGGTGCCGATCGCCGCGCCCGAGAACGGAACGCCGTTCCGAAACGCCAGACGCCTCAGTCCGAGCAGGTAGGAAGGCTCGGTGGATTTGAAATAGTACGTGGTCATGTCCACCCCGTCGATCTCCTGCTCGACGGCGGTGAGGATGAAGTCTTCCATGGTCATCGGGCCGTGTTGAAGGTACTTGCGGTAGGAGTAGGCGCAGCAACCCGAAAGCAGCCTGGGGTGGCCGACAGAATTCTTGATGAGTTCGGGCGGGCGGGCCGGAAGCGTGGTCGCGCCCACGGATAACGACGCGGCGGTAAGGCCCGCGGTCTTTAGAAAGTCACGACGAGGAATAGCCTGGCTCATGGTATCTCCTGGGTGTAGCCGTGTTTCGCGTCGCGAGGAGGTCGTTCCCGCTCCGCTGAAAGCTCAGAAGTATACGCTAATCCACCTTGACTTGCACCTGACTTCCGAGCCGACTCCGAAGCGATCTGTTGTCCAAACGTTCGAGGGCGAGTGAGGTCCTTAGGGGCGTTTCCCTCGAACCCTCCCGTAAGCTACGCTAGATTTCTAGCACAGAGTCGGACGCTTGTCATGCAAAAAACCTCGAAGCGGGCAGGCCGAACGCAAAGTCGGCCCCGGAGTCCGGCGAACCGGGACACCGTAAAGAGCCGCAAGCGTGAATCGACGGGCCGGATATCTACGGCGAGCAGTCACCTCAAGTCATTTCTTCTCCACCGGTCTTCCTTCGGAATCGAGTATAACCACTTCGCCGAGGTTCAAATCGCGCACTCCGGCTTCGATCTTCGAAAGATCGCCGACCAGTAGGAGCGTGGCGCCGCCAGGCGCGGCGTATTTGCGGGCAGCGGCGTTGGCGGAATCGAGGGTGGCCTTTTGCAGTTCGTCGGGCTCGCGTTGCAGTTCATTGGCGGGAAGCCCCACCGCCCACAGGGGAACAATTTGATCCGCTACGCGGCCCATCGACTCAAACTGTTGCGCGTATCCCCGTATCCGCACATGCTTAGCGTCGGCGAGCTCCTTTTCCGAGACCGGCTTTTCACCGGCAATGAATTTCAGCTCTTTATCGAATTCCACCAGCGATTCTTTGGTTTTGTTGGTTTGCACACCGCCCGAAGCTCTCCATGTCCCATACTTTGAGTAGGCTCTTGGGAGGGAGAATACACCGTAGGAATAACCATGCTCTTCGCGCAGGTTCATTCCCAGGCGCGCGCCCGCCGCCCCGCCCCAGACCGCGTCGGCGAGGGTCAAAGGATAATAGTCGGGCGCGCTGCGCGACGGCCCCGGCAGGATCACGTAAACCGCGGTTTGCGCCGCCTCCGAGCGATTCACCAAGAACACTTTGCCGGGGCCGAGGGGCCGTGGTGGGGGAATGGTGACGGCCGGAGGCGTGCCGCCCGACCAGGCGCCAAAATTGCTCTTGGCCAGGTCAGTAGCCTCAGCCAGCGAAACGTCCCCGACGAGGATGAGCGCCGAGCCCCCGGGTTTCCAGTAGGTGTCGTGAAATCCCGCGAGGTCTTGCGCAGTGAGTTTCTCGACGGTGGACGGGAATCCCGTGGGATAATGCCCAAAGGGGTGATCTCGTCCAAAAGCAAGCGTCAGGCTCAACCGCGCCCCGATGCTGTTAGGTTCACTTTCCTGTTGTGCCAGCCCGTCGAGGCGTTTCTTCCTCTCGCGCTCGACTTCGTCCGGCGGGAAGCTGGGATTCTGTACCACGTCGGAGAGCACGGCGAGCGCGGGGGCGAGATTTCTTTTGAGAACTTCGAAACTGAGAGTCGAGTACTCAAGGGCGGCAGAACCGTCGAGCGACGTTCCCAAGTTGCCCAACTCATCGTCGATTTCCAGCGCCTTCTTCGTCTTGGTTCCTCTCTTGATGACCTCGATCTCGAAGCTGGCAAGGCCCTCCTTACCTTTCGGGTCGTCGACACTTCCCGCGCGCGTCACTAAAGTCACCGAGACCTTCGGCAGATCTGTTCGTTCCACCACGAGGACTTGCACGCCGTTTTCAAGCTTGGCGGACTTCACTTGCGGCGCCTGGAAGGGCCGATCGGCTCCCAATTCCGGTTGTTTCGAGCGGTCAATGGCCGCACCCGCTTCGGCAACCGCAGTTTCCGGATGGAACCGCACCAGAACGCGGTGGCGGGTGTCCAGCCACTTAGCCGCAACTTCGCGCAGACCCTCTGCCGTCACCGCGCGATGGCGCTGAACATCGGCTGCGAACTTGTCGGGGTCGCCCAGAAAGGTATTGTAAGTATTCAGCAGGTCAGCTTTGCCGCCAAAGCCACCGATGCGTTCGAGGCCGGTAATGTATTGAAATTCCCACTTGGTTTTGGCTCGGTTCAACTCTTCCGCTGTGGGGCCGTCTCGGGCAAGCCGCGCGATCTCGTCCGTCACAGTCTGCTCGACCTGGGAAAGCGGGGCCCCCGGCCGCGCCGTCGCCCAGATTACGAAAGTCCCGGCCATCTCCTGAGAGTTCTGAAAAGAGACCACATCGGAGCAGAGCTGCTTGTCATACACCAGAGACTTGTTGAGGCGAGAAGAGAGTCCGTCGGTGAGGATCAAGGTCGTCAGATCCAGTTCGGCGTCTCCCGGGTCGAAAAACGCGGGGCTGGGCCAGGCGAAATAGGTGCGCTCCTGGGGCACGTGGTCCTTGGCGTCGATAATCTTCTCGGCCGTCAAGATCGGCACCCAATGCTTGGGGCGGTCCAGCGCCGGCCCGGGGGGAATAGGGCCGTAATACTTGGCCACCAGGCGTTTGGCCTCGGCCACGTCGAAATCGCCGGTAATGGCCAGCGAGAGATTGTTGGGCGTGTAGTATGTCTTGAAGAACTCCTTCACATCGTCCACGCTGGCCGCCGTCAGGTCTTCCATGCTGCCGATCACCGTGTGCGCGTACGGGTGCCCATAGGGAAACAGATTCTCCTGCATCAACAAGTACCAGCGGCCGTAAGGCTCGTTCTCCAGTCCTTGGCGCCGTTCGTTCTTGACAATGTCGCGCTCGTTATCCAGCTTCTCCTTCGTCAAAACATCGGTGAGCGTCGCCAGTCGGTCCGCCTCCAGCCAGATAATATATTCGAGACTGCCCGAGGGCACGGATTCGAAATAGTTGGTGCGATCCTCACTCGTCGTTCCATTCACTCCCCCCTCGAAAAGATTCGCTCCCGCCTTTTCGATAAAGCTGAAGTACTTGGCGTTGGCGTCCTTCGATCCTTCGAACATCATGTGCTCGAAAAGGTGAGCGAACCCGGTGCGCCCGATTCGTTCGTTCTTGGAGCCGACGTGATACCAGTTATTGACGTGGACCATAGGCAACTTGTGGTCAACGTGTAAGATTACCTGCAAGCCATTGGGCAGCGTGTATTTCTCGAAGACGATTCTGGGGACGTCGCTCCCCGGCGACGCCGTGGCCTGCCCTTCATTTTGTGCGGCTCGAGAACGCCCGAGCGGGGCTGCAAGCGCTAACCCAACAGCGATGAGCAGCATCCGCCCGATGATTGTTTGTGAGCTCATAGCCCAAACCCTCCTCATGTGCGAAGCACGCACCCGAAATTCTGCGTCAGAGCTTGTGGCGAGAAATGAAAACAGCAATAACTATATCGCGCTTCCGGCGCCATTGCGAGTCGATATCTCATAAGGGATCAAGCAAGCTGTAGAGCATCCCCGACTTCCCGAGGAATTCCCGCTAAAGCAAGTTAAAGTGAGTTCGCTGCTTCGATGGTTGACTCGGCACGCGCAGCTTCTCTCGGCGGCACGAGCCGCCGATTTGCATAAAAGGCTTGAACTCTTGCGTGGCATTCGGAATACTCAGCAACCGTGCCCCCGCTTCCAAGGCTGTTTCAAAACGATCGTGGCATCCGCCGTTGGAGTCTTCTCGTCGCTTACGTACTCTTGCTGCGCGCCTGTAGCTCAGCACTAGAGGCCTACGGCGCGCAACGCCCGGCCGCCCAGCAGCTCGCAGCGATTTTTGCGCCGCTGGTTTCGCGCCATGAGCCGGGCCTCGCGGTGCTGGTCCGCCTCAACGGCAAGACCGTGTTCAAGCGTGGGTATGGGAGCCGCGATCTGCGCGCAGGCGCCCCTATCAATGCGCGCTCGAACTTCCGCCTGGCTTCCTGCTCGAAGCAGTTTACCGCCATGGCCGTACTGCTCCTCGTCCACGACGGCAAGCTCCGCTTGGAGGATACGCTCGCCGATGTTTTTCCGGAGTTCCCTGCCTATGGAAGAGCCATTACCCTCCGCAACCTGCTGAATCACACTTCAGGGCTTGCGGCCTACGAAGACCTGATGGACAAGACGTATGCAGGCAAATCCTGGCAGGAGATTCCGCAGATCAGCGACGCTGGCGTGCTCGAACTGATGGAGAAACAGACGGGCACGAAGTTCTCACCCGGCACGGCCTGGGAATACAGTAACTCCGGCTACTGCGTGCTGGCCAAAGTCGTCGAGAAGGCGTCCGGCCTGGGCTTTTCTGATTTCCTCCGCCGGCGCATTTTCGTCCCCTTGAAAATGCACGACACGCTGGCCTACGAATATGGCAAGAATCAGGTGAAGGCCCGCGCCTACGGGCACACGCAAGACGCTGGTACTTGGCTGGAGACCGATCAGAGTCCGACTTCGGCGACCCTCGGCGACGGCGGAGTCTATAGCTCCCTTGACGACTTGCGCAAATGGGACGACGCGCTTCGCCGCCACACTCTGTTAAGTGAGGCCGCGATGCGGCCAGCTCTGACGCCAGTTGCATTGCCCCAAGACTTCCACTCTTCGTCAGAAGGCGGCGGGCCCGTCAAGTACGGATTTGGCTGGTTTCTTGACCCTTATCGCGGCCATGCGCGCATGTGGCATTCCGGTGAGAGCATCGGATTCCGTACGGTCATCGAACGTTTCACCTCCGACGGACTGACGATCATCGTTCTCGCCAATCGAACCGACCTCGACCCCTCAGCCCTCGCCCGGAAAGTCGCGGAATTGTTTCTTCACTAGTGTCCTAAGTTAGACGTCTGTTGAAGAGTTCAGCCCGTCAGCCGACGGGCGGCAGTGAGGGGGCCTGATCCGGGGATTTCACCCCCGGCTACTCAGTGTGCTCCCCTCAGGGAAGCGCCTGGAGAGCGCGTTCGAGAAGATCCGCGCACGAGTGGCCGGCACCCAATTGGCTGCCCGGAACCTCGGACTGTAATTCCACCCTTAAAGATCACACCGACAACATCCGATAGAACAAAGAGAGTGCTCGAAACAGATCGTCGCGAGGTGAGCTGCCCTTCACACCGAGAGTTGCATTCTGTGTGTAAGCAGACGAAATGTATCCGTTCCGGTTGTGGCGCTGGGCACAAACGAATATGCCGACTCTCAAATTGTTTCGACGCTTTCCGACCCTCGCGTGGGCGTCCTTCCTTCCCCTCCTTGTCTCCTGCGTAGGTGGCACTCCGGTCCAGGCTCTCGATCCGTCCAAGGCTCTGACGCAGTACGTTCATGAAATCTTTCAACAGGAACAGGGGTTGCCTGAAAACGATGTGACCACGATCATTCAGACGCGGGATGGCTACATCTGGCTAGGCACCGAGGAAGGCTTGGTGCGCTTCGATGGCGTCCACTTCACCGTGTTCGACAAAAGTAACACGCCTGAACTGACCAGTCCTTACATAGTTGCTTTGCTCGAAGGCCGTGACGGGAGCCTCTGGATCGGCGCCAGTGCGGGTGGGGTCTGCCGGCTGAAAGACGGAAAGTTCAGTACCTACCAGACCCCGGATGGCCTTGTGAGTGACGATGTCCGGGCATTCTTCGAGGCCTCGGACGGGAGCCTGTGGATTGCAACTGCCGGACACGGGCTCGGGCGTTTGAAGGACGGCGAATTTTCGCGTTACACCACCAAGGACGGTCTTGCGAACGACTTCGTCTGGGCTCTGGCGGGAACCGCCGACGGAAGCCTCTGGATCGGTACGGACCGCGGCCTTAACCGGCTCAAGGACGGCAAGTTCACCCTCTATACGACCAAAGATGGGCTCCCCAGCGACGTGGTTTGGTCATTGGGCCTGGGGAGCGGGCAGACCTTGTGGGTGGGAACAGGCGGCGGCCTTTGTGACATGCAGGACGGGAAGTTACGCGTGTACCCCGCAAAGCAGGCTCAGGACAAATACCCTGTGAAGTCCGTACTCCAGGACCGGCATGGAACGTTATGGCTCGGCACGGAGGGGCACGGGCTCGAACGGATTGAGAACGGGACCGTCGCCGCCTATACCAGTCAGCAAGGTCTACCGAACGACACTGTAAGGGCAGTTCTCGAAGACGACGAAGGCGATCTTTGGCTGGGCACTTTCGGCGGCGGTTTGGTCCGATTGAAGGACGCCGACTTCATGACCATTGGCACTGCGCAAGGTCTGAGCGCTGCGGATGTGAGCGGAGTATACGAGAGCCGGGACGGGAGTATCTGGATCGGCACTTGGGGCGGAGGCTTGAACCAGCTCAAGAATGGAAAGGTCACTCACTTTACCAGTAAACAGGGATTGCCGAGCGACGAGGTGTGGAGCGTGCTCGAAACCCGCGATGGAAGCATCTGGGTGGGAACCAATGGTGGCGGCTTGGCGCACATCCAAAACGGCAGAATCACCACCTACACCACGAAGCAGGGCCTCTCGAACGATTCCATCCAAGCTCTCCTTGAAGACTCGCAAGGCAACCTCTGGATTGGCACACGCAGCGGCGGGCTCAATCTCTTCCGGGACGGAAAATTCACTTTCTACTCGATTCGCGACGGGTTGCCTTCCGATGTCATCAGGGGCCTTTACCAGGATCCGCAAGGCACGCTCTGGGTCGCCACGGAGGGGGGACTTGCGGCGAGGGAAGGCGGCAGAACCGCGGAGACCAGCGACGGAGGCGGGCGTTTCCACTTCAAAGCCTATACGACTAAGGACGGCCTGGCAAACAATGGGACCTGCTCGGTCTATCAGGACCGCGAGGGGACGCTTTGGGTCGGGTCCTGCACCGGAGGACTGAGCCGATTTAAGAACGGCGAGTTCACCGCCTACACGACTCGGCAAGGAATGTTTGACGACGGCGTCTTCCAGATCCTTGAGGACGGCCGGGGCAATCTCTGGATGAGTTGCAACCGGGGCGTCTACCGCGCCAGCAAGAAAGAGCTGAACCAGTTCGCGGCCGGGGTCATCAAGTCGGTTCATTGTGTCTCCTACGGCGTCTCCGACGGAATGGGCAGCCGGGAATGCAACGGTGGCTTCCAACCCGCAGGGTGGAAGACCAAAGACGGGAGGTTATGGTTTCCGACTCTCAAGGGAGTTGCCGTCGTCGACCCGGCCCGTTTGAAGATCGATGAACATCCGCCCCGCGTCATGATCGAGCAAGTTTTAGTAGACGGCACGGCCGTGCCTGACTTGGGGAGCATCCGAGTGCCGGCGGGGCACAGCAAGCTGGAGTTCCGCTATGCCGGTCTCAGTTTTGCCGCGCCGCGCAAGGTGCAATTCAAGTTTCAGTTGGCAGGGTTGGATGAGGGCTGGGTCGATGCCGAATCTCGACGCATCGCCTATTACACGAATGTTCCTCCTGGCAAGTACTCTTTTCGTGTAATCGCCTGCAACGGAGAGGGGGTTTGGAATCTGGCAGGTGCGACTCTGAAGCTTTATCTCCAGCCGCATTTTTATCAGACTCTTTGGTTCTACACACTGTCCGGCGTGTTGCTTTTGGCTGCTGCCGTAGGGGGATATCGGCTTCGCATCGGGCGAATCCGCGCGCACGAACGGGAACTGGAATCGCGCGTGAAGGAGCGGACCGAAGAGTTGCAAGAGGAGGTCATCGTGCGTAAGCGCGCGGAGGAAGCCGCCGAGGCCGCCAGCCGCGCCAAGAGTATGTTTCTGGCCAACATGAGCCACGAGATTCGCACCCCCATCAACGGCATCCTGGGGATGACAGAGTTGGCCCTGGAAACGGAACTGACCGCCGAGCAGCGGGAATTCTTGGGAATGGCCAAAACTTCAGCCGACGCCTTGCTTACTGTCCTCAACGATGTCCTGGACTTCTCCAAAATCGAGGCCGGCAGGCTCGA